>Ga0208771_1001914_pt1 | contig 10468 bp, 5 predicted proteins | sample AntAceMetag02UKX_FD_184775 | JGI IMG/M metagenome (GOLD analysis project Ga0208771, IMG submission 184775) | Saline lake microbial communities from Ace Lake, Antarctica - Antarctic Ace Lake Metagenome 02UKX (SPAdes) (version 2) | ecosystem: Environmental > Aquatic > Non-marine Saline and Alkaline...
TCAATGTTAGTTTTTTCGTTAAGCCCACCAATTGCAGCTATTATTAGTTGGATGGTATTGGGTGAAACTATGGAGTTGCAATCTTTGTTTGCGATGGCTGTTACCATGGCAGGTATTATTTTGGTTGTTACGAAAAAGAAAACACCTGAAAACAAGAAAGAAAAGAAACGAAACAATCTAAAGTTTGCATTTCCTGTCAAAGGATTATTATTTGCGTTCTTGGGAACTATTGGACAATCTACAGGATTGGTATTAAGCAAATATGGTATGGGAGATTATGATGTTTTTGCAGCAACACAAATTCGAATAATCGCAGCTAGTATTGGTTTCGTTATTTTAATTTCATTAATCAAACGATGGGGAAAAGTCAAAGAAGCTAGCACCAATATTGGGGCAATGAAGTTTATTACCATCGGTGCAATTTTTGGTCCTTTTATCGGTGTTTATCTTTCACTTTTAGCTTTGAAATTTACTTCAGTTGGTATTGCATCTACATTAATGGCAATTATTCCGGTATTGATAATTCCTCCAGCAATTTTTCTTTATAAAGAGAAAGTAAGTCTGAAAGAGTTTATCGGTGCACTTATTACAGTTGGAGGGGTAGTTTTATTTTTTATTTGAGATTGGTGAACTTTAAATTTGTTTTTTATAATACCGATTACTAATCATAATGCGCTTTAAGCGTATTTTAAAATACAATTGGTAAAACTTGACAATGTGTATGGTTGCGAAGGATTAGAATATTATTCCAATTGTGTTACAAAATGCGCTGAAAGCCATTTTGCTAACTACAATGGTAAATGCCGATACATATTTGAAGCGGCTTTAGGAGAGAGTCGAACTAAAGGCGCATTTCAAATAGTAATCGGTATTATTCAGTCTGTCCGTTTATGGTTTCCATTATCTGCTTAAAACTATTTAATCCTGATTCTAAATTTTCGATAATCTCGTTTGCCAAAATATCCGGATCAGGTAGATTATCCAAATCGGTTAGACTTTTATCCTTAAGCCAGAAAATATCAAGATTAGTTTTATCTCTTGCTATAATCTCATCATAGTTGAATTTACGCCATCTACCTTCTTGATTTTCTTCGCTCCATGTTTCTGTACGTTTGTGGCGATTTTGTGGATTATATAGTTTTACAAAGTCGGCTAAATCAGCCGTAGTCATTTGCTTTTTCTTCAAGGTATGGTGAATGTTTGTTCTATAATCATAAATCCAAACTTCTTTTGTCCAGGCCTCTTTACTAGCAGGCTTATTGTTAAAAAACAACACATTTGCTTTCACTCCTTGAGCATAGAAAAGACCCGTAGGTAATCTTAATATCGTATGTAATTCGGTTGTTTTCATTAACTGTTTACGCACTTCCTCACCTGCTCCTCCTTCAAACAAAACATTATCAGGAAGAACGACAGCAGCTTCACCTGTGATTTTTAATTGAGTCTTTATGTGCTGTAAAAAATTAAGTTGCTTATTCGAAGTCGTTTCCCAAAAGTCTTGCCGATTATAACTTAAATCTTCTTTTTCAATTTCGCCATCTTCGTTGGTAATGGTCATGCTACTTTTTTTACCAAAAGGTGGATTGGCCAATACATAATCAAAACGATTGCCATTATCAGATACCAAAGCATCATTTGAGGATAAAAAACTTTCCCCATCAATTTCACCAATATTATGCAGATACATATTCATTAAACACATTCGGCGTGTATTGGCAACAATTTCGTTTCCGTGGAAGGTGTTGTTTTTTAAAAATACTTTTTCCTCTTGGTCTAACTGATTGTTCGATACAATCCAATCATAAACAGCTAAAAAGAAACCTCCCGTACCACAAGCAGGATCACTGATTGTTTTCTTGGGTTTTGGCTGAACACAGGCAACCATTGTTTTTATTAATGCTCTGGGGGTGAAATACTGACCGGCACCCGATTTGGTATCCTCTGCGTTCTTTTCTAATAAGCCTTCATAAATTTTACCTTTGATATCTGCTCCCATCATAGACCATTGTTCTTTATCGATGAGGTTAATGACTTTTAAAAGTTTTGCAGGATCCTGTATTTTATTTTGACTCTTGGTAAATATTTGTCCAAGGATGCCTTTTTCGGTAGACAAACTACGCAATAATTGCGCATAAAAAGATTCCAGATCGGCACCTCGTTTAGCCGAAAGGGTTTCCCAATTGCAAATTTCACCATCTGCTATTTCAGTCCCTTCTACATCTTTTAGTTTTGGGAAATCCAAACCTTTGTTGTAGGGTGGTTTGTTTAGTTCATCTGCCATTTTAAGGAATAGCAAATAAGTGATCTGTTCTAAGTAATCACCATAACCTACACCATCGTCACGTAATACATTGGCGAGGTTCCATATTTTTGATATAATTGCTGAGTCTGTCATTTTCTGATTATGAATTATAGAATTTATCATTGTTCCATTTTAGTGGATTTTCAATGATATATGATTTTATTTTATTGTATGATTTGTTATCACGAATTATATGGTCGTGAAATCGCGTTTGCCATGCAAAATCAGCATAAATATTACGACATTCGAATGATGTGCGCCCTTTATACCAACGAATAATCCGTGATAAATTTTCGTGTAACATTGGGTTATTATTCCCCGTTATACCACCATTATTTTCCAATTGCGATTGTCTCGTAGAGACGCGATTAATCGCGTCTCTATCATCATTTTTATTAATAATAATTATGCCATGCACATGATTAGGCATTAACACAAATACATCCAATTGAACAAATGGGAAATGTTGGGGTATTTCGTTCCAATATTTTTGGGCGAGGGTGCCTAATTCAGACGCACTAAATTGCGTTTCTACGATATCGCCAAAATAACACTTCCTGTTTTGTGTACAAATGGTCACAAAATAGGGTGCATTCCATCCGTAATCCCAATTTTGTAATCGGGCAGTTGATATGCGGTATTTATTTTGGAATTTAGCAGTCATTGTTTTTTATTATTGAACATTGCAATTTATCTCATCAACAGGATGTGTGTGTGTTTATTTTTTTATTCTTTCTAACAAAACACTCGCAGGCTCATAATCTGCTTCTTGCTTACATTGATATTCTTCAGCTTCGCTTAATAATTTACCCTCAAATGCTTTTTTAAGAATGCTTTGGCGCAAGGATTGTGCTTTTTGTAAACCTTCGCTTATGCTTTGCTCTACCTTATCGCAAACAGATAAACGGCTTTCAATTTCTTGGACAATTTGGTGTTGTTCTTCTTTGGAGCAAATAAGAAAAGGTAATTCTTTTAATTGTGTCGAATTTATTCTTGGTCTTGTTGCGCCATGCACTTTATTTATTAATTGTAAATATGTTTGTCTAGTTGATAAATAATATTCAATGAATTTGTTAGAGATGAATTCAAGCGGTCTTACACATAGACAATCTGCCTTATTGATTGCATATTTAATAGATCTGGGTACTATCGCAACTTTTGTTTCATCAGCAATAAAGGTTGAAAATATTATATCTCCAGGATAAACTGTATGCTGTGAAATAGTTTGGTATTTTTTATCTGTTACAAATGATTTATTTCGGTTGTCAAAATATCTATTTTTTATATTTTCTAATCTAATAACTCGCACACCTGATTCAACATAATCTTCTGTTTTTAAATTTGAGCCAAAAGGACCATCTGATATTTTTGACGTCACTGTCTCTAGTCTTATCCATTTCCAACCATTTGAGGGTTGTGTCAATCCTTTTAATTCATCTCCCGAAAACGAATAAAATTCTCTCTGTGCTTTAGGCATACTTGGCTTTCTGCCTTCCTTACCATTTCCTTCCCAATCTTTAACGGCTTGTTTCCAGTTTTTGAGTTGTTGTTCGTAGTGCTTTTGGCGTTCTTCTTTTATTTGAATGAGGAGTTCCTCTGCTGTTAGTAGATTCGTTTGCTGTTCTCTCCACTTTTTGGTGAGTTCCCCTTCAAACGCTTTTTTAAGCACCGCCTGACGGTATATTTTAAGCTGCTCCTGTGCTTTTTTTAGGTTGGCTATACCATTCTCTAAATCAGAAAACAGGGCTTCTATTTTAGAAACGATGGCGCGTTGAATTGGAATAGGAGCTAATGGAATTGACAAATTCTGAGCAGACTTATCATTTAATGCTGATTGGGTTGACCCAGAACAATTCTTGTCTTTTTCATTTAAAAAGATAATTGATTTCAAATAATGAAAAATATATTTGGAAGAAAGAGTTTCAGGATTGGGTCTTATTTGTATAAAACCTGTAGAAAACAATTGTTGGTCTAATTTAGCATCAATTAGTATGGCTTTATCAGTGTCCTTCATTCTTGCTTGAAGAACATCATTGAGATAACCTAAACGATTCGCCCTTGAAGGTCTGTCTAGATATGTGTAAACGCCCTCAGATGTGATTGAATTTCCCTTTACGCTTCCAGTTGAATAATACTCTTTTGATTCAGAAAATTCAGACACCCCAGTTTTAACATAGTTCAAATCCTTTACTAATGAAACATCAATCCAATCCTCTCTCATTATCCTTCTTCTTTAATTTGCCATGAACCTCGATCACCACCCATACGTTTAATAAAGCCTTTTTCTTTCAATTTATCGGTATGCTTTTGCACTGCAGAAGAATTTATTCCAAGAGCCTTAGATAGTTCATCACGTGTTATCTGATTGTTTTCCCTAATTAATGTAAGCACTTCTTCTTGTCTTTTAGTCAATTTCTGACCACCTTTCTGACCACCTTTCTGACCACCTTTCTGACCACCTTTAATTCTACTAAATGTGATTGCAAAAAAAGTATTAAACTCAAACACAGCTTTAGGTAGTTCAGCTTTAGCAAGTTCATAATTAATACGATTCACACCTGTACCCAGTTTTTCCATATAATTTGCACGCAACAAAATACCAGCTAATACAGAGTTACGTGTTAAACTATACTTTCCAAAATCTTTACGATCAAGTCCACTTGGTAAACCACCCGGATTAGATATAATAATTTTATCCGTATAAATTTCAATAGAAACATTAGCACCTCTAACTAAATAATCACGATGTAATACCGCATTAACTATGGCCTCACGAAGTGCAACTTTTGGAACTTCCCATACATCTTCACGTCTTACATCTTCTATTACGGAAGCCACATTCAAATGTCTTTCGGTAAAAGCCATGGCTGCATCAATATTTGAAATAATATCTTCAGTAAATTCTTTTCTGTCGAGGATATCAACTTTAGTATTTCCTTTATAAGCAACACAACTTACAAGTGCCTGAGGTAAAAATACCGTAGGTTCATTTATAAAGCTTAAAGCTCCTGCATTGGTAAAATAATCTGAACCATTAACCGATTTAACCACGCCCATGCTTTTTAAAACAAACAGGGCTTCTTGTTGCTGGTTAATGCCCGAAAGCTGTTTAAACTGTTCCCATTTGGGAGCTGAGAAATATTCATTAAAAGAAATATCCTGCCTAACTTGCTCATCAAAACGAACCCTTCCTTCCTTTTCAATAAACTCAATAATGGCATCTGTTTTTAATTTTTGGGCATTAGCTCCAACACGCAAATAAAAACCATTGGTACATCGATACGGTTTATTTACGCCTTCAGTTACATTTACTAGTAAAACCTTATTGCTAACATTATCAAAAGTTATGTGAATGGGAGGGTCGCAGCTTTGTGCAGCATCCTGTACTCTTGAAAGCAGGTTGTTTGAAATGTTAATTCCCGGAATGCTACCATCATCATCAACTCCTAAAAAAATGGTACCACCTGAAGCATTCGCAAAAGAAACAAGTTCTTTTTTAAAATCACTGTTAAAGCTCCGCTTAAATTCAGCAAAATAGCCTTCTCCTTGAGCAATCGTACTATATAATTCTGCTTCTATCATGCAACCAATACTTCATTTAATTCGTGAATAAGCATATTCATTTCTGTACCAAATAGTTTAAGCATTTTTCCTTTTCCACCCTGAGAATCAAAAGGGGTGTAATACAAATCGTCTATCTCAATATGGTAGCTACTCACTATATGATCTTTAATCATCCTCAACCACTCCATCTGTTCAGAGGTAAAGCGGTTGTGCTTTCCGGCGTTTTCCTTAAAAATCCATGTTTTAAAGTTCTCGTCAATAGTAAGGTCAAAGCTACGCAATTTGTTATCTATACCACAGGCTCTTCGTATTAAAGATACCAATGCGGTTAGTTCGTCTTTGGGTTGTTTGCTTTTCACCTCCTCAATGGCAGCATAGGCATTCCACACATAGTCGGGAGCCAAGAGTGGTTTTTCCAATTTTAGTTTTTCCATCACATCCTTTATCATTGTAAAAGTTATGTTACGGCGCATATAAGGTTGATTATAAAAAATACTCAAGGCTTGTATTTCATCTTTGTGTTGTTCCAAATAGCTTGTAAAATCGCTTACAATTTTGGTGGCTTTATCGATAGAGGTTTTATCCCATTCCGATTTGGTCACAGTATCGATATTTACACTGTCGATAATTTGATCGTGTTCTTTTCGGACATTCTCCAAATAATCGTTTAAGCTTCCGTTAAAGGTTCTGGCAGCTTGTGTTATCAGTTCCTGCTGTGCGTGATTTCTAGCTTCTTCGTAGCGAGCAGGTGTGCTATCACTTATTTCACCTCCGCTCAATAAACTTTCGGCTTTGGTTTCAATTTCATCAGTATCGAAAGCGGTGAGCAGTTCTTTTGTAATTTGCTTTAAATTTTTACCCCCGGAATACTCCAGTATTTTAGCCTTCTCTTTTTCGGTAATTTGCTTTTCTAAACGGATAAGGCGGTTGGCCAACGATAAGAACAAATCTTCATCTTCTACCCCCATCGTAACTGCTCCCAGCAAATCTTTCATAGCTATGCTAGGTTTTCGCTCCAAGGGTCGACTATCGGTTTTTTTACTTTTGGTAGCACCCACGGCATCCACAATAACAAAGTGTGTTTTTGTTTTCGCCGTTCTCGAAACCAATTGTAGGGTGTCGCTATTAATGGTTCGTGTTCCCCTGCCTTTCATTTGCTCGAAGTAGTTGATGCTTTTTACATCACGCATAAAGAGTAGCACCTCTAAGGGTTTCACATCGGTTCCAGTAGCAATCATGTCTACGGTAACAGCAATACGTGGGTAGTATGAATTTCGGAATCGGTTTAAAACTGATTTTGGGTCTTCCTCTGCTTTATAGGTTACTTTTTTACAGAAGTCGTTACCTTCGTCAAACTCTTCACGGATGATTTTAATAATATCATCGGCATGGCTGTCGGTTTTTGCAAATACCAATGTTTTGGGAACTTCGTATTCGCCCTTCTCATCCATACGCTTGGGAAATATTTCTCTTTTTAAAGCTCGTTTGTATTCTCGAACGATATTTCGAATCTGGCTTGGATTAACCACCTTTTTATCCAAATCATTCCTTTCATATTTGGTATCTTCATCTTCTTGTTGCCAGCGTTTTTTTCGGGTAAGTTTATCTCGTCGATCTACATACCAGCCTGCTTTTATGGTTTCTCCCTTTTGTGATATTTCGGTTTCTATGGTGTACACATCGTAGGGTACATTTACGCCATCAGTAACTGATTCTTCGTAAGTGTACTGGCTAACCACATTTTCGTTAAAAAAACCAAAAGTACGTTTATCGGGTGTGGCCGTTAAGCCAATCAGGAAGGCATCAAAATATTCAAGCACTTGCTTCCATAAATTGTAAATGGAACGGTGACATTCATCAATCACGATAAAGTCGAATTGCTCAATAGGTATTTTTGAAGAGTATTCAACTGGAGCTGCTTGCTTTTTCTTAAACTGCTGTTTCAACCAGGTATTTTCTTCGGGGTTTTCTTCTTCCGCACTTTCATCGAGATCAACACCTTTTAAAATAGAATACAATCGTTGAATGGTAGAAATACATACCTGACTATCGGAAGCAATATAACTTGATGATAAGCGCTGAACATTGTACAATTCAGTAAACTTACGATTATCATCAGTCGGCTGAAATGTCATAAATTCCTGCTCGGCTTGTTCTCCCAAGTTTCTGGTGTCAACCAGAAATAATATCCGTTTTGCATCGGCATGTTTTAATAAACGATAAACAAAAGTTGCTGCCGTAAAAGTTTTTCCAGCACCCGTAGCCATTTGAATTAAAGCTCTAGGTCTGTTCTTTTTAAATGAATGCTCTAAGTTTTCAATAGCAACAATCTGTGCAGGTCGCAATCCCATTGGATCTAATCCAGGAATACTTAAAAGTCTTTCTCTAAGACTCTTTTCTTTTTTGATCCATTCAGCTATAGTTACAGGTTTATGAAAGCTAAAAACATTTCTACCCCTTGGTTTTGGGTCTCTATAATCTGTAAATCGGGTAATAATTCCAGTACTTTCATAAACGAAAGGTAAAGGATCGTTATTTAGATATTTAAGTTTTGCTTTTGCATAATCGGATGATTGATCTTCAACAACCGTTAATCGGTGCCCTTCTTCTTCGCGCTTAGCTTCGATAATTCCTACTGGTTTTCTGTCAACAAACAAAACATAATCAGCAGGTCCCACATCGGTTTGAAATTCCCGAACAGCGACACCTTTGTTTGCTGATAAGTCAACCTTATTTTTCGATTGCACAATCCAGTCAGCATCCACCAGCATTTGGTCAATTTTGTCTCTAGCAATCTGCTCAGGATTTTGGTTGATATTATCAGTCATATTTTATTAAAATCTATTCTTTTTTTTAAGTTTTGTAATTTACAATTTTTGTTTATCAATCCGATGTGTGTTTGTAAAAAACAGACTCTTTTACAGCTGAAGTTTCAGCATTTGTAAAAAAGCTGCAAATTTACCAAAAGTATATTGGTTTTTACTTTTAGTATAAAATCAACTAGCAAACAATCCCAATTCCTTACGTTTATCATCCCTATCTGGCATGCTATAAGGTATATTAATACTTTTATTAATTAAAATAATACTCTCCTTCACAGATCAGTATAAATTGCATAGTAATATTGTAGTATTAGTAGATTTTATAAGTTAAAACATCTTATTGCAATTACTTCTGAAATCATTCAATGTATTATTTCACAAACTTAAGAATTAACTATATGATAAACAAGAGGATTTTTTTGTCATGTTCTTAATTATTTCTTTAACTCATCAACTGCATTTGGCGGATAGAGTTCAGGATATTTAAGAGTTTGAATATCTCTTTTGGCTTTTTGTAAGAATAAAGAATTTGTAAAAGATCCATCATAATAGTCACGAATACTTCGAGCCAAAGATATTCCCAAATCCCTAAGATCGTCGGGTTTAATCCATTCAGGAGAATATCCGGCTCTGCCATAAGTCATCTCCATAGTTATTGCCATAACCTCATCCTGATAGTTGACCCACCACCAGCTTTCGGGATAAGTTTTAGTTGCAAAACTACCGCCTCCTTCCTCCGGAAGAGGTTCAAGCATATCCTCACCATGATGAGTTGCCAAAGCGCTAATAAAAGAAATTTGTTTCTCCCATAATGAGGCTTCAACAGCAGAATACCCCTGTGATTCGTTTCCAAAATGAGGAAAGAAAAAAGGACGAATATCCGCTTCGCTATTTGACGCATGTAAATTAAGTGCCATAGAAATTGGCGGACCTCCATCATTCATTAAATCTAATGCATACTGGTGAATTATTTTCACTTCCTGTGGAGCATCAGCAGTTAAATTTAAAGTGCTTTCCACATCGTAATACCACATAACTTCAAGATTTTCTGTCAGTGGTGTGGAGCGATAATTACCTGCAATAACTCCGTCAACATTCTGCATTGGGAAAATATAAAACTCAAATCCTGATAATATTTCTGATGCTTCTTGTGTTCCCGACAAAAGAAAATTTACCATCCCCTCAATCAGGAAAGAAGGAGGTGTTTCCGCCGGATGTGTCCGGGCATGCATAAAAACTCTTTTTTTTGTGGAATTAGAAACATTAAAATCTGTAATTTTAAATACATAAATGGGGTCTCCATACTGAGAAAAACCTGATGTTTGTATATTTATATTCGGATTACCATCTAAAGTATTAATATAGTTTTCCAGATCAGAAAAAGTATAAGGATAAAAACGTGCTATCCAGACAGATTTTTTATTAAACTGTTTTTTCATTATCAGTTCATTATTTTCGTTCTGGCTTACTTCATCTTCTGTAAAACGAATCCAATCAATCTGATTATAAGAATAAACAGGTAAGTAGTAATACGGCCATCCACGATTTTTTAGAGTTATTTCGGTAGTTGTTTCCTGATTTATGTCATTCATTTTTACATACCACCAGTTACGCCACTTTTCCGGGAGATTAGGATTGTCATTATCATTAGCCAGAAACAGTTCCCATTCTGTATCACTTAGTTTTATTATCTCACCAATACTTCCGCTTTCAAAATCTTCTGAAACAGTTGATGGCGGTTTTTCAACTTCATCTTTCTTGCAATTTGTTAGAAAAACTA
>Ga0208771_1001915_pt1 | contig 10468 bp, 7 predicted proteins | sample AntAceMetag02UKX_FD_184775 | JGI IMG/M metagenome (GOLD analysis project Ga0208771, IMG submission 184775) | Saline lake microbial communities from Ace Lake, Antarctica - Antarctic Ace Lake Metagenome 02UKX (SPAdes) (version 2) | ecosystem: Environmental > Aquatic > Non-marine Saline and Alkaline...
CTATACCGGGGTGCCGGTCTATATCAGTGATATTATGCAGGGGCTGACCCTGATAACCATGCTGATGGTTCTTCTGCTTAATCGATATAAAATAAAGATCAGTCGCAAGTGAAATCCAGCTCAAAAAGGATTTGAGACAGGACTATTAAAAACAAAATGACTTAGACAGGACGATTACAGGCAGGACTATTAAAAGCAAAATGACTTAGACAGGACGATTACAGACAGGACTATTAAAAACAAAAAATATAGGCAAAACTATTAAAAAGGGACCAAGGCGGGGTGAAATAGTCCTGCCTGTAATGGTCCTGCCTTAAAAAGGGGCCGAGGCGGGGTGAAATAGTCCTGCCTGTAATAGTCCTGCCTTAAAAAGAGACCGAGGCGAGGGAAATCGTATTGTCAAAAGATTTTGTGAAACTATGTTCTTTTTTAACAGCTTTTCTTTTCAACGATCTTTAACGTTTTTTATCTTTAACGTTCTTATTTTTCAACGTTAGCGCCGGAGGCGCTAAGTCTATGGATCAGATACTAAATTATACATTTATAGCCGGCCTGCTGGCCGCGACCATTCGAATCTCAATTCCGCTCATCTTCGGCACTTTGGGAGAGCTTTTCAATGAACGGGCCGGTATATTGAACCTGGGCATTGAAGGGATCATGACCATGGGAGCCATGGCGGCTTTTGTCGGTACCTACCTGACCGGTTCACTCCTGGTGGGGATAGTGGCCGCGATTGCCTGCGGGATTATTCTGAGCATTGTAATGGGTTTTCTCACGGTCACTCTGGGCCTCAGCCAGCATGTATCCGGGATCGGGGTGACCTTCTTCGGCACCGGGGTCAGCTACTACTTCTATCGGCTGATCGTCGGCACGCCGAATGTCCCCCCCGTAATTGAACCGTTTTCAGCCCTGCCGCTCCCGCTTCTGAGCAAGATACCTTTTGTGGGAGAAGTTTTCTTCAGCCAGTATTTACTGGTCTACATCGCCTTTCTCTCTATCCCCGCGGCTTATTGGGTGCTCTTCAAGACCAGCCTGGGGCTGAAGATCAGGACCTGCGGAGAAAACCCAGCCGCGGCGGATACCATGGGAGTAAATGTCAGCGGCATCCGTTATCTCAGCCTGATAATAGGCGGGGGATTGATCGGACTCGGGGGGGCATTTCTTACTATCGTCCAAAACAATATGTTTACCTTTGGAACCGTCGCCGGCCGCGGCTGGGTCTGCATCGCCCTGATCGTCTTCGCCAACTGGAAACCCAGCAAGGTTCTTCTGGGAGCACTGCTCTTCGCGTTGATTGACGCCTTCCAGCTTCGCCTGCCCATGCTGGGGCTGCACATACCCTATCAGCTATTCCTGATGCTCCCCTACCTGATTACAATCGTGATGCTGGTTCTGGTGGCCCGCAAGGCCAGTTACCCCGCCGCGATGCTCAAGTCCTACTCCCGGGAAGAATAATAAATTTGATCCCACAGTCTACCTCCTATAGAATCGGGGTCCCTAATTTAGTTTTGCGCCAAGATTATCATGATTCTATTCCGGTCCAGCCGGAAAAAACTTTACTAATCCCTACCAACATTGTAGATCGAAATAATCATATTTTTGCGATTATTTCTCCCAATTATTTCTCCCGATTATTTCTCAACTATTCATTGTATTTATTGTGCCTTTCGTGGTAAATTAGAATGGGTTTTAGCTGAATCTTTCAAAATATTTTTTTGACCGGGATAAAACAAACAGTGAACAATCAAATTGCCAGTCCACGGAATTCCATAAAAACTCCGGAGAAGGAAGAAATGCTCCTGGAGATGAAAGGGATTACTAAAATATTTCCCGGCGGGGTTCTCGCCAATGACCGGGTAGATTTCGAGATAAAAGCCGGTGAAATTCATGCCCTGCTCGGGGAAAATGGAGCGGGAAAAACCACCCTGATGAATATTCTCTACGGGCTATACCAGCCCACCGCGGGAGAGATCTATATCCGGGGAGAGAGAGTCAACTTCAAAACCCCGCATGACGCCTTTAGGGTTGGGATCGGAATGGTCCATCAGAACCGGAAACTCATCCCCGCCCATACAGTCATAGAAAATATAATGCTCGGTCACCCGGCCACCCGGATGATTGTGAACGAGAAAAAGGCGAAGAAAGAAGTAAGCCGGATTGAGGAACGATTCGGTTTCAATATCGACCTGGATGCCAAAGTTTGGCAGCTTGACGCGGGCGAGGCACAGATAGTCGAAATTATCAAGGCTCTCTATCTGGGGGCGAAACTTCTGATTCTTGATGAACCAACTTCGGTCCTGACCCCGCCGGAAACAAAGAAACTGATGTTATCACTCAAGGATATGGTCGAAAGTGGTCTGGCGGTAATCCCGTTCATCACGCACAAGCTTCCCATAGTGTTGGAGATAAGTGACCGGATAACAATACTGCGAAATGGAAAGGTAGTTGATCGGATTGAAACCAAAAAGGCTACCAGGACCAGCCTTGCCAGGGCCATGGTGGGAAAAGAGACGCTCTTCGACTTGAAACGGCCTGAAGTAACCCCGGGGAAAGAGATTATTAAGGTGGAGAACCTCTCAGCGCTTAATGACAAGGGTTTTCCGGCGGTGACTGATCTCTCATTCTCCGTCCGGGAAGGTGAGATATTCGCGCTGGCAGGTGTGGCGGGGAACGGACAGCATGAGCTAACCGAACTTCTCATTGGAATGCGCAAACCGACCGGGGGAAAGATAGTTTTTCATGGAAAAGATATCACCAGAACCTCCATCAAGCAAAGATGGAAGATGGGGATAGGATATGTCCCGGCCGATCGCGCCGGGATAGGAACGATCGCAGATTTCTCCCTCTGTCATAATATGGCAATGAACCTCTATTTCTTGGATGATTACTCCCATTTTGGAGTGATGAATATCGCGAAGATCTGTCAGCAGACGGATGATGCCATTGAGGAATTTAACGTAATGGCGCCGGGGTCCCATGCCAAGGCCAGGCAGTTGTCGGGGGGGAATTTACAGAAAATCATCCTGGCCCGGGTACTTTTATGCAAGCCGCGGTTTCTGATTGTCAACAGCCCGACCCAGGGTCTTGACGTAGGAGCCGCGGTATTCGTCCAGAACAAATTGCTGGAACTCAAGAAAGAAGGGACAGGTATCATTCTCGTCTCCCAGGATCTTGATGAAGTTCTGGCCATGGGAGATCGGATCGCTCCAATTTACGAGGGAAAATTGATGGGAGATTTCTCCCGGGATAACATAGATAAAGATAAAGTTGGACTATTGATGTCCGGTCTGGATGAGGAGAACGAGTAATATGAAAGTCGGTCCCTACAGGATTAAACTCGAAGATCGGGTAGAATTTACAACATTAGACGCGACCAGGATAGCGCTTTTTTCGGTGATCCTGTCCTTGATAGCATTTTGCGCCTTCTTTCTGAAAGAGGGAATCAATCCCTTGGTGGGCTACAGTGAGATGTTCTCCTATGCCTTTACTACCACTTCCGGGCTTGAACTCACATTAAGAAGAATGTCTTTCATGCTTTTTGTCACCCTGGCATTCATACTACCCATGAAGGGGGGGATCTGGAATGTTGGGGCTCCCGGCCAACTCTATATGGGTATGATTTCAGCGGTGGGTATTGGGATATGGGGCAAAGGACTTCCCTCCGAGATTCTTATTCCTCTCATGATACTGGCGGCAATTATCGGCGGCGGTATCCTGGGAGCATTTGTCGGCTATCTCAAGGAGAAGATGAATGTCAATGAAATAGTAGTCGCGCTCATGCTTAACTTAATCATGTTTTATTTAGTTAAGTATCTGATCGAAGGGCCCTGGATGGATAAAAGCGGAAGACCGGAAAGCAGCCAGCTTCCCCACGCGGCCCGCCTGCCGATGATCTCCGATACATTGATTCCTTATTCCATCTTTCTGGCTATTGCCCTGGCCATTATATTGTACTTTTTCTTATCTAAATCCAGTTTCGGATATCAGATAAGACTTATGGGAGCCAATCCTAACGCCGCCAAATACTCCGGTATCAGCAGCGTCAAGATCGGGGTGGTTACCATGTTCATGGGGGGCGCCCTGGCCGCGCTCGCGGGGGTCCATCAGGTGGCCGGAATTGCCGGGGTTTACAGAATTCACCGTTATTTTGCCGGAAAGCCCGGAACCTGGGCCTATTATGGTATAGTTTTCGGACTGATCAGTGTCTTGAATCCCATGGCGGCCATAGTGGTCTGTTTCTTGTTCACCGGAATGCAGGTCGGGACGCTGGCTCTCCAGGGGCGGCTGGGGATGGGTTATGGAGCGGATCTGGCTCTGATAGGAATACTGATGATCTTTCTGGTAGCGGGCCAGTTTTTTTACCGCAAAAAGATTGTCTGCTCTAGAGAGATCAATACGACCGACGGAGAAACACAATGAACTGGGTATTTATAGTAGCAGCTATTCAAGCGTCTATGATCTTCCTCTTCGCCGCGATCGGAGAACTGATTGACCAGCGATCGGGAATACTCAATGTAGGATTGGAAGGGCTGATGCTGGTCGGCGCGCTGGGAGCGTTTATTGTTGCCGGGGAAACCGGAAACCCCTGGCTTGGTTTTGCAGCCGGAATCGCCTCGGGAGCAATCTTCGGCCTCCTCCATGGGTTTCTCTCCATTACACTTCAGGCTGATCAGGTGGTGAGTGGTATGGGAATCTGGATTTTCGCGCTGGGACTTACCACATACATTGGGAACCCCCTCTCCGGACCACTGGCGGAAGGAGGAAGGATGGAGGCGGTTATCGGAGGACTTACCCCTATGTTCTTCATAGGCCTGGCGATTGTATTCATGGTCTGGTTCATTCTCTTTAAGACCAGAATTGGTCTGGAGATCAGGTCGATGGGAGAAGATCCCTATGTCGCCGCCGCCTCGGGATTGAATGTCGAAAAGATACGGTACTCCTGTGTAATAATCGGTGGCGCTTTAGGGGGTTTGTCGGGAGCTTATCTGATCCTGGTCTATAATCCAATCTGGTCGCCAAATCCAACTATGGGTCGCGGATGGATCGCCCTGGCCATAGTCTTCTTTTCGATGGGCAAGCCCAGGATTTTAATCCTGGGGGCATTTCTGCTTGGATTTCTCTGGCACTTCGCTCTCTCTTCAACGGAAATAATCCCCTGGCTGCCCGACCTCTCCTACCACTTTTATCGGATGATTCCGTTTATCGCTACCATTATTATATTAATAATTATCTCCTCAAAAAGAATCAGCCGGAGATTGGGAGCAGCCCGGCCGGCGGCATTAGGCAAACCATACATTCGTAATAACTGATGCACCTATTAATACACATTCCAACAATTTAACCTGAAAAGGAGGGCAATATGTAGAGAGAGATTAATATAGGCAAATAAACAATTTAACCCAGAAAGGAGGGCAATATATGGAGAGACATTGATACATGCTAACAAGTTAACCTATAAAGGAGTTCAAGTCATGAAGAGAAAAGGAATCTCAACCTGCTGGGTCATAGCTCTATTTGCTACGGTGATCAGCATAAGTATGATTGGCAGCATCCAGGCAGCTGATCTTGCTAAGAGCCCCAGACACACTGTCCTGGCCGTGGAACATTTCTCTCCCATATCCGGAGCTTCCTGGTGCGGATCATTTCACGCGGCCTGTCAGTGGCTCGACAAGAAATATCCCTGGCTGGATTATCTTTACCAGGAAAATGTTGGACCGGACAGTACCATCGCGGTAGCCAAGGATTTCATCAAAAACAGACATGCTAATATAGTTATTTCCAATGCCGAGTTTATGGCTCTCCCCATTGAAGCAATCTATAAAGATTATCCGAATGTTTACTTTATGGGCAACATCGCCAGTGATACCGAGAGTAGAGGACAGAACTGGGTCCGTTACTTTGGGAGACAGTATCAGAGCCTGTACCTTGCCGGCATGGTGGCCGGGGCGATAACAAAAACGAATGCCATAGGGATCGTAACCCCCTTCCCCGCGGTACAAGTCTGCCGGAGGATCAATGGATTCACTTTAGGCGTAAAGGCAGTCAATCCCAAAGCCAAGATTTATTTGGGCACTTATGTGGGAGCTTGGTATGATCCGCCGACTGAGAGAGAAGCCGGTGAAAAGCTGGTTGACAAATTCAAGGTGGATGTTCTTACCACCAATTGTGACTCCTCCGCGCCCGTAGATGTTGCCAAAGAAAAAGGCATATGGTTTATCGGCAAGGATGTAGATGTCGTCAAGGTGGGGTGGGCTACGGAGGATACCGTCGCGACATCTTTCATCTGGAACTGGCAGGTGATTATAGACCGGGTACTTAGCGATTACATGAAGGGGAACATATCCCCGAGAAATCTATATTTCATCGGAATGGAGGAGCCTCTATTTACCCCGGAGGGATTAATCCCGGTTGTGGATATCGCCAACAATGGCAAGTCTGGTATTGATTCCATAAGCCCAAAAGCCAGAAAGGAGATGACGAAATCCGAGATTGATTTAATCAATATGCGAAGAGATGAGATGCTGAACGGGGAGTGGGATCCGTTTGAGTATTATGAGCTTGTGGACAGCAAGACGGGGAAAGTAAGGAGTCCCGCCGGTGAAATACCTTCAGACGAAGATCTGCTCTCCAAGATGGACTACTACATCCCGGGAGTGGTACCTCCGAAATAGTAGTTTTTGACAGCAACGGTGAGTTTTCATTGGGCCCATCCGCCGGTTCCAACGACGGCGGATGGGTCCAATGAAAGTTTATAGATAGGGAACAACATTACATTTTAATTGATATCGGCTGAAGGATCTCCATCCGATTCTCTTCAGGATCAGATGTTTCCAGCGGTCCTTTGAGATAAACCTCTCGGCAGGGGCCGGTTGAGCGATATTCATTCTACTCGATCCATTTCGTCAGAGCCGGTTCACCACTCTCTCGACCTCCCTGGAGCCCGAGACTCCGATATCACCTTTTTGCCGAAAAAACCCCCACAAAAAATACAAAAAAATGCTAAAAAAAACTATTATTACAGTTGACAGTTGTAAAAAATAAATATACTTTTAAATATCAAGTATAATTATAACCTCACCATATTTAGGATTATTAGTCTAAAGCCATATCTTATGACAATAATCTAATTTTTCCGCCCCTATTAATGCTTCGGGGCAGAGCGGGGCCGAGACGAGTAAATATAAATGGGGAAAGATTAAACCGGCATTTCAGGCAAATTATTAATTAAACCTAAATTAAGCGATTCTATGCGGCGAACTGCACCAATCTTATGGTCTGCAATCGGTTGCAAAAATACTCGTTCGCATTTATTAATGCGTCTGCGTTTTTTACAACCGATGCAGCCTCATAATCTTAGCACATTTCATCCGCAATAATCGCTCAACTTAGGTTAAATTCATTCTTCAAAACTAAGTTAGAGTGAAGCGCTAACTTATATATTTAAAATTTAATTTCGCGCCAAAGGCGCTAACTTATAAGGAGGTGTATCATGGTAAATATAGAAAAAGCCAATGAACTGGCGCTGAAAAAGCTGCTGGAGGCCCGACCCTTCTGGGTGGACATCCAGCCGGCGATTGAATGCGTCCCGGGGATGAAGAAGAATATGATCCTTCACGCCGGTCCCCCTATAACATGGGACAGGATGTGCGGTCCGCAGCGCGGCGCCACAATTGGAGCCCTGATCTACGAAGGGATGGCCAACTCCGTGGAAGAGGCGGAAGAACTTGCCGCCTCCGGCGATATCGAGTATGATCCCTGCCACCATCACGATACGGTCGGACCGATGGCCGGTATTGTCTGCCCCTCCATGCCGATGATCGTAACCGAGGATGAGGTCACCGGGAACCGGGCTTATCAGAGTCTCAACGAGGGCATCGGCAAGGTACTGCGGATGGGAGCTTATGACGAAGAAGTCATCGAGCGGCTCCATTGGATGGAAAAAGTACTGGGACCGGTCTACCAGAAAGCGATCCATAAGGCCGGCAAGATCGACCTCAAGAATATCATGGCCCAGGCCATCCAGATGGGTGATGAACTCCACAACCGGAGCCGGGCGGCATCCTACATCCTCTTCACTAAAACCGCCCCCTATATTCTGGAGACCCTGGATCAGAATAAGCTCCCGGAGACTATAGAAGCCCTGAAGTTTATGGAGTCCAACATCCACACCTTCTTAGGCTTCGCGATGACCAGCGCCAAGGTCAGCTTGATGGGGGCGGAGAACGTTGAAGGGAGCACCATGGTCACCGTAATGGCCCGGAACGGAACCGACTGGGGAATTCAGGTCAGCGGTCTTGGAAAAGAGTGGTTCACCTGTGAATCGCCGATTCCGGACGTGCTTCTCTTCCCTGGATTCACCAAGGAAGATGTCGGACGGGATATCGGAGACAGTGCCATCATGGAGACCTACGGAATCGGCGGATCGGCACTGGCCGCGTCCCCCGCCATCGTTCTCTTCGTCGGCGGCACTTACGATCTAGCCCTCTCCAAGACTATGGATATGTACGAGATCACGATCGGAGAGAATAACATATACCAGATCCCCTCCATGGACTTCCGGGGGACCCCGACCGGGATCGATATCAAGAAGGTAGTGGAGAAGAACCTTCCGCCCTTCATTGACACCGGCGTAGCCCACAAGGATCCGGGAGTCGGACAGGTCGGAGCAGGCTTATGCGACGCCCCGATGAAGGTCTTCACCGACGCTATTAAAGCCTTCGCGGCCAAATATGCATAAATAACTAAGGCACTAAGGCGCTGTCTTAGTGGCAAAAAAGGAGGTTGTTATGAGTAAGGGCGTAATTGAGTTATTGAGTAAAGCAAAGTGGTATGACCTGACCCAGGCGCTGAGCATCTTCACGCCGCCCTGGCCCGGCGAATCGCCGCTTCAGATCCAGTTCTTCAAACGCGTAACCGGATCGTTTATCGGCGGCTTGGGCGCTAACGGCCAGCTGATCGAGTGGTCTAACAATACCGGAACCCACCTGGTCGGTCCCACCGCCTTCCATTCCGGCCTCCGGTCGATCGCCGACATCCCTCTGGAAGATGTCTGCGGCGAAGGTGTGGTCGTTGATATCTCCAAAGATGTCTCGGACTACAGCCTCTACACCCCGGAGATGATCGAGAGCAAGGTGAAGGTCAAGGAAGGCGACATCCTGATCATCAACACCGGCTATCACAAATACGGTTATGATCAGCCGGATGTCAAGAACAAGAAAGCCCAGGGCGGCATTGACAGCAAGGAGTTCAGTTATCTTGTCCGCCATCCGGGCCCGGCGCCCGGGTTCTTCGAGTGGGCGCTGAAGAAGAAGATCAAGGTCATCGGGGTCGACTGCGGCTGCGCCGAGCACCCGATGAACACCAACATCCGCTATATGCACGAACGCGAGTTTGAAAAAGCGGAAAAGAAACTCATCAAGGACTACGGCAAGACCTGGGACGAGATGTTCCCCCAGGATAAATACTACAAGCTGACCCACAGCAGGATGCCGAAAGCTGGATTGCTGCTGGCCGAGTCGCTCGGTGGAGAGATAAAGAAACTGAAGAACCAGCGGGCCTGGATCATGATCCACCCGGTCCCTTTCTGCGAGGTTGAATCGGCCTGGTCGCGGGTAGTGGCCGTGCAGCCGCCCAAGGGGATGAGCGACAAGGCCTTCTTCGGCCGGATGAAACGGGAGAAGATGTACGACATGACGATTCCGTTCAGTGTCCAGTGTCCGCAATGGGCCAACTACATACCGCTGATCGTCCAGTACACCAAGCGGGTCGGCGGTCAATATTTCGGCCTGGGACGCAACAACGCGCACTGCAAGGCCAGTTTCCACCTGGCCAGCCATATGGACGGCGAGAAACATTTCCACATGGGCGGACGGACTATCGGTGAAACTCCGATGGACTTCTGGATCGGCAAAGGCGCGATCGCCGATATCTCCAGCATGGTCAGCGATACCAGCGTCTATACCCCGGAGATGGTCGAGAAGGTGGTTGATGTCAAGAAAGGCGACATCCTGATCATCAAGACCGGCTATTGCAAGTACGGCTGGATGAGTAAGGATTCAGATGAATTCCGTTATATGATCCGTCACCCGGGCCCGTCGCCGGACTTCGCCGACTGGTGTCTGAAGAAAGAGATCAAGTGGCTGGGCGTGGACTGCGTGGCCATGGAACATCCCATGAACACCATACAGCGCGACTGGCATCCCAAGACCTTCGAGGAAGCCGACCGGAAGCTGAAGGAAGCTTTCGGCAAGGACTGGGACGAGATGTACCCGCTGGACAAGTACTATCAGGACATGCACCTGAACCTCTTCCCCAAGGGGATCATCCACGCCGAAAACCTCGGCAAGGACCTGCAGGGACTGGGGAGCGGACGTTACTTCATCGGCTGCTTCATCCAGAAAGGCATGGAGTTAGCCTCCTGCTGGGCCCGGTTCGTCGCCTGGAAGGAATAAACTAAAAGAATCCTCCC
>Ga0208771_1001916_pt1 | contig 10467 bp, 12 predicted proteins | sample AntAceMetag02UKX_FD_184775 | JGI IMG/M metagenome (GOLD analysis project Ga0208771, IMG submission 184775) | Saline lake microbial communities from Ace Lake, Antarctica - Antarctic Ace Lake Metagenome 02UKX (SPAdes) (version 2) | ecosystem: Environmental > Aquatic > Non-marine Saline and...
CCGCACTCACAAGGCCGATTGCGTAAATGTTCAGCAGCTTGAAAATGGCTTCCTCTGCGACATTGACTTGCTCTTCCAGTGGGCCAATTTGGCCACGCTGCAAGTCCAGGATGTTGACGCGAGGGGCGCATGTCACCAGCTTGATCGGCAGGGTGGACATTGAGGGCGTATCCATGCTGGATTTGAACTGCCCGCTTTCATCCAGCCAATGGGCGGTATGCTCCGGGTCCGTTGCCAATTTCACCGTTCCCACCATGGGACTTTTCACATTAAGCAAAAGCGGCGTAACGTCCTTTTGCAGGATGTCGGCTTCCATGAAAAGCACCAATTCAGCCGCGATCGCAGCAAGCCCCTTATTGGTGTTGTTCACATGAGCCTTGCGGTATGTGTCGTAGAGATGACTGGCGAGCGCGTTCATCACCTCAGATCGCTTCACTCTCGGTCCGATATCGGTAGGCATGACGTTTCTCCTTTCATCCCTAGAAATAAATCTTGATGTCGTATCCGCTTTCAGCGGAAATCACGATACCGAGGGCAACCGCACCGCCGCCCGCAGCATATTTAGTAAAGAATCCGCTGGAATGACCCATCACCTTGTCGCCAGCAACGAGCGTTACGGCGACTTCGGTGGTGTCCAGATGGATCAACGCGCCATAGCCCCAAACGACAGTGGCTAAAGCTTCTTTATCGGGGTCTGCCAGAAGGATACCGGCCGGCATTTCCGTTGCGACCGTAAGCGGCTCGAAAGTGTCATCATCGGCCACTTTCATAAGCTGGCCCGATGTCGAATCAGAATCTACGGTGCCGGTTCCGTGCTGTACGGTTTGGCCCGGATAATAGATTTTCATTGGTCGTCCTCCTCACACTGATTGATGAAAGCTCGGACCTTTTTTGCGTCGTCACTCAGATCACTATTTTTGCCGCCGTCGCCCATACTTTTGGGCTTCGGAATATCCAAAAACCTGTTGGCCGTGGATGTCTGCTTGCCCTTGTCGTCAACGGGGTCGGCTTCCGGTTCGGCATCGGCTTCCGGGGTGGGTTCCGCTTCGGCCTTGACGGGGATTTCTTCAACTTCCGCCTTGATTTCCGCCAAGGCTTCATCGGTTTTCCCCATCAATTTTCCGGCGTAGGCTTTGCGGGTTTTTTCATCGTAGATAACGCCCCGCGCCTCCTTCGCGACGATGATCGATTCCACCAGCGCCTCTTTTTCCTTGCCCTGGTATTCGGCCAAGTCGTCGGTCAATTTCTTGTTGGTCTTGGCGAGCTCGGTGTTTTCCGCTTTGAGCGCTTCATTTTCCGCTTTGAGAATTTCCAGATCGGAGGCTTTTGCAGCTACGTTCTCAGCCCCCTTGTCCGGCGTCTTCCCTTCATCTTTTGGGTCCATTTCAGCCTCCGGTTCTTTGTTATTTTTGGTAAGCCGCGCTGCCGCAGCCTGGATAATCATGGCGTCTTCATCCGCACCCGGATTTTCCATGCAGGACCATCCGAATGGGGTTACGTTCGTCATTAGAATTGCGGCCTTGCCCCGCGAAGTCACCGCGTAGCTGCCGTCATGCAATTGTTTTTTGACGAGGTGTTCGCAGATGTCATTCACGTCAGTAAACGACTTGCCGCAAATAGAGCATTTCCCCTCCGAATAATTGATCTCCCATGATCCGTATTCGAATTGCCTATTCTTTATGATGTTCCAGCCGTGTTTTGAGACATCATTGGTGTCGTAAACTTCGGCCTTGAACAGAATGGCTTCCTTGCCCTTCAGGTCTTTGCCTTTCCACATTTCCAGCATGCGCCCGATAATCTCTTCAGCGCTGCCTAATGGGTGCTCATCCCCTGCCTTTTTCGGGGTGGTTTTTTTCATCCGAATGGCGAGATATTTACCGGAGTTTTTCTGGCGATAGAATCCGGCAATCATTTTATCGGCTTCATGATCGTCCAATTGGTTGCCGTTCAAGTTCGTGCCGATATGCCCATAAACTCCCGTAAATTGCTGGCCTTCCAAGACCTCTAAAACGGTATGTTTGGCGTTATTTGCCGTGGCGCGTAAAAGTGAATTCGACATCACGAAATTACCTCCTCGGTTTTCTCTGGCGCTTCCGCCGTTTCCGCTATCGGGGCAATTTCCATGAGGTTGGTGACGATCTTATCGGCTAGGTGATAGTCAATCGCCTCCAATTCATTGAAGTAAAAATCGCGCTTTCCTTCGGGGTCCAATAGCATTTTATTGGCGAGCGTGGCTTGGTCCATCCCAAGGTTTTTTGCCAAAATGGAAAGCAATATTTCATTCAGCCGTTCCGCTTCTTCCAAATCGGCCTTGGCGTCTCTGAGGTGGCCCCATGCAATCGTCGATACCTCGTGTATCATGACGGTTGAATTGGGGATAAGGAGGCGCTTGCCCTTGGTTCCGCATGAAAACAGGACCGCGCCCGCCGACATTGCCGCGCCGAAACAGACGGTGCGAAAATCAACGCCCGCAACTTCCATAACGCCGATCATCGGGAACAACCCATAAATGGAGCCGCCGTAAGAGGCGATGCAAATTGTAATATCCTGCTCGGCATCCTCTCGAAGCAGATCGTAAATTTGGCTTGCAAAATCCTGAGCGCCATAAAGGCTGAAATCCGTCACCCAAACCGTGCGGGGAAATCCCCTTTGCGGTTGCTGGATAACGATGGAAGGCGTCGGATCAACTTCGTTCTGACTTCCCATATTGACGGAAAATTGCAAATTGGTTGAAATGGATTGGACTCGCGGGGGTTGAGCCATTACCGGTCTGCCGTCTTCATTTGCTACCGGCTCGACTTTTGCCTTTTCCGCTGCCGCCTCTTGATTTTCATTCTTTTTTTCCATGCGCTTCTCCCGGTTACGAAAAAAGCGTATGCACAGATTATTTTTTTTTCGGGATTGGTACGGTTTTTCAGAAAAGTATATTTATCCGCTACATGGACCACTTATTGTAGAATTTACTTTAGGTATTTAAGCAGCTTCTAAAAAGGCTTCCGGCGTCATGTCAATCGAACTGGCCTCCGGGATAATCGTGCAACAGCATCCAGGGTGGGCGGGCAATCCAGGCAGGTCTTTTATTTTGTAGGTTACACCGTGACGGGGTAAGCAGATTCCGCAAACATTATCTTTTTCACTGGTCAGCCACGTTACTTCCCGCACTCCAATCTTTTCATGGAATGCCAGCTTCCCCATATTGTGGACGCGGTTATTTTCCGTGGCCGCTATCAATTGCATTCGATTTGCAGCGCTTGGAAAAACACGGCCGCCCGCATGCCTGAATTTCTCTGGGTCAATCGGGACGTGGCCTAGCTTCCGGACCGTTTCATAAAGTGGATCGCCGGAGATCATGGACGTTGCGAGAGTGCCTTTTATTTTTTGCTTGATCTCATTCGCCACGTCTCCGGCAAGCTCTAATCTGTAGGCTGATAAAAACTGCAACCCTTCGGTGCTGATAATGCCTCTGGCATTGGTTGCTAATTCGCCGACTTGTTTCTTTGTCAGATCGCCCCATCCACCGGGGGCCTTCTGGTCAACCACATCCTGGACGCCCCAAAAGAGGCCGTTATCAATTGCCGCCTTGGTCTGCGCCTCAACCAGTTTAGCCTGGCGGGCAAATGCCTGATCGATGGATTTATCAATATCTTTTTGCAGGCCGGCCATGCCCCTTTTGCGTTTCGCCGGAGTGTTGAATTTCGGATTGTGATCAAAATCCTTAATCGTCTTGCCGATTTCCTCGCGGGCCGTCGCCATTTCCCGCTGCATGTCCATGACCTGCTTGCGGGTGAGCGCATCAACTTCCTTGCTGGCCTGCTCGGTGGATTTTCGGATTCGTTCGGATAGATCGGCCGCGACAGATAAAAGCGGCATCATGCCGAATTGTGGTTGATCTTTCAGGGCCGCATTGGCTGCCGGGTGTGCATGCCCGCAAGTGCCGGACCAATCTTGTGAATACCATGCAAGCAGGGTGGTGAAGGCCGCAAATTTGGCCGGAGCCATTCCACGGCGAAAAGCCAGCCGGGGCACTTACTTGACCTTTTTGGGTGGTTTTTTCTTCGTGGCTGTTTTCTTGTCGGCTTCCATTTTACTTTGCAGGGCCAGCATTTTATGGGCGACGGAATTGAAATTTTTCTCTTCTGATTTCTTGGTCAACGCCGCCGCTACTGATTCCAATTCCTCTTCTGAAATTCCCAACACCGCCGCCGCTACCTTGGGGGTGAACACTTGCGCCTGGACCAACGCGGCCATTTCACCGGGTGTCATATAATTGCGAATTCGCAACATCTCGGCGGCCAATCGGGCTTCTTCTTGATCGGGATCAACGCCACGTCGTTCCAGGTAAGTGCGCCTTGAGATAAGCGCCCGGTCAACCGCTTCCCGATCTTCCCGGACTTCCCATTCTTCATCATCGACCCGCAAGCCCGTGAAGAAATACCCAATTTTTACGTCTTCGGCGATCCCAATTGCTTTTCTAACTTCGGGATCATTGAAAAACCAGATCATCAAGGATTTGATTTTTTGGGCCAATCGTTTGATCTGGAAAGTTTTCGCCTTGAAAACAATGCGGGCCGTGCTGAAATTCGGCCCCTCGCCGGTAATGAATATCGGCTCCAAGTCATGCGCCATCGCAATTTGATTTGTCTGTAAAACAATTCGTTCGGTTGTATTGAGAATGTCGCCCTCGACGCCCTTTTGCACGATTTCAACGAAAGGATCGGTCACGAGGGCTTGCCGCTGATCCATGGTGTTCAAGGTCGTTTGCATTTTTTGGAGGTCGGCGGCTTTCGGGATAAACACTTTATTGCCGACAGCCCCGCCAAGCTTGACCAACCGGATCACATTGACAAATCGTTTTGCAATGGAGTTTTCAGCTTTTCGCAAATTCAACAGAATCGGAATCTTGTCGAGCGCCGCCGTGGTCAAGCCATCGGCCCTTTTGTTTACGCCATCTTCTTCTTGGTATTCCAATCGCAGATAACGCCAAGCGTCTAAAGTTTCACCTTCCCATGTTCCATCCTGGGCAACCACCTTGCGGTCCTCGGTCGTGTACTGTTCGAGTTTGACAAGCTTTCCAGCTTCATAGGTGATCTTGAGCGACAAGGGATTTATCGCCCTCAATCGTATCGTGCCATCGTCTTCACGGTGCTTGAAAACTCCGACTTCGCCCTTGACGATTAGGAGCACAAGCACCTGCCAGAGCGATTCGTACATGCCAACTTTTTGCTCGTACTCTTCAATTTTTTCGCGCTCTTCTTCTTTTTTCGTGAGGTATTTGATGCCGTCGCCAAGAACGAAAGTACACCAGCAATGGACCGGCTTCTTGACCGCATCGACTTGCATGTAATACAGCCAGCACAGCTTTGCCCGATCATCCCATTCTTTCGGAACCGGGTCTTCATCTTTTGTGCCGGTATAATCGCTAATCCGTGCAGCAACGGCTTGAACGCCACTCGCTACACTTTCGAATGAAATGTTGACTGCGCTGAGGAGTCTATCGGCAATTTTATTCGGCATCGCGCCCTTCCGGTTTTTTTCAACCGGGAAGGTACGAACGAATTTAGAACTTTATGGATTGGTATGGGTTTTCAGAATTGCTTAGATTTGATCCACCGCCGCTTGCATATCGCCATCGTTGCAATGCGTGTAGATTTGGGTTGTGACTATGCTCGAATGCCCCAAGAGTTCCTGTGTTAGCCTCATATTTTTGGTAGAGGATAGAAGTAGGGTCGCAAAGGTATGGCGCAAGGAGTGCGGGGAGATTTCTTTTATCCCGGCCTTTTTACACCACACCTTGAGCCGATTTCTGATTTGCTCGGTGGTGATATGCCCCTTGCCAAATCGTCCCGTGAAGAAATAGCCGTTGTCCCGATGGACCTTTTCCCGATCCTCAAGCCATTGGCCCAACACACGGGAGACCGTTGCGGATAAAACCTTGACCTGCTCCTTCCCGCCTTTCGCCTGAATGATTATGTGCCGAGCATCGATCCAGTCGGCAATTTTCAAAGTGGCAACCTCAGCCACTCGCAACCCGGCCCCGACCATCATTTGAATAATTGCCAAATCGCGCATGGCGTTTTTATCATCGCTATCCGTGATGGAATAAATCAGCGTATCCCGTTCCTGCTCTGACAGGTATTGACGTGGCGCATGATTCACCCGTCTGGTTTTGAGCAATCGCGCCGGATCAATGGAAACAAGGGCCGTCGCCTCTGCCCATTTGAAAAAGGATTTCACCGCCGAGACGCACCGATAAATGGAAGCATCCGAAAGGTTACTCCCGCGCAATCCCAAAACGAATTGATCCAAATCGCCCGGCGTGGCTTCCATCGGATCAACGAATTCGGCCAACCGCACAAGGTCTCGACCATATGCCGAAAGGGTATGGGGGCTGTGACCATTGGCGGTAAGGTGGTTGAGAAAATTATTGATTGAAGTCATTTGCTAATTTTCCCCATAGAATAATTTGCAGCCTTCGCCGTTACGCCAAAGGCGGGCAGCAATTTTGATGTGTATTTTACGACCTGTTCTTTCGTTTACAGCATCCCATTCGATCCGGCCCCGTTCCCCTTTCACATCGGTAATTATTACTTTGCAGACATGCCCGCTTATCAAGGTGTAATATTTCTCGCCAATTTCGACGCTCTCTTTATTCATTTTTTTTGTTCTCCCGTTCGTATCGGATAACTTCAGCAATTGGAACGAAGCGCATTCGGCCCCTTCGATATGCCGCCAATTTCCCGTATTGGTTTATCATTGCGGCCAATGTGGACCGCGCAATTCCAGTCCTTTCAACCACCTTTGAAACAGTCAAATTCGGGAGCGAAAGGATTGTGTCCTCGTCGGCTTTCTGAAAATCCTTCAATTTTATTCTTACCGGATCGCCCAGGCCCCTCCCGCCTTTGGTTATTTCGCAGGCCATGATTTCATTTTTGCCGACCTTGTACTTGACCTGCGAGGGTAAATATAGCGCCTTGGATTTCTTGTGTTGGTAGATCATCATCGCTGTTCTCCTTGTTGATGCCTGTCAGTTGTGTGCAGGCTGGCATAATTACGCCCCTTCGGTAATCTCACACAGTTTCTTGAAGTGTTGGTTGGCGGCATACGCCAGCGCTTCATGGCCGGACATTCCCGCTTTTTTCTTGATCGCGTAATAGGAATATGCGCGGCTGCACAAAGCTTTTTCGCATATCGAGGTTCCAGAGCCGTCTTTCAATTTCAAGTACGCCCCCCAACCCTTCAAAGTCGTTTACGTTGGCATCTTTCAGCATTTCAGCGATGTATTCGTTCATGGCTTTATCCTTTCAGGTTCTGAATGGGTCGTTAAGTAGGGCCTTGCAATGGAAGCAATGTAATTGGCGCAATTCTAATTCCTTCTTCCGTTCGTCCACCGACTGGCTCACCAGTAGAGACAGCGGGAGCGCGAACTTCGTCTCTTTGCCACAACGCGGGCAAGCGTAACTGGCTTCATCGATCGGCTTGTCATTCATTTCCGTTTCTCCTGTTTGCTTTGTTTGTCCGTTTCTCATGTTTACAACTATAGTCGTTAGCGGTATGGTTGTCAAGTAAAAAATGAAAAAATAATAAAAAAATAAAACCGTGTGTTTTTAGATAGTTAGCTTGCCTATGGCCGTTCCCTGTAAAAAAGCCGTCGTTTTTTCTGAAAAAATAAGCCACTAGCATGGCATCCGCTCCCGCTCCTATGGTTCCCGCATGGCAATCCAAGGACCGATGGAAAGACTAATCAAGGGACTCCCCCCGGAGCATGTCGCATACTTTGAAGAGTGCAGGGAAAACCCGTGGAAATGGGGCGAACTCGTTATTGCGAACCGGGAGACCGGGGAAAACTACAAATATTGGCCCCATCAAAAAGAGGATTTGGAATGCAAGGCTAAAATGATTGTCCACCAGGACGCCGCCGATGTAGGAAAAACCACCGCCCTCATAACCGACATAATCCATTTTCTCTGCTGGACTGAAAACCTTCTCGGATTATGCATCGCTCCGATCTCGGCTCACTATCGGCCAATCATTGATGAAATTAAATGGCAGATCGACCAAAGCCCCCTGCTGCAAGAAATGTTCAAGATAAAAGGTGAATCACCATATTTTTGGGTCCAGTTCAAAGGCGGCTCAAGGGTAGATTTCAGACCGGCCGGTATCGATGGCGATGCGTTCAAGGCTCAACACGTCCACAAAATCTGGATCGACGAAGCGGCCCGAATTTCAAAACGAGCCTGGCATGTCATGCTCGAACGCCTTGTTAAAACCTACAAGAAAGCCCAAATCCGGGCGTACTGCTATCCAGACGGACGCCGCGATACTGAATACTACAAAGCTACTCAGGATACAGACTGGAAAGTATTTAAGGTTCCACAATCAGCCCGCCCTGATTGGGATGCCGAAAAGGAACGGGAAGCCCGGAAAAAGCACGGCGATCCGACCACGCCCGAATATCAACACATGGTTATGGGTGAACATGGAAGGCCGTGCGATTCCGCTTTCAATCAAAACAACTTTGCGGCCTGTCAACATAATATTCCAGGCTACAAGGTCCGCAAAATCGAGCAAAGCGCTTTTCACAACTTGGCGGATGAAAAGGCAATAAACGAGCGGATCAATTTTCTTTTCAGCACCCTGCCGTTGCCGAAACCTGGATACCGCTGGTTGGGGCTTGACCCTGCCTACACCGCCGATCCATGTGAGTATGTCATTTGGTCCGAAGATGACCGGGGCCATATGACAAGGCTATTTCGCATCCACACTGAAAAGCTTTCCCATCCGATCAAAGCAAAGATGATCGCCGCCCTGGATCGCATCTATCATTTCAACGGCATCGGGATTGATAACGGTGGCGATGGTATTTCGATCATCGATGATCTTTTGGCCCGTGATGAATTCAAGGATTTGCGCGGTCCGCAAAGTCGCCTTGAAGACAGGCTTTACGGCTTTTCATTTGGCTCGACCATGATCATAGACGTAAACGCCGAAGATGGCGCTGAGATCAAGCAGAATACCAAAGTCTACGCAACCAATCTTCTCAATGCCGCCATGCAGCGCCGTTCCGCCACTTGGCCGGTTGCCGAATACACGACCAAAAAGGCAACAAAAGAGGTTGACCCGGAATCAGAAAGCCAATATATCAACCAAACCTACACCCTCACGGATAGAACAATCGTTTACTCCAAGGGCAACGATCACATTATCGATGCCGACCGTTGCGCCTGGCTGGTCCGTGAAACTGTCGTGAGGCTGTTTGACCTAGCAGGCGGTTATACTGAAATCAGCTACACGCCGCCCGCCCTGACCAATCCTATTTTTTAGCTTCCCGTCTTTTTCTTTCTGAGCATCTGCGTAAGCCAGAAACGGATAACCGCTTCCATGTCCTTATTGATCGATCCATCCGGGTAAATGACTCTCAGGGCAATCGCCTGTTTGATTTTGGGAAGCAGGTTCATTATCAGTGGGGCGCTCACCATATCGTGCAACCCATCTTCGTCAATCTTTACCTGCGACCAAAGCCATTCCCATTTTTCGCTTTCATCTTCCGGTTCTTCCTGATCCGTGCCGATAAACCGGACCAAATTAGGCGACCACGTTTCGACCAACTGGCATAGTGCCTCATCTCGTTCAATCGCCGTGACGACTTTTCGGTTGTATTTTTCGGCTAACCTGAAAAGTTCCAGCACCTTGTCGAATTGTTCTTTCGGTTCCATCACGCGGCTCCTTTGGCATGTGAAGAATTTGGGGCGCATAGCAATAGCTGCACCCATGCTGGCAACCTCGATACAGATTACAGGCTAGAGGGCTGTATTCGAGGGCCTTTCCTTTTGGTGGATAGATGACTGTCATTGACTTTCTCCTTGCGCCTTATTTCCGCTAGTTTTCAGCGTCTCTTTCGCCTTGGTTTTCTTCGCGGACTTGTCCAGGACCGCTTCCTTCCCGGTGAATTGCTCGAATCTTTTCACGGCCACGTCAACATAACGGGGCTCGATTTCGATTGCGAAGCATCGGCGGTTTAGTTGTTCGGCGGCGATGATGGTTGTTCCTGAGCCGGAGAAGGGGTCGTAAACAACCATTCCCTTTTTACTGATACGGTTTAGAATATCAGAGACAACAGATATCGGCTTGATTGAACCATGCCATCCCAGCGAATCGTCAATCTCGTGTGAAACTTCCGAAACTTTATAAACATCGTGATTATAGGGCTTTACCTCATTCCACGGCGGATTGCCAACCGAAAACACAAGGATGGATTCTGAAATCAGAATCCATCCGCGCCAAGGAAAGGTACATTGCGCCTCTTTGTAAAGGCTCAAAATTCGCTCAAACTTGTATCCCGTTTTCCGCATTTCATCTAGCAAGGTTGGAAATGTCCGCGTGGACTGAAAAGAAACAATAGCCGCGTTTTCAACGGGAAGGTTTGCAACCATGCCAGCGATTAAATCACTCTGCATTTTAGGCGCGTCG
>Ga0208771_1001918_pt1 | contig 10464 bp, 8 predicted proteins | sample AntAceMetag02UKX_FD_184775 | JGI IMG/M metagenome (GOLD analysis project Ga0208771, IMG submission 184775) | Saline lake microbial communities from Ace Lake, Antarctica - Antarctic Ace Lake Metagenome 02UKX (SPAdes) (version 2) | ecosystem: Environmental > Aquatic > Non-marine Saline and Alkaline...
TTTGTGAATTTTTTCAATGGGAAGTCCGAAGTTCCGGATTCGCTGATCTTCCGCCTCGATCTCCTCCATTACCTCATTCGTCCGGGCAACGCTTTCCTGCATCCTCTTTATCTGCGAATCCCTCAGAGGCTTGCCAAATTCCTTCATCTTTAAATAGGGTATCATTTTGCGTCCTTCCTTTTTTTCGTTTTATATTGTCAGGGAATCATATTTGGCTTGACGGATATTCTTTTACTGGTTCAATTAACTCTTGTGTTGTTTCCCGGGTAATCATGTCAAAAATATATATTTATTCCGTGAAAATGTAAAGTTGCATTTCATATTTCCACAATCTTTTTCAGCTTGATGCTTTCGTAAAAAGCATCCATAGGGATGAGAATGTAACGCTCCTCCATTCCTCTTATTGTCAAACATAAGTCAAACGGAGACTTGACCCTCTTCCCCTCTTCCCTGATCCCCTTCCCTCTGCTCGCGTAGATGATAATCAAAAATACAAAGAGGGCGATAAAGGCAAACGCGTACTTTCTTCCGTCGGGAAACCGCCACCTGATAACCATATCAAGGTGACACGTTTTATGTAAGAAAACATCTCCCCCTTTAACCGGATTTGTTTTTATTGCCCGTTAATTCCCGGGTAAGCACAACGCTGAAGATCGGGCCCAGGGTAAAGATCGGGATCACGGAAGCCGCCCTGATGAGCAGGGCGGCCATTAGGCCGAGACCAGTGCCGACACCTAAAACTCCTGAGCTAAGGCTTACAATACTCTCAAAAACCCCTAAATTGCCGGGTGTTATTCTTATAAGAATGGAAAAACTCGAAACCAAACTGATTATAAAAATCGTTCCTAAAGATAAAGAGATATCGGAAAGTGCAACAAATGCCAGCCAGAAAGAGATACCATTCAGAAGAATATTCGCAAGTGTATACAGTACAAGCTTAACCAACAGGAATGGGTCTTTTTTTATCAATGCCCATCCGTCAACGGCGTTATTCAGAGATACAACCAACCAATTATTGCCGGGAATCTTGATAGCAGGAAGCATGGCAAGAGTGGAAATTACTAGAACTACTCCCAGAAAGAAGATAAGTAGTTCCCAATAAAGATCGAATTTTCCCAAAGACAGCATCAGGGTGATAATCCCCGCAACTCCGGCAACCCCAAAGTATATCAGGTAGTTTGCCCCAAGAACGGAAACAAACCGCGCGTAAGGGAAATTATGACGATACTTCAGATATGATGCCCTGGCAATCATACCCCCGGAAAAAGGTGTTATATAATTCCCCATGGCAGTAACAAAGGGAAGGCCCAACCACTCCTTTATGGTCAGCTTTATATTAAATTTGGACGCGATCTCTCGCAATATAAGTCCATTTGTTATCTGGAACAGAATTCTGCTGATTATTAAACAAATAAGGACAAAAAGACTAATATTCTTCAAAGGTTCAAGAGAATAAGGTTGATGATAGATATATATTATTATTAAGGTCGCAATAATTACTGTTGCAATAAAAGACCATATGCGTTTTTTTCTCATATCAACTTTCTTATATAGATTGGAGTGGCATAGGGATCTAAATCTCAAAAGAATATTTATTTTTTTCTGAAAAAAACCTCGTATCCACCTTTATCTCCCTTATAAATTTTATCAATATAATCGTCAGGTAAGATTCTGCTTAGACCTGGTTTGTCATATTTTATAATCAGTTCCGGGAAGAAACCTTCATTATTTAATATCTCAATCAATCTTTTTGTATCTTCCAGACTCATTATATCAGCATGGATTTCCATGAATAATCTATCTATCTTTTTTAAAGTCTCTGTCATGCCATACAATATGTTTAATTCGTATCCTTCAACGTCCATCCTTACGATTGTCGGATTTTCTCTGTCTTTAAGAAAATTATCAACGGTGTCAACATTGACTTTCGCTTCTCCAACCACATCTTTTATCGGGTAGAAACTGTGCCAGTTACTCTTTGGTGATAAGTACATCTTTTCTGTTCCCGTGGCTTTACCAAAAGCCAGACTAGAAACTTCCACATTTTTATAATGATTTAAGTTTATATTGTCTTTTAAAACAATTACATTACTTGGGACTGGCTCAACGGCATAAACTTTCTTACATAGTTTTGCTTCAAGAAGGGCGTAGTAGCCTATATTTGCTCCTATATCCAGCACCACATCGTTTTTTGTCAGAATAGCCATTAAATGTTTTGTCGCAACCGGTTCCCGTATGCCGTCGAGAAATAAATCTCTGTGTATTCCCTGGTCGCTCATGTCCAGCTTCATCTTACTGCCGATAATTTCTCTTGTTATTTTTCCCTCAGGCTTAATCTTATTATATAGCTCAGTCCTTCTTTTTTCCTCTTTTTTAACTAGAAATAAATCCTTTGTTCTTCGTATAGCATGTCGTATTCCAAACCTTTTCATAATCATTAATCCATCTTTAATCAGTTGATATTCTATCCTCATATTACCACCTTATCCGAAAGTCGATTTCAGCTTTTCCCTTTTAAAATCAGCACACAGAAAACACTCTGTCATTCGATATTACATTTTGGTAAAGTTTGTCTGCGACAATCTTCTTTGATGTTTTGCATTGGCGGAAAACTCAAGAGAAACCTTATATTTCATTACAATAGAAGCTCCTGAAGAATCTTCCTTATGCGATCAATCGAAAAATTGTTTCTGTACAATTCCAATCCCTTACTCCCTATCATAGACAATCTATCCTGATTCTCAGAACACCAGAGAATCGCTTCTGCAAGGTTCATCTCGTTTCCCTGCGACACTAACAGGCAATTCTCTTTATCCCTGAAACCGTAATCATGTTCGATCTTACCAACAATTACGGGTTTCCCTGTAGCCAAAAATTGAAAGGTCTTTCCCGTAATGACACGATGTGCCTGACCTGTGTTACCAAAAGGGCCTCCGAGACAAACATCTGCTTTCTGTATCACATCTGGAAGTTGTTCGTAGGGGACCCATTTTTTGTGGATAATATTCTTGAGATTCAATCTCTTCTTCATTTCATTAAAATCTCTAAGGGCTTTACCCCTTCCCCCAACAATAGTAAAGCTGATTGGTTTGTCTTTTAATATATGTGCAACCGCCAGGATAATGTTTATACCGTGAAGCGGAAGGAACGAGCCATAGAATAGAACGCTAAAAAGATTTTTCTTATCCTCGTGCGAGATAAAAGGCACAGGCTTAAACACATTTTCATCTGTCCCCACGGGTATTGACTGAATCTTTTCAGCGTTGACTTCGAAATGGCTGGCAAAATAAGTTTTGTGCAAATCTGTGTCTGTTAATATTATATCTGCATGTCTTAATATCGATTTTTCGTAGGAGTAGATGAATCTATCGATCAATCCTCCTTTTTTTACCATCTTTTTCTCATTTACCAGACTGTCGTATGGCGACATCATGTGGTCGAAGATTAATATTTTTCCAAATGTAATGAACCGTACTATCCAAAATATCTCGTATCCTCTGAATCCTAAGATGTAATAATCAGGATTTTTCTTTATCCTTATCCACAATAATAAAATGAGAGTTTGTAGATAGCGGAATGCCCCTTTTGTCGTATTGACAGCTTCGAACAATACTACATTATCCATTCTTTTAAGTGCCCCAATGAGGGTTTTTGTCCTGACATAATTTGGACACCGATACGATAAAACATAACATACCTTTATCTTTTTGTTCTTATTGTGCATCCCTTTTTCGCCATCTTAATGACAGGTTTGTTATGATCTGCCGCTATGCTTTCGGACTTCCGTTTGATTACCCCAGCGAGAGTCGGAAGGCTCTGCTTGGTCAAACCTCAGCTGTGCCACCTGTTCCGATACAAGTCCTACCATGAATATCACAACGGCTACTGTCATCAGCATCGCTGAAGTAGGGCCGTACTGTCCTCCCATGAAGAATATCTTGAAAAGGCCGTAGCATAATCCCGCAAGGAACATTGTTGCACTGACCGGCAGAAATACTCTCAACGGAGAAAACAATGTGGCAATCTTGATAATGATTATGAGAAAGCGTGCTCCGTCTCTCAGGAGCTTAATTTTGCTCTTTCCCACGCGGCGGGCTGTCTTTATCGGAACGTAGACTAGACTGTATCCGGAACGCACCACCGCCATAGTAATGGTTGTCGGATAGGAAAAAGTGTTGGGCAGCAGGGATACGAAGTGGCGGGCAATATTCGTTTTTATCGCTCTGAACCCCGATGTAAGGTCTTCGATCCTGCGTTTGCACATATATGTGGCGAACCAATTGTAGATCCTGTTTGCCAGGGTTCTGTGAAAGGAAGTCTCCGAATCGCCCGTTCGCGCGCCGACCGCCATGTCATAGGCATCCATTTTTTCCAGCAGGCGGGGTATGTCTTCAGGCGAATGCTGGCCATCTCCGTCAAGTGTGACCAGAATCCTGCCCTTAGCGTTTCTAATGCCGGTCTTCACCGCGGCTCCGTTGCCGATGTTGTATGGGTGGGATATTACGTGCGCGCCGGCTTTTGCTGCCTCCCCGGCTGTCTCGTCGTCTGATCCGTCATCGACCACTATTACCTCATAATCCCGGCCAGTCGCGTCCATTACCCGGCATATTCCTCCTACGACGTCGGAAATCACCTTTTCTTCGCGATATGCTGGGACAATGATGGTTATATCCGGCATGAAATTAGGCTCATTTCTCTTTGTTTCCATGGAATCACTCTTTTTTCTTCACAACAAATATTTTATTTGTAATGTTATTTCGAGTCTCTTCAAAACCACATTCCGCATTGCTGTTTCTACAATGATATACGAGATGTAGCAAGAACAAACTCTTTTATTTTTTGCTTTCATTTTAGCTTTATAATCACATAACCATTCGATTCATAAATCGGATTCCAGTATTCTTTTACAAGGTCCAGAAAGCGGATAGTTGTTACTTCCGAAAAATTATCGCGCAAATATTTATTAAAGAGATCAATCCGCATCAAAATATGGGTGCAGTCCAGTACATGCAGATATGCCTGAAAATCCTGCTTGCTCCTAGAGGCGCTGACCATACCGTTTATAGTATTCATTCCAAAAGAAGCCTCATGATAGTAAGGCTTATCCAGATAATAGCCCCGCCTCCCGATAAACATCAGAGAGATCCTGACATTATCAGGAAGATTCTTGTTGATATATTCCACCGCTGGGTAACTTCCCATGTGGCAGGTTAAAAATTCATCCTTTGTTTCCTGACCGAGAACGTATCTCACAGGCTGGACGGCATTAAAATAATCTTTTAAGTACAGGACATTAAGAGAAATAAGGATCATTATAACAGCAGATATGCCAATCAAACCGGTGCGGCGAAGCGGGTTGGGCTTTTTGTCTGCCCATTCAACAATATTTTTTATTCCGACCACGCTCAGAATAGTCAGGAACGGAATTACCGGCAGGATATATCTTACACGTATAACTGTAAGAAAATATGCCATGAAGAGAAAAAAGACCGAAAACAAAAAGAAAAATGTCTTGTCCCTCTTTAAATATTTATTCAGAAAAGCAAAGGGGAGCATAATAATAAGAATCGGGTTCAGGACACCGTCAAAATACTGGGCGTAACCATCCCTCCCCTGAAAGAATATCCTGACGGGAACGAAAATGGTTTCCCAGAAACCTTCTCCAAACATCGTTTCCCTTCTCTGAAAAATACCGGCAGTCCAATTATTGTTTACAGCCCCGGCGAGGTTGTTGTCTTTAAAAAAGTTATCAAACAATGGATATAGAGGGTTTGCCGTTAAGATATAATTTTTAATATACCAGGGAGAGGCGATCAAAAAGGTAATTGCAAAGAAAACAACGCCATATTTTAAAGCTGGCAGTGTTTTCCCGTTATCCCGTGAATAACAGAAAATTAGCATCAGGTTTAAAAAAAACCATGCAATAAGGGCATTGTACTTGGATCCTGCCGCCAATCCCATACAGATAGCTGACAAAATTAACCATTTCGTGTTCTTGTATCCATCATCCCGCCATCTGACAAACGCAAGGATACTTGCCGTTATAAAAAAAGCCATCCCAAGGTCCACATAGGCCGTAGTTGAAAGACGGACAATAATGGGCGTGGTGAAAAAAATAAGGAACCCCAGGAGCCCCCAATTCCTGTTGAATCGATTTTTGACGTAGGAATAGATGAGTAGTCCTGTTCCAAAACCAAAAGCAAGATGTATAAACTTGGGAACTATGTCATTCTTGAAATACAGAGGGATAAGATAAAGAAGATCAATATTCATGGGAAAATATGAAAAATCAGCCCAGGGGATTTCATAGAATCCCCCATGCAGAAGCCAGAGTTTTGGAATGGCCAAGTGATGAATGAGGGCATCTCTCGATATGGGAGGTGTCAGATTGAGCAGGATTTCGGTGATTAAGAATCCGGAAACAGCAACGCATAGCAGGATGGTAATAACGCGATTTTGCCGTTTCATGATCATGACGCGGGAATTCCTTCCGGCCTTGTATCTTTAACCTGCCTTAGAAGATTTCCCCTTATTATTTTCAAGATTTTTTCGCTATCAGGTTGATAAATCGACATTTTGTTATTCTCTCCCTCGCGTACAACATCTTCAAGACTTCTGTCACCTTTTATATCCATCAACTGGCCCACCATTTCAGTCAGCAAACGATTTTCCCCTGTCAGAGAATACAATTCTATCAAGGCAAGATGGGCAGTGATACTTTGCGGACTTTTGGACAGAAATCTCTTCCAGCATTGAATCGCCTTGCTGTTTTGCCCTTTTTTCTGAAAGGCCCCAGCCATTATGACAAGCGGAATGGTCTTTTCAGGATTCAAATCAAGCGCCCTTTGTGATTCTCTCAGTGACTCATCCAGCCTGCCGAGTTTCAGCAGAGTGAAACTCGAGAGTTCGCGCGATTCGATATGCCAGGGATTATCCTCCAGGATCTCAATAACACGGCCATACGCGGCTTCCACATCACCCTTTTTCATTTCTATCATCGCCATTCCATGTAATGGCGACGGATATCCGGGGCATATGGAAATCGCCTTTTTGTAATGGATAACAGCCTTAGCGTCCTCCCCCTCCGACCAGTAGAATTTGCCCAGATTGTATTCGACAACTGCCCTGTGCTGAAGTCTTGAATATCTGTTCAAGTCCAGTGCCCTGTTGAATTTCTGGAACGCCTTCAATCTGAATCCCCTGTTAAAATATTCATCCCCAAGATTGTTGTGGGGCCTGCTTAGATTCGGCGTTTTTTTCACATTATCTGTCCACAGGGTAAAATTGGATCTAAGGGTTTCATTGCGCATATAGACGGCCTGACCCTCGACAATAAAAAGGAATGTTATCCCGAATGCGACTGCAAGTTGAATGGATCTCCGATAAGAAAGATAATCAAGCAAATTTAGTATCAAGACAGCCACAGGCACAAAAAAGAGCATCGATGGAATATAGTTTCTGTGTTCATAGACAAGCTCAAGTGGAAGAATCGAGCCCTCTATCAGGTGATTCAGAAAAAAGAAGAGTATGCAAAAAGAGATTAACGGTCTCCTGCGGCAAAGGTAAAGGGCATAACCGGCGATCATCAATATAAGCAATATGGCCGGCAGAGTAGTCCAGGGCGCAAACAGTGAGTGCGATACTGGAATATCGTGCAGCAACATCAGGCGGAAATCCACAGGGTAGAGCAAAAGGGATATATATAATAGAATTACCCTGGGTTCGGTCAAAAGTCTCTCAATAAGTGTAAATGGCCTGTTGTCGTAACCGTCCAGGAGGGATGAAAAGTCCGTGTAAAATACACCGAGACCAAGCAGGATTAGAATGGGGATAATCACAACCTTTGCGTTCCGTCTAATCGCTTCCCTGCTCACACCCTGGATAAGAAACAGGTCAAAGAGAAAGAGAACAACAGGAAGTATGGCGGCATTTTCCTTGGTCCCGAAGGCCAGCGCTGCTGAAACAGAGCATAATATGAAGAAGAACACGCCACTGCTCAAATTATCGGAGGTTCTGCCCTTCAGATAAAAATACATGGACATTATGTAAAACATGCCGGCCATGCCGGCCATTCTCTGGACGATGTAGCTCACGGCAAGCACCTGCACGGGATTTACAGCCCATAGAAAAGTGGACATAAGGGCAATCGAATAGCCATACTGCCCGTAGCGTTCTCGAAGGATCGGGAGTTTTAGCGTGTTATAGATAAATAAAAACAGGAATACGGAAGAAATATAATGTATTGCGAGGTTGACCAGATGGTAACCAAATACATTTAGACCATCGAAATAATAATTTAAGGCAAAGCTGAGATAAGAAAAGGGCCTTGCTATATTACCTCTGAAATAGAAGGTGTTTTTGATATCAGGCCACGACAGGCTTTTCAAATGGACATTGATATTATTTACGATATTTCCTTCGTCGTCAAAATGCCACTCGCCGTGGAAGCTGTTGCTGTAAATAATCAGCAGGAATAAAAATAGTGTGACAAAGACAAAGAGATATTTCCCATAATCAGGAAAACGACGTCCGATATTTAGATTAAAACCATTATTTACGCTGATCATTTTTCACCTTTTTTACCGGCATTTCCGTCTTGCCTCTCTAATCTCCGGATTATGTCCGGTAACTTCGTAAAAAGCCAGGTTCAGTCCGTTCGTCATTTTGACCATTGGAAGAAATCTTGTATTTCCATGATGTCATACTGCAGGGATTTCTCACATTTGTTCGAAATGACAAGTTAAAGAGACTTCCCGCGAACATGTTACTTTCTTTCGGTATAGTTTATTTTAGCACAAAATACCCCCTACCCTGTGTGCATATAATAAAAAAGGACCCTTTAAAAGGATCCTTTTTTTGTAACTAACAATGTATTGATTTGGTTTTCCTTTATTTGGCAGATGGAGTTATAGCCCCATCTTTGTCAACACTATACTTCATGGTCCCTTCGGTAGCTGTCATTACAATTTCGAGCGAAGGCATAGTGCCCGTACAGGTTGTCACAGTGACATCACCCGATTTTGTGTAGCCATAGCCTTCTATCTTGGCCTGAGATATGGTCGCACTTGGAGAATCGATGAAATAGGCCTGCGCCGCCGTGTACGCGTTTTTCGCATCCGTGTTTGCCGCCGCGTTATAACCCCTTGCCCTATACTGCGAAAACTGCGGGATGGCGATTGCCGCCAAGATACCAATAATCGCGATGACGATCATCAGCTCGATCAATGTAAAACCCTTCTGATCCTTCTTTTTGTTCAATTTCATTGACATGGTTCATTCCTCCTTGAATCGATTTTTTGATAATTTCAAAGGTTAAATGATATCTACCCTTGATACCTTTGACTTGATAGAGAAGCAACGAGTATGCCAGTTTGACTTTTGCCGGCATAATCCGCCCCGCTGCCTGTGTAACCTGATAATATAACGGGATGTTCTTCAGTGACGATTTTTTCTCCACCCGGACGGCTCCCCATTGGAACCGAAAGGAAAACCGGTTATTTTCACGGTTCCCGGTTGTCAGTTACAAAAAAAGAGAAATGGGGGAAATGGGGTCAGACTCGAATTAATCCGGGTTGCGGGTTACTTTCCTTACTCCTTACTCCTTACTCCTTACTCCTGTTTTTCAAGCCGGTATCGAAGGGAGTCGATACTTACACTGAGGAGTTTCGCGGCCTTTGTCTTTGATCCGCCCGTCTTTTTGAGTGCCTTCTTCATGAGATCTCTCTCAAATTTTGCGACTTCTTCATTCAGATCTATACCCTCTTCGGGTATCTCGATATGATCGGCCGAGGGAAACGCCACACCACCAGCCGCGATCACCTCAAGATTTTCCGGAAGGATAATGTTGGTGGTCTCAAGAGCGACACTTCTCTCTATGATATTCTCAAGTTCTCGGACATTTCCCGGGAAGGGATATTCCGTGAGCAGGCCCATTGCGTATGGGGATATCTTCTTGATTTCTTTGTTATATTCCCTGGAGTACTTCTCTATGAAATGATCGACAAGAAGGGGTATATCCTCTTTGCGCTCCCGCAGGGGAGGAACCTCCACGGGTATGACATTGAGGCGGTAAAACAGGTCTTCGCGAAAATCACCGTTTTTGACACGTTCTTCCAGATTCTGATTTGTGGCGGAAATGATCCTGACATCCACGCTTATATCCCGTGCACCCCCTACCCGTCTGAAGGTCTTTTCCTGCACCACCCTGAGAAGCTTGACCTGCAGGAAGGGAGAAAGCTCGCCGATTTCGTCAAGAAAGATGGTCCCTCCGTGAGCCACCTCAAAAAGCCCCGCCTTATCGGCATAAGCGCCGGTGAACGAGCCCTTCATGTAGCCGAACAGTTCACTTTCCAGGAGATTTTCCGGTATCCCGCCACAATTTATGATAACAAACGGACCATCGTTCCGGGAACTGTTTTCATGTATGGCCCGGGCAACCAGTTCTTTTCCTGTGCCGCTCTCGCC
>Ga0208771_1001922_pt1 | contig 10459 bp, 6 predicted proteins | sample AntAceMetag02UKX_FD_184775 | JGI IMG/M metagenome (GOLD analysis project Ga0208771, IMG submission 184775) | Saline lake microbial communities from Ace Lake, Antarctica - Antarctic Ace Lake Metagenome 02UKX (SPAdes) (version 2) | ecosystem: Environmental > Aquatic > Non-marine Saline and Alkaline...
AATAAAGGCACAATATGAGTTCTTTGTAGATGATGAGGAAGTGTCAGAAGATACTATCTATGTTTTAATGAATACAGCTTTAAATAATATGTATGCGTTAAGACCTTGGGATTTTCTTAAAACCAATGTAGATAGTGCTAGTACAGTTGTAGGAACAACATCTTATGGCTTACCATCAGACTTCTTGTTTCCTTTACCAATATATGTAGGTACAACACAAGTTGAACCTATTGATAGAGCTAAAAGAATGTTATACAAAGAGGCTTTTTCAAGATATTATATTGACTGGAAGAATGGTAAATATGTATTAACATATTCTCCAACTACATCAGACACAATTTACTTTGACTATATATATCAACCAGACCAAATAACAACTGCTTATAAAGACACAGACTTTGAAACACTTGTACCTGGATTCAAAAAAGCATTCCATATCTTACTAGCTTATGAAATGGCTAAAATATACTATTACCAAGATGCAGGTTCTAAAGCTGATAGTTGGGCTAATGAATGGGAAGTTGAAAGAATAAAATTATTCAACAGTATGGAAGATTACGATGCACAGCTTAAAGCAGTAGCACAAAATAGCTCAATCCCTTATGTTGGTGAGAGTAAATATCATAATGTAATAAACATTGATTAATTATGTCTAATAAAAGTTTAGTAATAGAAAATTTTAAAGTTGGTACAGTAAACAAGTATGAAGCTAAAAGTATTCCTCGTGGTTCTGCTTCTGATTCTAGTAACTTCTTAACTAAACTAGATAAGATAGAATTAACAAGAGGTAGAGAACTTATAGGAAATATTGAAGATACAACTGGTAGAGTTAGAGGATTAAAAGTAGTAGGTGGCTCAACTGGTACAGAATATATTTTTAAAATAACAGATGATGGAGAATTACAATATTGGAAAGAAAGTGCGGACACTTGGGAAGATGTGCTTACTGGATTAACAAATGAAGACCACGCAATGTCTAACTATCACTCTTTGGCTGGTGGTCAAATGTTTGTAACATCAGACACAGATGGTTACTACAAAGTGATAGTAGATAACAAAACAGCAATAGATTTGAACTACGCAACGAAACAACCATACAAAGGAAAAATCAACATTAAAAGGGGTCGTTCGTTTATGTGGACAAAAGATGCCCCTACAACCCTTTATGGCTCTTATATCGACACTCAAGTCGTTACAGAGCAGTACACAGCAGTAGCTAGTGAAGTCGTTGGTGCTTTAGGTTCAATTACTTATACAGGTACACTTGCCTTTAAAGCAGGTGGTTCAAGAAGAAACTGTTTCTCCCTATCTTTTACTGAATCTGGTGGAGAAGTATTTAATGATAATAGAGATGGGACACTAACAGGTGATGCTGGTGGAACAGGAACTATAAACTATTCAACAGGTGCTTATTCTATAACATTTAATGCAATAACCACAGGAGCTGTAACAGCAGATTATACTTGGGAAGATAGTGCATTAAAAGGAATAGTAGATTTCTCTAAGTCAGCTACAAGAGTTGCTGGAGAAGGATTTTTACTACAACAAGCCGAAGGTGGGGATGCTATAATGAATGTAATGGAATATAATGAAGATATATATTCACTAAAAGATAAAAGAACTTACAAGTTAAGTTTAAGTGCAGATGACCTAACAATTAACAACAAAGTATTTAGAGAAAGTGCTGGTGTACCTAATTGGCAAATGGCTGTAGAAACTGAAGAAGGTATTTACTTTATGGATGATTCAACTGATTCAGAACCTAAATTAAGGGTAATGACTATTGGTACTGATAATGATGTTGTAAAACCTATATCACTAACAGAATCTTTTGACTTTTCAGACTATAAGTTTGATATGGGTTGTATGGTTGTATGGGGAGATTATGTAGCTTTTACTGGTAGAAAAGGAGCTAAGAACGATACACTTTTCCTATTTAACACAATATTCAGAAGCATAGATACTTTTGCTTGGGGATATTCTTACTTAGATGTTTACAACGGAGCTTTAATTGGTGGAGAAATAAACTCTAATAATGTCTATACAATATTTAGTGGGTTAGATGACGATGGTTTTACATATCCTGCAACTTGGGAAGGGAACAATGACGAATTAGGTTTAGGTTCTCTAAAGAAAGTTAAACGATTAAGACTACAAGGTGAGATTGGAGTGAATCAGAAAATATATGTATATGCTAGTTATGACGGAGATGGCTTTCAACCTGTCATAGATACTAAACATCCTGACGGAGCAATTAGTGGAGATGCTAGTTATGTTGATACAGGAACTAGTGTTTCTATTGGTGCTACAACTATTGGTAGATTTGAAGTTGGTGGTGGTGGTTCAGGAATAACAGCTTATAACTACAATACAGAGTTTAGAATAAACACACCTAAGTTTAGAAGAGTTAAACTTAAATTTGAAATCAAAGAGAGCTTTGTTGAAGATGGAGAATCGCAAGACCTTGTAGGTTATGCCTCTGTATCAAAAATTGAGTTCTTTGCCATCAATCAGAAAAGATATAAGCAAAGTTCAAAGTACCGTTAATCAACCAATAAATAATAATTAAAATAAACTATGAGAAATAAACTTTTCACATTCCTAGTAGCTTTCGGGCTAATGATAGCAGGTACTGCCTCTGCATCATTGTATAATTACTTTAATGGTGATTTACCTAGCATACAAGAAAGAACACCTTTGGCAGAACAATGTGGTATCTATGACTACGCAGGAACTTATGAGCAGAATATTGCTCTTGAAGATTGTTTAAGTGGAGAAGGTTCAGACCAAATGTTAGGTGTAACAATACCAGATGTAGTTGCTTTATTTGAAGACAACCTTGGAGCTACACTTACTAAAACAGCTACAAGTTCAATGACACTTGTTAGTGGAGAAGATAAAGAAGGTAACGCTCTATCTGGTACTTTTGGATTCATAATTGATGAAGGAACTACTAGAGAAGAATTTATCATTGCTACTTGTGCAGGAACAGCTTGTACCGACCTTGAAAGAGGGATTAGCGTAGAAGATGGTAAAACAACTGTAGTGGCTCTACAATTTAAACATAGATTAGGTGCTAGTATTAAAATGACCAACTACCCTATACTTGGTAGAATGGCTAGTGTTTTAAAAGGTACTGATAGTACAGGAAAAGGAATATTTATAATTGGTGATGACACTAACTCAATTAAATTTGATACTACAACTACATCAATTAAATATATGTATGCTTGGGATAGTTCATCAAACCCTTTTCTAAGATATAATGGTTCTAACTGGCAATTTAGTGATGATGGTGTATCTAGTGTAAATATGGTAACTGGTGGTGGTGGTTTATCTGCTTCATCAACCCAAGGAATACAAATAAATAGTTCTGAAATTGGTGTAATAGTTTCTTCAACTCAAGGAATGTATGGAGGAGCAGACGGACAAGGTGTTTATCAGAAATCTAAAACAGACGGTGGTATATTAAAAAGTTCTGATGGAGATTATATTACTACTTCATCTTTAGTTAGTGCAGGAGTTGCAACCTCAACCCCAACAGCTGATAAAATTCCTATTGCTGATGGGAGTGGTAAAATAGATGATGATTGGATTAGTGATAATTTAAAAAGCCAGATTAAATTTACAACTACAGCTGATGAAACTATAAGTGCAAATGACCTTGTTACTTTACTTTCTGCTCCAACTACAAAAACTGGTTTAGTTGGTCAGGCTTCTGGAGAAGGTACTTCGGCAACAAATACTAATGGAGATAGGCGTTCTACAGTCTTTACCATACCTGAAAATGTATCTGAAATAAATCAATATTCTGTTACTGTGAGAGAAACAAGTGGCGGTATTATGGGTATAAACTGTAATGTTTCTTTGCAAAAAATAGATACTGGAACTGGTTATCCAGATGGTTCTAAAATACATAATTTTAATACTTCTTTTGAAAATGATGCTTCGGATGATGGTTTAACATCTGCTGGTAGTTTAGGTTTGGCAGTAACCGTTGGAGATGATTATGCAATAGTTGTAGAAAAAACAGGAGATGACGGTTCTTGGCAATTAAGAGGTAATAGTGTTCAATCTGACCCACTTGTTAAAACAGCAGTTAAATTTACAGCAGGTGGTACAGGGTGGGAAACTGAAAGTATTTATGGTGCATCTAGTTTAAGTAATGTAACATATGGTGCTATAGGATTATTTGTTCAATCAGATAATGAAACATTGCTAGAATCAGAAGTTATAGGTGTTGCTACTGCAAGTTCTACTGATGGTAATAGTTTAGAATTAGTTACAAGCGGTGTTATGAGTGGTTTTACTGGACTTGTAAAAGGTACTTCTTATTATGTATCTGCGAATGGTGCTGTAGCTGATTCAGGAACAAAATTAGTAGGTAGAGCAATTTCAACAACAGAATTATATATAAATATAGACAATTAAAATCCAAATCTTACTAACCCTGAACTAAATAATTTACTCTCTCAATTTAATGTAAGTTGAGAGGAATAAATTATTAATATAAAATATATGCCTATTTTCATAGAAGAGGACAAACTTCCACAAGAGGAATTTAAAGCCAGTATCATATCTAGTAAAATTGCTGAAGAAGAAACAGAGAATAATTTACAAAAATTGTCAGAATTAACTGGCGAGATTTTTAACCTAGAATAATATGGTGGAACAAATACCAAAACCAGAGTTAGCTCCATTGCCAATGGAAAAGGGTGAAGAAAAAATGCTACTAAACAAATACATTGGTGGTGGATTTTCTCCTGACGATGCCTATACTAAGATGAAAGAAATAACCAAAGATAGACCTGCGTTTACTCCAGCTTCAGTTACTAATTCATCAGGTCTTACAATAGAAGAAGCTAACGACCCTAAGTATTGGAAAGATGGTAAGTATGTTGGTGTAGACCAAACTCTACCTCCTGAAGATGAAACAGGTGTTACTACAGATACAGGAGATGTTGCTGGTGATTTAGATGATGAAGAACAAAATATTATAGATGAAACAGATGCTGGTGCTACTCTTGGTAATTCACATACTAAAACTTTAGAAACTGCCTATGCTAATATGCAAGATATGGATGATGAGTTTAATAAGATTACCCAAGAAATAACTGGTCAGTATAAACAAAGATTTGATAATCTAAACTTAGTTAATAAAGGAATTAAAGGTAATACATTTACTGCTAATCTAGTATCTGGTAGAGCAAGATATGCTAGTAAAATAGCAGAGGGTAATATGGGTGCTGCTGAAACTGCTGCACAAGGACGTGTGTCTGCTTTAACTGCTGATATGAATAAAGAGATTTCTTTGGCTAAGACAGCTGCTAAATCAGGTGCTAGAGCTGATTATCAAGCACTATCACAACATCTAGCTACTATAAGAGATATACAAGCTGATAGAATTGATGCTGCTAAAGATGCTTTACAATTATCAGTTAATATTGATAAATGGGGTAGAGAGAAAGCTCAATTCGACAGAGAGGAAATGGAAGCTAGTGCTGAAAATATTGCTTCAAGTCTTTATTCTGTACTTGGCGATGACCCAATTAAAAACTCTGCTATAATTCAAGATGCTGCTGAGGAATATGGTATTGACCCTAATTTGCTAACAGGTACTGTGAATGCTTATGCACAAGAGGATAGAGAAAACCAAATAGCTTTTTCAGAAAAACTAATTAATATAGGTGCTAAGATTGAAGAAGGGCAACAAGTAGAACTAGCTCCTGGTGTTATTGTTACTGGTACAAAAAGTCCTGATGAGAAATGGGTTACTTCAATTTCAGGTAATACTAAATTCAATGACTTATATGTTAAGAAAAATGGTGAGTTTGTAAGAACACAACGAATAAACCAGGGTCAGGCTTATAAACCTACAGGAACTGACACAACTGCAAAAGATACTTATTATACTAAACCTAATGAAGATGGTGTTGTTGAATTTTTCTTTGGTCAGAAAGGTAAACCTGAAGATTCTATTAGTCTTTCATCATCTGAATATCTTAGAGGCAAGTCAGCTTCGGAAGGTGTATTAGGAGATGAAGAACCAGAAATTAAGATAACAGAAGATTGGTTAAGAAAGAAACTAGGAGATAATATAGAAAGTTTAGCAAACGATTCAGGCTTTGATGATAAATTTGGTCGTGGTGTAGGAGAAACAGGAAAACAAAATTATTTAGATTGGGTAATGGGTGAAGTACAATCTTTAGAAGAAGTTGGGTATTCACCAAAAGAGATTATTAAAGAATTAAAATTATAGTTATGTCTTTACTTGGAAAATTCCTGGGCTTTCCTCAACAATCAGGAGTAGACCCAGACTTAGCTAGACGATTAAGAGAACGAGGGGAATATCAAAAACTCCTTGCTTTGAAAAGAGAAATTAAAACTCCGACACCTGTTAAGAAAAAGACTCAACAGGTTTTTAAGATTGGTGAAGGCTTAAAGAAAGATACTACTGTTTTAAGACCAGGTCCTACAAAAAAATTAGCTGCATTACCAAAGAAAGAACAGGTAAAATTTAGTTTGACTGAAAAAGAAAGACTAAGTCCTTCTGCTTTATCACATCAAAATATACAGAATCAACTAACAAAAGCACGACAAGAAGGTAGAACTAAATTCGCTGGTAAAACAACTAAAGAAAAGGTAGAAGAAAGTCTTACTATCCCTATTAGATGGACAGCTGGTAGTTTAGCTAGATTAACTACGCAGTATGCACTTGAAAAAACAGGTGCTGATTTAGAATTTACACCAAGAAATAGAACTCAAGAACTTTTAATAGGAGAAGAACCTATCCGTAAACTTTCAGAACAAAGTCTTACTTATGGCTTAACACAAGATACTTTAGAGAAAGCAGGAGTGCCAGAAGAATTTGCTAAGAAACCAGCTTTATTTGCTGCTATGTTTGTTGGTGCAGTGATTGAAAATCCTTTCTTTTTAGGAGCTGGTAAAGGCGGACAAAAACTATTTAGAAAATCAATGCAAGAAATGGTAGAAAAAGAAGTCGGTGAAAAACTAGAAGGTCAAGCTCTAAGAACTTTTGAAAAACAAGCAGATGAAATATATACAAGTTCTTTCGCAAAAGCAGCTAAGGATAAGACACAAGATGTACCAAAGAAACCTCTCAGCAAAACAGAAAAAGATTTAGCTGTTAAAAGGCTAGTAGAGGAGTATAAGATAAAAAAACTTACACCTGAACAAAAGGTTAGTTTAAAAACCTTGAATAAAGATATACAAACTGGTATTACAAAAAAAACAGAAATGATTAAAAAAACCTACAAAGATATAGGTGAGCAGGTAGAAAAGAAAATGGTTACTAAAGTTAAAAAATACAAAGAAGGTCTCGTAAGAAAAGGTATCAAAACAAAAGCAGAGGAGATTGGAAAGATTAAACTTGGCAAGGCAGTAAGAAAAGAACAACTAAAAACTCTTAAAATTGGTATTACAATTCGTTCTGCAAAGGATAAGGTTATATCTAACCTTAAAAATAGAGCAATAAATACAGCAGAGATTAAAAAAAGTATTTATCAATTTACAAAGAGAGCTTTACCACCTGCTAAGCAAGGTAAACTAAATGCTTCTATTGCTAGTGCCAAAACTAGAAGTGATTTATCTCGTGCCTTTCGTATGATAATGAAGACAAGAGAAACTATTGCAAAAGTAGATGCAACAAAGAACCTAGAAAAAATAGTTAAAGATATAGATAATCTACCTATTCACTACCAAGATAAAATAATGGAAGAAATTGGTGATATATCTTTTAAAGGAATAAGTGAAAAGACAGTAGATAAACTCAACAAACTACAAGATTTTCTTAATAAACAACCAGAAGCTAAGTTTATGTTTGGTAAAAAAACAATTAAAAATTTACGTAAACTCCCCTTATTAGAAAAGAATCAACTAAAAGAAATGCCTTTAAGAGATATAATGGCACTCGATAAAAAAATAACTAGATTAAAAGAAGAAGGTAAGGTTGCTAACAAAGTAACTGAGGAAACTAAAAGACTAAAAACTGAAATAAAATTAGATGAGTTACAAAAAGGTTCTTATGATATTGATAAGGGTGTACCTCCTACTATCGGTAGAGGTTTATCTTCTAAAGAAAAACTCGTAAACAAAAAATACCAAGCTGCTGAAATGATGCAAAAAGGATATATGAATTATGTATCTGCTGATGTAGGGTTTGAGGTATTAGATAATGGAGTTAGAAATGGTGTTAATTATAAAACATTCAAGAAACCATTTGATGATGCATTTTGGAACTATAAAGAGACTAATGCTAAGATAGTTAATAATTACTTTGATTTTAAAAAAGGATTAGAAAAGAAGTATGGTAAGTTTAAACAACAAAACCAAGAACGAATAATGATTTATGCTACAAAAATGCAAGAAGGTGGAAGAGCAAAACTTATTAAGAGTGGAATGAGTCCTGAAATAGTAGATGGAACTAGATTGTCAATTTCAGAAATGCAGTTATACAATAATATGAGAGGTACATTTGACCAGTTACATCCTCATATAGATAGCACATTAAGGAAAGTACACGGAGAAAAACTTGGTAAAGTAGATAACTATTTTAGTTGGCAGACTGATTTTAATAATTCAGATGAAGTATTTTCTCGTCTATCAAATGATTTTAAAACATCAAGAACTTCACAAGGATTTACAAAAGAAAGAAGTATTGTTGGTAAACAAATATTGAAACTCAACGCTGAAGATGTATTCTTAAAGCATACAAACGATGCTACATACTTCATACACTCAGAAGAATTACTTAATGGATTAGGAAAGATAGCAAGAGATGATAAATATACAAAAGCTGTTGGAACACAAGGTCAGAAATGGGTTAATAATTGGATTGACTTAATGGCTCGTAAAGGTATACCAGCAGGATACACTCCGTCTGTTGGTGGTAGGATATTACGGAATATTGGTGGTGGTATACTAGGTTATAGATTATCACCTATTGCTAAACAGCCTATAGCTAAGATAACATCAGCATCATTATTAGGTCCATCTGCTTTTAAATATGACCCAGAATTTTTTAGTAAGAACTTAGGACAGTATGTTAAGAATATTTCTAAACAACAAAAATTTAGAACTTTCGATGACCCTGCATTTGTAGAACTAGCTAAGAATAAAAAACTAGCTAAGTGGCAAGAGGTTGGTTACTCTGGTATTAAATGGGTTGATGCTTATACAGCTGATAGTGTTTGGTACGGAGCTTATAGAAAATATTATAAGGATAACAAACTTAAATTCTCATTAGATGAATTTAAAGCTGGTAAGTCTAACAAGGAAGCCCTAGAATATGCTGATTATATTACTCGTAGGACACAAGGTTCTGGTGAGGTAAAAGATTTAGCTTCTATGCTTACAGGTCAAAAGAAAGATGTATTTAAAGCAATTCTACAATTCCAATCATTCGTATTAAACGAAAGTTATCTTATTCCACACGATGCGATAGGAGTAGCTTTAAGGAAAGAAAAGAATGTAGGTAAAGCATTAGGTATCATAGGAGCTGTTATGACAGCAGGTATAGCTGAAGATTATGTAACAAGTGGTATGGCTCAGATATGGAGTAGCGATAAATATGCTAAGGAAGAAAGAGAAAAGAAGATAACAAATAGAATGTTTGATTCTCTAATTACAAAAGTACCATTCTTAAATAATGTATATGGTCAAGTTAAATATAGCAGAACTGGTGTACCATTATTAGATATATGGCTTACTGGTATAGCTGGTGCTAAAAGTGCTATATATGCTAAAACAGATGAAGCAAAGAAAAAAGGACTATCTAAAGTGATAGAGTCCTTCTTGAACATAGTTGGTATTAGTGGTGCAGGTCAGGCAGGTCAAGCATATAGAAGATATGGCATAGGGGAAACTAAAAAATCTAAAGGTCCTGTAAAACGTTAATCTAAGCTATCAATAAAAGCAATTATAAACACAACTACTACTACTGATGCTAATGTAAACGCCATAGTTGTTTCAAAATCCATATGTTTACTTGCATTAAAAATTAAACTGTATATTAAGACCACCCAATTAAGAGTGGTCTTTTTTAATTCATTATTTCTTTTGTGGGTATTTCTTCATATAAGACAAAGCTAGGATACCTTGTGATAAATACATACCACCACCAACTACTGCATACATATAATCTGGGTCTGTAGATGCGTCTAATAGCCCAGCTAATACTGCTAATGCACCTAGAATAATTGCTACCCAAGAGATTATCTTTAACGCTAATTCCATATAACTTTTGTTAAGATTTGGAAGCCCAAATCAATTAATAAATAAATTTGTATAATTAGTGAAATCATATTGTTGTTAAATAAATAATAAATCCTACTATACCAAAACTTAAAGCTATCATTATCCAATCTATCCACCAATAGTTTCTTTGATAAAATCTAGGGGGAAATACAAGAGGAGTAGTAGCATTCTCTATTAGTTGTTT
>Ga0208771_1001926_pt1 | contig 10438 bp, 6 predicted proteins | sample AntAceMetag02UKX_FD_184775 | JGI IMG/M metagenome (GOLD analysis project Ga0208771, IMG submission 184775) | Saline lake microbial communities from Ace Lake, Antarctica - Antarctic Ace Lake Metagenome 02UKX (SPAdes) (version 2) | ecosystem: Environmental > Aquatic > Non-marine Saline and Alkaline...
ATAATGGAAATATCAACAATCGACACCCGCCTCAAGAGAATAGCCAATAATGGCAATTTATTTATTCCTAATAATAGGAACAAATTGCCATATATGGAAATTTATGCCTAATATTAGCCATTAAATTATGGTGAAATTAGGTAGCTAATCCAATATGAACCCCGCAGTCAACAAGCGAGTTATGCGCAATTAGGCGGGCAAAAAAGCAGCCTAAGCACAAGGAATCTGATTAGTGGTTAGCACATTATTTAAATTGCCAAAATTTCGGTTGTAAGTGAAGGAAGCCCGAAAGCATTGCTACATCGGCTGTAAGTTTACGTTTTGGTTTCGCTGCTTTTCCTGAACTCCGCCAGCCAGCATATTGCCTTTATTATTATATTTTTAAAGGAAAGGACAAAAAGCTGTCTTGCTCTACGGAATTTTTGGTCGGTGGTTAGTTGCTAAATCTATTTAAATCCTGCATTGTGCCTGCTATTTTTCGTTAATCAGTATTTGCAGTGGACGCAGGGCTCATTTTCAATTTTGAAATTTTGAGCGTTGCAGCAACTAATCGCAATTATTAACATTCTGTGCGTTAAACACTGCGCCACTGTAACAATCGTCGTCGAAAAAATAAGCATAAATAAATTTCTCCAAAAATATTCTAATTTCATGATCTTTTTTATAGATTTTTTTACCAATCGATCCTCATATTTTTCTATTTTATTTATCTGCTTTTTCATTCTCTTTTTTTCATAGAATGGATAACATGTTTAATTATTTGAAATTATCTTTCAGTGTTTTTTTATAATAAAAAACTTGACTTTTTTTGGAACATTTCTTATTTTACATACGTACAAAGATGTAAGTAAAAAATATTTGAGGGCACAATGAGACGTACAAAAGAAGATGCCGAGTTAACACGGCAATTATTATTGGAATCCGCGTTAAAAGTATTTAGCGAAAAAGGATATGCCGATACACGATTATCTGATGTTGCAAAGGAAGCCAATGTGACAAGAGGCGCGATTTACTGGCATTTTGGAAACAAAAAAGAACTGTTCGTCGCGTTATTTAAGGAACGGGTCGATCCAATTCTTAATTCAGTTAGCTCAATTTTCAATGAAGATCTCAGCCCGATTAAAAAAATTGAAAAAATCTTACAAAGCTTTTTTACAAGTATGCGGAATGATAAACATTTTTTAGAAAACCAGCACCTTGAATTAACAGAAATGAAAATTCGGAAAGAAATTCCTGAAATTGAAGAATACATGTGTCAACGCACTGAAAAATTATCTTCTCTCTTGAAAGAATTGATAATCAGCGGAATTGAAAAAGGAGAAATCAGAAAACATCTCGATCATTTGAGTATTACTATTATGCTTGGCATTGTCATGACTGGATTTGGCCACATAATTTCAGCCCATTGGCAGGATTTTAATAGATCATTCAATGACGATGAGATCGTCGACATTTTTTTAAAAGGCATATCAGCCTAAATTTTTTTACATACTTTACATACATTTATGTATGTTTGTTAAAATTGAAATCACTTGTTTAATTATTATTTTTAAAAGGAAACACAAAAATGAAAAAAACCTTGATGATTTTGTTAAGTTTAGCATTCGTGCTTCAAATATTGGTCGGTTGCACTGGTGATCAAAGCAGCGCTAAAAGTATCGAACAGCTTTACAAAGAAAATGGTGTACCGGTCAAAGTTGAGCAGGTAAAATTGCAGCCATTTGCAAACACACAAACTTTTCATGCAATTTTGACAGGAATTAAGGAATCGACCGCAAGCGCAAAAGTAGCTGACAAGGTCGAAACCATACATTATAAAGTTGGTGACAGAGTCAAAAAAAACGCGGTTGTTATTTCTTTCCCGATCGATAATCCGGCTGCACAATTTAATCAGGCTAAAGTTTCATTTGAACATGCCAAAGTCACTTTAAAACGGATGCAGAATCTTTATGAAAATGGTGGTATTTCGTTGCAGGAATACGAGAACACAAAAACGCAGTTTGAAGTGGCAAAAGCGAATTGGGAAAGTGTCCGTCAATCCGTTAAAATAACAGCTCCGATTGATGGGGTCATTACCCAGATGAACGTAAGAGAAACGGATAACGTGGAACCCGAGAAAATATTATTTACCGTTTCACAAACCCATAAATTGAAATCCACATTATGGATCACTGAAAACCGGATTAATGATATTCAACCTGGCGACAAGGCAACTGCAATCTGGCAGGGAAAAACGATTGAGGGAAAAACTGTACAGGTTGATATATCAATGAATAAAGACCAGCAGGCATTTGGCGCCATGGTTGAATTTGATAATCCTGAAAGTCAATTGATGAGCGGCGTGAATGCCGAGATTAAAATTTTCAGCGAACAAAAAGAAAAAATTATGATAGCCAGAAAAAATATTCAGAGAGTTAAAAATGATTATTTTGTCTATATCGCGAAAGATGATTCTGCAATTAAAAAATTTGTGATCCCAGGCAGTGTACATAATTTTGACATAGAAATTTTAAGCGGATTACAGTCTGGCGATATGTTAATTACCGAAGGACAAATGATGCTTAACGACAATATGAAGATTCGAATTGTCAATGAATAATGAACGCACATGAAAAATATAGACACGACTCGAAAGGAAATTATAAATGTTTTTATCTGATATATCCATAAAAAGGCCAATAATGATGAGCATGTTTCTCATTGTATTTGTCCTGTTTGGCGGGCTTGCTTATTTCGGGATGAACATTGAGCTGACGCCGAAAATCGATCTGCCCATGATTACTGTTCAGACAATTTATGGTGGTGCAGGTCCCCAGGAATTGGAAACGCAAATTACTAAAAAAATTGAAGATGCTGTCGCTCCCATCAGCGGGATCGATTATATCCAGTCCTATTCCATGGAAAGCGTCTCTTTTGTAATGATCGCTTTTAATATGAACAAAGATGTTAATATCGGCTTAAGTGAAGTTAAAGATAAGGTGGATGGAATCATCAATAATTTACCAGCCGATGCTGATTTACCAGTCATTCAGAAAATGGACATTAGCGCGGAACCTGTTGTGAATCTCGTATTTTCGGGTCCGCAATCCATTACAGAATTATACGATTACACAGACAAATATTTGAAAGACCGGCTGGCTCAGATAGAAGGAGTTGGCAGTGTGCTGGTAACAGGCGGGCAGGAACGGGAAATCCGGATCGAATTGGATAGCAAAACCGTTTTGCAGCATTCAATACCCCTGTCCCAATTAGCGCAAATATTAGCAGCCCAAAATATGGACATGCCCGGCGGGAACTTTGAAAATCGAAGCCAGGATTATTCGGTACGGCTAAAAGGAGAATTTCAGGATGTTGAAACAATTCAACAGTTGGAAATTCCCACTGCGCACGGCATGAAAAAATTGGGCGAACTGGCACATATTACCGACTCTGGTGCGGATGTCAGGGAACGAACCACCTATTTTGACAATATTCTAAAATCAGGTGATGACAATGTTATTCAGCTTGGACTGGTTAATGCTTCTGATGGTAATGCCGCACGAATTTATTCGCAACTATTGGAAACTATGCCCGAAATTGAAAAGTCACTGCCTCAGGGATGTACGCTGAAAATTTTAAATGCCCGGGCAACCTTTATCAACGATTCCGTAAAAGACACCTTAACTAATATTATTCTTGGTGTTGTTCTCACTGCACTCATCCTGTTGTTCTTTCTGCATGATTACAGATCAACCATTATTGTTGCGCTATCCATGCCTATTTCGTTGATTTCAGCCTTTTTGTTTATGAAACAATCCGACTTTTCTCTTAATATAATGAGTCTTATGGGGCTTTCAACAGCCGTGGGAATATTGGTGACCAACTCGGTTGTTGTTCTGGAAAATATTTTCAGGCACAAAAGTTTGGGGCACGATAACAAACAGAGCGCCGGCAAAGGGACCTCAGAAATTGCCATGGCAGTTATCGCCTCGGCGGGTACTAACCTGGTTGTTTTTCTTCCACTGGCCACCATGTCCAGCCTTGCAGGTCAAATGTTTCAGCAGTTTAGTCTCACCGTTGTTTACGCGACAATATTTTCTATTATCATGTCTTTTACATTGACGCCAATGCTCGCTTCGCTCATTTTGCCGGAGAAGAACACTAAAAAACGAAGGATTGGAGATAAATTTAAACCCATGTTCAGTTCTTGGGAATCCGGCTATAAACGAATGCTTACCAGCCTGTTAAAGAATAAAAAACGCGGTGGAATTGTGATTCTTATTTCCATTGTTTTGTTAGTAGCCAGCCTGTTTTTAGCCGGAACGATTGGATTTGAATTTATGCCTAAAATGGACAATGGGGTCATTACAGTCAGGGTTGAGCTGCCTGCAGGTTACAATCTTGATGAAACTTCCCGCGTAATGAGCAGGATTGAAGATCGCGTCCGCCAAAACAACGAAGTTTCACACTTCTGGGCAACATTGGGTACCACCGGCGAGACAAATATTGGCACGAATCTGGCACTGCTCACGATTCAGCTTGTTGAACCTGCGGAACGTGACCACACAACCGCTGAAATAAATGAAAATTTTATACAGAATTTTTCTTCGATTCCAAATGCAAAAATAAAAACAGCTGTAACATCGATGATGTCACAAGGAACAGGAGACATTCAATTTTATATACTTGGACAGGATCTCGATTCTTTAGAGACGATTAAAAATGAAATGCTTCCAAAAATGCAAAATATTCCGGGCGTCATCAACATGGATACCAGTTCAAGACCCGGAAAACCGGAGGTTGCCATTGTGCCCCAGCGACATAAGTTAGCTGAAGCCGGGCTAACGATGGCAGACCTGGCTTATGCGATTCGCGGCAGCATTGATGGCCTGGTAACTACTTATTACAAACTTCAGGGCGAAGAATACGATATTCGGGTAACGATGACAGATGAAACCATTAACAGCCCGGAAAAAATCGGAAATATACCGATAATCGGCCAGGCTGGTACGTTCCGATTGGATCAGATGGCTGACATTTCTTTTGCTGAAGGTTACAGCAAAATTCTCCACAGAGACCGATATAAAGCGATCGAATTTAGCTGTGACGTTGCCCAGGGATTTGTCATGGGCGATATTATGAATGAGATTGACGTCATCGCACATGAAACTGATTTTCCTCCGGGTTATGAAATGAATTATGGCGGCATGTCAAATGAGATGGGAAAAACAATCAAAGATATCGTCCAGGCTTTCATTATCGCCATTGTTTTAACCTATATGCTGCTGGCGGCAATTCTTGAAAGTTTTAAACAGCCGTTGCTCATTCTTGGTACTGTACCAATGGCTTTAATTGGCGTATTTGTGGGATTGGCTGTTACCGGTTTATCCATGAACATTATTTCAATGCTTGCCATTGTTATGCTCATTGGAATTGTCGTCAACAATGCCATCCTCCAATTGGATTATACAAACCAGCTTGTTCGCCAGGAAAAAATGAGCGCGCATGATGCTTTGATTACAGCTTGCCCGACAAAATTAAAACCAATTATCATGTCAACAGCAGCTGTCATTCTTGGCATGATGCCAATGGCGCTCGGAATTGGAGCTTCGGGCAGAGAATTACGGCAGCCGATGGGAGTCGTGAGTATCGGTGGATTAATCGCTTCCACTTTGTTATCCCTTTTTGTGATACCGGTATTGTACCATCTATTTACAAAAGAAAAGAATAAGAAATAAAAAATTATACTTGATGATTTAAGATAAAACAAGGTGATCGAAAAAAGCGAAAATGAATGTAATCAGGTTATAGATTGGATACGGAATTGACACGGTGAAATAACACCCCTTGTTTTATTTTATAATAAAGTAGTTTAACAACTTGAAATTTATGTTAAAAATCGATCTGAACTGGAGATTTATAAATGAAAAAAACAGGAATACTCATCATAAGTTTAATTATGTTATCGGCTCAAATTGGTTTGGCTGAAACATATAATATACATAGTTACCTGTCGCTGGTGAAGAAACACAGCAAAAATTTAAAGCTGGCGGCAGAAGAAAAAAAAATTGCAAAAGTTAATAAAAAAGCAGCTATTTCAACTGCGCTTCCTCAAATTGGTTTTGAAGCGGGATACACGCGAAATATCACCGATTATTATATGTATTTCGATATGTCAGCGTTTCAACCCGGTGCAACAGGAGTAGCTAAAGCGCCTGTAAAGAGGGATAATGAATACACTGCTGCTGTTGCATTAAACCAGACGCTGTTCAGCCCGGCGGTTGGGAACGCAATTAAGGCGGCTAATCAATATAAAAAATTAACGGATTTCATCTACGAGGCCAATGAACAGGCGATTATTACCAGCGCGAAAAAAATGTATTATTCAACGCTGCTGCTTGAAAAATTCTGGCAGGTAAGTGAAGCCGCCGAAGAAAACGCCAAAGAAAATTATGAACACATGAAATTAAAATATGAAAATGGCGTTATTTCCGAATTGGAATTGCTGCAGGCAGATGTGCGCTGGAAAGAAGCCATCCCAGCCACGGCCGGCGCAAAAAGGAATTATGAATTAAGTTTAAATAATCTGAAAAATTGGGCAGGCATACCGGTTAGGGAACACATTTCCCTGACCGGTAATTTCGAAAGCTATCCTGCTATTCCGCATGAGTTATCATTTGATGGTGTTTTGCAGTTACGTCCCGATTTTAATGCACTTTTATGGGAAGAAAAATTAAGAAAAACAAATGTCAGCGCGAAAAAGAACACCTATTTACCAACGTTAACCGGCAGCGTTGCATATTCGTATTCGGCGCAATCCGATAAATACCAATTGGATGAAGAGAATAAACTTCTGTTTGCAGGTGTCAAACTCTCGATGCCGATTTTTACCGGCGGCTATTTGCGATCTGAGGTGCAAAAAGCACAAATCGAATTGACAAAAACGAGAATAAAAATTGACCAGTCAAAAGAAAATATGTATAACGACATGAGCAACGTTTATTTAATGCTTAAAGAAGCGCATCAACGAATCACATCTGCGCAGGCGACTTTAAATATTGCTGAAAAAGCATTTACCATTGCCGAAAATACCGCCCGGAGTGGTTTAACAACCCAGCTTCAGCTAAAAGACACCCGGGTTCAGTTTGATCAGGCAAAAATGAATTATTATGCAGCAACATACGATTATTTAACCGCTTATTTTGAATGGGAACATGTAACCGGGCAGGTCAAATAGTAATTCAGCAAAGCGCATTACAGAAAATAATAAAAAACAGGTTCTCTTCAAAAATGACTGTTGTGAGGAGGTGATCAAAAAAACAGATAAAATGAAATTTAAAAATAAAAAGGAGCTTCCGCCACCCACTGGCAAAAGCTCCCAACGTAAAAAACAATAATGCGTTAATAATTTAGTGAAAGGAGATGTAAGTTCAAGTAATAAGTGCAACACTTTTGTACCATGCAAATTCTGGTTTATATAATTCAGTTTTCCCAAAAAGCCTCTCACACAATGCTGGAGGTTTTTTGGAGAAAATGAATTTGCTTGATAATTAATGAGTTACATTGTTGCACTTGCTACTTGAATTCACCAGATTAAAAATGCAACGAAAAAATATAATAGTGTTTCTGTGATGATTTTTTCATTAAATGCATTATCTGATTTCACGATTGAAAAATCAGGAGTTTTGAAATGATAAAATCTCCAATCCATTAAGTAAAACAGCGTAAAATGCAGTCAAAAATTTTAACAATTTAAGCTCAGGGATGGATTTTGGTTTCGGAACAAAATGTAGATTGATGGTTTTCAGGTTTGAGAATGCTTTTTAATATAAATAAAAATAAGGTGAAAATAAAGCTAAGCATGTTTCCAACCGGAATCCGTCCCCTATGCTAATTCAAACAATAATGATTCAACGTTACATAATTCATAGATCAATAATAATTCAACATAAACAGCTATCTTTTGAAATTCCTGATTTCATTGATTTATAAAATTAAACACCGTTAAATACAGTTTACAGATAAAAATGACACTCGAATGAGGTGGTAATATTGCACGACCACAATGAATGAAAATTTTCCGATTCCTTTGGAACAAATTTAGAAATGATCGGTTTATTCCGGTGACCAGGGTGAAAAACAACGAGTCGAATTATTGAAGACATCAATTTTTAAATAATATTAAAAATATCATTAAATACTATATTGATAATCTCAATAAATATTTTATAATTCTCCTCGCCAAATCAAAACATTTCATCAAACACTCTAAATAATATCTCCGGGGTGATCTGAATAAATATGTAATTCGTGCCGGTTTTATATTCTTGCCATATTTTTATTTAAGATATGTATTTACATTTTTGGGAATTTTAGATGGTGGCTGACGTGAGGAACAACAGAAATGATGAAATATTTTGCCAGTAATTTTAATTTTCCCCTTTTCCGCAGTCATTCATTCCATAATAATGTAAATGAATTCGAACGCACAGCAATCTCATTGCTTTTTATTTCCGTTTTCATCGGAATCATTCTCTTTCAGGTTAACTTTTCCGCTTATCGGGAATATTTGAGTGAAGATAATATCATCGAGTGGCTTACGGTAATCACCCTGTTTGCCTGTTTTGACGTGAGTCTTAAGCGGAGCTTCAGACTTTTCAGGCAGCGAAAAACACGGTTTATTCTTTCTTTGTTTCTTTTTTCATTACTCTTTTTATTCGGCGCAGGTGAAGAAATTTCATGGGGGCAGCGAATTTTCAGCATTGAAAGTACAGACTTTTTCTTAAAATTCAATTCTCAAAATGAAACGAATATTCATAATCTGGTTTTCAATAATTTCAGAATTAACAAAGCAGTTTTTAGCAGCTTAATCGGTATCGTCATATTTTTTTACATGATTCCGTTGCCAATTATTTATAAGAGAAACGTAAAAATCAAAAAATTTATCGATTCTTTCGCAGTGCCAGTTCCGCAGAATTATCATATAATCAGCTATTTAATTTTGGCAGTTTTAATCAATGTGTTTTTAGGGCCGGATAAATGGGAATTATTGGAAATGAGCGGTTCTGCAATGTTTTTTTTAATAATTCTCAATCCGGTTAACGGGAGCATTTTCGCTCAACATACAGAACGGGCTATTATAAAAGATTTGGCAGGCAGCCGGTTACTGAATTTATGCAAACATTAAGTTTCCCGTTTATTTTATTAACTAATCACATTTGATAAAATAGCCATATTAGGGATCAATTATTCGATTGCCAAAGAGTCCAAAAAAAAACTTATTGCAGAGAAAATTATACAACATTTCATAGTGTTTATTAGTCATAACTATTCCACTAACAGGTTAAGAAAATAAGGCGACTGAATGAATAGAACATTTATTATGAATTTAGGAGAAAAAGGAATTCATTTCTTCACAGCTGTTTACGAAATAGCTGAACTGTTTACCAATACGATTAAATCTGTTCCCAAATTATGGTTTTACCGGAGGCAATTTATTGAGCAATTATACAGCCTGTCAGTCAAAACCATGCCCATCGCCGCGATCATTGCTGTTTTTGTCGGACTGGCATCTACCGTTCAGGGGACTTATCAATCGACGGATATCGTGCCGCGTTATTATACAATTAATGTAATTTTTAAAAGTACCATCATTGAATTGTCGCCGATTATTTTATCACTAGTTCTCGCCGGAAAAATCGGCGCATCCATCGCTGCCGAAATTGGCAGTATGAAAATTACCGAACAGATCGACGCGCTGGAAACGCTTTCACTGGATCCGGTGGCATTTCTGGTATTGCCCAGAGCGCTGGCTGCTTTAATCATGATGCCGGTTATTACCACACTGGCCAACTTCATTGCTATGTCCAGTTCATTTATGCTTTCATCTGTTTTCACGAACTGGATACCGGCAAATGAATTTATCGCGGGCTTGAAACTTGATTTCAGATCTTTTGAAATTTTCTATGGAAGCATTTATAAACCGGCTGTGTTCGGAGTTTTTATTGCGCTGATTGGCTCCTATTTTGGTTTGAAAACAACCGGAGGCGCTCGTGGTGTCGGGCGCGCCGCCACTAATGCAGTGGTTGTTTCTGCTATATTAATTGTGATTCTGGATTATTATTTGGGGGAACTGTTTTTATGATTAAGATTAAAAATTTATCCAAATCATTTGAAGATAAACAAATTTTGAACAATGTTGATCTGGAAATATTTGACAACGAAACCATGGTCATTCTCGGTCCGAGCGGTCAGGGTAAAACCGTGCTCATTAAAACGCTCAATCGCCTTTTGGAACCGGACGCCGGATCCATTGAATACAACGGCGTTGAAATTGTAACGCTGCACAAAAAACAGCTGACTGAATTAAGAAAAAGAATCGCGTTTGTTTTTCAAAACAGTGCCCTGTTTGATTTTTTAACGGTTAAAGATAATCTTGGTTTATTTCTTAATATGCACA
>Ga0208771_1001929_pt1 | contig 10427 bp, 15 predicted proteins | sample AntAceMetag02UKX_FD_184775 | JGI IMG/M metagenome (GOLD analysis project Ga0208771, IMG submission 184775) | Saline lake microbial communities from Ace Lake, Antarctica - Antarctic Ace Lake Metagenome 02UKX (SPAdes) (version 2) | ecosystem: Environmental > Aquatic > Non-marine Saline and...
CAACCCTAGAATTCCATCCGGTCGGGCATAGAACTCAAAATCGCTGGCAAACGGAACCTTTCCTTCTTTCTCGTTGACGTACGCTGCAAAGTCAGAAAGGGTATAGACGTTGTTCTCCTCAGCGAATTCGCTCTTGATCGCGATCGCGTAAGTATTGTTGCACCAAATCGGGTCGATCCAAACAAGCCCGCGCACCTCATCAGAAGCACTGGCCTTTGCGTACATCTCCGCAGGTGATTCGCCCTTGAATGCATGGCCGGTGTAGGTCAACCATTGGGTTCCAGTATAGTCCATGCACAGGTCAAGAGCACCTGTTTCCAGAGCCTCCCGCATGACCGTACTCGACATTCCAGTCTGCAACTGAACATCATACCCACGATTCTCAAGCAGGATTGCCATCAGGTTACCTACAACAAACTGCTCGGTGAAGTTCTTTGTTCCAATCTTGATAGGGGCAGCGAAAACTACCCCTGTAACCGCTATTACCAACACTAATGCTAGTGCAATTCTCAAGCTTTTCATGCCTCTTCCTCCTTTAGGATTTGTACGTCTTTTTTTCAGCCTGCGACCTGGTGAATTAATCACCTCCTATATAAACACTTAAACTATCAGGCTATGTTTTAATACTCACCGCTCTTTTCTGAGCCTACTGCTGTTGCCACTGAGCCTGCTTCATCACCTTAAGTCCACGTGGAGTCATCCATTCTTCCGCGCCCCCAAGGAGGGCATCAAGGGCAATCGCCAACGCTGCCGTTGGTGCTGCTCCTTGAATTACAATTGGCATCACTCGCACGGCAAGCCCAGTCATAATTATCGCTCCCAGTCCTCCTGCGCCGATCATTCCGGCGACTGCGGCTGTACCCACGTTGACAACAGTAGAAGTCCGAATGCCAGCTATGATTATGGGCCGTGCCAACGGGAGTTCTATCCTACTGGTTACTTCCCACTTTGACATTCCCATTCCCTGAGCCGCTTCCTTGACAGCTGGATCAACCGAACGAATGCCGGCATAGGTATTACGAACAATGGGAAGTGTTGCGTATACAAATAGCGCAATAACGGCGGCAGTGTATCCCATTCCGAGCAGCGCTGCCGTTATTCCAATGAAGGCCAGTGTCGGTACTGTCTGCCCCACGTTAGCTACACCAATAAGAACAGGTGAAACAAAACGAAACGCTCGCCGAGTAGATAAGAAACCGATAGGTATTCCAACGATAATAGCCAACAATTCAGCGACCGCAACGATCTGCAGGTGCCTGACGGTAGCGCTCACAATCTTCATTGCCGGAGTCACCTTGAAGATCCCTACCGACCCCAGGCTTGTCATCCAGATCGTCACCCCAAGAAAAGCTACCAATAAAATCGCAAGCATCATGTACTGTTTCACTCGTCTTCCTTACAGGGTTCTGGTTGATCATTGGTCGCCTGCTCTCCCAGCACATCACGGATAATCTGGAATGACAGTACACCTATCATTCTATTGTCATCATCCAGGATCGCCAAAGTCCCAATAGCACTGTTTAACATCATCGACAACGCCTCGTTCAACGGCGTATCAGGAGACGCAGTGACTGTGGGTGGCGTTATTACGTCTCTTATTGATTTGGATTCGTGGAGATCGTCAGATGTGATCCAACCAAGAAAGTGTCCACCATCTTCGGTCAACATGGACCACCGCAAATGCTCGCTCTCCATGCGCGCCTTTACCTGCATCGGATTTTCTCCCACCTTGACGGTCAACGGTGGCTCTTGCATCACATCTTTTGCTTTAAGAAGACGCAATCCTTTCAGTACTCGATCGGCCCCGATGAAGTTCCTTACAAATTCATTCTTAGGAGAGCCGAGCAGTGTAGCCGGATCAGCGTACTGCACTAATTCTCCTTGACGCATTAGGGCAATGGTGTCTCCCATCTTGATCGCCTCGTTAATATCGTGCGTAACAAAAGCAATCGTTTTCTTGATCTTCGCCTGGATCTTGAGGAACTCATCCTGCAACTTGCTGCGTGTGATCGGATCAATAGCGCCGAACGGCTCATCCATCAATAGAATGGGAGGATCCGCTCCCAGGCAGCGTGCAACACCGATTCGCTGCTGTTGCCCACCAGAGAGCTCACTCGGATACCGGTCAATGAACGTTTTTGAATCCATCCCCACTAGGTTTAACAGTTCCTCGGCCCGCTTGCGCTTCTTTTGCTTTGGCCACTTCAATAGGGTGGGAACGGTTGTAATGTTCTCCGCAACCGTACGGTGCGGAAAGAGCCCGATGTTCTGAATGGCATATCCGATACCCCTACGAAGCTTGTTTTGATCTAGCTTTACTGCATCCACACCATCGACGTAGATCTTCCCTGTTGTTAGAGGAATCAGGCAATTGATCATCTTCATACTGGTTGTTTTACCGCAGCCAGAAGGACCGAGGAATACGCAAAACTCACCTTGTTTGATCTCCATCGTCAGATCTTTGACAGCCTCGGTGCCGTCTGTGTAAGTCTTTCCTACATGCTCTAGTTTGATCAACGCTTCCTCCTAATCCGCACACCCTTTGGTGTTGTTAGCCATTCCAGTCCCCCCATTAAGAAATCGATAATAATGGCGAGGAGCGAGACAAACACAGCTCCGACGATAATAAGATCCGTTCGGTAGTTAGCGATCCCGCGAAAGATCGGCTGCCCTAATCCGCCAGCCCCAATGTAGGCCCCGATCGCTGCAATCCCAATATTCATCACGATCGCCTGTCGCAACCCAGCCATTATTACGGGAACGGCCAATGGCAACTTAACTGTGCTAAGAATCTGTAACTCGCTCATTCCCATTCCTCGGCCCGCCTCAATCATCGCGGGGTCTACCTCACGAATGGCGGTATAGGTATTGCGGATGATCGGAAGCAACCCATACAAGGTAAGGGCGATCACTACTGGGAGAAAGCCTATGGATGGAAGCGTTAATGCGGAGAGGATTCCCATCAGGATACCGTATAGTGCCAAAGACGGGACGGTCATCATGATACTGGCAAAGTAGATTACGGTGTTGGCAGTGCGCTCGCGTCCTTTTCCAGAGATGTATATCCCGATCAAGACTCCAATAACAGCTGCTGAAGCGTTAGCAACAAGGATAATGTAAAGATGCTGCAACGTCCATTCCAGCATCTTATCTGGGTGATTCAGTACGTAATTCCAAGCTTGATTCCACATGCCACCACCAGCACCACTTTAGCATAAAAGTTTCTTTCTGTCAAGACGCAGTTGTAATTTTCCCTTCAAACTCGGGCTTCTCCTTTCTGAAGTTCATTGGGAGCTCGATCTTCACCCCCATCAACCTCAAAAAGATGCTTCGGATTCTAGTTCTTCGCCATGAAGCGCTTTCCTTGGCGGTGCAAACTTAACTGCTTTACAAGAAAGAATAAGGCTGGGGGAATAGCCCGCGCTACCCACTCCAAACGACCATAGACCTCCTTCTTTTCAGCGCAATTGTCATTTCTTCATGCGCATCAGTGTGTAAGGACAATTTACATACGCGCCTTGCGCGAAGGAAATCTTTCAACTAGAATGCGAGCCATATATTAAGAAAGTGAAGGGGGCAGCATGGCAATACTGGATGGGAAAGTAATTGCTCGCATGTTTCAAGAGGGCCTAAAAGAGCAGCTTGTCGATCTTAAGAGAAAAGGGATAACGCCGACGATCGCCCCGATTCTTGTCGGAGACAGCCTTGGTGCTAAGATCTACTACCGCACTAAGGAGAAGCTTGCAGAGAGGCTTGGCATCCGGTATGCGGGCGTCAAGCTCCCTGAAGACACGAGTCAGGAAACGTTGATTGATGAGATCCACCGATTGAACAACGATCCTAAGGTTCATGGACTGTTTGTCGAACTTCCCCTCCCGAAAGGGATCTGCCTTGCCACGATCAGCCGCGAGATCTCCCCGCAGAAGGATATCGACTGCATCAACCCGGCAAGCCTGGGCCACCTAGTCAGTGGAGGGGCTGCATCCGCTACTTATACTGAACTGAAGGAACGCTCAGATGTTCTACTTCCGGCTACTCCACAAGCAGTCATGGAATTGCTCCTTGCCTCAGGGGTGGATCTTGCCGGTAAGGAGACGGTGGTCGTCGGCGCCGGGGCGGTGGGGCTGCCGTTAGCGCTACTACTGTTGCGAGAGGGTTATGCCAACGTCACCCTATGTGAGTATAAGGGTAAAGACTTGCACAAGATCGTGAGCAGAGCGGACGTCGTGTGCGTGTCCGTGGGCAGGCCGAACTTCATCACCGCAGCGATGGTCAAGGAGGGCGCGATTGTAATAGATGTTGGAATCAATGTAGGAAAAGATGGAATAACGGGTGACGTCGACTACGAGAGTGTAGAAAAGAAGGCGAGCTTGATCACTCCTGTCCCTGGTGGAGTAGGCCCGATGACGACTACGCTGATCATGGCCAACACAGTAAAGGCCGCTGGGAACCTCGCGAAGAGACATGACTGAAGGAGTATTCATTGAGGTAGAAGAAGCCGTTGAGCCATCCCCGGAGCGTGTCTTCCGCTATCTCGAATATGGTCGTTCTTCCCCGTCCGCTCCTGTTCTAGGGAAGTTGGAGAAGCTTGTTCCTGAAGCGCGTACCTTGGTGCAACCAAGGGTGTTGTGTCAAATCTGCTCAGTAAGTGAAGTAGTAGATCTTTGTAAGGATGATGTCCCCGCCCCGATTCAAGGAGCCTCCTTTCTTGCTTTTGGCCTTGTTACCGTGGGACCTGCCATCGAAGAGGAAGCGGAGAGGCTGCGTGACACAGGAAGATTGCTCGACTCGGTGATCCTCAACGCGCTCGGCTCGGCCACTGTGTCCGAGCTCTGCGAGCAGACGGCCTACCGGGTGTTTGGCTGGGCAGAAGAGCGTGGCTTGAATGTGAGTCGCGCTTTCGAGCCTGGGTCTGGAGCTAGTCGCTGGCCGCTTGATAATCAGCATCTAATATTTGCTAACTTGCGGGCCGAGCAGATCGGTGTTGAGCTTACCTCACACCTGTTGATGCGTCCCCATAATACGTTATCGTTCCTAATGGGGATCGGTACGGAAATCGAGCAAGCATCCGCGCCCTTCTCGTGCCAGGGATGCCAACGCACAGATTGTCAGTATCGCTATGAACCGAGTGGAAGCTCGCCATAGGGACACTGAGAGGGGAGACGCAGAGACTGAGGAGACGAAGATTTACGGTCTCTCGGCGGTGAAATACTTGAGACCCGAGTTGGATCTGAAGACTGCAGCCTGACATACAAGATAGAATGCGAGAAAGAAGGCTTTGAAGGAGGAAGCAATGCAAAACACCTATGAGAAGACTACCATCAGTGCTTTCTTGGAACAACTCTCCTCAGCAGCACCTGCACCAGGGGGAGGGAGTGTCGCCGCCCTCTCTGGAGCGATGGCGGCGTCATTGGTACTGATGGTCTGCAACCTAACGATCGGCAAAGAAAAATTCGTTGAAAACGATCGGGAAACGAGAGCCATTATGGAAGAAGCACTGAAACTACGTAACAAGTTGATGGACGCAGTTTCGGAAGATATTAAGGCTTACGAAGGTGTAGTTGCCTGCTATGGTCTTCCTAAGGAAACGTTACAGGAGAAGGAGCAGCGCAGGGAGAAGATGCAGGCAGCTCTTAAGAACGCCACGGAGGTTCCGTACAAAACCGCAAGGGCATGTGTCCGAGTGCTTGAACTGAACCGGAGACTCCCTCTCATCGGTAATCCCAACGCCGTTAGCGACGTTGCTGTCGCGGTTCACCTTGCCGAAGCTGCTCTGCAATCGGCTCTTTACAACGGGGATATCAATTGCAATTACATTAAGGATGATATTTATGTGCAGGATTATCAGGAGAAGCGCAATGCGTTATCGAAACAAGCAATAATCACCAAAGAGGCAGTTATCGAAGCCGCGCGAACAATACTGGAAGCTTAAGGTGCCTGTGGAACAGGCGGAGCGGTTCCCCCTTCAATAGCATTTTCCTTCCACGCCCTGTCGAGAATCCCGTTGATGAACGACTGTGCGTTTTCTGTTCCGTACTTCTTGGAAAGCTCCACCGCCTCGTTGATTGCCACCTCGGCGGGGATGTCTGGTGCGTGCAATAACTCATACAGACCCAAGCGAAGGATGTTGCGATCGAGGACTGCAAGCCGTTCCACACGCCAACCGACGGCATAGTGGCCGATAATCTCGTCGAGATTTACTATGTAATCTATGACCCCGCGTAGCGTCTCCTCTATGTACTGTCCCTGATCGTCAAGCTCAAGTTCGGAGACCATCTCCGCGAGTGGCGTATTGACAAACTCTCGCTCGTAGAGAACGTGAAGTACGAGCTCACGTGCTTCACTTCTGTGCATCAGGGCCGGAATAGGCGCACGTAGAGGCTACGCAACCTTGCCGCCAGTGCGCTCCCCGATTCAAGAGACAGCCCGACAAGGTATCCACCAACAGAAAAGGCGAGCAGGATCAGGACAATGCGCCATCCAACGACGACAAGAAGGATCCCTATTAACAGACCCACGAGGAGGCCGATCAACCTAGGAAGCATCAGTATGTTCATTTTCCTCCTCAGGGGCACGTGGTTCTTCCTCGTGTGCGCGCATGCTATTCACGAGGACCGAGACCTGGCGCACCTCAACCCCGGTGCGCTCCACCACACGGCGCGACAGGGTCTCCTGGATGCGCTGTCCAATCTCAGCTACCCTGTCTTCCGGTGAGAGCGTCGTAGTGATCTTTATCGAGAGTCCATCGCCCATGTGATGTAGCCGTACCTGAAAACGATTGATGCCGACCTCATCACGCATGATGCCGCTCACGAACTCGCGCAACGCGTACGGTGAGAGCTCGATCTTTCCCCATTCGCCATCCTGCGTGAAGCGCGCCAACTGTGTACGTCCACGGTAGAAGAGGGACGCGAAGTGCACACTCACAGCAAGGAGTACCCCTCCAAGGGCGTAGAGGATCGCTTCTCCAGTAACCGTAGCGAAAAACTGTTGTGCAGAGACGAGTGACAGCGTACCCGTGGCAAAGAGGATAGAGCCGACCCCCGTACCTGCGGTGATGATTCCCAGAAAGACCGCGACAGCAAGGAGAACCGGGCTCATTCTGCCTCACCGTCCTCAGATTGCTCCTGCGGTTCTATAAGGCGTTGTACATCCACATTCACCGCACTCACCTTCAGCCCGGTCATTTGTTCGATCTCTGTCTTCACCCGTGTCTGAACTTGCTTTGCTACTTTGTGGATGGGGGTGCCATAAATGGCAGTGATGCGCACCGTGACTTTGACGTTCTCCCCTTCCACTTCGGTGTCCACGTACCGCTTCATCCCCTCGCCACGACGAAAGGCTCCATCACCGGGACGGAGGTTGGCTATTCCTTCGACTTCGGAAACGGCGATGCCAGCAATCGCCGTCACAACTTCCTTGGAGATGCCTACACTTCCCTTCTCTAAGTCTACCATTTTTCTATCATCCTCCTCATTCCTCGTTGATGTTCTCATCCGGCGTATGAGGCGAGACGACCTTCCGCACGAATACATCGACTCCAGTCACAGTGACTCCGGAAAGCTCCTCGATGTCCGTCTGCACATTGGACTGGATTCCCCGTGCGACTTCGTGAACCGGATACCCATACTCTACAGTGATGCGGAGTTCAACGTGTACTCCGCCCTCCACAAGCTCGGTCTTGATAGTTGGGGTGAGGTCTTCACCACCGAAGAAGCTCTTTATCCCCCCCGTGCCACCGGTGGAGAGTGCTATCCCGTCAACCTTTCCCGCGGCTATCCGTGCTATCGCCGCTATCACATCTTCCGATATCGTGATTAGCCCGTCTTCATCAACGATCTCCACTTTTCTCTCCGCCATTGTCCCTCCTCTTAAGTCCGTTCCACGTAAGCCCCGCTACGTGTATCGATTTTCAATATGTCCCCTTCCTTCACGAATAGGGGAACCTGCACCATCGCGCCGCTCTCCAGCGTCGCTGGCTTCTCAACGTTGGAGACGGTGTCGCCTCTCACGCCAGGCTCGGTGTGGACCACCTTTAACTCAACGAAATTGGGAAGTTCCACCTTCACTAACACATCTTCATGATAGTATCCAAGGACGTTGGTGCCTTCCACGATGAACTCGGCCTGTCCCCCCAGCACTTCAGTTGACACAGGAAACTGGTCGAATCGTTCGTTATCCATAAATACGTAGTTCTCGCCATCATTATACAAGTACTGCATCGGGCGAGATTCGAGGAAGACAGATTCCGTGTTCTCCGAACCCTTAAACGTGGTAGAAAGGTTGCGTCCGGTCTTCAGGTGCCGCAAGCGCGTACGTGCAATCGCTCCGCCGCGTCCCCTCTTGGAGTGCTCGTAGTCCGCGATCTCATATAGCTCTCCATCATAGAGGATCACCATCCCTTTTCGCATCTCACTTACTGAAAGTCCCATCGCCTCATCACTCCTGTCTTCCTTGCGCTCGAATGACGGATCACTCACCCGCCGGCCAGCGTACGATGCGCAGCCCAACATGTGTAATCCCCTTGTCAACGATGCCTAGCTTCTCGGCTGCCCCTTTCGAAAGGTCAATTATCCTTCCCTCGATGAATGGACCACGGTCGTTGATTCGCACCACCACGCTCCTGCCTGTATCCAACTCAACGACCTTCACGATTGTGCCGAAGGGCAGCGTCTTGTGGGCCGCGCTGATGCCGTACATATCGTAGACTTCGCCGTTGGACGTTCGGTTTCCCTGAAAACCCGGACCGTACCAAGACGCAATCCCGACCTCATAGTACGGTCCCGCTACCTGCAACAACAATATAGCTCCGATCATCGCTACAACCGAAATCAGGTACAGAGTCCATTCTTTCATACCTTGCATTATAGTGGTGTGAAAAGCGCATCACAACACCCTAGTGCCTATGAAGAGCGGACCACACAGCATCGGCTACCGTGTGGATCTGATTTGGCAGGTAGAGGCCACAGAGTAGAGCAGCAATCACCGGCCATTGCGGGACGGAGAACCGCACCTGCCAACCAGTGAGATGCAGGACGGCGATCAACACAAGTGACACGATCCCTCCCAGATAGGCAATGCGTGTCAACGGCCCGAAGATGATGTGATGCGACAGCGCACGGTGGCGGAATAGGCGAGCATAGGGCACCCACAGCACACGTGCGACCCCCCAACGCCGAAAGGGATCACTTCCCTTCAGATCAAGATCCGGGCTGAGAAACAGGCTGGAAAAGAGATACGAACAGAGGAAAACCCCGACATACGTGGCACGTACAAGTCCCGTTTGAAACAGGTACACACCGGAAGCAGCACACGCCATGAAGACGAACATCTCAATCCGCAGATGTGCTCTACCTGATGGCATGAGCCAAATGTACTTTCTTCCGTTATGCAAAGCAACTTTGCTCTTGCTCTTGACGCGCAAAAGATCGCCGGTTACAATGTGTTTAGCAGGCTAGGCCTGAGAGTGCTAACAAACCCATAAGGAGGGGATAGAAGGATGAAGATCAAGCCATTGGGAAAGCGAATCCTGGCGAAGAAGGTAGAACAGGAAGAGAGGAAAACATCGGGAGGGATTGTCCTTCCGGAGAGCGCGAAAAGCGAAAAGGTAGTGCGTGCGAAGGTATTAGAACTGGGAACCGATGAGAAGTTCACTGTCAAGAAGGGCAACGAGATCATCGTTTCCAGCTTCTCTGGCACAGAGATCGAAATTGATGACGAGAAGCTTCTGCTCGTGAAAGAGAGCGACATTCTCGCGGTCATTGAGTAGGTAAAGGGGGAATCGAACATGGCAAAGGAAGTAATATTCGGCGATGAAGCACGTCGCCACATGAAGGCAGGAATCGACAAGCTGGCAGACGCTGTACGAATTACGCTTGGGCCACGTGGTCGAAACGTGATTATCGATAAGAAGTTCGGCAGCCCGGACATCACGAATGATGGTGTAACCATTGCCCAGGAGCAGGAGTACAAGGATCCCTACGAGAACATGGGTGCGCAGCTCGTAAAAGAAGTTGCCTCCAAGACCAACGACATTGCAGGTGACGGGACGACCACAGCGACGATTCTCGCGCACGCGATGATCGAGGAAGGGTTCAAGAACCTCGCTGCTGGTGCAAATCCGATGGAACTTAAGCGCGGATTAGAGAAGGGCGCGGAGAAGATCGTCGAGGGGCTGAAAGAACAGAGCCGCGCTCTCAAGACGAAGGATGAGACCGCGCAGGTAGCCACGATCTCCGCCAATGATGAGGCAATCGGGAAGATCATCGCCGATGCCATGGAAGCGGTCGGCGAGGACGGCGTGATCACCGTGGAAGACTCTGATACGATCTCCACCTACTATGACGTCGTCGAAGGAATGCAGTTCGATCGCGAGTACATCTCGCCTTACTTCGTGACCGACCCCAAGAAAATGGAGGTCCTCCTCG
>Ga0208771_1001932_pt1 | contig 10413 bp, 5 predicted proteins | sample AntAceMetag02UKX_FD_184775 | JGI IMG/M metagenome (GOLD analysis project Ga0208771, IMG submission 184775) | Saline lake microbial communities from Ace Lake, Antarctica - Antarctic Ace Lake Metagenome 02UKX (SPAdes) (version 2) | ecosystem: Environmental > Aquatic > Non-marine Saline and Alkaline...
TGAGGGACAAACTCATTCAAGAGGCAGAAAAGCAGTTAGACAAAGCATTGTCACATGCCCCAAGTAGTGAGGAAGCATTAACCTTGAAGAAGAAGATTCAGAAAATTCTGCAAGAAACGAAGCCATTGATCCAACAAATACGGAATCAGCTTGCTTGTGCAGAATTTACTGAGACGGATAAGACCATTACTAAGATCGAAGAGCAGCAAATCGATGATAGCGAAGTATTATCTTTGAAAAAGGAACTGGCCAAGACTTGGAAAGATTATACCCGATTAATCGAAAATGCACAATCGGCCATGAAATCCCATGACTTAATCAAAGCAACGGAACTAATCAATAAAGCAACTGAACTGTGCCCGAACTCAACGGCAGTTCGGGATTTATTAGAGCAGGTAAAAAATGGACAGCAGAATGCCCGTGAACTGGTCGATGAAGCATCATTGGCTATAAATGCAGCAAAATTCGAAGAGGCAGAAGCACTTCTCAAACAGGCTGGGGAACGTTGGTCAACAGTAGATTCGCTTGAAGACAGCAGGGAGAAACTGAAAAAGACACAGACCAAGTTTAACGGGCACATGAAACAAGCCCGTGAGGCTAAGACCGATAAAGATTTGGAAAAAGCCCAGGAAAAAGCTGATTTTGCACTAATGATATGCCCCGCCTCAGAAGAAGCTAAATGTTTATTGCGGGATGTAATAAAAGAAAAAGCAGATAATTTGATGGAAACCGCCAAATTTGAAGAGGCAGAAGTGTTGCTAAAACAGGCTGAGAAACTCTGGCCAACAGTAGGTGGTTTCAATGAAGTGGAGGATACGCTAACAAAAATCTGTGCCGGATACAAAAGGTACATGAGACATGCGAGATGGGCTAAAGCTTGGAAGCGTTTTGCAAAGGCGTTGATAGCAGTAGAGCAAGCAGAGAAAATATGCCCACGCTCACAGGACATGGTCAATCTGAAGAATGATATTGGAATTGCTACGCCCAAATGGAAGGAGAAAAAGAAAAGGACCAGAAATATGGCTACTAAGATAGCAAGACGGATAATCTTTCTAATACCAGCAATTATTGGGGGAATATTATTTTTATATTCACAGTTTGAATTAGGATGTATTGCTGTCTCGATAAGCGCTCTGGCAATATTCTTTAAAAAAGACTGGCACAAGAAAGTATACAGAGCAATTAAGTATTGCGGGAGTTCTATTACAAACAGGCAAAGTAAGGCTCGCGAAAAAACCTTAACCTTAAAAGAAACAAAGCCTTTGACCCAAGAGGTACGAAGTGATCTTGCTTGTGCAGAATTTTCTGAGACGGATAAGACTATTGCCAAGAGTGAAGAGCAGCAAATTGATGACCGCAAAGTGTTAGACATAAAAAAGAAATTGGGCAAGAGCCAGAAGAGCTATACTGAATCAATCAAAAAAGCCCAATTGGCTATTAAGTCCGGTGATATAGATATGGCACTTGAAATAATCGAATTGTGTCATAAGTCACCAGAGAGCCAAGCTTTATTAGAACAGGTATGGGATAAACAGGAAAAGGCACATAATCTAATCGATAAAGCTTCAACGGAGATAAACGCAGCAAAATTCGATGAAGCAGAAACCCTTCTTGGCCAAATAGAGGAGTTCTGGTCAACAATGGATCCGCTTAAAGACAGCCGTGAGAAACTGGAAAAGACCCGGATTAAGTATAATAGATACATGGAACAAGCCTCCCAAGCCAAGACAGATAAGAACTTGGAAGATGCCCAGGAAAAAGCGGATTTGGCACTAATAATCTGCTCCACATCAGAAGATGCTAAATCCCTTTTGTGTGATGTAATAAAAGAAAAAGCTCATAATTTAATGATAGCGGCCAAATTTGAAAAGGCAGAGGTACTGTTAAACCAAGCAAAGGAACTTTGGCCAACAATAGATGACCTTGATGATGTAGAGGATACATTAACCAAAACCCGCACCGAATACAACAGATGCATGAAACGTGCTGAGCGGGCTAAAGTTTTGAGGAGATTTGGGAAAGCATCGAAAGCGGTAGAGCAAGCAGAGAAAATATGCCCACACTCAAGGGACGCGGTCAATCTGAAAAAAGATATTGGAGTTTTTCGCAAATGAGTGAAGAAAGATCGATTAGCACATGCCAAAATTGTGGTAAACCACTGGAAGCAGACTGGAAACTGTGTCCTTTCTGTCGAACACTGATATCTTCTGCAGAGCTTAAATGTCCCAAGTGTAAAAATCCAATCAAGGAAGACTGGGAAGTCTGCCCGCGGTGTTGCACAATATTATCTGATTCGGCGGAACAAGAAGAAGAACAACAACTTGGAACCGCCGATCCCAACGATGCAACACCTAAAAAGATTGACTACAATAAAAGTCAAGATATTGTTACAACTGAAAAGGTACAATGGTATAGGCTTAACGAGAATTTCAAAGCAAATATAATAGAACGAATCGCAACAGATAGAGTGCTTACCCCGGTTTATAGGGAAGTTGTATATGGTATAGATGGCCTTGATTTGACAAGACAAGGATGTGCGGTGTCTTGGGCTTATCATAAAGGTGAACTCACAGCAATATTTGACTTAGGGGCCACTTTAGCATGTGGAAGGTTTGATGACCTTCAAACTTACTTATCTGTCCCAAAAACAGGATCAGACGATTTATATTATCTTTCTGTTTTTATAAAAGAAAGGGACAGCAAGAACGCGTTATATGAGTTAGAAAAGGTCTTTGAGCATTGTAAGCAAATCGAGCCGGTTTTACTTCTAATTACCGGCTTTAGAGAAATGGAAAAGGCTCGTTGCTATCTCTCTTACATGATGGAAAATGCAAAGGATGTGGGAGGAAAACAGCTATTGGACGCAGCTAAAATCTGGAAGTTTTTCTTTAATGATGAACCCCAAGCTCGTGCATGCATTACAAAAGCTGAAAAAAAGGAACCGGGATATATGCCCTTAGATGACTGTGGGCGAGTATATGAAATGCTTTTTAAAGATAGTGACCAGGCTCGTCGTTGTTTAGAAGGAGAAGAGGAAAGAGTTGCTTGTTCATTTCAAGCTGCGTTAAGTTGGAAGATATTATTTGACGATAGCCGCGGATTTATACGTTGTATAAATAAGGTTGAAAAGGCAGCTTTCTGCGCTACTGATTGGATTAATTGCGCCGAATATTGGAAAGTTTTCTTGCAAGATGAACGCGAGTTCAGAAGATGTTTGGAGCAAACCAAAAAATTCAATTACGAGGGGGCATTGTCTGGGGAGATAGTTCATTTCTTCAATTTGGGTGAGACTCAAGAGGCTCGTGCGTGGTTGAAAGAAATGGAAAAAAGGGCGTCTACGGTTTCATACGCATGGATTAGCTGTGCAGATACATGGAAACGTACATTTAACGAGGATTCTGAAATCAGACGATGCCTTAAAAAAGCTGAATCAACAGCAAGTGAATTTGGCGTTAGTGATTCACTTGATCTTGCTAAAGCAGTGGTTGAACTGCTTGGTGATAAACAAAAAGCACGTAAATATATGAAAACAGCAGAGAAGGCCTGTTCTGACTGGGAGGAATGGGAAGAATGTGCGACAATCTGGAAGGAAGTTTTTGGGGATATGTCCGCCGTCGAGCGATGTAAAGCCGAGGCCGAAGAAGCCAAGGAACTCGATGAATTGTAACTATATAAATTGTTTGATTGCCCTCACGAACGAAACAGCCAGGGAAAGTGTCGTGAAAAATGAGAGAAAGATCGCAACGAGATGATAAAGGACCTAATGAATATCAAGCTGAGTTTGTAGTTAGCGGAATGACCTATATTAAAGGAGTTTTTTGCAAATGAGCCAATTAGAAACAAAGTCTCAGGATGGGCCAAGGCCGGAACAAAACAAGGCACAGGAACATATAACAAAGGCCGAGAGTTTCTGCCAGGCTGCTGAATTTGACGAGGCCCTTAAAGAAATCAACAAGGCCCGTGAAATATGTCCTGAGTTGGAAAATATAAACCAGGTTGAAGCCGAGATCAAGTCCACAGCAGAAAAATACAAAGCTGAAATATCTGCTGTGAGGGAAGCATTAAGCAAGAAGGAGTTCTCTGAAGCTTCATCTGCTTGCGAGAGAGCTTCTAAATTGTGTCCGCAAGCGGAAGTAACAAAATCACTTGAACACAAGATTAAACTTGAACAGGCCGTACAATCAGGTTCAAAGAAGCGTGAGCAGGCGGAACGGGGCAGGCGTAGAATGTTGGTTGCAATAAAGGCTATTGGGATAGGTGCTTTGGTAGTAGTGATTGTGGCGATGCTTTTTGTTAGTGTTTCTTATTTTAAAAACATCTCATGGGAATCAAAAAAGAAGCATCATGTAATAGTTCCAAAGACTTTTGCAAAAAGTAACTCAAAGAAACAAGGCTTAAAATTAGAAGAGGAAAAGCAAGAAGTAAAGGCAAAGAAGCAAAAAAAGTTTCGTGATTTTATAGCAGAAGGGGCTAATTACGAAGCCAAGAAAGATTGGGAAAATGCGATAAGAACATATAAGGAGGCTTTGGGTATCAAGCCGGATAGCAAAAAGGCTCAGGATAGTTTTGTCAATATGTGCTTGGCCAAAGCAAAAACCAATAATAATAAAAAGAGTGGTAAAGTTGCCTTGAAGGCATTGGAAGAACTGCTGAGAGTGAACCCAAACCACACTGAGGCAAAGCAACTGTGTAGAAAAATTTCCTCTTATTATGTCTCACAAGACCCGTTATGGTGGCTTAAAAAAGCTCAGGACAAACTTTCATTGTTAGACATCGACCACCCACGCACTATAGCATATACCAGCATTGCTCATAAACAAGCAAAAGCCGGTTCTGTGACTGCGGCAATAGCTACTCTGCAACAGGTGATGCAAGTATTGGCTAATGACTCAAAAGGTGGCAGAGCAAAAACTTCTCTCTATGCCCCGATTGTAGCAACTATGGTTTTAATAGAGGACAGAGCTAATATACCAAAAGCCTTGCAGGAAATGGATAGATGTTTTGATGAGACCAATGTGGACTTCCGTAATTTGTCTCCAAGTGACATGCACCATGGTGGTCGTAGCACTTGGATATATACTTGTGCTAAGATAACAGCTTTAGCTGCGACTGATAATGTACATGCTGCTAAAGAACTTGCCGTGAGATTGGGTAATAATCGTGATTCGCGGTTCTATAGTTTGGATGACATTTATTTTGACACTGTAAGGGTGATAGCCAGCATAAATGACAGGGCGGCCTTGTCCATCGCATCAAACATAGGTAGTAAATGCAGGAAAGCGGAGGCCTACCACATAATTGCGTCGGCACAGGCTAATGCTGGAAACATAGATGCTTCACTAAAAACTGTCAAACAAATCGAAGATGAGAACCTTGTCGATCCACAAAACTTCACTTGTCCCTGGGACAGAGCTGAAATATATTGCACGATTGCTGAGATTCAAGCGGCAGTTGGAAATAAGGTTGCAGCATTTGAGGCTATTAAGCAGGCTAAAATTAATAATGCGATAAGATCAATCATATATGATTGTCTTTCCAAAATCGAAGTCTACAAAGCTATTGTACGAGCGCAAATGGCAGCGGGAGATATGGAAGGAGCACGGGAAACATGCGATCAAGCCAAGAATGATGTTGCGAATATCCGCAATTTCAAAAAGAAAGCAAATAAGGTTAAAGCATACTGTGCTATTGCAGAGTGCCAAATAATAGCGGGAGATATCGACAACGCCCGTGATAGTCTTAAGAATGCTGCTATTGCTGTGGTGGGCGTTTCCAATGACAAGGAATCAACTTATTATGCAATTACAATGGTACAGATACAATTAGGTAATCTTACTGAGGCAAAAGCTAATCTTACAAAGACGGGGAGGGGAAATAGGGGGCTCTACCGGCGTATTGCTGAAGCCCAAGTTAAAAATGGTAACTTGGTAGAGTTGCTGGAGTGGATCGAATCGGTGGTAGATGATGACAACTGTATTTATGCATACCTCGGTGCCGCAGAAGGACTAATTGGTGAAAAAAAAGATAGTATTGTTAATCTGCGCCTAGCTAAAGCTAACGATAATAAAAAGGATGGCAAAGTTGCCTTGAAGGCATTAGAAGAAGTATTAAAAGTTCAACCAGACCACAAAGAGGCAAAACTTCTTTATGAAAAAATCTCTGCTTATTATATATCGAAAGATCCCTCATGGTGGCTCAATAAAGCCAAAGCCATTGCAATAGGTTATGAAAAAACGAGTTCTATCCATAGTTACATTATAGCAGCACAGGCAAGAGCAGGCGATATTGTTAATGCGAACGCTACCATAACAAATATAGAGAACAGTTTCTCTGACTCAAGCAGTGCACAGAGAGCTTACACTGCAATTGCAGTGGCACAAGCAAGGATGGGGGACATTGAAAGCGCAGAAAACACCGCGAAAAAAGCCGGGTTAGGGCATAATTTTAGTGCAGTAAGCAACGCTTATGCTGCAATCGCAAAATTTTTGGTGGAAGCAGGGAATATAAAAGATGCCAAAGCTGTTGTGGCTCGTGCCAGCAGTAACCGTAGGGACACCATTCATTGTGCTATTGTAGAGGCGCAAATAAAAACGGGCGATCTCATCGGTGCAAATGATACTGCAGCAATGATACACAGTATATCTTTCAAAATAAAGGCTTATTGTGATATTACAGTGGCATATGCTCAAACAAACAATATGGCAGAAGCTATAAAAACCTTAGAGCAAGCTAAAGTTGTCGCAACAGGCTTTGGAGATGGTCATCGCTCGGAAAAATATAGCAAAACTTTTTCCTATTTGGAAATTGCAAGAACTCAGGCAAAAATTGGGAATATTGAAGAAGCAAAAGCCACATTAGCTAGTGCTACTTATTGTGGTAATGGTCTTAGTAATGTCGTTGCCAAAAATCTGGCATCGCAACTTCGTAGCGATAAAAAATTTACTAAAGTAATCATAGAAATTGAAGCAGGAAATCTTTCTAATGCCAAATCTTTGATACCAAGAATATCAAGCTTATATTTAGAGCCTGAGGCCTATATAGCACTCGCTATAGCTTATGTTAAAGCTGGAAATATAAACGTAGCACGTGAAATACTTAGAGAAGCTTTTGCAGCAGGAGCAGCAACCTTCCACGATATTGCTGCTACATTTACAACAACACAACTGGAAATTGGAGACGTCCCCGGGGCAAAAAAAACGGCCAGCAATGCTGGTTATTCTGCATGCTATGCTGTTGCAAAGTATCTTTCAAGTATACCCTATACAGACTTAGATGAATTATTAAAATGGATTGAATCAATAGAGAATAAATATAATAGAGCCCATGCCTATGTTGGTGCTGCAGAAGGGTTAATAGAAAAAGAAAAATACTGATCGAAGAGGAGTTCATGATGCGACTATATAGAAGCAACCTATTACAACTACATATCATCCTTTAGCATGGATCACTTCTTCTATCAATTTAAGTGTGAAACTCAACTCTAAGGCGATCTTAGTTTTCGAGTATCCAATGTCCATGGTGGTAGAATATGAACATTGGTCAGATTGGCTGTTTCAATCAACTTATTTGTACAATCTGGGTACTTGTACATGAACTCGACAGGTATAACCATGTGCATCGGCTTGCAGTTTAATCTCAGCCAGATACCGCCTGCCAGCAATATCACAGCTATTATAATCATGACTATGAACAATTTCAACAGATTGTTTTGTTTCAATAAAAATCACCTCTTTGCTGAGAGTTTCCAGAAAACCGGCGGGCATCTGCAAAATTAACAAACATTGAATCCTTGTCTTTTGAAGAATTTTTTATATTCCGCAAAATAACACATTTGTCAGCAAGTTGCTTCATTGCAGCTTCAAAACGAGTCGAAAGTTTCCAGCCGGCCTGGCCCCTGTACCTTGAATTAAAACTGCTGACATGCTCAATAAGTCCTAACCTTGAAAGTTTTGCTCTGGCTCTTTGCAGTATCCGCCGGGACGTGCTGTATTTATTTTCAATATAGACAAGATTGGGTACAATATTATCTCCCCACTTAAGCTCAAACAGAATACAAGCTGCTGCGTGTTGCTGGTTACGATTGCCCGGAAAAAGCATCTCAACCAGGTCTGAGTAATCAGAGATTTCCTTGCGGTGATTGAAGCTGATTTTTGTGTATTCGACCATTTACTTTTTCACCCCAGCCTTTTTGTATAAAATATAGGCTTCGACACGGGACATCAGTGTCGAAGCCATGTTAAAAAAAGCGGGACCTATATTTATATTTTTCGGTCTGCACCAAGAATTTGGCTATTGCGGGTTTTGAGCATCCATGAAGGCAGGTTGTGCCAGAAGACGCAGATGTCCGATAGGCTTTACTATATGAATTGACGATACGGTTTCGGATGGTAAAAGCCTTTACAATTCAGATAGTCTTCGTTTAACTCATCAACTAAGAATTTATCGACGATGGTTGGCCAAATATGTCAGCATATTGAGAAATTGCTGACGCTTTCTGAGTATGCTACTTAAACGGCCACTGACATTTTAAGGTAAAAACCCAACTGTTTTGGGAAAAATTGTTTCAGAAATGTTTTTCTGGTTCCTAATGAAAATTAGTAAAAACATTGTTCCTTTTTTATGGGTGTAGGTTATCATATATAGGTGCAGGGAAATTTAAGTATTTTAAGGATGAATTCTTATGCCTTATAACATACGAATTGTCAGTACGTACCCGCCACGGCGGTGTGGAATCGGGACGTTTTCTAGGGATCTTGCCAATGCTCTGGAACATTTCACAGGAGAGATCGGTAGTATAAGAATTTCAGCCATTGACAAAGATAACTTGCTGTATGACATTCCTGTAGATTTGATTATAGACCAGCACAGTCCTCAGTCATGGAAAGATGGAATCAATAATATTCTGGCCAGAACAAGTGAAAGTCAGAATTCTACGGTAATTTTATTGCAGCATGAATATGGTCTTGACCCGGATGATATGGGAAATGATGGGGATGGTAAAAATTTCATCAAAATGACTAAAGCTTTTACTGAAAAAGGGGTAACAACGTTCGTTTATCTGCATACTGTTCTTGATGAGCCTGATCCACATCAGAAAATGGTGTTACAGGAATTAGCTAAATGCAGTGACGGACTTATTGTTACAACTGAAAGTGCTATTAATATACTTGAGTCGAAAATTTATGGCATAGAGCATTCCAAGCTTAAACACATTGATCATGGTATCAGAATGCAACACCCTTCACAATATGACCGTTTGAATACCAAAGAACAACTTGGTCTGAAAGATTGTTTTTTGGTTACAACACTTGGTTTACTATCCCCAGATAAGGGTATTCAATATGGAATTCGTGGATTTGGTAAATTTTTGAAAGAATCGGTGACAGAAAACCAAAGAGAGGACGTACTTTATTTGATAGCAGGTCAATGTCATCCTGAGTTTATGAAAGCAGATGGGGGGCAAAGTTATACTCAATACCAAAAAGTCCTGGATAAAGCCCTTGAAGATGCAGGAGTACGATGGTGCAAAGTTAAGGATTTGAATAGCTTTGATTTTAAAAACTATGACGTAATTTTTCTTGACACTTTTTTAGATGAAAACACATTACTCAATTTATATGGTGCAACAAATGTAATGCTTTTGCCCTATCTCAATATTCAACAAATATCAAGTGGTATATTAGCAGACACTGTCGGATCAGGAAGAGTAGCAGTTGTAACAAAGTCCAGATACGCTTTGGAATTGATCCATTCAAATAAACGCTGCCAGCCCGGTGTTGTTGTTGGGAGACATGCCAGAGGGATATTGATTGATCCAGGAGAAGAGTCAATAGAGCAAATTGCTGAAGCCCTTGATTACCTCATCTTCAACAAAGACAGACGCCTGAGAATGGAAAGGCAGGCTCATCAGAGAGGCTATCAGATGAGATGGTACAACAGTGCTTGGGTGCTGTTGCATCATATCGATTTTATCAGAGAGCAGAAGGAATTAAAAACAGGCAGAGGAATCACATTCCGCAGAAAAAAAACATCTATTTTTCAAAAAAGAAAACATATGTCCACTCAAGATAAGTAAAAAAGCCACCAGTGCATAAGCAATGATGGCTTTGTGATGATTTGATATCATCAAGGGATTATTTTTTCTTCTTGGCAACCTTCTTCTTTGGTACTTTTTTCGTTGTTGCTTTCTTTTTAGCTTTTTTCTTTGCCATTTTTAATGCCTCCATACAATTAAATAGAAACTCCTAACAAGCGGCTTAACCGTTAAGTCGCTTTGACTCAAATTTTAATAATAACACGATAGTCCATCAATCATTAATCCTCTCATTATATTTTTAGAACATATTGCGGAATCAGCTTGGCTACAATATCTATCAGCCCGACTTCCAAAGCACGCAACACTACTTTTCGGCC
>Ga0208771_1001936_pt1 | contig 10401 bp, 6 predicted proteins | sample AntAceMetag02UKX_FD_184775 | JGI IMG/M metagenome (GOLD analysis project Ga0208771, IMG submission 184775) | Saline lake microbial communities from Ace Lake, Antarctica - Antarctic Ace Lake Metagenome 02UKX (SPAdes) (version 2) | ecosystem: Environmental > Aquatic > Non-marine Saline and Alkaline...
GGAGAGGTAAACCCCTCACAAGTCATGAAGTTATTGTGAATCTCATATCTGCAACGACCACAAAAAAAGGCTTGAAAGTTGGATGCAAATTGGACAGAAATTCATATCCCAAAGGAATTAAGATATCCGACGAGATGATGGAAAAGATTAACATTATTATGGGTGAGTTTCATGGCGAATGGAATTATACCATTACCCCAAGAGCTACTTCAAATCGCTCATGTTAATTCTTTACAGACCCTTAGAGTCCATGACAGGTATGCGCATATTATGCTCTCCAGATCAAGTCTGGGTAAAATGTCCCCTCGAGGTGGCGAAGCAGGCTTAGGGATAAATCCCATCGGATTCGGCGTGTCCAGAAGTGGGCAAAGCTAGGGAGGTACTCTGCCATTCTTAGTAGCCCACAACGCTGCTGCATTTTGTTGCCCTCTAGTCTAACTGTTTAGTCTCGCTTAGCCGTTCGCAAGCCACGGCCTTTAGGCTGTGGTAGTTGACCCTAAACCATACCGAATTAAGGTTTTAAAATTTTTTCTTCACAGGGAGGCATTCGATAATCATATGGGTATGTTTTGGTGCACTTCATTCCGAATTTATGTAAAATCACTCTTACTTGCTTCAGCGTATATTCTACATCAAAATTTCTAAGTATTAGGTCTCCAACTTCTTTAGTTGTCCAATAGTCTTTTTGATGAAGAAGGTTTTTTAGCTCATCTTTTTGATGATCTGAGAGCTTAGAAGGCCGCCCCCCCCAATATCTTGGGGCTAACCCATCATAACCATTTGCATTCCATCTCTCTTGCCAAATATATCCTACGCTTCTTGTGATTCCAACGCGTTGTGACGAGACGGCAACACTTTCCCCTTCATAACGATATTTAACAAAATACAATCTTTTCAGAATGTTTCTATCTCGCTCAACTCGTATTTTCTTATTAAGTTCCTCGGGACTAATGTGTTTTTGAATGTGAATCTGTTCTGATTTAGGCATGACAAAACATTAGCGCGATATTGTATCAATCTTTCGGTTCATGAATATACATCAGGGTTGTTACAGAGCCGGTTTCAAAATAGTGCTACACGCGGGTTTTTATCGATCAAACACCTTAGGCCTTGCCGATAAACAAACTGATCATATGAATGCTGCGTAATTATTCTATTGAATCCAGATCATGTCGGTTTCGTATGATGGCAGTACACGTTTATGTACAGGTTATTTCTCTGCGGACCCTTATTGGAATAATCCGCCACACCTTGCCCCAAATGATGTGTAAAATTCGATTCGAGACCGAGGGGCGCGTAAATAGTTTTGAAACGCGCATGACCCGAGGGCTCATGCCCAAAAAGGAAAAATACTTTTTTAAAGTTTGGAGACAACAGATCTTATACTTACAGTGCTTAACAATACCTTTCAGCCAAATCACTAACTCTCGCGAGTTAGAGATTTGGCATATTCGCATCTTTAAGCACTATTTTGGCGAGAACCAATTATAGTCCTGAACCTTAGACTTGACACGTAATGCAGTATACTGGAGGAATCATCTGCTTACAAGACCTGTAGTTTCTTGGGTTAACATCACCGCTACGCATCAGATAAGTGTCAAACTTGGCGTTCGGGACTATAGTCTCATCTAATCGGTTCTTGACTATAAACCCACTCAGTTCTGGATAGAGGTGTTCAAGTGTCAAAAAAAGAGATTCAAGCAGATATCAAAATCGAGGCCTCACCAAAAAGCATCTGGAATATTCTCATCGACGTTCCAGCCTATAGGGATTGGAATCCTTTCATCCAACGCGAAGTTGAAACGCAAAAGTAAGAACGCAGGGTAGAGCTGAAGATGAAGACTTGGCCACGTCGCAAGACTGAAACATAGGCAGAAGGCAATTTATGAAATTCAAGTCCTGGGTGCGTTGAGAATTTCTTCAGAAATTCACCACGACCCGTCTTCCAGTGAGCACATCCATTTCAGTTACCGCAACGTTTTGGCTTTCGTCGCCCGACATGACGCGATAGATGCCTTTCGACCTTGCACCAGGCCGAGCCTCGGTGGAATAAGGGACAGTTATCTCATAAAAGCCATCTTGGACTCGTCCTTCGTTTTGATACTGGAAATTTCTGCCTTGGTCCGTGGTCAAATTCAAGATTACATTGATCAATCTGTCATCTTGGGCTTTGCCTGTGATTCTGGCTCCTGAAACCTTTTCGAATACCTTGACTTGACTCGTCTCGAATATCAATCCTACAGTTGAGTTCGATTCGTAAATCAGCCTGAAATGCCCCATGCCGTTGCAGTCGAATAGATGACATCGGGCGAGAATTGTTCTCATAAATTTATTAGAATATTTAAATGTGATTCCTCCGTTACCTTCGAAGATGTTGACGTACTCTGAAGGATTTGTTTCGATCCATGAGACTAGGGCAGGAAGTTTGCCGTGGAGGATGTCAGCGTTGGTTACTATGTATCTCGCCTTTCGGCGATCTAAGATATTCAAGGCTTCATCTTCGCTTTCGGAAAGGAAGAAACGGGTTGCGTCCTTTGCACCTGCTTGAAAGTTGTTGGCCACAACTGGTCGTTTGGACTGGTAGAGAATCCAATTTCCATAATCCCACCAAGAAAGAACGCCGTATTCTCCTGGTGCATTTGGATCGTCAAAACCACTGACTTTTGGGGTGTTTTCCTCGAGCCATCCAATTGACTCGATCCAATGACCGGATATTTCGGGCTTCTCTTGAACCATCGTCACTACCCCCAAAGCCAAAGGAAGGATGAGGATTGCAAAAAAAATCGCTTTAAGGTAAGCTAAAATGTTTTTGTCAAGTTCCTTCTTTTGATCCAAAAAGTTATCAAACCAAAAGACGAGCATTCCAAAAAGGATCGCAATGTTGGCTGTGAAGAGATACAGAAACCTGCTTTGCAAAAGGGTCAAAGCCAGCATGTAAAGCGTCCATACGACAAATAAATGAACCCCTTCTTGCAACTTGGAACGTTTCGTTGAAACCAGAGCTAAAAGACCCATCAAGGCAAATATTAAGCTGAAAGTCGCAAGTGACGTTGGGCTTGTAACCATGTGAAGGGGGGTCGCTTCTGTAACTTTATTTGAGAGTTCTCCACCAAAAAAGTAGTTCAATCCGGCCCATAACTGAGAATATATCTCCTTATTTTGTGCAAAGTAATAAACCAATATCGAAAAAAAGTATCCTATTATTATAACTAATATCGGAAACACGGGCCAAAAGATGCCCCTTTTCAAAAAAAAGGTCGAAAGGGCATAAAGGATAATCAAAATGACGATAATTGCGGCAATCATGAAGGTGGTGGCCCGGATCCAGGGTTCGTTCCAGAAGGGTAGAATCAATATCAAAGCCGCCCCAAACGAGCATCCTAGGATCTCAACTGTCTCTTTTGAGGTGCGCCCGTCTCTTACATCAAGGGACATTTGGAGAACTGCATAAATGAGGAAAATTGCAAGGTATGCTGGCGTCCCGAGCCATGTGTAGGCCATAGCCGCCATCATAACGCCAGCAGAGACTGCAAAAGGTATCTTGTAGTTTTTTCTGGAATAGGCCAAAACTAAGAAGAGGATTATGCTCACCAGGAGGAATATTTCAAGAACGTGATGATCTGTGTGACCAAAACAGGTAGCGTCAATGTGGAGCGGAGATATCGCCATCACGAAGCCTGATATAAGGGCAACTTTCGTTCCAAAGAGATCTCGGGCTAGATAGTAAAGTGCCAGAATTGTCATCAATCCGATAATAGGTGGCACGATCGCACCAATGACCTCTACTGATCGAGTGGTTTCAGCACCCAGAACAATGGCGAGTCCTGCGATTATCTGGTCGAAAAGAGGTGGCCACATCAGCTCTAGCCCGTAGGGATGATCAAGATAAAAATCAAACCATAAAGTGTGCGGAAAATGAGCCTGTGTGTAGAAGACTCTTCGCATGTGATAAAATGAGTCATATCCATAGAACAGGACTTTATCCCCAACGAGGGCGTACCTTGCAGAAGCCATCCTCAAAACGAATCCAAGAATAACTGCCATCAAAATCCATGCTAATTCACGCGACTTACCATGGTCTGTTCCAGTGCTCCTCCCAATTGACGGCATCTTTCTGCTCCCCCCCCTTTTTTCTTGTCACCCTCATAACCACTGGACATATTTAGGCGTTCTGGATTGAGAATTTGATCTAGGAATGACCACAATTCCGCAAGCTTTATGTTTCTCGCCGTAGATGTGATCCGACTTGCGGGTGTAACTTATGATCGACCATTACCAACCCTGTTGTTGCAGTTCTGATGAAGTATCCCTTTTGCTGGGAGAGAAAATGGCCTATGTCTGTCATTATTGTGGGGTTACACCTTATTTAGATGGGATGTATCACGATATCTCCTGCCCTCGCCATTGTCCTTAGGGCCTGTAGAGAAATAACTTACACATGAACGTGTACCGCCATTATACGAAACAGACATAATGCAGATTCAGTATAATAATTACACAGCATTCATATGATAAGGTTATTTCTTCGCGGGCCCTTAGTTAGGCGAGAACAGCTCTTCATGGCACTCCACACTACTTATTTTATTATATTTATTGAATGTATAATTCTTGGTAATCACGGCAGTTCTAGATCATATACCCCAAATATTATTAGATGATGCTGAAATGGTCTCCGGCCCGGCTAAAGGAAATCGGGCACATGGACCTTGAGCGGGTAAATATGCGCCTTTTAAGGCCGTAACAAAAATACTTTCAACCGAAAAATAGGTCCAAAAGGGGGGGATGATCGACGCCAGCAAAAAGCGCCGACACCCTCAGAATATTGCGGCTAGCAGGTACAACGGTAACATGAACGATACAAGAAACCCTACAGCCATCAACGCTATTGATACGCCATTTCCTCCCATGAAAATCCTCACCTCAAATGCTCGCTATCAGCTGGGTCTCAGGTAGGGGGAGGTTGTATTAAATACTATCGTGACCACTCAAAGACGGCCCAGCTTTTGCCAACACCTTTAACTATACTTGGGCCAGAAGATGATAACTGTGCGATCTATCCAAAAGACCGGTACAAAAGATCTGGGGGACCGGCTGGGACGCGAAAGGACAGAAGGCGCTAGATATGTTCTTTTAAGCCCAATGGGATACCCTTTGACGAGCGTTTTTCAGGATTATCCTGAAGTTTCGAATCCTCGTCTTTTCGAGCTATATGCCCAAGAACAATGGCATGGCGAGATGGTTAAGCCGGGATGTTACTTGTTTGATCGAAGGCTCTACCCAGACTTTGCTTTCAAGGTCATAAAGGCACACCCCCACGCCTCGATTGTGGGGTCTAACACCAAGATCATGGTGGAACAGAAGCGGCCTTTGAATCGCACGATCAAGAGTGATGTGAGATTTGATGAAGTAGTGGGCCAGGAAAGAGCCCGGCAGAAGATGCGGATTATCGAACGCTTCTTGACGGAACCTGAGAAATTCGGCAAATGGGCGCCCAAAAACATCCTCTTTTACGGGCCTTCTGGGACCGGGAAGACCATGATGGCAAAGGCCCTGTCGAATGAGACGAAAGTTCCAATGATTCCCATAAAGGCGACCGCTCTCATAGGCGAGTTCGTGGGTGAGGGGTCGAGGCAGATCCACAGTTTATACAAGAAAGCAGATCAGATGTCTCCATCCATAATTTTCATCGACGAGCTTGATGCCATCGCTCTTGACCGGAGGTATCAGGACCTTCGAGGTGACGTGTCTGAAGTTGTGAACGCCCTACTTACAGAGATGGACGGGATCAATTCGCGAAAAGGGGTCTGCACAATAGCCGCCACCAACAAGATAGAGTTCTTGGACATGTCGATCAGGAGCAGATTCGAAGAAGAGATCGAGTTCATCGTTCCATCTGAAGCTGAACGGCTCTCGATATTGGAGAAAAATATCATCACATTGCCAGTAGCTATCAAGGATACAGATCTCAAACAGATATCCAGGCTGACCGAAGGTTTCTCAGGGCGCGACTTGGTAGAAAAAGTGCTCAAAGTGGCCCTGCACCAGGCCATCATCGAGGAAAAGGATATCGAGTCCCAATATCTAGAAGATGCGATCAAGAGGGCAAAGAAGGATCCATTCAAGGAAGCGCCAAAAGAGATGTTCACCTAATCGCATGTACGTGTTCACCCATGTGCTTATCTCATGAAAATGTCCACAATATGAAATCACTAAATAGCGATTTTCATCTTTGGGGATGAGTCTACGAATCATGGGTTTTTCGGCAGGGCGAGCTTTGATCTGAAGTCAAAAAGCACACCCCGCAGCAAGTTGCGGGGCATTCAGTCAAAAATAATTATCATGGTTATGTTTAAGATTGCTCCACAGAAACGTGTTCGAAACTAGGGCGCTTTTGTGTAAAAGTGAACTACCCCGCCTTAAAGGGCGGAGCTTCCTGATTCATCACCAGAACTTGCATCACAGAGATGTGATGTAGAGGTTCTGGCTCGGCAAGCTCTGAGGGCGGTCCCATCCCCGAGATGAGTATGTTTCTTGAAGCGTTGTAATCTCTATTACAGACGAATCCACAGAAAGGACATTCGTGAGTTCTGTCAGATAGATCCGTTTTCACAACGCACCCACAGCAAGAACACTTCTGAGACGTACTTCTTGGGTCAACTTTGATCAGCTTCTTACTAAGCACTCTCAGCCTTGTAGGAAAGCATGAATGGGAACTTGGACCAAGACGCATCATGGATGTTCCGATGTATAGTGTTTAACGATACCTTTCGGACAAATCTCTAACTCGTAAGAGTTTGAGATTTGGCCTATTCGTATCGTTAAGCACTATTCTGGCGAGAACTGATTAGTTTCATCTAATCGGTTCTCGACTATAATCCTTTGCAATTGCCTTTTTCCTTCAATCTCTTCACATCAAGATATTCCACACAGATCGTGTCGTAACTATCCACGTATAATCGAGACAGTTTATGCAAAAAGTCGTTTCTCTGGTTGTTGATTTTTTCATATGCCTTACCCAACTTGGCAACAATCTTTCTTCTATGGTTAGAACCTTTCTTTTCTCTTGATAACTTTTTTTGAATCTTCTTCAGTTTATCAGATGACTTTTCCGCAAACCTTGGGTTCTCTATCACATAACCTGCGCTGTCCACTGCAAAAGCTTTTAGACCTAAATCGATCCCAACAGATTTCACGTCCGATGTCTGTTGTTCTGGTTCCTGTTCAACCTGAACTATCGCATACCACTTGTTGCAGAACTTCTTGATGATCGCCCCTTTGATCTTTCCGTCGATCATTCGGTGTAGTTTGATCTTTCCGTTACCAATCTTGGAAAGTTTCAGAATTGAGTGATCTTGATCTATCTTGAATCCAGACTGGTTATAGTTCAGAGTCTTATACCAACCTTTGCCCTTGAACCTGAGCTTGCCAACCTTTCGACCGTTCTTTTTCAGGGCGTAAAGCCCTTTGATGTTGGACCAGAGAGCATAATTCACCATCTGTAGAACCTTAGAATATACGTTCCTTAGATCAGGGTTCTCCAGTTTTAGAGAAGGTATCATATTCTGAGTGTCGTGTATCTTAAGTTAGACGCCATTCTCCTTGGATTTCGAGATCTCTTCGAGAAGGCGGTTGTAGAGCCACCTACAAGTATCCAGAGTTCCCTCTAATTTACGCTCTGCTTCCCTGTCGGAATAGATGCGATACTTATAGCTGATAATCACTTTGCCCTCTCCATTTGGGATTCTACATAAGTTCATTAGAACGTCGAGGCTAACCTGTCCTGTACTGGCGATGAAACACGGGGTGTGTTGTCCTGTCGAGCTTGTATTTCATAGGTGTTACCGAAATTAGCATATCTCATTATTGCTTTAAACCGTTATCGATGGCCAGAAACAAAGGGGAGGGCTCCGCTTTCATCCGCGGCCTAAAGACCGGGGACTTCCCGCTCTGCCCTCTCCGCTCCCGCAAGTTAAAAATTCATCCACATTTTTCAATTTGGACGCTGAGATCTCATCAAACAAGCAAAAGAGGTCACAGAGACGTATCTAGAGATGGAACAACCTGAGAATGATGCCAGTATGCCCATTTCGATCCGACATGAGCTTTGCCCAGGAGACGTTGGTTATATCACTTATCTCCACGGCCTTATCTACGCAAGAGAACAAGGATGGGATTACACTTTTGACGCATACGTTGCAGTTCCACTGGCTGAATTTGCCAGGTCTATTTCATCTCAGGAGTGCATCTGGATCGTCGAACAAGAAGGAAGGATCGTCGGGTCTGTTGCTGTCGTGAAGTTCTCTGATAATCAAGCGCAGCTTAGATGGCTGCTTTTGGAGCCGAAAGTGAGGGGGCTTGGCCTTGGTCGACGGCTTGTGAACGAAGTCGTAGAGTTCTGTCGAGCTGCAGAATATTCATCTGTTTTTCTGTGGACTGTAGACTTGCTCACAACTGCAACAAAATTGTATCAGTCTATTGGGTTTGAGAAGAACCAAGAAATGACACATGAACTGTGGGGCAGTGTCGTTACCGAAGTTAGGTACGACTTGGACTTATAGTGTTAGGACTTACGCAGTTGGTGCAATCATGATATTATAACTCAACTTTTTTATACATTCTCTTATAGCATCTCTAATGATGCTTTGTTTGATCTCGAACCAGCTTCTGCCCGTTCTGCTTCTTTCGACTTCTAATCTCAGAAAAGCCCTTATTGAGAACAGTATGTGGGTCCTTTGAGATCGTCCTTTTCGTGCCTGGCATCGTTCTACGCCACAAAACTGTTTTATTCCACGATGATACTCCTCTATTTTCCAAGACTTGTGTGCCAGTTCTTTGCGATCAGACTCTTTCGTGTCGATCAGATCAGTTGCCCAATGTTCCTCGTCACCTTCTTTGGAAACAATCCGAAACACTTTGACAAATCCATAACCCTTCAAATGAACTTCTCTACCGTTTGAAGGAATATCTACTGTTCTGATCTGAATGTTTTTTGTGTTATCGGGGTTTACTGACCGATTTTTCTTGAATCGAGTTAACCAATGCCACCCCAAGTCATGGATCTTCTTGAGATTATCTAAACTGGAGTACCAGCTGTCAAAGAGAACGAAATCTGGTTGAAAACCTCGTTCCTTTGCTTTTTCCAACATGTCCTGAAAGTGATCGTTCTTTGTCTTTCCATCATTGTCGATGTCACAGATTCGAAAATCAACAGGTATCGCCGAATATCCGTCAGTCCATACCAAAGTAATGATAACGATCCCACTAACAGCACGATGATGTTTTCCACTCCAATAGTAGTAAACCAAATCCATCTTTTTGGCATACGGCTTATCCAAAGTACTGTCATCCACGATTAAAACACCTTCATGAGGTCGAACGTGACATGATGACTCATTCCACAATGCCTCCGTGTCTGGAGGCCATCTTTGTAGAAGTCGAGTAAATGCATCATGAGAAGGTGAATCGGATCCATCCGGATGGCATCGGGCTGCTTCAGTACATGTAAAAACATTCGCCGCAGCTATCAGAAAGTGGATGTAGTCCAAGTCGCGGCATTTGGGTGGATTTAATTTAATACGTCACCCCCCTATATATCTGCATTTGAATGCATCGAATGGCATAAAAATCTTCCGGTCAACTACGTAAGTCCTAAGTGTTTAACAATACCTCTCGGACAAATAAGCCAGATCAGGGCAATCTAACCGACGTTCGGCAGGCCCCTTCCCTAAACGTAGTATTTTTTGCATTCTTTTCCCAACAGCTCAAGTATATCCCATAAGACTTCGGTCATATTAGCTATTTTAGCAATCTTCTCGGTACCGATTTTGGTGAAGACTTCTGTAACACCTGTGAATAGGACGAAGCACCATTTCATCGTAGGCCTTTTTGTGGGTCGTCTTTTTTGATCGGGCACAGTCTTGTCAGACTTTTCTAAATTCTCACGCAATTTTGGTTCTGCATAGTTGTATATCATAAGTGCAATGACCATGACCATCATTAAAGCTTCAATTCTCTCTTTTTTCTTTAAGTATACTTCCGCAACACGGAAGCTCTTATCTTTGAGAAAACGAAACCCCCTTTCAACCTTACTCTGGTTCTTGTATCCTTTTAGCAAATCATCAGGTTTCATATTCAGATCGTTAGTCGCTAAAATGAATCGGCCCAGCTTCTTCTTTTTATATTCTATATATTTATCTGAAAATACTAATTTTGCTCGAACTTTGTAAGTTGTTTCCATCTCAGTATTATTTCCAGGACGCCCTCGTTTTCCATCCTTTCGTCTTATTTTTGTTTTAATAGATATTTCCTCGAACTCAAAGAATGGTTCTGCTTCAATCCATTCTTGGAAGGCCTTTCTTGCATCGTCTTCGCAGAAATACTCTTCTGATTGTAATTTTCGAA
>Ga0208771_1001937_pt1 | contig 10397 bp, 11 predicted proteins | sample AntAceMetag02UKX_FD_184775 | JGI IMG/M metagenome (GOLD analysis project Ga0208771, IMG submission 184775) | Saline lake microbial communities from Ace Lake, Antarctica - Antarctic Ace Lake Metagenome 02UKX (SPAdes) (version 2) | ecosystem: Environmental > Aquatic > Non-marine Saline and...
TACTAATTTGGGCTACTCTTTTAGGCAATTAAAAAGGATGTTGGAAGGGGCGAAAGATAGAAAGAGAATAGGGATTTGTTTTGATACCTGTCATGCCTTTGCTGCCGGATACGACCTTTCACATCATGAAGGAATTGAACGGACTTTGGAGGAAATTGAAGAATATTTGGGTTTAGAGCGATTAAAAGTGATACACCTTAATGATTCAAAATTTCCTTTGGGTTCGCGAAAAGATAGGCATATGCATATTGGCAAGGGATATATAGGACTGGAAGCTTTTAAAGTGTTAGTGAATCATAAATATCTAAAAGACCTGCCTTTTATTCTGGAGACTCCCAAGCGCGAAGAAAATGATGATGTAAGAAATATTAATTTAGTAAAGAGTTTAGTTGCACCAGGGGACGGTTCTCTAGTGCAAATGTGATTAAAGAAGAATGCATTAGAGAACCGTCCCCTGGTGCAACTGAGGTTTAAGCAAATGCCGGTAGAGAGAATATTAAATGAATTAAAAAAATATAATAAGATCAGTTCCCGCTTTACTGACTGGAGGCATATTCCGGCTAAATCTGGAATTTATGAGGAATTTCCGGAGTGGATAGAAGATAAATTGGTAAGTGTTTTGAAAGAGAAAGGCATTAGTAAACTTTATTCTCATCAGGCTTCTGCCTTAGGATTTATAAGAAACAAGAAAAATGTAGTAGTGGTTACACCTACTGCTTCAGGAAAAACTCTTTGTTATAATCTACCGGTATTGAATTCTATCTTAAAAGATGAAAATAGCCGGGCTCTTTATATGTTTCCCACTAAAGCTTTATCTCAAGACCAATTAACTGAATTGTATCAATTAGTGTTCGCCCTGGATGAGGGAATTAAAACTTATACCTATGATGGAGATACCCCTTCTTCTGCCCGGCAGGCTATCCGCAAGAAAGGACATATTGTGATAACCAATCCGGATATGCTCCATTTAGGGATATTGCCCCATCATACCAAATGGATGGATTTTTTCGTAAATTTGAAATACGTAGTAATCGATGAGATTCATATTTATCGGGGGGTATTCGGGAGCCATCTGGCAAATGTAATCAGAAGATTGAAGAGGATTTGTCGATTTTATGGTTCGAGCCCTCAATTTATCTGTTGTTCGGCAACTATCGCTAATCCCCGGGAGCTTTCTCAGAAGATTGTTGGAGAAGAATTTGTTCTGGTTGATAATAATGGCGCCCCGCAAGGTGAGAAACATTTTTTATTTTATAATCCCCCGGTAATTAATAAAGAATTAGGAATCAGGAAGAGTTTAATTAAAGAAGTAGCCCGTTTTGTGGCCTATTTTTTAAATTATGATATTCAGACCATAATTTTTGCCCGGAGTCGCCTAACTACCGAAGTCCTGACCAGCTATTTAAAAGATTTTTTAGTTAAAACGGGGAGGTCCAGGGATATGGTCAGGGGTTATAGGGGAGGTTATTTACCTAATCTAAGGCGTGAAATAGAAAATGGTTTAAAAGAGGGGGAGATAAAAGGAGTTGTAAGTACCAATGCTCTGGAACTGGGCATAGATATCGGCCAACTTGATGCTTGTTTTATGGCCGGATACCCCGGAACTATTTCCAGTACCTGGCAGCAGGCCGGAAGAGCAGGCCGCCGATCTAATAGTTCGATAGCTATCTTAGTTGCCTCCAGTAACCCTTTAGACCAGTTTGTAATAAATCATCCTGATTATTTTTTCGGGGAGTCACCGGAGAGCGCGGTTATTGACCCGGATAATTTAAGTATTTTGGTAAGTCATATCAGGTGTGCTTCTTTTGAATTGCCCTTTGAGGAAGGAGAAAATTTTGGAACAAAAAAGCTTCGGGATGTTTTGGGGTATTTAGAGAAAGAAGGTGTGCTTCATTATGTGGGAAAGAAATGGTATTGGATGAGCGAAGTCTATCCCACTGAAGAGATAAGCCTACGCAGTGCTTCAGTAGATAATTTTGTAATTATCGATACTACCGAACAGCAGGAACAGGTTATCGGGGAAGTAGATAAGGCCAGTGTACCTACCCTTATTTATGAAGGGGCTATTTATCTTCATGAAGGCGAACAATATGCTATTCACAGGTTGGATTATCAGAATCAGAAGGCCTATGCCGAAAAAGTTAAAGTGAATTATTACACTGATGCCCAGGACGAGACTAACATTAAAGTTTTAGAGGTGTTTAATAAAGTTGAAGATTTAAATATGGAACATGCTTACGGAGAAGTGGCCATTACTACCGTTTCCACCTGCTATAAAAAGATAAAATTTTATACTCACGAGAATATCGGTTTCGGGGAAATATCTTTACCTCCGGAAGAGATGCATACTACCGCTTATTGGCTTACTTTGGCTAATAATATTACTGCACTTTTAGAGCTCCAGGGAAGTGAAAACACATCTTTTAATTTAAGCAGCGGGCTTTTAGCCCTATCCAACGTTCTTATTAATGTTGTTCCTTTATACGTTATGTGTGACCCTCAGGATATTAGAGCAGTTTCGGAAGTGCGTTCTCCTTTTACCGAAAGACCGACTATTTATATTTACGATAATTACCCCGGGGGAGTAGGATTTAGTGAGAAGATGTTTGAACTGCGTCGGCCTTTACTGCAGGCAGCTCAGGAATTAATCCTTGGCTGCGGATGTGAAAAAGGCTGCCCCTCCTGTGTGGGACCTATTGACGAAGTAGGCATAAAAGGGAAAGGGAGTGCTCTTTTAATTTTAAAGGAGGCCTTGAGCTGATTATGGATGATATAAAGAAGCGACTGGAAAAAATTACCCAATTAAAAAAAAATATAAATAAAATCAATCAGTCACAAAAAGAGAAAAGCATACATATTGTAAATCAAGAAGTAAAGATAGAAGAAGTATTATCGGGAAAATTTATCTCCACTCCTTTTGGGGATAGTTTTGTTCGGGAAAATTATTTTCCTCAGGATTATAGGTGTGGGGAGGTTGAACTTTTTCAAATTTTTCAATCTTCTGCCAAAACTATTTCCAGCTTAGCCAGAGATAATAGGTTAAAGGACATAGATATTAATAAGACCGTCTTTTTAGATACCGAAACTACCGGGTTGGCAGGAGGAGCAGGGACTTATATTTTTCTGGTGGGAGTAGGATATTTTGAAGGAGACCAATTTTGTGTTCGGCAATATTTTATGCGGGATTATAATGAAGAGCGGGCTTTGTTATCAGCAGTAAATGAATTGCTTTCCAATTTTGAGGCAATAGTTTCGTATAATGGTAAGACTTTCGATGTTCCCTTAATTCAGAGCCGCTTTATTATGTCCGGGATGAAATTAAGTTTAAAAAACCCCGGTCATTTTGATTTACTTTATCCTGCCCGCCGTTTGTGGAAAAGAAGATTGGAGAATTGTTCACTATCTACAGTAGAAAGAGATATACTGGGAGTAATTAGAGAAGATGATGTTCCGGGATATCTTGTCCCTGAGATTTATTTCAGGTATCTCAAAACTAAAGATGCCCGAGCGTTAAAACAGGTATTTGAACATAATTTACAGGATATTCTTTCCCTGGTAGCCCTGGTCAGCAGGATGTGTTTTTTGGTAGAAGACCCTCTAAATAATACCGAATACGGGATGGATATTTTCAGTATAGGTAAAATGTTTGATGAAGAGAAGAAATACAAGCAGAGTACCCACTATTATACTGAAGCTTTAAAACATAATTTAGCAGAGGAAGAGGTTTTGGAGATATTAAGATTAGCTTCTTTTGCTTTTAAGAGACAGGGGGAATGGGAAGAAGCAGAAAAGATATGGAAAGAAATAATTAAAAGAAACCGAGAATTTATCTATTATCCTTATGAAGAGTTAGCTAAATATTACGAACATCATTTAAAGGATTATCAAAAAGCAGAGACTGTAGTAGAAGAAGCCTTGAATATTGAAGAGAATATTTTTTTAAGAGAAAAATTACAATACCGCTTAAAGCGAATAAAAAGGGAAACAAAGGTGCCAGGCACCTTTGTTTCCCTTTTAGGGAAGGAGTAAGAGATGGAGAAGAATTATACGGTGAAAGATTGGCCGGACGAGGAAAGACCGAGAGAGAGGTTGGTTAAACATGGTGTAGATTACTTGACAGATGCGGAATTATTAGGAATAATACTGGTTAGTGGTTATCAGGGAAAGACATCGGTGGAATTGGCTAAAGATTTATTATCAGAAACTAAAACTTTAAGAAAGTTGGATTCTTTGAGTTTTACTGAGGTGAAATCTTTTAAAGGGATAGGTCTGGCTAAATTTGCTCAAATAAAGGCAGCTTTGGAGATAGGAAAAAGGCTTTTAAGAGAGACCAATTTGCCTAAAAAGAAAATCCATAATGCTGCTGATTTAGTGCATTATTATGGACCGTGCATGAGAGATTTAAAAAAGGAAAAATTTAAAGCAATTTTGTTAGATGTAAAAAATAAAATTATCAAAGATATTGATATTTCAGTAGGGAGTCTAACGGAAAGCATAGTCCATCCTCGTGAAGTATTAAAGGAGATAGTCAAAGAATCTGCTGCCTCGGTTATTTTTTTACATAATCATCCCAGCGGAGAATCAAATCCCAGTAAAAATGATTTAGATATTACTGAGCGCCTGGCGGGTGCCTGTGAACTGGTCGGAGTAAAAGTGCTGGATCATATAATATTAGGAGAGGATAATCATTTCAGTTTTGCCCAGGAGGGTTTATTGAAAAAAGTAGGGGTAGACCTTGTATCTACTCTAAAAGGAGTTAGCAATAGATGAAAAGTAATTTGTTCATAGAATTTTGTCCCTATTGTGGTTATAAATTAGTCAGAAAGATGTTGGAAGGAAGAGAAAGATTATATTGTTCGAGATGTGGAAAGATATATTACGAAAATCCTACTCCGGTAGTAGCAGCGATAGCTAGAGATGATGAAGGCAAAATATTGTTAATAAAAAGAAAAATAGAACCCTGTAAAGGAGAATGGGCCTTAGCTAGCGGATTTATGGAGTTAGATGAAAGCCCCATAGAAGCGACCTTGAGGGAATTGGCTGAGGAGACCGGGCTAAAAGGAAAATCGAAGAAGCTGATAGGAGTTTATTCCAATAATAGCAAAATTCATGGTTATTTGGTGAGTATAATTTATGAAGTTGAAATAGTGGGAGGTAAACTTTGCGCCGGTGATGATGCAGAAGAGGCAGAATTTTTTACGGTTAAGCAACTTCCTCCTTTAGCCTTTCAATCTCATCGGGAAGCTTTGGGAGAAGTTTTAAAATAAGGTTTTAATTTCAATTTAAATTTTACCAAAAATTACTGATTATTAATAAAAAAAATTTATAAATAAAAAGGAGAAAAACAATAATGGAAAAAGCAAATTTTTTTAAAGTTAACGAATTAAAGGCAAAAAAAGTTTTAGAGGATTCTACGTTAAGAGTTGTGACAAATAAAAATACAATGGTAACCTTTTTTGAATTTGGTCCAAATACTGCTATTATGCCTAAACATAAACACCCACATGAACAAACAGCAACGGTAATAGCGGGCTCAATAAAGATGGTTGCAGGAGGAGAAACTAAAATTTTAAAAGCGGGCGAAGGAGTAGTAATTCCTCCTAATGTAGAACATGAAGTTACTCCCTTAGAGCCAAACACCAAGATAATGGACGTTTTTTATCCTATACGAGAGGACTATCTGGGATAGAACTAGGAGATAGAAGTTAAAGGAGACGGAGAATTGAAAATATTAGCTTTAGATTTTGACGGAGTAATTGTAGATAGTGTTTTAGATTCACTTTTTGTGGGTCATAATGCCTATTTAAGGCTTTATGGCTCGGGGAAAAGGAAATATTTCGGAGGGGAACTCTTTACTTTTAAAAATTGGGAAGAGACTAAGAAGCAGTACCAGGAAGAGATAAAATATTACCGAACCCTAAGGCCTTATATTCGGGGAGCAACCGATTATGGTTTGATCCAGAAATTAATAGAAGAAAATAAATCTGTTAAAAATCAAGAAGAATTTGACAATTATAGAAAGACAGTAAAGTTTGATTTTGAAGCCTATGAAGAAGAATTTTATAAAGAACGAGAAAGACTCCAAAATATAAATTATAGAGCCTGGTTTAATTTAGAACCACCCTATAGCAAAGTAATAGAGGGGATAAAAAAAATATTAGAAGAAGGAACTAAAATTGTGATTGCTACCTCTAATAGAAGAAAAGCAATTGCCAAGTCTTTTACTCCTGAATATTTTGGTTTTAATATTGAACCAGAAGATATTTTGGATAGGAGATTTGGAGAAGATAAATCTGAGCAAATGAAGCATATTGTAAATTTGTATCAAATTAAGTTCGGGGATATATATTTTGTAGATGATCAGGTAAACCATTTGATTCAGACCAAAACTTTAGGAGTAAAAGTTCTTTTAGCTGGTTGGAGCTATGCAACTGATATTCAAAAAGAGGAAGCCCTAAAACAAAAAATTCCAATTATTGAAAGGGAAGAAGATTTTTACAAAATTGTTAAAAATTTCTTAAATGAAAAAATTTAAGAGGAAACATCACTCTAACCTCGCAGGGCAGGCGTCCCCCGTTTTCACGAGGATAGGTAAAAATAATTTTTCTTTAAAAGATATCGCCTTAGGCGGTGGTAGCTTAATAAAAAATAAAAAATAGAAAAAGGAGAAGAAAATGAAAATAGTAGATTACAAGGAAGTTAAAGCTGAGGCCGTAGATTTTGAAGAAGCTAAAGATATTAAAGTAAGGTGGCTTATTTCTGATAAAGATAAAGCCCCGAACTTTGCTATGAGGTTGTTTGAGGTTAGTCCGGGAGGATGTAGCCCTTTACATACTCATAATTGGGAACATGAAGTATTTATTTTAGAAGGTGAAGGAGTAGCTACTGATGGTGATAAGGAATTTAAAATTAAGAGCGGAACAGTAGTTTATGTAGCTCCAAACGAGAAGCATCAGTTTAGAAATGTTGGAAATAGTATATTTAAATTTCTTTGTATAATTCCAATTAAAAAATAAAATTAGCGTATAGCGAATAGCGTTTAGCATAGAGCGGATAGGACATCAGTTACTCAGTTACCCGTTTACCAGTTATAAGATACAAGATAAAACTGTGGGACAGGCATCTTGCCAGTCTATTAATTCAACAAACAGTTGTAGTACTTACGCTGACAGGAACCCAGCTTAGTAGATGATTACTTAACAGGGCAAACAAAAGACAATAAAAGAGGAAGGGCACAATTCATTGAGCCCCTACAACTGAATCTTATTTTTTTCACGCGATACCCAATTAAATTACTATTTGTTAAATACTAATTTAATTGGTAAATTGGAGAATTGGTTAATCGGCGAATGCTTTTACGGTAATCTAATTTTATTTAAAGGCCAAAATATTACCCACGCTTTACCGACGACATTTTTCCTGGGGACAAATCCCCAATATCTACTATCACTACTGTTGGGCCTATTATCTCCCAAGACAAAAAAAGAATTATCAGGCACAATTGTAGGAGGCATATTCTCATAGGATCTATTTTTTATATATGACTCCTCTAATTTTTTGTCGTTAAGATAAATTTCTCCATTAATAATTTCAACTTTATCACCAGGAATTCCAATTACTCTTTTAATATAATTACGCTTTATTTCTAAAGGAGGTCTAAAAATTATTATTTCACTTCTGTTAGGTGTTTCGAAACGATAACTAATTTTATCAGCAATAAGCCTTTCATTATTATGAAGAGTAGGTTCCATAGAAGCACCCCTTACTACCGTAACCTGACCTATAAAGGTAATAATTATGAAAGCAATTATTCCGGCACTGATTACTGTTTCCAGCAGTTCTCTTATCATAGATTTTTTTCCTTTTTTAATATCTTTACTATTTCTTTTCATTTTTCCCTTCTTTCCAACTATAGATATTTCTAATCAATTCATCCGTTTTTATTTTAAAACAATTAATAAATTAGTGAATCTATTCTACTTAACAAAAAATATTATAACACATTTTTTATAACTTTATAAAGGATTTTTATATTTTGTTTTTTCTCTAGTGTCTTTCTTCCTCTTTACGTAATGCGCGATACGAATTTATTCTGGTTCCTGGATTCTCTTCTCTTTTGCGATATACGTTATACGAAATACGATATACGAGTTTAGGGTTTGCTAAAGCGTATCATTATAGTTATAATTATAAAGAATTTATGCAAAAGGAGAGAGTGAAAATTAAAACCATTATCTTCGATTTAGATGATACTCTGATTAAAACTTCTCAACTATACAATCAAGCTCGAGAGGAATTTTCGTCTATTATGGAAAAAATAGGTTTTAACAGAGAAGAATCTTTAATAAAACTCGATGAAATTGATATTAATCATATAAAATATTATGGTTTTGTAAAAGAGAGATATCCTCTCAGTTTAAGCAAAACCTATGAATATTTTCTTAAAAAAAATGATAGAAAGATTGATTTAGATCTAAAAAAGAAAATTGAAAATATAGGCTGGGAGGTTTTTAAGCAGGTTCCTGAATTAGTTGATGGTGTTTATCAGGTCTTAGATTTCTTAAATAAAAAATATTTTTTGATTTTAGCTACTCTTGGAGATGCTCAAGTTCAGGAAGATAAAGTGAAATTAACCGGTTTAAAAAAATATTTTTCAGCAATTTATGTTTTAAAATACAAAAGCGTAGAGGAATACCAGAATATTTTAACGGAACATAAGTTAGACAAAAAAGATACCTGGATAGTAGGTAATAGTGTTCGTTCAGATTTAAATCCTGGATTAAAATTAGGCATAAATTGTATTCTAATTCCTTACTTAAGCTGGAAGTTTGAGGAAGAAGTACCTTTATCAGAAAATTATTTACGATTAGATTCCTTAAAAGAGATATTGAATTATCTTTAGGTGAAAAAATAACAAATTGATAAGAAAATTAAAATATCCGAGATATTTAAATATAAAAGAAGAGGAGTTTAATAGACGGATTGAGAAGGCTTACAAATTACTCTCCCCCTGTGGAGTTTGTCCCCGCAAATGTGGGGCGAAACGATTAGAAGGGGAAAAAGGTTTCTGCCGTTCAGGGGAAGAGGTGATAGTCTCCAGTTATAATGCTCACTTTGGGGAAGAGCCGCCCTTAGTGGGTAATTTTGGTTCTGGAACCATATTTTTTACTAATTGTAACTTAAGGTGTGTTTATTGCCAGAATTATCCCATAAGTCAATTAGGAAATGGAAATAAAGTTAGTTTATTGAAATTAGCTGAAATTATGCTTGCCTTACAAAAGAGAAAATGCCATAATATAAATCTCGTTACTCCTACCCATTTTGTACCTCAGATATTAAAGAGCCTTAAGATAGCTATTAAAATGGGTTTACATATTCCTATTGTTTATAATACGAGTAGTTATGAATCAGTTGAAACCTTGGAATTATTAAAAGGAATAATAGATATATATTTAGCTGATGCTCGCTATGCTGATGATAAAATAGCTGAGAAATATTCGGCTGCTACCAATTATTTTGAAGTGATGAAAAAATCTTTAACAGAGATGTACCGACAAGTTGGTAATTTAATTGTGGATAAGGAAGGAATAGCTCATTCAGGATTAATTGTTAGGCATTTAGTTTTACCTGAAGATTTAAGTGGTACTAAAAAAATTATGCATTTTATTGCTAAAAAGATTTCACTCTATATCTATATCAGCTTAATGGCGCAATATTTTCCGGCATACCAGGCCGGGCAGTTTCCTCCCCTATCCAGAAGGATAAATAGAGAAGAATATAGCAAAGCATTGCGGGCTTTTAAGGAAGAGGGATTGGAAAATGGATGGTTTCAGGAAGATATATAAAAAATAACTGCGAAATAAATAAAAATAATTTTTAAAGGATATATAAGTAATTATGAAAGGTATTCAAGCAGAAATTTATTTATTAATAATAGCAATAATCTGGGGTTCTACTTTTGCAATAATTAAAAATATTCTTAATTTAATCCCCCCTTATACTTTTTTAACTTATAGATTTTTATTGGCTACGCTGGTTCTTATGATAATATTTTGGAAGAGGATAAGAGGGATTAATAAAACTATTTTAAGAAAAGGGTCTTTAATTGGAATTTTCCTCTTTTTAGGTTATACCTTTCAAACTGTGGGAATAAAATATACTTCTGCTACCAAAGCTGGGTTTATAACAGGTTTATCTGTAGTTTTGGTTCCTATTATTTCTTTGCTTTTTGTAAAAGAAAAAGTTTCAAGAAATTCAATTATGGGAGCATCTTTTGCCTTAATTGGATTATGGTTTCTAAATTATACTAACAGTTTTAGTTTTAATTTTGGTGATTTTTTAGTTCTTTTATGTGCTTTTTCCTTTGCTATGCATATTATATCAGTGGGGCTATATAT
>Ga0208771_1001939_pt1 | contig 10382 bp, 8 predicted proteins | sample AntAceMetag02UKX_FD_184775 | JGI IMG/M metagenome (GOLD analysis project Ga0208771, IMG submission 184775) | Saline lake microbial communities from Ace Lake, Antarctica - Antarctic Ace Lake Metagenome 02UKX (SPAdes) (version 2) | ecosystem: Environmental > Aquatic > Non-marine Saline and Alkaline...
AAGAATTTCATCCTCGGTAGGTAAGTCCATTGAACCCTCCATTCGTTGTATTATTTGCAATCACTGCGAGGAATTAATATATCGTTAACCATAATAAGTTTTGTGGTCAAGGGCTGAGTAGTTACGTGTTTAGCTCCATTTATAGTCATGAACCTTAGACTTGACACTTAATGTAGCGTCTTGAATATGTCATCTGCTACAAGGCCGGTAGCTTCTTGCGTCGACATGACCTTGCACCCCGGATAGGTGTCAAACATAGCGTTCAGGACTATAATCGGCATCAATAAACCTATTTCGTGATGGCTCATATGACCTGTTCCAAAGAGCCGATTTCAAGCAAATTCGGCTAATGATATCGTTTTCCAATCTGGCTCAAGTTGTTGATCGGCGTGCGTTCGTTGGCCAAAAACAATATCAAGCAATTGATTTTTGGGGGCTAAACACATACGCTTAAAGAAATCCCAAAATATCCTCTTGCAATCCAACCTTCGATGAACTTCTCACGCATGGTATCTCAGTTGAGCGTATTTACGATCTATTGCAGGACGAGGAAAGTTTATAGTCAAGAACTGATTAGATAACACTAATCGGTTCTCGCCAGAATAGTGCTTAACGATATGAATAGGCCAAATCTCAAACTCTTGCGAGTTAGAGATTTGGCTCAAAGGTATCATTAAGCACTATAGTTCGGTACATTATTCCAGCAAACAGTAAAGGTAAACTTCTAATGGATTTAGCTGCATTGGGAACTACACCAAGAACTTTGCGTCCGGACCTAGATTCACTTTCGGTGACCCTAAAGCAAGAGGCTAGAATTGTGGGTTATGGACCGCCAGCTCCACCACCTTGTGATGGTGAATGGGACGATGAAGTCGAGAGTTGATCTGAGTTTTGAGGGGGCATCGAACGGATGTCGTGATATTTGCTACTTCGATGTTGTGAGGTAGACTTGTCAGGGGTTGGTTTCTTTCTCGATCTTGGCGGTGCACACTCCAGTCCTATATATTTTAGCATATCAAAGGCCAAAACCTAGATCTACTCTTATGCATAATTGTGATTCATGCGCCTTGGAGACGCCTCCTTGCCCCCTGACGTGAAGTTTGTGCCCACCACTTGCCCCTACTGCGGAACTGGCTGCGGCCTTCTTCTCGCAGTTGTGAATGGATTGGTCAAAGGTGTGGAGCCCTGGCACCGCGCCCCTATAAACGAGGGCAAGCTCTGCCAGAAGGGAAGATACGCCCACCAGTTTATCCACAGCGAAGATCGGCTCACTCACCCTCTGATCCGGAGAGGTTGCCATTTTGTCGAATCCACCTGGGACGAGGCGCTCGGACTGATTGCAGAGAAGTTTGCGTCCTTCGAGCCAGAAGAGTGCGCCTGCTTATCTTCTGCTAAATGCTCGAATGAAGAAAACTATCTGATGCAAAAGTTCGCCCGAGTCGTCCTAAAGACTCCTCACATCGATCACTGCGCAAGGTTGTGTCATTCTTCCACGGTCGCTGGCCTGGCTGAAGTCTTCGGATCGGGTGCCATGACCAACTCCATCCTCGACCTTGAAGAGGCAAGATGCATCTTCGTGATCGGCTCACTCACCTTCGAACAGCATCCTCTGATCGGAAGAAGGATCATTCTAGCCAAGAAGAAGGGCGCAAAAGTGATCTGCGCCGACCCGAGAAGGACGCCCACAGCAAAACAGGCCGACCTCTACCTTCCGATGCGGTCGGGAACTGATGTTTCCCTTCTCAATGGGATCATGCGCCACATAATAGAACAGGGCTGGATAGATCGGGACTTCATCCAAGAGAGGACGAAAGGTTACGACCCTTTCAAAGAGACGGTCCTAAAACCCGAATACCGCCTCGAAAACGTCTCTGAAATCACTGGCGTTTCTGCAGAGGATCTTGCAAAGGCGGCCGAATGGATCGCAAACTCGAAGCCTTCAGCTTTGATCTACTCGATGGGAATCACCCAGCACACCACCGGCGTAGGCAACGTAAAGTCCGTTGCAAACCTGATGATGCTCACCGGAAATCTAGGAGTACCTGGTGGCGGCGTAAATCCTCTCCGGGGCCAAAACAACGTTCAGGGTGCCTGCGATATGGGCTGTTTGCCAAGTGTGTACAGCGGATATCAAAAGGTGACCGACCCCAAAATCTGCGAGCGGATGATGAATCTATGGGGTGCTGAAGAGATTGCGCCCGGTAGGATTGGATACGCCGTCACCGAGATGATGGACATTCTCAAAGATCATCCCAAAGTCCTGAAATGCATGTACATCATGGGCGAAAACCCGATGCTCTCGGACCCTGATATAAATCACGTGAGAAAAGCTCTGGGGAACCTGGAATTTCTCGTGGTCCAGGAGATTTTCTTAAGCGAGATCGCAGAGCTTGCAGATGTGGTGCTTCCTGCCGCGTGTTACGCAGAGAAGAACGGGACAATCACCAACACTGAACGAAGGGTCCAGAGGTGGAGAAAAGCGATCGATCCGCCAGGTGAAGCAAAGCCAGACTGGTTCATAATCACCAAGATCGCCGAGCGCATGGGATACGGGTCCCAGTTTTCCTATGGATCTGAAGAGGAGATCTTCCAGGAGATCGCAAGGGTCACGCCTTCCTACGGCGGGATGAACTACGATCGGCTTGAGCGGCCCGAAGCGCTCCAGTGGCCCTGTCCTGACGCAAATCACCCGGGAACTGCCATTTTACACGCTGAAAAGTTCGGGACCGCCGACGGCCTGGGCGCCTTTTCTCCTGTGGACTGGAAACCTCCCGCCGAAGTTCCGGATTCAAAGTATCCTTTCATCTTCACCACCGGAAGGTCGATTTGGCATTGGCACACAGGAACCATAACCCGCCGATCTGAAACCCTCTATCAGGAAGTTACCACTGGCTGGATCGAGATCAACCCAGAAGACGCAAAAGATCTCAGGGTCGAGAATGGCGAAATCGTGAGAGCAGTCTCGCGCCGAGGTGAACTTTTAGTCCCTGCAAAAGTGACTGAGGATATCAGAAAAGGCGAGACATTCATGCCCTTCCACTTCAAAGAATGTGCCGCCAACCTATTGACGAATCGGGCTCGCGACGAGGTCGCAAAGATCCCTGAATACAAGGCCTGCGCCGTGAGGATTGAAAGAATCGAACGAATCGAAAATCAAGACGCTACCGAAAGACTGGATCTGATCGGGAATCGGGATGCTACCGAAAAACTGAATCTCATTTGGGATCAAGACGTTACCCAAAGCCAAGATGAGAATCAGAGACGGGGTCGTGAAATGGGACGATCTCGATAAAACTTGAGATGGATGTGTGAAAGATGACTTCGAAAGGTGATCTGATATACGCCTGGTCGACAGATCCAAGGATGGTGGAAATGGGCGAATCTGGCGGCGCAGTCACGGCCATCCTGAAGTTTGCGTTAGAGTGCGGTACTGTAGATGCGGTTCTTGCCGTAAAGAAAGGCTCAGACGTATACGACCCTTTGTCCGTCCTGATCACCGATCCTGATGAGATCGAAGCGGTTTCAGGTTCGATGCATTGCGGCACACTCCTTTTATCCAAGTTTTTCGAGAAATACCTGGCCGGGGCAAAAGATCTGAAAATTGCCGCTTCACTCAAGGGTTGTGACGTGATGGGGCTTTATGAACAGACGAAGAGGGGTCTTGTGAACCTGGAGAACGTCTTCATGATCGGGTTCAACTGCGGCGGCACGATATCTCCTGCGATGGCAAGGAAGATGGTCGAAGAAAAGTACCACATCGATCCGGACTCGGTGACCAACGAGACGATTGCAAGAGGCCGTTTCTTCGTAGAGCACGACGGAATTGAAGAAGGCATCTCGATTCCGAAACTCGAAGAGGAAGGTTACGGGAGGCGGAGCAACTGCCGACGTTGCAAGATGAAGATACCAAGACATGCAGACCTTGCTTGTGGAAACTGGGGCGTCTCCTCCGACATGACCGGAAAGGCGACCTTCGTTGAAGTTTGCAGCCGTCGAGGCGCAGAGCTGATTAATAGGGCAAAAGCCTCTGGCGCAATCGATATTGGCCACCCTGGTCCAAGGTGTGTGGATGTTCGAAGAAAAAGAGAGATGCAAATCCTAAAAGTGGCCGATGATTGGCAAGAACGAGACCTTGAGCCGTTGATGTCGGCAAAGAAGCGTTTGCGCCTGATGATCAAGGAGACTGCCCGCTGCATAAAGTGCTACACCTGTGTCGAAGTCTGCCCTGCACTCTTCGACTCGACTAGCCCATACCTTACGATAGATCCTGGAAAAGTCCCTCCTGGCCTTGAGTTCCATCTGACCCGTTACGCCCCCCATGTGGCAGATTCCTGCATCAACTGCGGCCAGTGCGAAGAACTCTGTCCAATGGATATACCAAACTCACGCATCATGCATTCGATTGCAAGAGATCTCGAAGGTCTCTACGGATATCATGCAGGAAAAGACATGTCAACGCCTGCGATCTCCAGGTTGGATGGGCCCGCTGGCGAATAGTGCCTGTCTTTTTTCCCCTCACTATTTTCGTCTCCAATTTTCCCCACGTTTTGCACCCGTTTTCAGAAAGGATATCTTTATCTCTCATCGGTCCCGAGGCAAATCCCATGGCGCTTGACGAGGTTACGATCACAAGGGCGATAGTAGAATCTTACATGAACACTTTCTTGAAGTACACCGATGTGGACGTGGCTCTGGTAGGGGCGGGCCCCGCCAACCTGGTGGCCGCTAAAAAGCTGGCAGAGGCGGGTGCAAAAACGGTGGTCTTCGAAAAAAACATCTCCGTAGGCGGTGGCATCTGGGGCGGCGGAATGATGTTTCCAAGGATCGTGGTCCAAAAAGAAGGATGCAGAATTTTGGACGAGTTCAAGATTCGGTATCAAGAATACGAAAAAGGCTACTACGTAGCAAACTCCATCGAGACCGTGGCCAAGCTGACGGCAGGAGCTATCGATGCCGGAGCCGAAATAATCAACCTGGTCTCGGCTGAGGACGTCATGATTCGAGAAGGCGAGAAGGTTGCAGGCCTTGTCATCAACTGGAGCGCAGTCGAGAGGATGCGCCTTCAGGTAGATCCTTTATCGATCAGGGCCAAGGTGGTGATCGACGGAACTGGCCACGAATCTTACATCTGCAACGTCGTCCAAAAGAAGATTCCAGGAGCCTGTGTCGGACCTTCTGGTGTTGTCGGCGAAAAACCCATGTGGGCCGAGGCTGGCGAAAAAAGCGTGGTTGAGGTCACCCAAGAAGTATATCCTGGCCTGATCGCCGCTGGAATGGCGGCTTCTGCAGTTGCAGGCAGCCACAGGATGGGGCCAATCTTTGGCGGGATGCTTCTTTCTGGTGAGAAGGCCGCCATGATCGCTCTTGAGAAGCTTGGACGCTAATATAGTCAAGAACAAATTAGTCTCACCTAATTGGTTTTCGACTATTAATCCTTCAATAGAGATTGCAGCGATGCCAAACATTAGAGGGGCAAAAGACCTGGTTGACTTCATCCTGGAACGATATTCAGGAAAGGTGGTCGAAGTTGGGGTGGGTAAAGCGACCGAGGTTTCTGCCGAGCTTTCTCAAGAACTGGACCTCATGGCCACTGATCTTGTTGGTGGGCAAGAGAACGGCTTGGACATAGTGGGCGACGACATATTCTCGCCTCGAAAGGAACTTTACAAAGGGGCCCGTCTCATTTACGCTATAAGGCCACCGCTCGAGCTCCAGTTGGCAATGGGCAAGCTCGCACAAGAGATTGGAGCCGAGGTCATAGTTCGGCCCCTGAGTGACGAGGTGGCTAGGCTTTCCGGTTTTCAAAGGTCGCTGATAAACCGGGGCCAGGCCCGTTTTTACCTCTTCACACCCTTGACGGAATCTTCCACCTCTTGAACAGCTCTGCTACGACCACTACAAGCGATGCGACCACGAGGATCGATGCCCAACTTTCAATAGTGAGGGGTGCAGTCTTGAAGAGTGCCTGCATGAAAGGCAGGTATATGGCTGCAAGGAGCGCTATTACAGAGGCCAAAAGTCCCACAATTAGCTTCTTGTTCGTATTCGGGTTGAGCGCAAAGACCGAATCGGTAAGTGATCGACTGTTGTAGGCATTGTAAAGCTCGAACATTACCAGGGCTGCAAAGACGGTGGTCCTGGCCTCAGGGAGATCCACTCCATTCTTAAGGGCAAGGGCGTAAAGTCCCAACGATCCAAGGAATATTACGCAAGATATTCCAAGGGTGTACATAAAGAGCCCCCGCGTCAGGATAGATTCTTTTGGGCTTCGCGGATCTCGTTCCATGAGTTCAGAGTGAGCAGGCTCAACGCTCAGTCCGATGGCAGGAAACTCGTCGGTCACCAGGTTGATCCAGAGAATCTGAAGCGCCAGAAGCGGAACTGGAAGGCCCAGCATCACTCCGAGAAAGATTGTCATGACCTCTGCAAAGTTGCAGGAGAGAAGGTACGAAGACGCTTTCCTGATGTTGTCGTAGATCCTCCTTCCCTCTTCCACGGCCGAGACTATTGTTGCGAAATTGTCGTCGATTATGACCATGTCTGACGCTTCTTTGCTAACTTCGGTTCCGGTCTTCCCCATGGCAATGCCTATATCCGCTGCCTTTAGGGCTGGCGCATCGTTCACCCCATCGCCGGTCATTGCCACCACTTGGCCCCGTTTTTTGAGGGCTTTTACGATCCTGACCTTGTGCTCGGCCGTGGCCCTGGCGAAGACTGAAACGCTGTCAACAATTTCGTATAAATCTGCATCATCCATTCTTTCAAGGTCTGACCCTTCCAATACCTCTCCATTCAGGATTCCAAGCTCTTTTCCGATAGTTGCGGCCGTGAGCTTGTGGTCTCCAGTAATCATCACCGGCCTTATTCCCGCCCTCTTGCAGACTTTTATGGCATCTTTGGCTTCAGATCTTGGGGGGTCCATCATGCCCACGAGTCCAAGAAACGTCAGGTCTTTTTCAACCTCTTCCCTTTCTATGGAGGGCGAATCAAGCTCTTTATGGGCTATGGCAAGGAGGCGAAGTCCTTCGCTGGCCATGCCTTCTGCCGACATGAGAATCTCGCGGCGCGTATTTGGCGTGAGATCGGTCCGTCCTTCCGAAGTCATGGCATGGCCACAAAAGCCAAGCACGATCTCTGGCGCACCCTTCATCGAGACTTCGAGACCTGAATCTGACCTTTGAACTGAACAGGGTTCGTGAACCGTCACCATTCTCTTTCGTTCCGAATCAAAAGGAAATTCCAGAACTTTTTTGTATTGTGTTTGCGCCGCGTCCAATAAACTCGCTTTCTTGGCGAGAACGACGAGTGCGCCTTCGGTGGGATCGCCGATCACTCGCCAACCGTGATCTGCCAGTTCCAGACTGGAGTTGTTGCAAAGGACGCTTGCCGTGAGCAAGGTTTCAAGGTGCTTTTCTTCTTGGATGTCGAGCTTAACACCCCTGACGAGAAAATCTCCTTGGGGGTCGTAACCCGATCCAGTAACTTCGATCTCCCGATCGGTCCAGATCTCTCTTGCAGTCATTTCCCCTCGGGTCAGGGTGCCAGTTTTGTCGGTACAGATTACTGTGGTGCTGCCAAGGGTCTCGACAGCGGGAAGGCGTCTGATTATGGCGTTTCGCTTTGCCATTATCTGTGTCCCATAGGCCAGAGTAACGGTTACCACGAAGGGGAGTGACTCAGGGATCCCTGCAACCGCGAGGGCCGCAGCGATTATCAGAGTGGGAAGCAAGGGTGAGCCTCGCGAAATCTCCACCGCGAAGATTATGGTGCAGGCGGCAAGGACAATCATTGCCAACTGTTTTGCGAGCACCTGGAACTTTGTCTTGAGTGGCGGATCTTCTGGCTTCTCCTGAATCAGGCCAGATATCCGTCCAAGCTCCGTGGCCGATCCGGTAGCGATGACTGCAGCCTTGCAGTTTCCATAAACTACTATGGTACCCATGTAGACCATGCAGGTCCTGTCGCCAAGGTGCGCATCTTTTGGGACTGGCAGGAGACTTTTCTTCTCTGACACCGATTCGCCAGTTAAGGATGACTCCACCACTTCAAGAGCCGTATGATCGATAATCCTGGCGTCGGCCGGGACCTTATCGCCTGCTTCAAGGCGGATAACGTCGCCGGGGACAATTTCTGTAACAGATATTTGGCTGACCTTTCCGTCTCTCAAAACGTGAGCCTCGGGCGCTACCATCTCCCTCAAAGCTTCCATGGCTCGCTCTGCCTTGTACTCCTGAACGAATCCGAGGAGCGATATGAAGAATATTATTCCCAGAATGACGTAGGCGTTGGTGGTCTCTCCTGAAATCCAGGATATGATAGATGCCGCGATCAGGACGATTATGAGGTAGTTTTCGAACTGGCGGAGAAATATTCGGGCTTTTGATGGCCTGTAGATCTCAGCGAGTTGGTTTGGGCCGAATTCGATCGTTCTCTTCTCGGCCTCCTCGGTGCTAATGCCGTCCTCGGTGGTGTTGAGCCGCTCGAGGGTCTCAGGAATGGTAAAGGCGTGCCACTGGTCCAAAAAGATCATCTCGGAAAGAGCGTTGTTCGATTCTCGCTCGATCTATGTCTCTAACAAAATATACATCTTTCCAGAGCATTATATTAGCGAATCAGAACCTCGGCGTCCACACTGAGCTATTAACCGACGGGATCGTCGAGCTGATGAGGTCTGGGATCGTCGACAACAGCAAAAAGAGCAATACACCAACAACCCCCCCCTGATAAATATCCCAGATCAAGAGGATGACCGCCATAAACCGCGCCATGGAGATCGACCTGACGGGCCAGGCCACCGCAGAGTCTCTCGGCAGCACTTTCTACAGCGGGATCGGAGGGCAGGCCGATTTCATGAGAGAATCTCTCTATGCCCCCGGCGGAAAGTCGATCCTCGCCCTCCCATCGACCGCTCTCGGGGGCAATGTCTCGAGGATAGTTCCCGCCCTTCTCCCAGGCTCTGGGGTTACCCTGACGAGAGGCGACGTCCAGTACGTCGTCACAGAGTACGGGATCGCCTACCTTCGGGGCAAGAACATCCGTGAGAGGGCGATGGACCTGATCGCGATCGTCCACCCCGACTTTCGGCCCTGGCTGATCGAGGAGGCGAAGAGGCTGAACCTGATCTACAAGGACTAGGCCTTCGTCCCCGGAAAAGGGGGCGAGTATCCCGAGAACCTGGTGATTCACAGGACGACCCGCTCCGGCCAGGGCCAGGAGATCCTCCTTCGGTCGGTCAAGATCAGTGACGAGCCCCTGATAAAGGACTTCTTCTACTCCCTCTCCGACGAGAGCATGTACACCAGTTTCATCTCGGCAAGAAGGAACGTCCCTCACGAGATGAGGCAGAATTTCGTCGTCGACTATTCGAGGGACATGGTCATCCTCGCCGTCGGCGAGGACCTGGAGCGGGAGAGAGAGAGACGGTCGTTGGCGTCGGCCAGTACAGCCCCAACCGCGACATGCACATCGCCGAGGTGGCCCTGGTGGTGAGCGACGACCACCAGGAGAAGGGGATCGGCTCGGAGCTGTTCCACTATTTGACTTACCTATCCAAGAGGCAGGGCTTGCTCGGGTTTTCTGCCGAGGTCCTCTCCAGAAACAGGTCGATGATCAGCCTCTTTGAGAAGATGGGCTTTGATATCGAGAAGAGGCGAGAGGAAGGAGTCTACGAGCTGAAGATGACGTTCAGAGAGGTGTAAGAGATTCTTTGGAGCGGAACGTTTGGTGGTGCTCATTGATGTGGATGCATTGTACATCAGTAAAGGATGTAAAATTAAGAAGATATTTATTTAAATATATCAAATTTAGGCGTACTTCGTGCGTGACCCTCATAAAAGGAAAGATACGGGGTTTTAATCCACCACTTTCCGACGTATTACCATCTCTTTAAACATTTCTCCTTCGTTTTCGTTCCATTTCCCGGACCATGAAACTTCAAAATATATTTCTTGATGTCCTGCATTTTCAGAATATAAACCAAATTGCATTTCATATTTCCCGGCTGGGAATGAGCTCGGTTGGGCAAATAAAATCTCGTTAAGATCCAATACAAAATGTAACACTTCAGACCCTAAAGAATCCTTAGGTGACGATATGTGGCATAGATCGCAGTAATACCTTCGGTTCGGATTTATGTCGATAAATTTCTCATGAAGTATTGACCAATTCATATGTACAGACGTGATATTTTTATATCTCTCGGGTTTATCGACTTCGTTGTAAATCCAAAGATTCTCTAAAATAACCTCGCATTTTTGTAACTACTCAGCCCCCAACCACAAAATTTATTATGTTTAACGATATATTATTCCGTCGCAGTGGTTGCGAGCAATAGACCAGATGGAAACTTCAATGAGGATACCTACCCACGATGAAATTCTTGA
>Ga0208771_1001942_pt1 | contig 10375 bp, 13 predicted proteins | sample AntAceMetag02UKX_FD_184775 | JGI IMG/M metagenome (GOLD analysis project Ga0208771, IMG submission 184775) | Saline lake microbial communities from Ace Lake, Antarctica - Antarctic Ace Lake Metagenome 02UKX (SPAdes) (version 2) | ecosystem: Environmental > Aquatic > Non-marine Saline and...
TCGCTCTACATTTAATGTATTGGTGGAAGCGATATCATCTTATTTCAAAGAACAAAATCCTGACTTGTCATGGATTAATACCCTGTGATCGGTTACAAAATTTTGCTGTTCTCCGATTACATCGAAAGTGAATAAAAAAACATTTGTGGAGTTGCTCTGAAGTTTTTGAAGGTTGATTTTTTAATTCTCCAACAGATTGAAACAATCTGCCTATGGAAAATTGTTTCTATCCGTTGAAAAAAAATTTAAAAAAATAATTATTCCCCAAACAAAAAAGGAGAAGGCTAAAAACCTTCTCCTTTTATTTTACACCACATTTCTTATTACTTCTTCTCATTTGGTTAATGTCCTTTACACTCATCTTTAGCATATTTTTCCTTACATTCCGCTGCTGTTTTTGCATCACGACATTCAGATTTACTACATGTTTCAAGGCATTTGTGGTCTGCCTTTAAAGATGTTTTGCTTTTCTTAATTGAGACTTTCTCGTTAATAACATCCATATGTTTACCATCATTGCACTTTGATGGAAATTTAGCGCAAGAATGGGGACATTTAACTTTGCTGTCTTTTTGAACCTTTTCGGATTTGGTAACTACTTTTTTAACTTTGTTTTTATCCTGGGCTGCGGTGTAAACAACAAAGCTTACCAGCAGAGAGACAACCAGCAAGGCGATACCTAAAATTTTGAATCTTTTCATGCTACTACTTCCTTTCATTAATTTGATTATTTATGGGACAGTTAGTTAATTTTTGACATTTGGTGTTACAACTATCTTCTATAAAATTAAAACCATTTGACTGAAAATGTTTCGATTCCCGCATTAATCTTCCCCTGATAATTGAGTAGAATTTTTCTTGTTGTTCAGGATTGAGCGTTTCTTTTTCTTTCAGCAAATAACATATTACGTGCTTTTGCAGTTCTCCCTGCAAAGCATCTATTTCTTTTAAAGCAATATTTATTTTTTCTGTGTCGGGATTTTGAGTGGATAAAAGGTCAACCAATATAGTCCGTTTTTTTAACAGGACAAAACTGATACTATCCGCCTGAGAATGAAACGAGCGCTTCAGAACTCTCATTTCTTCAATTTGAGATTTGGTTAAAGAAAGCTCCTGGCAAAAAAACTCTCCCCCGGCATGCTCTTCTTTCTGAGGGCAGTTTCCATGTTTTTGGCAATACCGATTATATGTTAGCGTGGCAAAAGCCGACAAATTTATAACCAGCAACAAGACAATTGCCACTATTAATAATTTTTTCTTCATATAAATATCCACAATAGTTATTCTGCTTTTAAGGTTAAATAAACTCCGCCGACTGATTCTGATGGAATGTCATCAAAACTATTAATATATGTTGCGTTAATAAATTCTTCCTCTGCGGAAATTTCAGTAGTCACAGTCAATGTTTCTGAATTTTGAAAATTTGGATTGCTGCCGAGATAAATGCCCGTCAGTACAGCCATAAAAAATATAACAATCATCGCAACGGCGGTGGCATATCGAGGCACCGTTTCAAAAAACTGTGTCACTGTACTGTGATTCTTTTCGTAGTCGGTAATTTTCTGATAGAGTTTTTCCCATAAAAAAGCAGGCGAATTAACCGTTTCAATATTTTCTAATGGTGAATAAAATTCAGTAAGCGCTTTTACCCTGTTTGAACAATTCTGGCAATGTTTCAAATGTTCCTGAATAGCACTGCTTTCTTTTTCAGATAATTCTTTATCTAAAAATAACAACAGCCTTTTTGTAACTTTGCTGCATTTCATTTAATTATTAACCTCCCACAAAATATTAGACACAAAAGTTCAAAAAATCATTCGCTCCTGTTTGATTTTTTAAAAATGAATAGTTAATTTTATTCTGTTATCCGTGTTTACAGAATCTCATCCAAAAACGGCATTAGCCTTTTACATAGATTTTCCTTTGCCCTCGATAATCTTGACTGAATAGAAGAAACAGAACATCCCAGCACTTCGGCTATTTCTTGAATTGACATTCCTTCATAGCGTTGTAAAATTAGCGCCACTCTTTGATTACTAGGCAATGAATTAATCGCCTGCTGGACAATTTTTTCTCTTTCTTTTTGTTCTAAAAAAAAATCGGGTCGGTCACATAATGGAGCAGAAAGGTTTTCGTTAAGTTCACTTCCAAATCCTTCAAAAGAATCACCTTCAAAAAGCCTCCTAAATTTATTTTCCTTACGTTTGTAATTAAGACATAAATTAACAGTAATTCGATAAATCCAGGTTGATAGTTTGGAGCGGCTCTTAAACGAATCAATAGATTTATAAATTTTGAAGAATACTTCCTGGCAAAGGTCTTCAGCCTCTTCCCTGGTGTTAACAAATCGAAAACAAAGATTATAGATTTGGTCTTTGTAACTTTCAAAAAGTTTTTTAAAAGCGTGGGTGTCGCCGGACTTGACTTTATTTATGAGATGGTTGTTCAGTATAAATTTCTCTCCATAGAAAATTGAATTAGACATAGTTATTAGACACTTGAAAAACTTAAAATGTTCGGTATGAAATATTTTTTTAATTCCTATCTGGAATAAATTCGACAATTTAGTCTAATGGCTCGCCTGTCTGGTCGAAATGTTAAGTGTGTTGAAAAATGACTATTTTTTGTTGTTTTAATATAAACAAGCGATTAGCAACATTGATAAAAGTGGCATAGTTGTTGTATAATACACTAAAGTATTATTTTTTAAACCCAGGGCAACAAAACAATCCATTTTTTTGAATCTTTTCGTGTGTTTTGTGGGCATTAATCTTGGTTACTTAAATTTTTAATTGAGAAAATTTTCCGAAAAATCAGGAGATGGAAAAAGATGTTTCGTAACAATTTCACTTTTAAATCATTTCTACTGGTTGTCATTTTATTATTGGTATTCCACTCAGCAAATGCACAATGGGATGTTAGTTTTTCGTATGAACAGGAATATAATGATAACCCATTTCATTTGCCTGAAGTGCAGCAAAGTTGGATTTCGATTTTGCAATTTGGTGCTGAACACCAATTAAATAAATATACGGTGGGCTATTATGGAAATTATTCTCATTTCAATAATATTCTTGATCGCAATTTTTACTGGCATCAATTAGCTTTGTTTGGCGGTTCTGACACAACAGGCTGGGGTATTTATGGAGAGCAAAGGATCAATAAATCAGATTATAATATTTACGACTACAAAGATTTGAACGGTTTTTTCAGGCATCGTTTTTCAATCAAAGGAATCACCGCAAACTGGCAGAGCAAAATTCAATTTAACTTTTATGACCAACTTTCAGAACTTAATAGCTGGAAGCTAAATTCAAGCATCAGGTTTCACAAAAGCTTTCCAACAAGAACAACAATAATTGCAGGCGTGGGTTTTGATTATAAAAATTATCTCAATTCATCACAGTTGATTGAAGTTGAACCAGATACGAATATTTTAGAAATGAATTTGCCGACCAGCTCAATTTTGATTGAAACAAGGAATGGACACGGTGGAGGCAAAGGTTATCGGCACGGAGATAGACACGGTTATCTTTCTCAAAATTCTTACGTAAATTTCGAAAATCCATCGGTCTTGCAAATGTCTTTTTGGCTGCGTGTGGCACAGTCTATTACGCCAACTACTGGTGTGGCTTTTCAATATTTCAATCGAATGTTATTATCGGGTCAGGACAGATTTATTTCTGACATCTCTTACAGCTACAGTCAGGAATCAGAAATTTTTAACGACCCATTGGGCTATGAGAGTCACTCTTTAGGATCAGAATTAACAAAGCTATTACCGTCAGAAATTATGTTGAAACTATCCGCTTTTTACGTAACAAAAAATTATTCAGCCCAGGGCATTTACACAGATGAAGAAAATTATGATGAAACGACTTTACGAAAAGATAAGTATAAGACCATTTATCTTAATTTGAAAAAAGATTTTGGTTTTGTCAAAGACAGCAAGCTTGGATTAAGTTTAAATTATCAATGGATCAATAATGAATCGAACAGTTACTGGTATGATTACAAAAATAGTTATTATTCAATTGGATTAGAATTTGAATTTTGATTAAGGTGTATGACAAATTTTATAATGAGCAAAAAAAAAGTTGCTTATTTGAATATAATTTATTAACTATAAAAAAATATTTTATGGAGTTACCATGTTAATAAAAAAACTACACATTTTTTTAATTTTAATGATAATGCTTTTTTTTATCAAAATAGGATTGCCGCAGCAGGCAGATACCACAGTGATGAGTATAGAAATATCCACCAAGCAGAAGCCAGCAGTTACTCAGAAAGACAGTTTGAAAAAATTACCACCAAAAAACAAACTGAAGTCAAAAGGATTTATGGATAAAAATGCTGATGGCATTGATGACCGTTTGGCAGATAAAAAGGGTAAAGGAAGAGGCAAGCAATTAAGACGCAGGGATGTTTTTATCGATAAAAATGGCGACGGTATCTGCGATGGAAGAGAGTCTGCGATTGGGCTAAAAAAAGCAATGCATCGTCGGGGGAGGAAGAAGTAGTGAATTTAGTTTTGTTTTATCGTTGACAATTCTAAATTGACAACTTTTTTGGTTTGTTATTATCTGAATTAAAAATTAATTGACAATCCGCCAAAAAGATTGCGGACGTTCAGTTGCGAATGGATAATTATGTGTTGTCAATTATTGAATTGGCTTATTCTTGCTAATTTTACCATTCTTTAGCTTAGCTTGAATATTACCAATTACTGAGGCATTACTGCTAAATTAAAAAAATTTCCAGAATTATCTTGACATTCAAAATTTTTTTTATTACATTATCGACCAAAAAACAATATCAGTCGGTAATTACATTTTAGGGCTAACATGAAAGAAGACAAAAAAGAAATCATCATTAAAGCATCACAGAAATTATTTGCCCGTTTTGGACTGCTTAAAACGACTGTTGACGAAATCGCAAAATTAGCCAGAATCGGCAAGGGAACAATTTACCACTATTTTACCAGCAAAGAGGAAATTTTCGCTGAAGTCATCGACCAAGAGGCGCAATTTCTTAAAGAGCAAATAAAAAATGCAATCGATGGGGAAACAACTGCACAAAAAAAATTACGCGCGTTTATTCTCACCAAAATGGAATGCCTGAAAAATTTGGCAAATTATTACAGCGCGCTTAAGGATGAATATTTAGAGCATTATTCATTCATTGAAAAAGCCCGTGAGAAAAATTTTGAAGAAGAACGCAAAATCGTAATGGCAATTCTACAGGACGGAATTAATAAAGCTGTTTTTGAAGTGAAAAATCCAGGACTGACTTCATTGGCAGTAGTTTCGGCTTTAAAGGGTTTAGAATATTCGTGGACAATTGAAGATTCTATGGTTGATATTGAAAAAAGCCTGGACAATTTATTAATGGTGTTATTCAAAGGAATTGAGAAAAGAAATTAAAAAACCAAATTATTCGGTTCATCTTAATAATGGAGATAATTAATATGAAAAACCAGGATAACCAGATAACTAAAATTGTGAAAGAAGCAATTTTAAAAACAGCCAAAAAGGGTGAAGATTTAAAAGTAAAAGTAACCGAGATTACCAGGGATGCTGTAAATTTTGCCTTCGATAAGACTGAGCCAACTTTAGAAAAAATAGAGGCTGTCACTCAAGAAATAATGGACGGTGTTATTGAAGGAGCCAAAGAGGCTAAATTGAAAGTTGCTGACTTAACAAAACAAGCGGCTGAAGGCATCGTTGAAGGAACAAAGCAACTGCGGAGTGAAACATCTGATATTGCCAGCAATGTCGCAGAAATGGCGATAAAAGCTGGTGATATAGCACTTGAAATGGCAAAGGATGTTTTAAAAGGATTTGCGGCAGGAGAAAAAGACGATCACAACAAAAAGGGAAATTAAGCAATTAAATCATATAACTATTCAGAATAAAATTTATGCCCACGAAATACACGAAAAGACACGAAATAATTTTAAAAATATTTTGCTATTTTGGTGTTAAAAAATAATGCTTTAGTATTTTTTGTTTGTTTCATGGGCTCGAATAGTTACTAAATCATTAACAAAAAATATAGGAGAATAAACCATGTTTGATCTATTCAAAAAAGGTGTTTTAATGGGATTGGGTGCTGTTACCATCACCAAAGAAAAAGCAGAACAAATAGTTGATGAACTCGTCAAAAAAGGCGAACTGGCGAAAGACAAACGTCCGCAGGCGGTTCAGGACTTGCTGAAAAAAGTCGAAGAACAGGAAAAGGCGCTGTTCGACAAAATTACTGCTGAGGTTAACAAAGCACTCGCGAAATTGGATATTCCAACAAAGGAAGATTTGAAAAAGCTGGAAAAGAAGATTGACGAGTTGAAAATGAAATAGCGGCAGTTACAGTAGCAGATGGCAGTATTAGATCTTTTAAAAACAATCATTTTGAATTTTGAGTCAAATTTTTTCTGAAATAAATTTTTTTGCAAAAGGAATATTGGAATGAAAGGATAATATTTATAAATTCCATTCTTCCATAATTCTAACATTCCATTCTTTTTGCCACTGCATCTGCCACTGCTACTTAATATTACTTTGAGGAAAACCATGCAAGTAAACAAACTAACTCGCACTTATCATAACATCAAACGATACCGTCAAATTTTGACAATTTTGTTGCGCTACGGTTTTGACGATGTGCTCGGCAGGATGAAAATTGATTATTATATCCAACTCGGCAAAAAAATCATACCTAAATTTAAAGCGCATGAGATAGAAAAAATAACCACAGCGGAGCGGCTTCGTTTGGCGTTAGAAAAATTAGGTCCCACATTTATAAAATTTGGGCAAATACTAAGTGTGCGTCCTGATTTAATTCCGGAAAGTTTTATTAAGGAATTTCAAAAGCTGCAGGATGAAGTGCCGCCATTTCCAGCCGAGCAAGCGAAAGCAGAAATTGAAGCACAGTTGGGCAAACCAATTGCACAATTATTTAATTCTTTCGATGATGTTCCATTAGCAGCAGCATCAATCGCCCAGGTACATCGCGCGGTAATTAAGGACGGCGAGCAAGTGGTTGTAAAAATTCAGCGACCCAATATTCGAAGCGTAATTGAAACCGACCTAAATATTCTTTTTGATTTAACAGGATTGATTGAAAGGCATATCCCTGAAAGTGAGCTCTATAATCCAACAGCCATTGCCCAGGAATTTGCCAAAACCATCCGCCGTGAACTGGACTTTGTTCGCGAAGGACGCAATATCGACCGCTTTTACAGAAATTTTGAAGATGACGAAACCGTGTATGTACCCCAGGTTTATTGGGAGCTAATCACCGAGCGCGTGCTGACTATGGAATATATTGATGGCATTAAGATCTCGGAATTAAATAAATTGGATACGGCTGGATTGGATAGAAAAATCATTGCTTTTAATGGAGGGCAGGCAATTTTAAAGCAGGTGTTTGATCATGGTTTTTTTCATGCTGATCCTCATCCGGGTAATATTTTCGTTCTCTCAAATAATGTTATCGCACCATTGGATTATGGAATGATGGGCAGCTTGGATGAAGAACTGATGGAAGCGGCAGGAAATTTACTTACCGCGATCGTTAAAAAAGATGTGAACAAAATTATTCGTGCATTTACTGATATCGGCATTTTGGAAAACACGCTGGATGTTAGAGGGTTAAAACTTGATTTGACGGATTTCCTTGACCGCTATTATCAAGTTCCACTCTCACAATTGGATGTGGGGAAAATAATTGACGAATTAACCGAGATCATTCGAAAACACCACATCATGCTGCCGGCTGATTTGACTTTAATGGCAAAAGCAATGGTCACCGAAGAAGGTGTCGGCAGAAGTCTTGATCCGGATTTCGATTTGATTTCAATGGCTAAACCTTATGTCGAAAAATTGATGGTGCGCAAGTTAGATCCGCGCCGGCATTTAAAAGAATTTGCCTCCACGATGGATGATTTCAATCGTCTCATAAAAATATTACCTTTAGAAATCAGAGCTATTGTAACGAAAATAAAAAAAGGCGATTTAAACATTAAGTTTGAACATAAGGGGTTAGATCACTTTATTTCGGAATTGGATAAGGCAAGCAGCCGTTTGTCATTCAGCATGATCATTGCGGCGCTGATAATTGGGTCTTCGCTTATCATTCAATTAGATAAAGGTCTGCGATTATTTGGTCTTCCTGCTATTGGCATACTGGGATTTATCATTGCAGCAATTCTGGGGTTGTGGTTAGTAATTGCTATTATTAGATCGGGTAAGTTGTGATGAAGAATAACAAAGTATCTAAAATTTAAACTGCCTAAAGTTATTTTAGTCACCTTGTTTTTTTAATGAATACGGACTGTGAATAATTTATGTTAAATATAGGGAGACAAAATTTTACTTGTGTTAAAAGAAATAAAGTTCATTATACTAAATTCTACCGCGCCTCAGAGTTGGAAATTATTAGACCTAAACCAACGCCTATCCATGTTGATAGTGAAACGTTAGAAGGATGAGAAATTTTAAATATATCAGTAAATCCAAAGAATTGAATGTTATTGTGCCGGAAGGTATTAAGAAACTAAATTAAGATTTAATAAAAAAGAAAAATGATAATTATATTAACAATCGGTTTTGTTTTGGGCATTTTCTGTTCTTTACCAGTGGGGCAGATTGGTGTGCTCAGCATTAATCGAACATTAAAATATGGTTTTTTTGCTGGTTTTTCTGTTGGGATTACTGTGGCAATATTGGATACTTTAGCCTGCTTTATAATGATTAATGGTATTTCAGTAATTAATCAAATTCAGTCATTAAAATTCATATTGTATGGAATCAACATTTTATTATTGATTTTTCTTGGTTGGAAAAATGTTTTTAAAAAATCAAAAAACAAAAAAATGAATACAGATACAATTAACTCTGCAAATCATAATTTATTGAAGACAATTCTTATAGTTGTTGTAATGTATTTTTCTAACATAGTTTTATTCATATTTTGGGGTACAATTGCCAATACCATTAATTCGTATTCTTTTTTTACTCCAGGGTTAAAAAATAGTCTTTTGCTTGCTGCTGGGGTATTAATTGGTGCGTTATCTCTATATTTTGTAATTTTAAGAGGGTTGCATTTTAATCGTCATAAAATAAAACCTGACTTATCAAGTCATCTCACCAAAGCAACCGGGTATCTATTTTTTGTATTTGCTTTGGTGTTATTAATAAATTTAATACGAAGCTATTTTTATTAATAGAGGTTGAATCAACGTTGGGATTAGGATTAGTCAGCCCCCTGATGCCGATTTTTGCACAGAATTTAGGAGCAGCAGGTATTTGGCTGGGAATAATCATTTTTTATATCAGGATAACAATTGAAAAATAACAGCATGATATACAGGTTTTTCCTTTACGGTTTTTTAAAAAATTTGCGACTTTTTGAGCCGTTTATTATTCTTCTTTTCAGGGAAGACGGACTTTCTTTTCTACAAATTGGTCTATTGTACTCTATTCGTGATATTGCGACCAATATTCTGGAAATTCCTTCTGGCATTTATGCCGATGCTTTCGGGCGCAGAAAGTCCATGTTGTTTTCATTTTCAGCCTATATCATCTCATTTATCGTCTTTTACCTGTTTTCAGGATTTTATCCTTTTGCTGTCGCAATGGTTTTATTTGCCATCGGGGAAGCGTTTCGCACCGGGACTCATAAAGCATTAATATTGGAATATTTAAACATCAAGGGGTTGAAAAATCAAAAAGTTTCCTATTACGGACGAACTCGTTCGGCTTCACAATTCGGCTCTGCCATAAATTCACTCATTGCAGCGGCATTGGTTTTTTATACAGGCAATTACCGTTATGTGTTTCTTGCCACAGCTTTACCTTATGTTTTAAATTTATTTAATTTAGGTACATATCCTAAAGAATTAGATGGCGATCTCATTAAACACAAGAAAGGAACGTTTTTAGAACAGATAAAAATAACTCTTAAACCATTTTTAACTATTTTCAAAGATCACGAGGCGATGCGAGCGATTTTTAATAGCGCAGGTTTCACAGCCTTTTTTAAATCGACGAAAGACTATCTACAACCTGTTATTAAAATATTTGCCATCTCCATCCCGTTATTCTTAAACTTAGGCGATACCAGGCGGACTGCCGTGATCATTGGCATTGTTTATTTTATTATTTACATGCTGACAACTTATGCTTCGCGCAGCGCGGAAAAGGTTAGCAAACGATTTGACAACCTGGCAAATGCGATTAATGTAACATTTTGGATAGGCGCTTGCTTTTTATTTATTTCGGGTTTGGCATCGTGGATTAATTTTAGTCTTCTTTCAGTGTTATTCTTTATAGGATTATACATCATCCATAATTTAAGAAAACCCATGAACGTT
>Ga0208771_1001946_pt1 | contig 10341 bp, 11 predicted proteins | sample AntAceMetag02UKX_FD_184775 | JGI IMG/M metagenome (GOLD analysis project Ga0208771, IMG submission 184775) | Saline lake microbial communities from Ace Lake, Antarctica - Antarctic Ace Lake Metagenome 02UKX (SPAdes) (version 2) | ecosystem: Environmental > Aquatic > Non-marine Saline and...
GTGAGAACCGATTAGTGTTATCTAATCGGTTCTTGACTATAAATTCTTTCGTATCGGCTCCCGATCTTGTAAAACTCCTCGATCGGGGATCTGGTCAACCAGGGCACATTACATGCCCGTCACTTTAATGGCGGGTAGTTGACGTCTGTGTGCTCTTTTTCCGCCAAGAGGTCTTTTAGGAGGCGGGACTCCTACCCAGACCGATAAGTGATGAAGGTTTGCAAGAAGCCTCTTGCGTTCGGTCTCGGTCAAATAGTCGCTCAGGTTCACTCCGGCTGAATCCGAGCTTTTGCTCTTTTGGAACATGGCACCCGAATTTGTGGTTCTGCCCTTATGTCTAAAGATCGTTGAAGTCCTCTTTCAGTTATAGTGCTTAACGACACCTTTCGGACAAATATCGAACTCGTGAGAGTTTGATATGTGACCTGTTCGTATCTTTAAGCACTATTCCGGCGAGAATCGATTAGACTCATCTAATTGGTTCTCGACTATAAAAGATAGGCAAGGTCGTGGAAGTTATTGCAATATCTGACGACAAGACAAGACCTTCTTCGGGTTCGTCCAGTCCACCTCAGAAAAGGCATAGGAAGCACTCTGCGAGATGTTGTTGAGACCAAGCTAAAGAAATCCGGGCACGAGCTGGGAACACTGGAATGTTTCAGCCGTAACAAGATCGCACCATTGGATTCTACCGGACCAAGGGCTGGAATGGTCTCAAAAAAAGTTTCTGGCCAGCCCTAGATGACGCTAGTGCTGACGGAAACGCTGCTTTTGCTGCGGGATATCATCGTGGTACCGATCCCATCGCTTGATATCGATATGTCTGTGTTGCCAGGGCTGTTACTATAGCTCCAATGCATACCGTAAGATCCCCATGGGTAGTAAGGTCTTGGCCCCCAGCTTTGATATGCATTGAACCAGATGCTGTTGCTGTTGTACCAGCCGGTTGGTGCATGAACGCTGTACATCACGTCATGTCTTCCGGGCGAGTCGGCGTAGAACCACATTTGGTACTTTCTGCCTCGTTGTACGTAGCCTGGATAGTACCTTTCGACGTAACCTGAAGAATACCGCTCATAAATCACCAGCTGTCCGCTGACTGCGGGAATGATCTCTTCTCTTGCCCAGCTGTAGAGGGGTATATTGATGCAGGATCTGCAGTTTCCTATAGGCATCAACTATCCAGAGTCTATTGGGGCTTACATACTGGCCGTAGTGGCCAACCCCCCCAACTTGACCTTGGCTTTCTAATAGCATCCCTTTTTGGCCGTCCACTTGAGGTTCCATGCTTGACTGCGCCAGGATCATGTCTGCATCGGGCTCATAGGCAGATGATGCTGCGGTGGTCGACAGTGGGACATCAGATGTGTACCCCAGGTCCATCAGCGATTCAGCCTCGCTAGGTCTGTTAGTGGTGTAAAAAGCGGCGTATTCTCCGCTTGGCATGGCCAGTTCTGGATCTAGTGTTTGGTATGGGCCATAAGGATCTTGGCCGAAGGAACCGTAAAAGGGATCTTGGTAACCCAGTCCAACGACAGAAGGCATGCAAATCAACCCGAATGTTAGGAGGATTATCACAAACTTGTTTGCATTCATAAGGATCATCTCTAAGGAGAAAATTCAATTCGGATGGATTTGAACCTTTTTTATATGTATGATTCAGCTTTGCCCTTCGGCTTCATATGACTTTGACGGGGGGTTTATGTAGGCCCGCAAAACTGAAAGTCGTCTTCAAAACTCAACTTCCACCCATACCGCCAAAAAGGGCGCCGAGTGATCCCTGTCCGGTTGCTCTGGCCAGAATGCCTGGGCATTATCCGAGCAAAGCTGGAACTAATTTCAAATATAAGACCGCACCTCAACGCGGAACTATAGTCGAGAACCGATTAGATGAAACTAATCAGCTCTCGAAAGATTAGTGCTTAACGATACGAATAGGCTAAATCTCAAATTCTTACGAGTTAGAGATTTGTCTGAAAAGTATCGTTAAATACTATATTTCAAGACGATCTTGTTTCGAAATTATGAGGAGGCGTTCTTCTTGGTCGCGCTCGACTTTGGAGACAAAAATCAGACCACCATATCCCAGTTTCCCATCAGCGGAGATGAAGAAAAAGAAGAACGGCGCATTGTTACGTCTCCAGTATCTGGCAGCGCCTTCCTTTTGGGATCAGCCTTGGAACTTGCGTCTGATACGCCCTGTATGCATCACCGAACTGGGCGATCAGCCGTTTTTCCCAATGGAGCGAGCCCAGGTACAGGTAGACCGTGACGAAGATGTAGAGCGCGAGAAGATTAGTGGTCATGAAGGGCGTAAGCCAGATGATGAAAAAACCTGAGAGGAGAAACGGGTCCCTTACCCAACAATAGACGCCCCTTATGGAGAGTGGCTCGGCTTTTTGTCCTTTAGGTCCTGCAAGCTGGAGCGGCACTTCAAACCTGTGGGGCGCATCCGCAAAGGCCCTCAAGAACCAGAGACCAAAAAGGACCTGGCCAGATACCATCACCCAGCGCCAGGGCGAAGGCGCAACGTAAAGAACCCTGCCTGGGTGAAGGTAGACGAGGTATGCGAGCGGCAGAATCGTCATGAAGGCGATGGCAGAAAAGGCGATCGAATACCAGGGATGAATCTTCTCGCCAAGGATGCGACGGACCCGCCGCTTGAAGGGCAAGCTTGCCATGAGGCTGTGCAGCGCCGCAAATCCTGCGAGGTATAGGATCAGTATCAAAGTTGTGGTGAATTCGGATGACATCTTGGTTTTATTTGGACGGGATGATATTTGGGGTTGGTGCTGACGTTTAGCGCTGGCTGGTCGATGCTAGCAACGAGAGGAAGTCATTCCTCGCCGTGAACTGAGAGGTCGTTGGGACCGAGGCGGGTTTTGAGTATGATGGTCTTGAAGGTAGCGCCAAAGTCCAGGTCGAGCATCGGCACAATTCCGGTCGAGACCCGCCGCAGAAGACTTCCCGATCGGCTCCACTGGGGGCTTTGGAATAGGTAGCATGAGCCATCACAAAATCAAATTGCGTGCGGCTCACCCCGTCCTTTAGGACGGGGTATGCTTCGGGGCCGCACGCCCGTTTTTCCGGATTTCAGAAATCTTTGAGTCTTCGTTGCCTAGATTTCCCTGATCGGCACGATTGAAACTCGGCTTTCGATTTCCTCTGAAAAGTCTCCAAAGTTTTACCGATTTAAAGGAGCACGAAAAACGGGCGAGGGTTCACTTCATCCTGTTAGCGACTTATCGTCGCTAACTCCCGTTAACTCTAAGAGTTAACGAGACCGACCTAAAGGTCGGGGTATCCGTGACCCTCTGCGCTCCCGAAGTAATGAGTTTAATGATGCCGATTGATGGGAGCTAAACACATACGGTCAGATAAATGTTGGGATCAGAGCAGTTTTGGCTTTCCTCTGAGACCCGAAAACTCTTTTTCCTTTTCCATCTTGTCGAAGCATTCCTGAACATCATGCCCCAATATACCGATGGCGTCTGAACGACAATGTCTGCAATGCGTCATCTGCCTCATGACCTCACTCAGATCGTCTTGGACATTCATCATCTCCACAGGAGTAGGGGAACTGATGTGAACGAACCGGTATTGAGGTATCAGAGGCATCAGGTTCTGAATGTAAACTCCAATCTTTTTGATGGCCTTGGCAACTTCAATAACGTGATGATCGTTTATGGTGGGAATGAAAACGGTGTTTACCTTCACAACCATCTTTCTCTTGACCGCTTCTTCTATGCCTCTTAGCTGATGGTCCAGCATTATCTCGCCGGCTTCCAGTCCTGTGTACTTCTTGCCCTTGTAAGTCACGTACTCGTAGATCTTTGCTCCGATCTTGGGGTCCACGGCGTTTAGGGTTACAGTGACGTTGCCAACTCCAAGCTTTTCCAAAAGATCGATCTTGTCAGGGAGGAGCAGCCCGTTAGAACTTATGCAAAGCATCATATGTGGATGTTTCTCTTTTATCAGCCTGAAAGTCTCGAAGGTCTCTTCATTGAACAGGGGTTCACCAGGACCTGCCACTGCAGTCACCTTTATGTAGTGGAGCTTCTCTAGAACCTCGTCCACCCTGGCTAGGGCTTCTTGGGGTGTGAGCACCTGGCTGGTGACGCCTGGCCTGCATTCGTTCACACAATCGAATTTTCTGATGCAGTAATTACATTGGATGTTGCACTTGGGTGCCACGGCCAGATGCATCCTACCGAAGTGGTGACTGGCATTCTCGCTGAAACACGGATGTTCCTGGACCCTTCTGGTATGTGCTGGGTCCCAGGGTGTATCCTTTCCTTCGATCTTGATGGTGGGATATCGGATCTCGTTCATGATCATGACTCCAGTTCTCGATGCAACCTCATTTATTGACTCTACCTTTTAAGTTTCCCCTCGTCGCGCCCGTGATCATGATACTGTGGGTGGCAACTCTGTGCGGCCTCCCCCAGTCGAAGGCCCTTTCTGAATGTAGTGCTTAACGATACATTTCAGATAAATCTCGAACTCGCAAGAGTTAGAGATTTGCCCCATTCATATCGTTAAGCACTATTCTGGCAAGAACCGATTAGTCTCATCTAATCGGTTCTCGACTATAGCTCACAAAGCCGACAATTGTCAATGTGGACCCCAAGAGAAGCGCCCCAACCGACCTTCCGGGCAGGCGAAAACGAACGTCGAGGAAATTGTGGCAAAAGAGAGGTTAACGCCTTTGCTGCCGGGCGAAGATCGCAGCCAAAGAGAGAAAAACAAGGACCCCAGCAGCTCATGATGCTGAAGTTTGCGCCAACTGGCCTATGTTGGCAACGAGAAGAGGCCATTCCTCGCCGTGAACCGGCAGCTCGTCGGGGTCGAGTCGGATTTCGAGTATGGGGGTATTGGAGGTGGCGCCCAAGTCCGGGCCTGGCATCGGCGCTATCCCGGCCGAGATCTGCCACGGAAGACTGCCCGATCGGCACCTTGTGCGGGATCTTCAGGGATTTTGAATCAGGCCCTGATGCTCCTTTCTGGCTTGGGAGGGCTCTGAAGGGTTAAGGGATCCGGCCAACTCTCGAAGTTTCGATGGCAATCTTGCGGACTTTTAAGCTCGATTTTGCTGCCTTACTAGAAAACCGAAATCAGACCGTTCATCTTCTGCCGCCGTCGCCGCGCGTTAGCTTCCAGAAATCCTCTTCAGAAATGCCCAACTGCTTGAGGATCTCATAAAATAGCCATCCACCAATTTCGCTGTTGCCATGGACTGGAATGGTCGTCGCCCGTCCATCCGGATGCTTCCAACGGGCGTGGCTGCCTTTTTGTCGGATCTTTTGAAATCCAAGCTTTGCAGCTGCCCTTTCCAGGTCCTTAGCTTTGGCAGGCATGGACCGCTTCCAGGTCGACGTCCTGGGGCAATGGCCTTCCTTCGTCTCTGTATTCCTCTTTGATCATCTCGAAGACGTTGACGATCTCAGCCTGCGCCTTTTCAGGAGTTTGCCCCCATGCATGGCACCCTGGGATGGCAGGGACGTAGGCTATAAAGGTGCCGTTATCGTCCGGACGAAGGACCATTGTATAGTCGTGAAGGCGTTTCATCGGAGGTTATTTTCGCTTTTCAGAATATTAAATCTTCTCTCCAACAAGAGAGTCCCTCTGTGGGATCAGCGCACCTGTGGATTTCGTCTAGATGCTGGATGGGCTGGTCGTCCCTTGGGCGGATGACACTGATTTTGGCGTCACCATAATACAGACCGATGGATTGATTCTGTACGATACAGGTGCTCGCCAGGTCGGAAAGATGCCGGATGATCCCCTTTATCAGGTTTATCCAGAGTTGCAGGAGACGATCGGCTGGGTCATGGGAGGGTGCTTTGGCAGGGGAAGCTATACGTTCCAGAGCACTGTGAATAAGGAAGTCTATTGGACCACGGTAGGCCTTCATGGAAGAAAATGGGGGGTTAGCGATAATGCGGGCGATGGAGTAATTGTGTTGAGGGGGTCAGCAGGACCGACATATCTACTGCATCCCTCGATGATCGAAAGGAGATCGGTCCCTACAGCTCCCTCACCTGCCAATCTTTTCAGCCGTTTCGCGCGGCTTGCCTCCTTCTAGCACCCATGCCATACAAATTATATATTTATGTCGCCGTACTCTCTTGACAGATAGCCTGTATCACCTTCGAGCGAGCGATGACCTCGACGAATTTTGTTGCCGATTCTCCCCAGGCGGTGGTCTTTGCAGTTCTGTTCTCTGTAAGGAACGCACGATTAAGCCACCATACGCCTTCCCAGTAGGCGTCTTCGGTCTGGCCCCATAGATCGGCGGCCTCCTTTGGCGGATGCGTGCCCATTACACGGACCGTATCCCACATCGTGGATTTGGCATCGTCTAGGAGGTTGAAAACGAGTTCCTTGGGCTTCGCCCCTGCGGTCAGGTTGACATATACACCGGCCTGGCCGCTTGATAAGGTGCCCCAGTAGGGCATGCCGGGATTGCCGGTGCAGATGGCGACCACGCCGTCAGACGGCACCGCTATGGCAGAGTAAATGGTTGCCACATATGGACGGAAACGGTTGATAGTATTTGTGCTCCAGGGATCCATCAGATGCCATTCTTCCCCGTCCCACCAGTCGAGCTTGGACTGTATTTCTACAGCTGTCTGGAAGCTGACATTTCCAGGGTTTTCATGGATAATCTTCTCTGCTGTGATGTAGCGATAGTAGCTGGAGGGATAATACTCCAACGGATTCCATATGGGCTGAGATGGCTTCATCACAGGATTGAGGTAGTGGTTGGTCACCACCACATAATCGGACTCGTTGTTATCACCTGGATGTCTAATTCCATACCTAGCCTTGGTGGTCTCAAGCACAGAGACATTGCCCTCTGAGTCCATCAGAAGATGGATCAGGCCAAACATCCTAGTCGAGTTGATGAGGAAGTCTACCGCCTCAGGAACCGATCTGCATGTCATTCCCACATAAGGAAGCATCAAAAATCCGGTCAGGCCCTGGCCGGCATCTCCAGGGCCCTTCATGGCTCCGGAAGTCATGATATAGGTCAAACCCAATTGGTTGAAGGCGCAGTTGCTTCCAGTGCGGCCTATACCAGAGGGTACGATGCACGAATATCCCGATTCTGGGTATAGCGCCAAAACAGCTGAGTAAGAGTTAGAAGGTACTTGATAATAATCGAAGTTCACCGCCGCGATCGCTCCTCCAACCGTGGCGTTTCCATAGGCCGCAAAAGCAGTGCAATGATCGGGTGGTTGCGGCCCTTTTCGTCCTCCCCAGTGGAGCATCACTATACAGTCCTCTGGGAGGAACGACGTCCCTTGATCGTTCATGGAATCCGAGATCCCACAAAAAAAAGAGATAAAATCGAAATCAGGCAGCTCCGTTATGATGTAATTATAGTATATTGAGCAGTTATCCAGTATATCCTGACGAGAGCCTTCCGCAAGGGCGCTAGCCCAGGCGGCGTCCCTTACGATGGCAATATAATCTTTTTGCTGAATTGCATACTGATATCCCATTTCGTAAGGAGAACCTTGAAGGACTACAACTGGCATTATGCCAGGAGGTGAGAGGGGGACATCAGACGCTGCCATCTCGTAAGTATCAAAATTCGCGGAGAGATCTATTGATGATATACACGGTAGTGTATTAGGAATATTTTCAGAGGTTTTTGTATCAGAAATGCCTACAGGAAGGGATAGCAAAACGATAAGAGCAAGGATAGCAACGCGGTGTTTGGAGCCATTCATACTTATTTTTGACATGAATCAATATCAACATCATTACGATAAATATCTTCCGTCCATTAAACAAATTTAAATGTAGTATTTGTATTAAATATATAGGTTAATTGAGCAGACCACACATCCCCCTCTTTTAAGTCAAACGGCGGCGGTACTTGCATGCCTCAACGTTTCTGCAAGGGTGAGTCGTCGAGCGTTGCTCTAAAACATCTCTTTCCTCGCGTTTTTGTTTTTAATTATTTTCGATTCTGCCCATCTTTCACAGTAACGCCTTTGCCCACACCGAATTTCCTGAGAACCCTCAACACCATCTCATCGGCCTATCGGTTAAGCTCAGTTAGGCTCACCATCCCTCCAAGAATCGTTTCCTGTTGACATATGGGTCCAATGGGCGTTTGCGCCTGCGTGGTTGGCACCGCTCTCGGCGCTGGTCTGCTGGGCTCGATTCGGCCGAACGCGAGGCCACAAGTTCCGTTGGGCGCGGGCGCCGTGCGCATCGCAGGGGCGGCTCTGGAGGCCCGGTGCTTATCCACAGGGGGTCCGTGTCCCTTCGATCCTTGTTCTGGAGGCGGCGCCGAAAGTCCGGATCGAACATCGGCGCTATCCCGATCGAGACACGCTACGGAAGGCGACCCAATCGGCGCCGTGCGCGGAATCTTCGGGAGATTTGATTCATCAGGGTCCTGATGCCCCTTTCTGGCGTGGAGGGCTTTGGCGCATCCGAGATCGTGGACCCGAGTCTATTCGTCGTCTCTGAAGGTGGCGAGAAGGGACTTTGTCGGGCCGGTGATGCTGGCAGGCGCAAGAATCGTGAGTGTAGGGGATCGGCGCAGGGATTATGGTGTGGAAGGAAAAGGTGGCGAAGATGGCGGCGGAGGCTTTGGGCTTTTCGGACTACGCCGGGATCAATCTCGTCGTCGGTGACTCGCCCGGGGTCGTGGACGTGAACCCGAGGCCCACCACCCCCATCGTCGGGGTTGCAAAGGTGATGCAATAAGAGATGGCAGACCTCATATTGAGGGCGAGGTTAGGGGAACTGTCAGAGGGGGTGGCAGTGGAAGGGGTATGCGAGTTCAGAAAAGAAGATATAGAACTACGTGGCAGATTGTTGGAAGATAGACTATAAATTAATTCCAGTCTTGGGGCGTCTGGAGATGTACGAATGAGATTAAAGTTGGTCTTGATCTTGCTGATTATACTGGTTTTATGCCCGGTGTGTATCAGCGATAATATGCAAAATGGTAATAAATTCGCAAATTTCACCAATCAATCTGTGGAAGGATTGAATAATAATTCATTAGATATACTTCCAACAATAATGAATAACATAGATATACTTTTTCTAGCCATCACTGCTGTTGCGACTTTATCTGGTGCATTATTGCAGATCAAACAACGAAGAGAAAATAGGCCCATAATAGATGTACAACATGCTGACGATCTTGAATCAGGACCAAGCGGTATCTTAAAGCTTTATATTTATGCATCAAATAACGGGCAATCCGCTGTAACACTATCTTCGATTGGTATCGAAATTCCTGAGTTCAACAAATATTCTTTATCAAATAAGTATTTATTTCTCGATACGGGAAAATATAACCTTCCTTTCAATCTCAAACCAGGTGCACGGCCATTAACAGGCGGTTATGGTCAATATATAAATATAACTGAAGTTAGCGAAACTCTAAAATCAAAAGGTCAATCTGAAGATGTCAAAGCATTCTTCTTTTTAAAAGATGGTCCAGGTAGAACATACAGATGTGAAAAACCATTCATATTTCCATTGACCATTGAAGATATCGAATCTCATAATTCAGTTTATGATAGGGGACCTGATTGGCCTTTTTAAGTCTGGTCTGTAATTTGTAAGATGCCAGGTAATTAGGTAGATCAAATTCCTGGTTGTGGGTGTGTGCCGTTGAAAATCGCTAACTAGTGGATAATTCGCTAAGATCAAATAAATGCAGTGCATGAAGCTGGTTTTAAGAACTTGTTTCAACGACCTGCACCACGTCCACTATCAAAATTCCTTTTGCCTTAGAATTACACACAGACCCTCTCCGACCGTCCCACCATGCCCATCGGGACCAGGCTCGCCAGAGCGAGGACGAAAAAGACACCGAAGATCGCTTTGAGGCCGTCGAGAAGGGCGGGTTGCATCTCGGGGACTATCTCGGGTCCCGCCCAGGTACGAAGCGAATATCAGGCGCCACCGCCGCCATGCTTACCATCTGGCCGGCACAATCGAATTTTTCAGTGATAAATTTAGAGGCAGGATACATCCTCCCAAAAGTTTTTTAATCTTTGGAGAGGAGTATCCTGTGGTATTCCTTTATGACTCAAATACATCTTACCCTAATAAATTTTCCGCATCTTGAACGGCTTTTGAGAATTTTTGGTAGTTATTCCGATGACTTCGAATTTACTGCAGATGGGGTTTTTCGCAAAATTGTATCACCATTGTGTCCTGATTGCAACACTCAGATGGTTCACAATGGCTTCAATACTCGCTGTAAAGAACATCTTGGAATGGTCAAAGTTGGCAGATATCTATGCCCCGTTTGCCGGAGAACCATCACTGAGGATAGTGGTTTCTGGGACAATTTGA
>Ga0208771_1001947_pt1 | contig 10338 bp, 8 predicted proteins | sample AntAceMetag02UKX_FD_184775 | JGI IMG/M metagenome (GOLD analysis project Ga0208771, IMG submission 184775) | Saline lake microbial communities from Ace Lake, Antarctica - Antarctic Ace Lake Metagenome 02UKX (SPAdes) (version 2) | ecosystem: Environmental > Aquatic > Non-marine Saline and Alkaline...
CAATAACTGCAGTGTCCCTGTTTTCTTTGACCACCTGTTTTACCGCCCATCTGATCTTTTTGTCATTTAATTTCACCATGCATTCACAAGGCGAAATATTCTGGCGAAATAATTTCAGGACTCTACACCTGTTTTCTCATTCATAAAGAAGTTTACATCCTCTACATCCCCAATTAGTTACATTTTCTGAACGTGCAACGAAATTGTGAATGCAATATAAAATGCGATAATAAAAGCGCCAAGCATTGATGCAGAGGCAAATATCCATGCTTTTTTTTAGAAAAATCGTGCCACTTATCAAAGGTCTATCCCCAATTTCCTTAGAAGTTTTATCAAGAATAAAAACCATCGACAGTCTTTTTTGCTGATAGAAAACAAGAGTTTCAAAATAGTAAAGTATCTATATGCTTTCCTTATAGCAATTTTGATAATATTTAGGAGTACATACAATGTCAAAAAGAGATATGAAGAAAATTCTTGTAACTGGTGCCGTAGGACAAATAGGATCAGAACTGACCATGGCATTACGAAAGAAATTCGGTAACGAAAATGTACTAGCAACAGGCAGAAAGACCGAACCAAGTGAAACTCTACTTAATTCCGGTCCTTTTGAGTTTATCGACATCACAAAAAAAGAAACTGTTGAAAAGGTTATCAAAGACTACGACATAGATACCATATACAACATGGCAGCAATACTGTCGGCAGTAGGAGAAAAGAACCCTCAGTTGTGCTGGAATGTGAACATTAACGGCCTTTACAATATTTTTGACATAGCACTTGAACATAAGATGACTCGTGTTTTTGTACCAAGCTCTATAGCAGTGTTTGGTCCTGAAACTCCAAAAGAGAACACCCCTCAGGAAACTGTACTGAAGCCAACTACGATGTACGGTGTCTCAAAGGTCGCTGGTGAACTGTTAGGTGATTATTATTTTAAAATATTTAATCTTGACGTGAGAGGGCTACGTTATCCAGGAATCATCAGCAGCGAAACATTACCCGGCGGAGGCACAACAGACTATGCTGTGGAGATATTTTACGAAGCGATAAAAAACAAGAAATATACCTGCTTTGTAAAAGAAGACACAACCCTTCCTATGATGTACATGCCTGATTGCATAAAGGCATCTATTGATCTTATGGACGCAGACATCTCAAGGTTAAAGCATCACTGCGACTTTAACCTTACAGCTATGAGTTTTTCAGCGGGCGAACTTGCCGATGAAATAAAGAAGCACATCCCAGAATTTGAATGTGAATATAAACCTGATTTCAGGCAAGATATTGCTGATTCCTGGCCCAGTTCAATTGACGACAGTGCTGCACAGAAGGAATGGGGCTGGAAACCAGAGTATGATTTAGCGGCTATGACGAAAGACATGATTGAAGTACTCAAAAAACGCTACGAGGAGGGAAATCTCTGAATATTCATCAGAAAGTTTTTTGTGCTTAGACATATTCTATCTTATTAGTGAGATGAGGTCCAATGCAAGAGTTAAAGGAGATTAATAGAGATGAAGGCGGAAATATCGAGACGATAAAAGGTTACTTAGGCGATGAGGCAGATTATCTTTTAAATCATAAATGTGAGAAAATATCAAAAGATACCTTGCATCTTCCAGGTCCTGATTTTGTTGATAAAACGTTTATAGATTCCGACAGGCCCACACAGGTTTTGAGAAATCTTAAATCTATTTTTAATCATGGGCACCTTACAGGCACTGGTTATCTTTCCATATTGCCTGTAGATCAGGGAGTCGAACATTCTGCAGTTGCATCTTTTACACCCAATCCAATGTATTTTGATCCTGAAAATATTGTAAAATTAGCTGTTAAGGGTGGCTGTAATGCAGTGGCATCAACCCTTGGAGTATTGGGCTCTGTCTCAAGAAAGTATGCGCACAATATTCCATTTATTGTAAAGATAAATCATAACGAGCTTCTTACCTATCCGAACAAGTTTGATCAAATCATGTTTGCCGATGTTGAACAGGCTTGGGATATGGGCGCAGCAGCAGTTGGTTGTACGATTTACTTTGGCTCTAAAGAGTCAAGCAGACAAATACAAGAGGTTAGTAAAGCTTTTAAGTATGCACATGAGTTAGGAATGGCAACGGTTTTATGGTGTTATCTTAGAAATCCTGCTTTTAACGTAGAGGGAAACAATTATCACAGTTCTGCAGACCTTACTGGACAGGCCAATTACCTTGGGGTAACAATTGAGGCGGATATAATTAAGCAAAAACTACCAACAATAAATGGAGGATATGCTGTGCTCAACAAAGGTAAGGCAGATTATGGCAAATGGGATCACCAAGCATATACTAAACTTGCTTCAGATCACCCCGTGGATCTTGCCAGATATCAGGTTGTTAACTGCTACATGGGTAGGGCAAGCCTTATCAATTCAGGTGGTGCCTCTGGCGACAATGATTTTGCCCAGGCTGTAAGAACTGCTGTCATCAATAAACGTGCTGGTGGAACTGGACTCATATCAGGTAGAAAGGCGTTTCAAAGACCGATGGATGAAGGCATAAAACTTCTGAATGACATACAGAATGTCTATCTTTGCAAGGATGTAACTATTGCATAGTAGCACCTTTTATCCTTTATTTTCTGATTTCATCAAATATCATAACTCATTTAAGATGAATACTTTTATAATTATCAGTTTCATTACACAACTGGATGCGTATTTCTCCAAAGAAATGGAGGGAACAAATTGGCTAAAATAACTGCACATGATCTTGCAAAAAAACAAAAGGAAATCTCTGTAGCAGAGTTTTTTGAAAGAAATAAACATATCCTTGGATTTGGTAATCTAACAAGAGCCCTCATTACAAGTGTGAAAGAAGGTGTTGATAATGGTCTCGATGTATGCGAGGAAGTAAACATCTTACCAGAAATCTATGTAGAAATTAAAAATTATGAAGATGGGGAATGTAAGGTTATTGTTGAGGACAATGGCCCGGGCATTGTAAAAAAACAAATCAAACATATCTTTGGAAGGTTACTTTATGGTTCACGATTTCATGCCATTAGGCAAAGCAGAGGTCAACAAGGGATAGGAATCTCTGCCGTAGTGTTGTATGGTCAACTAACAACAGGCAAACATGCAAAAATCACTTCGAAAATCCAAGAAGATAGACCCGCAACAGTCATAGAACTTGTTATTGATACCAACAAAAATCGTGCTGAAGTCATCAGTCGAGATATTGTACATTGGAAAAAACCATCTGGTACCAGAGTGGAAATCAGCATTATGGCAGATTACAAGCGAGGGAAACATTTTGTGTATGAATATCTACAAAATACTTCTGTTGTTAATCCTCATGCACAAATTACTTTTAAGGAACCTGATGGAACTGAGCACTTCTTTGAAAGAACTTCGGAAACACTGCCTAGAAAATCTGTTGAGATTAAACCTCACCCTTATGGATCTGAACTTGGAACTTTAATTAAAATGGCCAAACATACAAAGAGTCGGAAACTTTCTGCGTTTCTAAAGAACGAGTTTACGAGTATGGGCGACAGAACAGCCAGGGCAGCATGCGAAAAAGCAAATTTGGAAAGAGATCTGAATCCTAAAGAGATGACTAGGGAACAATTTTTGGCATTGCATAAAGCATTTAAAAAAGTCAAAATCATGGCACCACCTACTGATTGTCTTTCACCCATAGGGGAAACATTAATCAAAAGAAGTTTAAAACATGAGACAAAAGAAACTTCACCAGAGTTCATAATTACAGCATCTAGACCGCCTTCAACATACTCTGGCAATCCCTTTCAAGTAGAAGTAGGACTTGTATACGGTGGCAATCTACCAAAGGACACTACCGTAAAAGTAATGAGGTTTGCAAATCGAGTGCCACTATTGTATCAGCAGGGAGGTTGTGCAACTACTACTGCAATCTCTTTAATAGACTGGAGACGATATGGCTTTGATCAAAAATCTGGTAAAGGAATGCCTTCAGGCCCTGCAATATTTTTAATACATGTATCATCAACCCTCATACCTTTTACATCCGAAAGCAAGGAAGCAATAGCAGATGTCCCTGAGATTGAAAATGAGATCAAACTCGCATTGAGAATATGTGCAAGGAAAGTACAACACCACATCCACAAAAAAGTCAAACGTAAAAAAACACGAGAGAAATTTGAACTTATTACCAAAATCTTACCAGAGATTGCTAAAAAGTCGTCTAAAATGCTTGATAAACCAGTACCTATTCTGGATGCAGTGATCACCAAAATTATGGATATAGTATGGATTGAAGATCTCATTGAATATGAAAAAGTTTCTGGAAAAGCTACTGAAAAACCTGTTCAGACAACGTTACTTGAGGGACCATCAGAACAGCATAATGACGGCACAATAACAAAAAGCAAAATTATGGTAGTAAATTATAAACGCACACCACAGAAATTCAATCTTTATGCGGCAATCCCCAAAGATGCCGTTGTAGGAACAGTAAATCCCAAACCCGTAAAGATTAAAAGTAATTACATAAAATGGAATTTGAATACCATCCCTTCTGCGGACAAAATAGACATCAATTTTGAACTTGCTGGCCTAGAGGAGGGAGATTTTGATGAGAATGACATATACATTGAAAACATAAATCCTTCATATGTAATAGGAGCAAATAAATGGGAGGGCGAATAGTCATGAGGAAAGATTATGCAGATGTAATTAAAAAGATAGATTCGGTTGCATCAAAGATTTATGATGATTTAGAAAAGACAGAAATACCCTTTATTCAACTTCCCACCCGTTCTAAATCCAATATAGAATTCAATGAGAAATTTAATGTTTGGAAATACGGGAAAAACAAGATACAAAGATCCGCCAAATCACTTGATGGGGCATATATGCTGCTTCGTACAATGTATATGGTAGATTTCATAAAGGAAATGATTAAAATAAAGAAATCTTCGACATTAAGAGAGATGTACTATATCTCTGAAGGGTGGGACCTTGCAAAATTCCATTCTCAGAATGAATCTAATTCACTTGCAGAAGATCTAGAGGTTATTACAAGTTGTATGAGGGAAGATTTCAAGCTTAGACCTGAGGAGGATGGAGCACGAGTTATCGGTAATATTACCATTGAAGAGATAACTAGAAACAATCGTAAAAAGAAGATTCATTGCCAAGATGATGTTGGTGACTCTGGCTATTCGATTCCTTACAATGTTGAACCTGAAAAAATATCTTTCAAAAGTGCAGATGTCGATTTTATTATTGCAATAGAAACAGGAGGTATGTTTGATCGGCTTGTAGAAAACAGATTTGATAGTTCCTACCGAGCATTGCTTGTTCACTTGAAAGGTCAACCTGCAAGATCCACAAGGAGGTTTATCAGAAGGCTAAACGAAGAAAAAAATATTCCAGTTTTGGTATTTACTGATTGCGATCCATGGAGTTTCAGAATATTTGCCAGTGTTGCATATGGCGCTATCAAAACTGCACATATTTCAGAATATCTTGCTACACCTTCATCTCAATACCTGGGTGTAACTCCCTCAGATATCGAAAATTATGATTTACCAACCGATAAGCTAACAAAAGAGGATATAAAATCTTTAAAAAGTGAACTTACAGACCCACGATTTCAGGATTCCTTCTGGAAAAACGAAATCAAACTTCAACTTAAGCTTGGAAAGAAATCTGAACAGCAGGCTCTAGCAAAATATGGTCTAGATTATGTAACAGACACATATCTACCAGAAAAACTAGCTGAAATAGGGATGATTAAAAAGTAATATCATTCCTCTTTTTTATTCCAGAGTTCACCAGGTGGCACCATAAGATCCCTCAGCCGTAACACGCTGTTTTCATCAATCTGTATGTATGTTTTACTAAATATGCCGCCTTCCGAACCTGTAGGACTGGTATATACATACAAACGTTTACCATGCATAAATTTTGGTTCAGGTTCCCCAAATTCCAATCTTTTGTCAATGACAAAAATATAGTGAAGATAAAAAGCCACGTCCAATATTATAAAAATTCCAACTAGAAAACACCAACTTAAAATCCAATTTTCCAGATTGAGCACTGCCCAGTTCGATTCCAGTTCCAAAACGAAAGCACCCAATGCAACAAAAACAATCCAGAGAATAAACAAAATTGAGACAATCAAAAATATTTTAGTTAACGTAATATATAAAACTATAAGTCGGCTATCATCAACCTCATCTGAATTTCTTCGTATCTTAAACATAATTACCTATGACATAAGGTATTGTATTTTTATGCTTTAACATTTTCTGTTTACAGTTTTCTGCATTATCCTCAAAATAAACTCTTGATACTATCATCTTTCCCTTTGGAAAAATGTGAGATCAATTTTATCCCAATCATCAAAATCATTTCTTCCGCGCGAACCATCTGAATAATCCACTATATTGTACATATATCCATAGTTCATAACACTTACATACGGTCTCCATTTCCACCAGTCCAGCTGCCAAGGATATTTACCTTCTTGGTCATCACATCCTGGAGTGTTTCCATGGAATATTCCCAAGGTATGACCACACTCGTGCATATATGCACTCGCATAAGCAATGTCTCTATTTATGAATGGGATTCTTGCCTTTTCTTCCATACCATTGCTCGATATTTGATACGAATCAAGATATGGACCAACGCCACCCCAAAAGACAAAGCCATTTCCCTCTGCCTGAAATACAACCAATCCATAGTGAAAGACGCCACGTCGCCAGTTGTTCGAATCACCATGAAGGAAATAATCTGAATAGAAATCTTGAAGTTCATCATAACTTGAAAAATCATCAAATGGAATCGTATCGCTACCACCCATACAACCATCATCAAGATGATAAACTACATTCTGTCGATCATATGCCGTTCTTAGCAGTTCCTTTGCTCCGTCCGGTAAGACACTGCTTTTCTCACCGTTTGGTCCTTCCTCCATTTGATCAAGTTCAACAAAAAGATCTTTTCTGAATGGATCTGATCCCCATTGCGAGGTCTTGTATTCCTCTACATTATCTAATCCATCTTGATCTGGATCAAGCGTGGAATGATCGTCATAAACAAATGGATCATATACCCAATAATGCATATCATGCCAACTATCATAGTAATGCCCCCATTTGTATTCCCATTCTATTGGAACTCCGTCGCCATCAGCATCCTCACCGGTGTTATCCACTTCAGGATCTGTTCCATAAATATTTACCTCAGTCCAATAAGGAATTTTATCCCCATCTGGATCAGTTTGGTAAATATCAAACCAAAGTTCACAATCTCTCCCCTCTTGATAGATGCTACCATCATCACATCCATTGAGTCTGCCGTAACCGCTGGGATCTGCATCAGTAGGTTCATCATTGGTAAAATCATCTCCCCACCAATGCCCAGATTTTATGCTATAAATGAGCTCGATGTCATAGCTGTCCAAATAACCATCAAAATCACTGCTTATATCACATAATTTATTAAGACCAAAATTCCAATCCCACAACTGGATTGTGATGTTAACAAATTCTTTATCATCGGGAACGTCAAGTGTTGCAGACCACTGTGGATCATAAATATATTTGGTATTACGCCAAACATTACTTTTGAATTCAACGTCGTTAATAAACACTTTGACGAAAAAATCGGGATCACTAAACCGATCGATTTCCTCTTTTGCATGAACTTGTGGATCGTCTTTTTCTAGCGATCGTATCTTTTGTATTTCTACCGTTACTGCCACATCAACCAATGGATCCAAATCTGTTTGATTTAGACGTGTTACATCTGCAGAAACAATAGAATAGGTAGAAAATAGAAAAATAATCGTCAGAATCAAAGATATTGTTTTTTTGATATATGCTCTAATATTAATGCCCCCTTTTTGCTATCTTTTTTATTGTTTTTCTTATTATAATGTATAATCGCCTTTCACATATATATATTTCCCCATCAATTTTACATATATATTTCCCCATCAATTTTATTTGACTTTTTTAACAAAGAAAAAACATCTTTTTAAAACAGAATGTATTTTGGCAAGGGTTTGAATCTTTTAACAAATGGATGGAGGTCCGTGGTCTGGAACTCCCTCCTTGTGACAATGATTTTTATTCTTCCAATATTTGTTAATTTCTATCTTGAAGAGAGTCATAAACTTCAGAAGGTGATCGGTATCAACAAGTGTTAAATAATGTAATTAGCATTCCCTACGTTGTTTATTATTGAGTTGGTGGAGGGTAAAGATGGATCACCAGTTGAAAACCAAAAATGATTCTTTGGAACTTGCAAATGAAAGCAGCGATATTTCCAATGTATTGGAAACTGCAAATGAAATGAATGTAGTATTTGTTAGACTGCAATTCGTTGATATTCTTGGCACGCCGAAAAACATAATTATTCCGACAGGCAGACTAGAAGAAGCATTGACTGAGGGCATACCATTTGATGGATCATCTATTGCAGGATATGCAACAATTGAAGAATCAGATAAAATCGCAAAGCCAGACCCAAGGAGTTTTACAATTCTCCCTGAGAACATTGAAAAAAGAAAAACAGCGAAAGTTAACTGTGATATCTACGAGCCAAATGGAAAGCGATTTGATGGCGATACGAAATACATTTTGGAGAAAATAGTTAACAAAGCCAGAGATCTTGGCTATATCTACAATACTGGACCAGAATGCGAATTCTTTTTATTCAAAAAAAATGGAGAAAAATCTACATTAACCCCTAATGACTCTGCAGGATATTTTGATTTATCCCACCGCGATATAGCAGAGGGAATTCGCGCAGACATCTCCCTAGCATTGGAAGAGATGGGTATAAATACATTTACATCACACCATGAGGTTGCCTGTGGGCAACATGAAATAAATTTCCGATATGCCGATGCAATAACCACGGCAGATAGAACCATTACACTAAAATATATAACAAAGATAATATCTGCCCAACATGATTTGCATGCATCATTCATGCCTAAACCATTGTATGGAGTAGCTGGTTCAGGTATGCATGTCCATCAATCACTTTTTACCACCCATGGAGAAAACGCTTTCTATGATCCCAATGGTGAAAATCAATTAAGCGATGTTGCTCGACATTTTATTGCCGGTTTATTAAAACACATCAAGGAACTATGTGTAATACTTAATCCAACTGTAAATTCGTATAAAAGGCTCGTTTCTGGCTATGAAGCTCCTACGTATGTCTCTTGGGCAAACGGAAATAGAAGTGCTCTTATTCGCATCCCTTCAAAAAGAGAGGAAAGTACTCGTTGCGAACTAAGAAACCCTGATCTTTCCGGCAACCCTTATCTGCAGTTTGCTGTTATGCTCGCAGCAGGACTGAAAGGCATCGAAGACAAACTGGAACCACCCACACCTGTTGAAAAGAATATTTATTCCCTGTCGGAAGCGGAACGTAGGGAACATGGCATAGAACATTTGCCCGACAGTCTTGGTCATGCGTTATCTCTCATGCCAAAGAGCAATCTGATCCAAGATGTACTGGGTGATCATATTTTTAATAACTTTTTATACGTAAAGCGTAATGAGTGGAGAGAATATAGTACTCAAGTCACAAAGTGGGAAACTGACAAATATCTGTCAATAGTGTGAATAACTACTGCTGCCACTCAATTTTTACATTTTTTATCCTGGCAGTCAATATTGGTTTGCATGGTTTAGAAACGAGCGAAATACTGCCTTATAGACATTTTTTACAGACATTTCAAATGTGTCAATAATAAAAGGAGAACTCATCAAGTAGTCTGTCCGGATGTGGGACAGAATTAATCTGCTAGCCAATACAAATTGTGCCATACCCCGGTGAGAACGTTGGCTGTGTTAACTCTATCAGGTCTTTTTTGTCCCAGGCGCCAGCCAGTTCTTTTCTTATCCTCAGAAAATCCACTTTCTGACTGGTTTCTTTGAAAGTAGTCTTTCAAAAATTCCTTGGTGTCATGGACAAATCTGTAAAGCATCTTCTTCCATTCCCAACTTCCTTTCACTGTTGCATTTTTCTTTGGAATTATGTAAAATGTCACTTTTCCAAGCTGCTTTTCTAAATATTCAACATATGCCTGTTGATAATATCTATCTAATCGCAAGCTTTCAATATTGATCTTAACTTGACTTTGTCACATTAGATTTTTTTTCTCGATTAAGGTGGGATATACAATATCCTATTTAAGCATCCATCCACCTTTCCATCGGTGGATGGGATGCATAGATGGAGTTTTCGTTATCCGTAAAGGATTTAGATGAATCACATGATAAACTTCAATGTTTCCATGATGGATTTGCCCTGCATTTTTTAACAAAAACACGAAATATGGTAAA
>Ga0208771_1001953_pt1 | contig 10308 bp, 9 predicted proteins | sample AntAceMetag02UKX_FD_184775 | JGI IMG/M metagenome (GOLD analysis project Ga0208771, IMG submission 184775) | Saline lake microbial communities from Ace Lake, Antarctica - Antarctic Ace Lake Metagenome 02UKX (SPAdes) (version 2) | ecosystem: Environmental > Aquatic > Non-marine Saline and Alkaline...
TCCCCCTGATGTTTCAGCCGGGAAGAATTTAAGCACTTTCAGACCTCTTTGCAAGGCCATTTCAATCTGGGTGGGATTATTGATACCGGGGGTAACCGGGATATCATTTTCTACACAGTAATCGACCACTTGGGGATTAAAGCCCGGAGAGACGATAAATCTGGCACCGGCGGAAAGGGCTCTTTTTACCTGATCAACAGTTAATACCGTACCGGCTCCGACTAATAATTCAGGAAGTTCTTTGGTCAGGTTCTTAATTGACACTTCTGCAGCGGAAGTCCGAAAGGTAATCTCAGCAAGGGGCAGGCCAGCAGCAAGCAGCGCCTGACCTAAAGGGAGAGCGTCTTCGGATTTTTCGATTTTAACGACCGGGACAATGCCCAGCTCATTGATTCTTTCAAGAATTTTATTCATATAAATAATCTCCCTTTTAATATTTTTATTCATTCCCTTTATTTATCTAATTTTTCTATAATTTATCCGTTCACTTTCACCTTATAAAAAATACTCGCATTAACGGAGTAAACCATAATTTACAGTAATGCATATAATTTAATAAATAATTTTTAAAAAAAATAAAATGACATCTTCCCTATTATCGAGATTTCTTTTTTTATTACAAAATTAAATTAAAAACAGATTCTGGATAGATGCTCCGGCAGACCTTGAATTCCCGTATTTAATCGGAAAAGTGATCCTGCCCCTGTCCCTTCTTCCGGCCTTTTATCCCCGCCTGCACTGGTAATATACATATCCCGATAATCCACACCTCCAAAGGTCATACAGGTAATCTTTCTGGCCGGGAAAATAACCTCTAAAACTTCTTTGCCTTCCGGATTAAACCGTTTGATGCAACTCCCGTTCCAGAACGCAGACCAGACATACCCTTCAGCATCAACCGTCATACCGTCAGGTACCATTCCCTTTTCTTCGACTTTCAGAAAGAGTCTCTGATTACTAAGAGAACCATCTTCCATATTATAATTAAAAATATAAATTTCACCTTTTTTAGAATCTGTGAAGTACATCTTCTTTTTATCGGGAGTAAAACCCATTCCATTGGAGAGAGCTGCCCTGTCAAAAATCAAGTTCTGTACCTTGTCTGTATCCAGGCGAAAAAGAAAAGCATTACCTGCTTTATTCGGCATTGTCCCGCAGAAAACCCTTCCTGCCGGATCGGCAATTACATCATTAAACCTGGTATCCTTAAGTGGAGGAAATTCATCTATTAAGGGAATCAATTTTTTATCTTTCCAGAGTTTGACTACTCCTTTTTCCATAAAAAGAAGCAGGGATCCATCTTCCTGAATTGTATACCCGCCAACTGTATCTCCCCGGTATGCCTCCTCAACCATTCCAGTCTCCGGGTCATATCGATAGATAGTACCCTCAAGTATATCAAGCCAGTACAGTTTCTTCTCCAAGGGATGCCAAAGAGGTCCCTCCCCCAGCTTACACTTAATATCAAGTACCATTTCCGGGTTCATATAATCCTCCTTGTAACTCTCTGACTCTTTTCCTTAACTATCCCGGTTTCCTTATAATTTATAATCAGAGGGAAATTATGCTCTCTTTAATTTAAAGATTTATCACTTATCGGCTTTTCAAGTTCGTGGAATTCACTGGTTACATCCGGATTTTCTACAATAAGTATTTCTGAACTTTCCGAGAGAGATATTACCCCATGCCAGATCCCCCGGTTCAAAACAATAGGCTTATCAAGTTTAAAGGCGGAAATCTCTTTTTTCGGGTCAACAGCCACTAGTAGAATAGCTTCCCCGCTCAAGGGAATAAACACTTCCGGTGTATTAGGGTGGCATTCTAACACTTTTACGACTTTTCCCATCTGTTCCAAATATCCGATCTGCCAACCTTTAGCAAATTCTTTAAAAATAACAAAAAAGTTAAAAAACCCTTCCTTTTTAACTTTTGGAGTCTCTTTCGATAGAGGCTCTAATATTCTACCGAATAATTCAAATAACTCCTGAATTAATTCTAAAGTAATAATCCTCATTTTTAATACTCCTTTATATGATTGATACAACAATTTAAGTGAGTCTGTAACGAATTTACCTAATAATTACATCCGGTAGAACTGTAATAATAATCAATTCTCCTCCGATAATAATCATGTAAAAGGGATTATATAAACGATAGTAGCAATAGCCGATCAATATGCCATATATATTCTATTGAAAATATTTTTAGCTTTTTGGGAAATATCCATACAATAATATTTTTTTCAAAATATATTAATATTTTAATTTATTCACAATAGTCTTGCTAATTTCATAAAGAATGCCTACATCAACAGAAAAAGCCATATATTGGACACCTAATGAAACCCAGGATTTAGCAGTTTTAATATCATCTGCAAAGGTTCCCACGGCAATTTTATTTTGCTTGCACTTTAAAACTACCTCTTTCATCTTTTCTACTACCAGAGAGTGGTTCACCTGTCCCGGAATACCCAAAGACTGAGAAAGATCATAGGGACCAATAAAAATAACATCTATACCGGGAACTGATAATATTTCATCTAAATTATTTATACCTTCAACCCCTTCTATATGAGCAATAATCATGGTTTCTTCATTTGCAGATTTAAAATATTCAAATTTGTCCATGGAAGAATAATTCGCAGCACGGACATATCGACAGACTCCACGCTCACCCTGAGGGGAATACTTAACTGATTTTACTGCTTTTATTGCCTGAGACTTACTGTTAATCTGAGGAATCTCTATTCCTTGCGCTCCGATATCCAATGCTCTTAAAATCAAAGCCTCATCATTGCTACTTACCCGAATAATGGGAGTAATATTTGCAGTTTCAGCTGACCTTATCATATTTTGAGCACTTTGCATGGAGATAGGCCCGTGTTCTGCATCAATGATTACAAAATCAAAGCCGGCAAACCCCATAATTTCAACTGCAGCTGGATCAGTAAATTTCATAAAGGGTCCAAAGACATTCTTTCCTTCCTTTAATACTTCTTTTAAATTATTTTTTTTCAAATTTTAGTCTCCTTTTTATTATCAATCCACCATCACACCTGATCTTTTGATAATATTTTTCTTTTACCGGCAAGAGTAACTTTTTGGTTTTTAGTATTTTTTATCTATTCTGAAAGCAAAGAATAAAATATTGACAGTAGATATATAAAAATAATACATACTCAAAAATTATAAATAATTATAGCCATTACCAGTCTATAATAGTTTGATCGTCATCAGCATATAATCGAGGAGAATCCCAGTTTCCTTCAAACAATCGCTCGGCTATAACCTCTTCATCCAGTTCGATTCCAAGACCTGGCTTATTTGAAACACTAATATAGCCATCTATAATTTTAAATGGTTCTTTTAAATATCCCTCACCAATGTCCCATCCCTCTTTCATACCAAAATGTTCTCCGATAAGAAAATTGGGTGTGCAACATGCAAACTGCAGGTTAGCTGCCAGAGATATAGGACCTAATGGATTATGAGGAGCTACTTTACAATAGTATGTTTCGGCCATAGCTGCTATTTTCTTCACTTCCAGGATACCGCCGGCATGACATAGATCTGGTTGCAATACAGAGACCGCCCCGGCTTCCAGGAGTGGACGGAAACCGTATCTGGTAACCAATCGTTCTCCAGCGGCTATGGGAACAGTAACAGAGCGAGTTATCCGTGCCAGTTCGTCCGTGTTCTCCGGAAGACAAGGTTCCTCGACAAACAAAGGATAATACTGTTCAATTTCTCTGATAATCTGAATTGCTACATCAGGGTTAACTCTTCCATGAAAGTCTATGGCAATATCAATTTCGTCCCCGACAGCTTGTCGTATCTCGGCGAATCTGTGCTTTTGAGATTCGATGTAAACCTTCACACCTCGATTAGCAGTATAGGGTTCCAAAAGCACCTTGAAGGCAGTGAAACCGTTCTTTTTTCTTTCAAGTGCCCGGTTAATAATTTTTTCCGTAGTAGCACCCCAACAGTGACCGTACATCCTTATTTTTTCACGGTATTTACCTCCGAGCATTTCATAGATCGGCATGTTATAATGCTTTCCTTTTATATCCCACAAGGCCTGCTCAATCCCGCTGATAGCGCTTGTTAAAATAATACCACCCCGGTAAAAGGTATTCCTATACATAGACTGCCACAGATATTCTATCCGTAAAGGGTCTTTGCCTATTAAAAAAGAAGCTTGCTCCATAATAGCGGTTTCCACAGTACGGGCACGGCCTTCTACCATAGGTTCTCCCCATCCGGTAATTCCTTCATCGGTTGATATCTTAAGAAAGGACCATCGTGGCTTCACATGAAAAACTTGTAGATTAGTTATTTTCATATCTTTCTCCTAAGAAATATTTTTTGATGACCATGAGGCATCAAGATCATTCTCGGTAACCACAGGCAACAAGGCTCCTCCATCAATATCAAGGCAGGATCCGGTCATATAAGAAAACTCCTCTGATGCCATTCTACATATGACAGCCGCAATTTCCTCGGGTTCAGCGAAGCGCTTCAATGGAATTTTTGTCTTTACCTGTTGAATAGGATTATCTTTCGGCCAACCTACGTCGGTATACCCGGGAGCTATAGCAACAACTCGAATCCCATAGCGGGCTAGCTCAAATGCTGTATTTCTTGTAAATTTCGCAATTGCCATTTTTGTAGGGCCATAAACGCTGGCAGTAGGCCAGCAACCATCTTTCTGGTTTGAAGAGACATTTAAAATAACGCCTTTCTTTTTCATACTGATCATATTTTGTGCCGCTCGCTGAGTGCAGAAAAATGTTCCTTTCCAATCAATGTTTGTGACTGTATCCCATAACTCCTCTGTAACCTGAATAAATGGAGCAAAAATACTCACTCCTGCATTATTGACAAGAAGATCAATAGACCCGAACTCCTGAAAGAACTGGTCAAACATCGAGTTTATTTCGGAAACTTTTCCGACATTGGCTTTCAAGATAAGAGCTTTACGTCCCATTTTTCTGATACGGTCTGCAACCTCCTCAGCCTCCGTACTATGAACATTATAATTCACTCCTACATCATATCCCCGCTTAGCTAAAGCAAGGACTACTGCTCTTCCGATTCCCTTACTTGACCCGGTTACTAAAGCAATTTTATTCATATAGCTACCTCATTACATTTTAAAATATTTAATACTTGTATCCATGTCCTCCGAACTCTTAATTTGAAAGAAAAGAGCACCCCATCCAGAGAAAATACCGGATCATCCTTAAATTCATTCCGGACAGAGATAAAGCTTTTCCCGTCTCTAAATTAAAAGTTTGATTTCCTTGTTTCATCAGATTATTATGTGGATTTCCGTAATCTCTCCTGCTTTATCTGATCGATCGTAACTGCAATGAGAAGAATTCCTCCTCTGGCAATGTACTGATAAAAGGTCGGGATATTCATCAGATTCATAGCATCCTGGACCGTTCCCATAATCAGAACACCCACAATGACGCCTTTTATGGGGGCAATACCACCCTTCAACGATACACCGCCCAAAACACAGGCGGAGATTACATCGAGAGAAAAACCTAAAGCTGCATTTGGCTGTCCGGAAGTCATTCGGGAAGCAAGGACAACTCCGGCAAAACCGGCCATAAGGCCCTGCACCATGAAAATAATGATTTTTGTTCTATCAACATTTATACCGGCAAGACGTGCAGCTTCGATATTTCCTCCAATGGCCAGGGAATCCTTTCCATAAGTAGTTTTATTAATAAGGATACCAAACACCACGAAGCAAAGAATGCTAATCAATATGGGATTAGGAATTCCAAAAAAATTCCCGTTTCCCAAACTAAAGAAATTCGCATTTCCAATAGATCTTGCCTGACCTCCACATACGATGAAAGTGAATCCACGGACCATTTGTGCCATTGCAAGTGTGGTAATAAGAGCGTTGATATGAATTTTTGCAATGATTAACCCATTCATTAATCCGATAAGACCTCCACCAACTATTCCACAAATAATACCCAGGAATACACTCCCTGACATATTTATAACAACTGCGGCTATAACTCCGGAAAAAGCGACAATCGACTCCACAGAGAGATCGAAATCACCTGAAGCAAGGCAGAACAGCATAGTACATGCGACCATACTAACCATTGAAACCGACAACCCCAAGGCTATCATGTTACGTAAGGTGAAGAAATAGGGAATAAATAAGGAAAAAAGGATAAAAAGTACAATGTAAACAATCACTATTCCGGAATTTGTCCAAAATCCCCTAAGTATTTTCATGATATCAAAAGATCTATTTGCGGTATTCCCGCTGCTATGCTCAGTCATATGACTTTCCCCCTAAGAAATCGTGTTTTGTTTGTTATTTTCCGGTAATGCAAAATGAAGAACCTTTTTTTCACTTACATCAGCACGGTCGAGTTCCTTGACCTTCTGTCCATTCCGCATAATAATTACTCTGTCTGAAATACCTAAAACTTCCGGTAATTCACTTGATACAAAGATAATAGCTTTACCAGATTCGGCTAATTTGTAGATTAGTTGATAGATTTCACTTTTAGTACCCACATCGATTCCTCGAGTCGGTTCATCCATTATGATTACCTTGGTTTCGATAGACAAAAGCCTTGCTATAATCACTTTCTGTTGATTCCCTCCTGAAAGGTTTCTAATCAATTGCTCCAGGCTGGGCGTTTTTATTTTCAATTTATCTATAAAATCAGTAGCATTCTGCCGTTCTTTTACCTGATCAAGAAAAATGCCGAATTTGACAAAATTTTTTCTGACAGTAATATTTATATTCTCGTTTACGTCCCGCACCGGGATTATACCTTCACGCATTCTATCCTCCGGACACAAGACAATTCCGGAGGCAAGAGCATTGCCCGGATTTTTAATAAACACTTCTTTATCATTCAGAAAGATACTTCCTGATTCCTTTTCAGAAAGACCATAGATAATCCTCATCAACTCGGACCTTCCAGCTCCAACCAAACCATAAAAACCCAGTACTTCTCCACTTTTCACAGAAAAATTTACAGGTTTCTGTATTCCAGGACCTTTCAAGTCCTTAATCTCAAGTACCGTCTCTCCCTGTTCTCTTGACTTGTATCCGTAAACATCAGTGATAGAACGACCGACCATTTTTTTTACTATTATTTCATTGTTGACTAAATGCATATCCTCAAACGTTTCTACGAGTTTCCCGTCCCTGAATACAGATACAGAATCGCATAGCTCAAATATCTCATTCAAAAGATGGGAAACATATATTATCACACAACCCTGCTTCTTCAGACTGCGAACGATAGTAAATAACTGCTTCTTTTCTTTTTCAGAAAGACTCGATGTTGGCTCATCGAAGGCTATGATTTTTGCGTTCAACAGTAAAGCCTTCCCAATTTCAATCATTTGCCTTTGAGCAATTGGAAGATTTTTAACAATGGTATGTGGATCGATATCCTCTAATAATGATGCAAGCTGCCGATCAGCTATAGCATCGAGTATGGATGTCTGAATGAACCCATGTTTTGTTGGCAGATGGCCAAGTAGTAGATTTTCCGCAACACTCATTTCAGGAACAAGATTCAGTTCCTGATAGATAACCGCTACACCTGAATCTCTAGCGCTTTTAATTGATTTAAATTGCATTTCCTTCCCGTCTATAAAAATACTCCCTTTTGTCTGGGTGTGGGCTCCGCTTAATATTTTTAGAAGCGTGGATTTACCTGCGCCGTTTTCCCCTACAAGGCCATGGATTGAGCCCTCGTTAACACTAAGAGATATGTTGTCCAGAGCTTGAACGCCAGGAAATTGCTTACTAATGCCTTTGAATTGTAAGTAACCGTCCATTGTTGTTCCTTTCGAACCGGGGTTCCGGGAAAATCCAAAACCCCGGTATAGAGTAACGATGTAAAAAAGAACCTTCTCTTATATTTTTTCTTAATCTAATCCCATTTCATGAAGTATTTCCTTGTAGTTTGCACGATCCATAAGAACACCTGCGGTTGAAATAAGTTTTTCTGGTTCTACGCCATCTGCAATCCATTTGTACATATTTTCAGCAGTTCCAAAACCGTGTCGTTTTGCAGCAAGAAGAACTGTAGATATAAAGCCCGTCATTTCTTTCTTTTCGAACTCACCGATAGCAATGGCACTGCCATTGATACCAACACCTATGATATTCTCAGGTTCAATACCGTTTCCTTCAAGGGCACGCACTCCGCCAATGGTAGTGTCATCGCATAGAGAATACACAAACCAATTTTCGATTTCCGGATGAGCTGCAACAAGAATATTTGTGGCGTCAAACCCGGCTTCGATATTAGAGCTGGTCTTAGTAGGGGTATCGAAAATGTTTTTTTCAGGAAAACTCATGCTTTTTAAAATGTCGCTGGCACCGTCAGTACGTGCCTTGCTGGTGGGAAGCTCATTAAAAGTCAGGCAAGCTGCTCCGGTAGAATTAAGATCCCACCCTCGATTTTTAGCTTCTTCCATACAAGCCTTACCGACCTGCTTTCCAATTTCATAGGCAGAAATTCCCATATGAGGGACTTCTTCCATCGGCTTTCCATTAAACCCGATAAATCTATCATCGACACTCATTACTTTGAGTTTATACTGATCCGCTTTCATCTTGATAGACGGGCCTAATTTTACATCAGGGGTGCAAATGACAAAACCCTGAGCATTTTGCGCTGCAAGGTTATCTATGGCAGCAAGGACTTTTTCCCCATCCGGTGTTCCAATTTTTACCAGCGTAAATCCATATTCTTCTGCGGCCATGCTTGCAAATTTCCATTCATCCTGGAACCATGGATTTTCGGGCATCTTAACAAGAAATCCAATCTTGACTTCTGCAAAGCTAAATGAAGTAAATATAATAATTAAAGCTAATACCAGACCAATTACTAATAAATTACGTTTCATAAAATTAATACCTCCTTAAAGTTTAACTAAAAAAATTTAATCAAGCACCTACATTATTTCTTTTTTTATTACACCTCCTTTTTTAAGTTAATTTGTCTTTTCGCTCATTTGTTGTCAATTTTCAAGAAAAAAAAATTATTTATTAAAATAATATAAATAATGTTAAAAATAATTGGTTCGGGTAAAACTACACTGATTACTAATTATAAAAATTATACCAATGGAATAATTCAATGCTTTTCCCCACTTATTTTATTTCCCAATTATATCCCAATCGTTTAGATATCTTTCTACCTATACTCAATATAGATTTCTTTAAAAATTTCTTTCGCTGAGCATTTATTCTATAAGTAGGGCTGGAGACACTAAGAGCAGCTATTACCTCTCCATGATAATTTTTTACTGGAACAGCAATGCAATAGACTTCCTTTTCGTTTTCCTCTTTATCGAAAGCAACGCCTTGTTTTCTTATTTGTTCAAGTTCTTTTTCTAATTCTTTCTTGTTAGTAATAGTATTCTCAGTAAACTGCTGAATCTTTGTATGGGCAATTATTTCCTTTCTTTCTTTTTCCGGAATATAGGCTAAAAGTATTTTCCCTAAGCCTGTCGAATATAGAGGAGCTCTTCTTCCTACTCGAGAAACCATCGTTATAGTCTGAGGGGAATTCTCTTTAGCAATATAAAAAACATCTTTGTGGTCTAATATACCTAAATGAACAGTTTCATTGCACTCACTTACCAATTCTTTGAGAAAAGGAGAAGCTTCTTTTGCCAGATTGATTTGATGATATCGACTCATGCCTAATTCTACCAGCTTCAAACCTAATAAATATTTTTGATCTTCAGAATTTTGTTCTACATAACCTCGATATTTTAAAGTATCTAATATGCGGTGAATGGTACTGGGATAAATTTCTAATTTTCTACTAATCTCCATAATGCTCAAAGGTGCATTATTTTGAAAAAGAATATCTAAAACGGAGAGGGATTTATCTAATACTTTTATTGGATAGGTGGGCTTAAGTTTAATCATATTTTTTCCTTTGTGTTTCTGTATTGTAGAATGTCATTCTGTTTTTTTATTATATAAAATCAATTTTACATTTGTCAAGTTTTTTTTCAAGTTTTTTAACTTCTTCAAAGTACCCCACTAAAGTTTACACTAACTAAAATTTAACTAACAGTTTATTTAAAAGAATACGGAAAAATACGCGAGATTTACATTAAAAAAAACCTGCCGGAGGAGGACCATCATCCTCCTCCGGCAGGTTTTTGCACTATATCTCTATATACTATTAACCGCCCCTTCTATTCTCTTTAAAGCTTTCTCAAGGACAGAACGGGGACAGGCAATATTCATTCTCATAAAGCCCTTTCCTTCGGTTCCAAACCA
>Ga0208771_1001960_pt1 | contig 10271 bp, 7 predicted proteins | sample AntAceMetag02UKX_FD_184775 | JGI IMG/M metagenome (GOLD analysis project Ga0208771, IMG submission 184775) | Saline lake microbial communities from Ace Lake, Antarctica - Antarctic Ace Lake Metagenome 02UKX (SPAdes) (version 2) | ecosystem: Environmental > Aquatic > Non-marine Saline and Alkaline...
TTTTAGCTTCGTACTTGCTTATTTCATTACGTTTTTTGAAAGAACCAGGCATATAGTTTTTGAATATTCCAAAAACATCTTGGAAATTTTGTCTACATGCTATTAGTTCAGAAATTATTAAAAACTCTAGGTCAGAACGTGATCCATAGTGTCTATTATCAAAATAGAATGATTCTCCAGCTTGTAGTTTTGATGTATGCCTCATGCCCTTATAACACCACTCAGGAATACTGTTTGCATCTAATTGAATCGGAAGAGGGAATGGGAAAAGATTATTTCTAAAATCAACTTGCTTATCATATGAATTGAATGGTGATGCTTTTATTTGATTATCATTTATGTAATTTTGAATTGTTTGAGGATCAACCCATCCTCTACCATCTGAATAGTCAAAACCAAATGGATCATCAGGATTGAAATATAATTCAGTCTTTGCGTTCTTCCTTGCAGTGTAGTTTAGTCTTGTTCTGTCACCAGTTGATTTATCAAGACCTAATCCATCTAAAAATTTTGATATATAAAGCCATCTACTCTCATAGGTTGTTGATGGTAGTATTTCTGGAGTAAGTACATAAGCACGTAATCTACGACTGCCAAACAAGGTATCATTGAAGGTTGGATGTATTAAACAGGGTAAACCTGTTCTTATATGTATTTCATTCAATGGTGTTCCAAGTGGGTAATCATCAAAGTCAAACGCATGGTATGAGTGCATAAGTGCATTTGCTTTGCATCTTTTACCTGTGAATGTTGATGGTATATTTGCAGGACCATCTTTTACTTCAAGATGATTATCACTCTCAATTCCATCACGCAAAGAATCTATAGACAAATTGTATTCATTTTCAGGATTTATATCCTTACAGTTTTTAACTTTAGACTGGCAACCCTCCCAGTCATTCAAACTTGTACTTGCGATTAAGCTAATCCTTTCCAATACAAAGATTAACTCAAAACATTGACAAGGCTCCCCTGATATGGCATAATTGATTTTGGAAAAATAAATTAGGCATTCAGAGGGGCTCGTATTTTGAGTCCCTTTTTGTATTTATAGTATTTTCATCAACTTGGCTTTAATGCTACTGGTACCTCCAATATCTCTTTCAATTTTTTTACATCCTCTGCTTTATAAACTGCAGTTCTAGGTTGTAAGTCCATATTTGCTCTCATGTATGGTGTTGGTTCATATGCAGTAATCAATCCTTTTCTTCTGAATGCACGTAGTTGATGCAACCGAATTCCGAGTAAAGCAAGAACTTCGCTTGTTTTGAACCAACCTATTGGGCTATATAAACTTCCATCAAATAGAGTCATAATCTGTAATAATACCTAATATGACTGATATGTCAACTAAACATTTATATACACTTTTGAATCAATTAAAACTATATACTGTCAAGTATGTTTTGGTTGATTGGCTTGCCTTCTTCTTTGCCTTTTTGTATAGCAGGAGCTGGGTCATAAGGTTCTAACATTGCATAATAATTTGAATCTATTCCATTTTTGAGAATATCATCACATACAAGATTTACTCCTAGCTCTAAGATAGAACCTTGCCAAACCCTCTTGTGAGGTTTACTCATTTTGTGTGCTGTGTCCCTGAGTTTTTTTATTGTTTCAAATCTCAATCTGAAAGTAGTTTTGCCATGTGTGGATACAGAGGTTTTTTTTGTTACTGCTGAACCTCTACCAATTTCTAAGCTACCTAAATCTCTTTTGGCATCAATTCCCAAGTGTATACCTCCTTAATCTATCTCTTATCTCATCAGTAAGTGAGTTGAAATCTTTTGAGCCATTTGATCTAGGATCATAGATGTTGATTGGTTTGCTAGCATTGATTGCTTCTGCTAGAGCAACATTATTTCTGATATAGGTATCCATAACTAGATCACCCCATTGAGAGGCTATGTAGTCCTTTATTGAGCGTGAGAGGGTGGTTCTACTGTCAACACGGTTCAAAAACATTCCAAGAATCTTCACAGGCTTGATTGAAGATGCAATATCATCAATCGTTTTTTTTGTTTCAGCCAATCCATAAATCGAGTATTTGCTGGCTTCCAAAGGCATTAAAATATAATCAGATGCAACCATTGCATTTTGTGGGATAAGATCAAGAGACGGAGGAGTATCTATCAAACAATAATCATAACCTTCAAGTCCTGATAATCTGTTTGCTAATATTTCTTTTGCTTGTCTTTGACCTTTGATGTCTGCTCCAATTGCTGATAATCTAAAACTCCCTGGTACTATATCAATATTTTCAAATTCGGTCTTCTCAATTATGTCATTAATATTTTTGCTACCCTCAAATACCTTTGCTAAATTATCCGATTCATAAAATCCAAACATAATTGAAGCATTGCATTGAGTATCAGTATCCAAAACAAGCACTTTCTTTTTATGCTTTGTAGCAAGAATCCCTGCTAGACTACAGACAGTTGTTGTTTTCCCAACTCCACCTTTACCGTTGTTTACACATATTTTGATCATCTATTTCTCCTTGTATTGATACCTATACAGATATTGTAGCCATATATATGGCATAAGTCAAGACATACTATAGAATCAGCATTATTTACTAATGCCATACGTATTGTTATTATCAACTTATACCCAACTTGAGAAACTCTCCCTATTTATTTGATCAGAGCTGTGTAACCACATCAACAATATTACTATTGCCATACGTATGGCTCATGTATAGATACCTCACTATTAGAATGTCTCTTATTATTGCCATATATATGGCTTGTGTATACAATTTCCAATATTAGGAAGCATTCAAATAACCAATGTTCCAGCACAATGTCTCACTAATCTTGCTTTGTTGTTCTGATACTGGTCATCCAAACTGTATCAATCTCAAAAATAGCTCCACAGATTTTGTGGTAGTATGTTTGGAATATAGACCACCTGTATAAAAAGACCCCCCCCGTACACCAGCATTAATCACATCCAGCATATCCTATGTATATACTCACTCAGTTAAAGCCCTCTTTAATTGAGTACATTCATATCATACAACATCACATACATCAACATCTCGCAGTATATCGATAAATAGCTAATAATTTAATGCCATGTATATGCATAGATTCTGTGATTCAATTGCTCTGTATATGTTATGCCCTGTAATCAGTAAAGACCTTGTTATGAGCCTGTATTGTGTATGGTATACATAGGAAAACCCCTCATAAGTTACCATGAAGGGCTGTGTAATATGATTCTACTATGTATCTTATCCTTTATCTAGACCAAAGTAATCCTGTAACCATGTCATACTATCATCATCATCTGTCTGCAAATAGCTATGTATGCACTGTCTACATGCTGGATCATCGACCTGTTCAGCATAGTATGCTAATGTATCATAACCATCTATACTATCATCATCAATAAGCCTGATAAACGCTTCCATTGCTTCATCTTTAGTAACCATGTTGACTCCTCTCTATATAGTGTGTGTACTATATTATGTGAATTGCTGCTATAAGTTTACTCGCCTGTGATATAATGATAACTTAGTTAGTATCTATGGGATTCCTTATATTTGTATGTGTATCGATAATATAGTATGTATCATATATGCGTGTTGATAAACAATACAATCTTAAAAGATATTTCTTCAAATAGCCCGCATCATTCTAACTTCTTTCATTTTTCAATCGCTTTTATACCCTAAGGAACTAATATAGTGTTTTCGGAGCTAGTTGATTTCACCACCCTCTATCAACCCTCTCTTTCCAACCCTTATAATCCCTAAAGGACTTAATAGGTTGTTTGTAGACTAGTTTCTAGCAGAAAAGGTATATTGTAGAACAAAATATAAAGATCTTGTTGTAACACCCTTATATAACAATTGTATTATCCTTTATCTAGATGGTCTAAATCTTCTCCAGGTGGTGTTTGTCTCTTTAACTTGCCTGTTAGCCATCACTATTTTCCTTGTTCTCATCAGATACCTATTATTCTGCCTCAAGGCTTATGTTTTTGCAGGTTGTGATTTCTATAATAGTCTAACTCCTTTCGGTTTTAGCACCCAAATTGTTCTGCACAATAATTTTAAGATTCACTCTTAAGGCCATTAAAAAACACCCAGGGGAGTGTGTATTGACCTGGGTGTTTTTTATACAAACATAGGATACTTGCAAAGTATTATTTTATATGAAGGATTCTCCTTACATACATAGTCTTACCAAATTGATCAGTTACCTTGATTTCAACATCATAATCACCGGAGGTTGAGTACGTGTGGACTGACTCTGCTAATTCTTCATTATTTGATATGCTGTCTTTTTCTCCATCTCCCCAATCTACTGAAATACTGTATGGTGAAGAGCCACCATCAGGTTTCAGATAAAGAGTTATTTTGTCGCCAACTTTTCCTGTGGAGGTTTTTGTATTGATGCCTTCCCAGTCAATATAGAGTGATAGGGTTTTTTGATGACTCTTTGGGATAATCAATACTTGAGAATGATCGGATATTGCATGATGCCTTTCAGATGATGCAGAACCAATGAAGGAAATCGTCTTTGGGCTTTCTCCTATGTAGACATCATTGTTAATTCTAAATTTTAGCTCGTACATTATAGAACTACCAGCATCTATTTTCCATACAATATCTGACCAGGATAATCTACCTGCATCGCCCACAGGTCTTGAGGAAACAAGTATTAGTTCTCTTGGATATATTAATGATAGCTGGTTGTTTATGGATGGCACAATACCTACGTTACTTACTCTAATTTTACATGTGATAAGGTCATCCTTATGGTACTGGTATCCATCTGTCCAAACATTGATTTTCAGTGATGGACTTGGGATTTCAAGCTCTATTGGTATTTCGATATCTGTTCCATCTCCATCTAAGCCAAAACTTAATTCCTGATCATCAAAAATACTCTGTATATGCAAATTTAACTTAACTGATTTAGGTATCGTACTAAAAGTTGTATTTGATACATTTGCAGATGTGGGTTTATAATTATTTGATGATGCACTACTAATTAAAGACTTAAGAAACATTTCAAAAAGTATTCCAAAGGTATCTTCACCGATTTCCACAATAAGTTTATCAGCTTCGTCCTCAGCTTCTGCATACTTTTTCATTTCACGCAAGGTCCAAATCCTCTTGAAAATAACCCAGTTACCATACGTGAGTTTCACTGCTACTGGTGATGTAAAGTATCCAATTGCTTTTATAGAAAGCGTTACAGCATTTAAAATGCAGTTATCAATTTCAATAACCATAACATTGAATAAATCACCAGCAACAGCCTTGAAGACTCCATTACTTTTCGTTGAGTTTATTGACTTATGATTCAGCACAGTCTTGTTTTTATAAAGATTACCTTCAAAACTACGATCATGATAATCAGAAAGTTTTTCATCAAAAAGAGCACTGGATAATGGTATTATTCCATCGTTATTTTTATACTTCTGGTCAAAACCAGAAACTGCTAAAGACCATCTGGAAAGTGACCATTCAGTTAGAAGATCAGGAGTTTTATCATTAATTAATTTGAGGATAGTAGCCCCAACAGGTATGATACTCCCCGTTAGTAGTGATTTGCTAGTTGCAGCAACGAGTTTGGCTATATCGTCTTCTGTTAAGTGCTCAGCAAACTCCTCTCCAAATTTTCTTGTAATTACAGTTTGAATGCCATTTGGTTTAACCATTTCGAGAATATCGTTAAACGTTAGATCAAGATTTATAAAATCAACACCATTTTCAAGATCACAAGCATAAGCATAAATCTTATCAAACCGGTTGATATTCGGTGAATTACCATCCAATTGATTCAATTCTTGAAGATATTGGTTGGTATATTTAATATTATCGTTGTTATCATAATTATCCCATGATAAGCCCTGCACCAGTTTTGAAGCATATTCCAAACTTGAGGACTTGGGTGATTTTGTCCATTTATAATCATCAGGCCACATAAATTTGACCACTTTATCAATATTTCCAGGGTTGTCTACACTTGGTGTTAGAATATTCCATGGAGTATTAGCAAACGGTGTCCCATGGTGTGGAGTTGCAAGTGTTATAAGTTTGTTGACCCTATGACCAAATTGCATGCCATACTGGCTACTTCTAGCATTCATTAAGGATCTTCCAACAAGCCCTCCGAGTGAATGGCCAATGATATAAAAGTTTCTCTTAGGGAATTCACCTTCGCCTATCAAACGGTCAATCTCCTCACCTGCCATTATCCCAATACTCTCTATAGAGTCAACTTGTGGTGCATACTCTATACCGAGTTTATCATAATCAATCACTATCTGATTGTTTATAGAATTAGTATATTTAGTATTAGCCAAAATATGTTCTTGAACTTCATATCGTATCTTGAGGGCTTCTTTTTTAGTGCCATCAGCGTCATTTTTTGAAAGCATACCAAATATTTTGCCATACGTTTCAGCAACACCCATTTCCTTCCACATATAGTTCCAAAGCCATGAACTTGAGGCATCATAAGTAAGCACGTAAGGTTTAAATTTTTCAAATATAAAAGTGTCTTCGTGGCTGGTAACAAAGAATTTGTCTAGAAGTTCTTTCCAGGGGTCTGTCCCATTCAAAGGGTAACCAGATCTATTCCCAAAGAAACTGAATCCATGGATTAGTAAAATTGGGGTTCTTCCTACAAGTTCAGGACAAGGATCAGCCCATGATGCATAGTTAATTGCAGGATACCTTGTTATTGTAGAATACGCTATCTCAGTACTGTACCAATGGAAAACCCCTGTAAAAAGCTGTAATCTACAATCAATGGAGTCTTTTCCTTTTGGAAGCCATGCAGGGTCAACGTAGAAATGTCCCTTATTCTTGTAATCAAAATTTATTTGCGGATTATCTGCTCCATCACCATGCTCCATTATTGTTTTCCAGTTAGTCCATGACCCATCATCATTTTTAAATGATATTCCACAGATATTACTTCCAACAAATGGCATTGAGAGTTCCTGCAAGTGATCGAACCAGCTGTAGTTCCATTGCAAGAGTGTATCTGTTCCAATAGGCATTCGTTCCGGTACATATTCCCACCTTAAAACTAAATCAGCAGATGACATTGCATTAATCGAACTGGTAGAGTATGGAGAAACTACGTGATTCAACAAATGGTTTGAGTGCTCATCATAGGTTCTATCATATAATCTTACAATAGCATCTGGTGAATAAACTTTTGACACTCCATCCAAAACCTTCACCTTATAAACAAGACTAATGGTTTCTTCATGTTTCAGATTCAATCGCCAGCGAAGGGTTATTCCAGAATGTTTAAAAGCCACCAATCTTCCAGGGATTTCATCCCAACACCATTTACCTTTGCTTTCACAAGTGCCCTGGGTGTAGTTGTAGATGCTGTGTGAAAAAACATCAAAAGAGCAAGGCTCCATATAATCAGCATATTCTGTACCATACGGAATGACATCCTCTACAATGACAGGAACTGTAGAATCTGGGTCTCCGAGTTCAGCTTTGATATTGATTCTGTAGGTGAGAATTTCACCAGCTTTAACATCCCTCCCAAAGTCTAGGAAGTCGTTGTTGCCATCCAGTTCGATGTCTTTGGTAACTTGAATGTCATTTGAAGAATTTGTTGATTGTCCAATATTTGGGTTTGTGGTGACATACAAGATTGCATTGTGAGGGTTGGAATAAGAACCATAATCATACCACGCAATATGCGGGTTGTCCTTGCTGTCGAGTACAAGGGAGGGGAGGATGGATGAACTACTATTTCTACTAACATTGTAATCACACACCAGTCCATCAGCATACACCCATTCGTTGCCATTCCAGCGAGTGTAAAATATCTCTAGTGCTGCATTAAACCACACAATATGAGGGTTACCAATGGAGTCTATAGAAAGAACTGCTGCTCTACTATTTACACCAATAGTACCCGCTGCACCCACTCTTGCATTGCGAATACTTGGATCATACACCAGCCCATCAGCACATACCCATTCGTTGCCATTCCAGCGAGTGTAAAATATCCGAACCTTTTTTGTATAATTTCCAATCGTATCGTCCCAAGCTATGTGTGGGTTACCACTACAATCAAGTACAAGAGAAGGGTCCCATGAACCACCATCGTCATCGCTCATATTGGCATTGCTGGTCCCAGGATTATAAACAGCACCATCAGCACATAACCAGTTACTACCATTCCAGTGGACATAAAAGATTTCACAATTCTTTGTGGTACAATCTCCCCATGCTATGTGTGGATTGTCGCTACTATCCAGAACTAAGGAAGGACAACCAGAAATGCCCGTGTTTCTACTTATATTGGCATTTCTAGTAGCTGAATCATAAATACTACCATCTGCACACAACCAATTACTGCCGTTCCAGCTGACATAGAATATGTCAGAGAAATCTCCCCATGCTATGTGTGGATTGTCGCTACTATCGAGCGTGAGCAAATGGGAACCGTTATCGAAAACACCATTATCACTCACGTTTGCTGGGTTTGGGTTTGCGGTTGGATTGTATACACTACCATCTGCACACAACCAATTACTACCATTCCAATGGATATAAAAGATATCTTGATCACGGTTATCATTTTCGTTACCCCATGTTATGTGTGGGTTATCACTGCTGTCCAAGGCAAGGCATTGCGTTGTATAATTGTTATCCCCGGTCTTACTCACACAAGCACTTGCTGGATTAGTTGCATAATCATCACCATTCGCACACTCCCAATTTGAACCATTCCAGTGGACATAAAAGATTTTAACGCTACTAGATGAACTTTTAGCCCTCCACAATATATGTGGATACTCTCTCTTGGAATCAAGTGCAAGGCAACGCTTCATATCAGTTGAATACCTGGAATCATAACTCAAAACAATATCCATAGTTTTCTCTACTATTGTTGCGTGACCACGATATGGTGAACCAGCTGCTCCAAACCAGAGGGGATCATCGGCCAGCACTTTATCACTCATTCCAGATGGATAATTCCAAGGAGTAACTACTAGAACCATAACCAACACGGCAACAACAAGAACTCGCAATCTAATCATATTTGTATATCACTCCTGTTTAACATATGTTATATACATGTATCATGAATATAATATATTTCAAGTGTTTTAAAAATATTAGTGTCAATCTGTTTTGTCTTGCTGTTTTTTTCATTATGTTTGCCACAGTGATTTGTGGGTATTAGATGAATTGGTGCAATTTAAGATAATCCAATGTCTCACTAAACTTGCCTTATCGTCCCAATACTTAATTATCAAAAAAGTATCATCCAAACTGTATCAATCCCAGAAAAAGCTCCACAGATTTTGTGGTAGTATGTTTGTAATACATACCTCCCGTATAAAAAAGACCCCCCTGTAGAATAAATAAACAACTCCCTATATTTTCAAAATTCATGGGTTAGCTGTGAGATGTTGATTGTTTGCTCCTTATTCCACCCGCTGTTCTGTTTAGTTCCCTACCCAATATCTTCCACACAGCAACTCCAGACCATTCACTTGCATGTTTGGGTTTGTAGCCTGTGAGGTCTAGTTCGTGTGCGATGTCTGTGTAGGATGTTTCTGTTTCTCTGAGGTGTTTCATAAGTCTGATTGCTTTCTGCTCTCTGTGGTTCTTAGATAGGTTGTTGTTAGTATCACAGTCATAACCATAGGGTGTGTGGTTCCATCTCTTGCCTTGTGATTTTAGATGTGTGAGTGCTGTTTTTGTTCTCTCACCTGTTACATCTCTTTCAAACTGTGCTAGTCCTGCCATTATTGTGAAGAAGAGCTTACCATTTGCAGTTGATGTATCTACTCCAATATCAAACAGGTGAAGATTAATATCTAGTCTTTTGAACTCTGTTGTTGGAGGGGGTTACTTGTGGAGGTGCTTCTATCTTTGTGAGGTTTGAGCTGTTGTTTAATATCATCAATTTCCTTTTTCAATTTCACAATCCTTTTATCCATCATAATAGCAAGCCAGGCTATCAGTATAAAAGTGATAAATACTGATATGTAAACAAGTCTTGAAGCATTTCCTAAGAAAAACATAATATCTCCTTTGCGTTCCCCGCGGGTCATGGTGTGTAGATGATGTCTTCATCTGTTCCTGGCTTGTCTACTGCAGTTGTCTGTTTAGAGTATCGTATATGTGTATTTTACCAATTGTGATGCAAGTCTATTAAGACTGAGTTATTTATCTCCCTATAGTAATAATTGTATCCCAAAATATCGAGCAATTTCAATACTGGTACTCTCATTTCTAATGGTTTATAATAGACATT
>Ga0208771_1001967_pt1 | contig 10249 bp, 13 predicted proteins | sample AntAceMetag02UKX_FD_184775 | JGI IMG/M metagenome (GOLD analysis project Ga0208771, IMG submission 184775) | Saline lake microbial communities from Ace Lake, Antarctica - Antarctic Ace Lake Metagenome 02UKX (SPAdes) (version 2) | ecosystem: Environmental > Aquatic > Non-marine Saline and...
TGTTCCATACAGGCCGCTTGAGTGAGCTAAAGCAAGCCAAACCGGGGGATCTTGTATTCGTTTCTTCCATGGGTGACTTCTTTCATGAGACGGTACATAGCTCATGGCAGGATTGCGTCATGCATGAAGTGAAGAATCACCCAGAGCTCACATTCCTGTTTCTCACCAAACGTGCAAGTCGGATGCGTGATTACTTCGTGAGCTATGTTGCCGGTGATCCGTGCGTGAAGCGCCCGCCCCAGGTGATGCCGCAAAATGTTTGGTTGGGAGTCACAGCCGAAAATCAGGTGCGGGCCTATGAGCGTGTACCCATCTTGTTGGGGATCCCCGATGTTGCAGTGCGGTTTGTATCCATTGAGCCGATGCTTCAGGAAGTGCGTCTTAATCCCCGTTTGGATTGGGTGATTGCAGGTCCAGAGAATGGCCCCCAGAGCCGCCGCTTTGATCCGTGGTGGATTGAGTCTCTGTTGGCAGATTGCAAGGCAGAGGGCATTCCGTTCTTTGATAAGCGTAATGATCCTGATGTGGTGAGACAGTTCCCCGGCCCCCATCGTTTTGCCTATCAGAATTGTTGCCACTATGAGCAAGGGGCTTGTGATCATCCCCAGCATAGAGATCTTGGGGATTGTGTTGAATGCCCGCTGTTTCAGAAGTTGGCCGGTGAGGAGCTGGAGGATCTTGACGATGAGTGAGAAGACTCGTGGGAATTGGATGTTGGGGTTCTGTGTGCGATCACTTGTAGGGTGGAAAGATCGTAGAACTGGCAAGCGGGGAACCCGTTGCCGCAATTGGAATGATCAGGAAAGGTGTGATGCTTGTATCCGGTTTGGAAATTACGTGCCGGAAGATGTTGGTGAAGTGAAGCAAAAAAGAAAGAGGAGGTAGTTGATGCCGGAAGAAAACAAAATTAAGAATGTGGATGCTGTTGAGATGAATGCTTGTGACTTTCTCAAGGAAGTAGATGCCGGGAGTTGCGTGCATGAGCTCACACAGGCCATTGAGGCAGTTGTCAAGGGGATCCGCGAGACGAGCAAAAAGGGTAATGTTACCCTGAAGCTGGAGCTGGAGCCTTTCAAGGGGGATCCCAATCGGATCGTGGTAGGATATCACGTCAAAGGAAACGCACCGCAGCCCGCGAAACCGATCAGCATGTTCTTCAGTACGCTGAAGAATACGTTGCAGCGCACGAACCCGCTTCAGGCTGAATTTGAAGATGGAGGGTTTTAAGAGAAAGGCTGAAAGAAGGGCTGAAGGCTGAAGGTTGAAAGCTGAAATTGTAAATGAAAATCAGAAAGATGAGGTTAGTTATGAGTCATGTAAATGATGTGAGACAGAGGTTGTCAGGTTTGGATGGTAGTGCGGTACGTGAAATTGTTGCACTTGCCAGTGAAGCGGGAGGATTGCGAACATCCCAGCTAAACCATGATGGGCATGGTGCAATTCCACTCGCAGTGGTGGGGGATGTGATTGTTGATTTGAGCAAGTTCATCCCTGAGGAACCAGATCGTATCCGGGCTTCTGTGACGCATAACAGTGTCACCAGCTTTTGTGATTATCTGAATCGGTATAAGAGTGATGAGAGCACCGTGTTTGCTTCGGTGTTGGAAGCACCTTATGAGTTCACTGCAATTCTGGATTATCATGGGAAGGTTGCTGCCAATTGGGGCACCCATATTGTCAAGTTGGTTTTGACCGAGACGGATGAATGGAAGACTTGGATGCAAAGCGATAAGTCTTCCATGAATCAGGCCGAGTTTGCCATCTTCATTGAGGACAACTTGAATGATATTGTTGAGCCCGATGGCGCTACCATGCTGGAGTTGGCGTTGAATCTGTCAGCTACCCAGGAGTGTGGATTCAAGGGCAAGCTGAATCTTCAGAATGGAGATGTTGGTTTGGTTGTGGATCAGCAGACAGAAGCCGTTGCACTTGGCAAGAATGGCGAGATTGCGATTCCGAAAGAGCTGTCAATCAAGCTGTCACCATTCCGAGGGTTGGAGCAGAAAACGATTTCTGCCCGCTTCCGGTATAACTTGCGCCCGCCAAAATTAACGCTGGGTTATCAGATGATCCGGCCCAAAGAATTGATTGATGCCATGGTTGGTGAAGCTCAGGATCTGATCGTGAGTGCTACGGAGTTGCCGGTGTATGTAGCTTCGCACGTCGATACGAAGTAGAGAAAAGGGTTGGCCCTCCGGCGCTGTGAATAGCGCTGGGGGGAACTTTTAAGGAGGATGTTATGCCGAGTTTGTCTTTTATGAAACAGTTTTCTCAGGGGGTTGAGAATGGGGTGGCGCTGTGTGATGGCAAGGAGTTGCCGTTTCCGGGAGTGAAGCCTAAGCGGCAGACCATCCGGGCAAAACGTAAGACCCCGTTTAAGGTCGATGATATACTTTTCCTCTTTGTCTCTTTACGGACCAATCAATGCCGTAGGCTTGGTAAGGCGGTCTGTGAGTGCGTCAGGACGATCTGGATTGATGAAGGGTTTATTGAGGTCGAGGGCATTGAGCTGGATGAGGCTGATATCCATGAGCTCGCCATAGCCGATGGATTTGAATCGGGGATCCAAATGCTGAAGTGGTTTAAGGATATTCATGGCTTCCCGTTTTTCGGGCAACTCATTGAGTGGTAGTATCTGCTGATGTTGAACAAAGAGGAAGCGAAGGAAAACGAAGATGGATGCAGGGCAGATTAAAGATATGTTGGCGGGGAGAGCTGAGGAGGTTTGTCGGATCCTTGTGCCCCATGGCAAGCTGGATGGGTATGAATGGGTTGCCGGGGATTTCCGTGGTGCAGCCGGTCAGAGCTTCAGGGTGTGCGTATCGGGTGCCAAGGTTGGTGTCTTCTGCGATTTTGCAGAGGAGGGTGTCAAGGGATCCAATCTTCTGGAGCTCTGGATGCTTACCAAAAGCATGGATTTTAAGACTGCCATTGGTGAGGCGCGATCCTTTCTTGGTGTCAACGATGAATACAAAAGGGTCACGGCTGCCGGCATGGTGGGGAAAGTTGAGGGTGGAGGGTCGAGAGTGGGAGGTGGGAAGAAGAAAAACCTTGATGGGCAGCTTCATGAAGTCAAAGAGGGATCCGATGTTTGGCTCTGGCTTACCGAGGAGCGTGCCATCTCCCCTGAAGCTGTTAGAGCCTATCGAATTGGCGAGGCGCTGATCAAGAGTCCGATCAAGGATGGTGGCACCAAAGAACGTACATGCGTTGTGTTTCCATTCTTCGATCCCGCAGGGAATTTGGTGCGGATGAAGTTCCGGGACATCCATGAAAAGAAGTATATGTTCATCCATCCGAAGATGGCAAATGCAGATCAGTATGAACATGGCGCTCCCCTCCATCTCTTTGGCATACAGGCAGTGGAAGCTAACAAGTGTGATGGGAAGGTGTGCATCACCGAGGGAGAGCTTGATGCTATGAGTATGTGGGATTTTGGCAACCCGGCAGTGAGTCTGCCCATCGGTGCCCAGCCCAGCGCCCGCGATCATGCAAAGGCCCATGATGAGTGGATCGAGAGAGATTATGATTGGCTGGAGGGATTTGTCACAGTGCTCTTGGCTCTGGATGGGGATATTCCCGGCATGGCAGCAAGAGAGATTCTTGTACCGAGATTTCGCAGAGAGCGCTGCATGGTATTTGATTGGCCCGAGGGTGTTAAGGATGCCAACGAAGCCGCCATGAATGGACTCACACTCATAGATGAGTTGATGGCAATGCGCCCACTGGATCCTGATGAGCTCAAGAGCCCTACCGCATTTCGTAAAGAGATATGGGAGCGCTTCTTTCCACCCGATGGCGAGGAGCCCGGCGATAAGCTCCCCTTCACGATGCCGTTTATGTTCCGGGATGATGAAGTTACCGTGCATCATGGATTTAATGGGCATGGTAAATCTGTAGGGCTCACCCATCTCATGGTGCATTTGGCCGGTCAGGCCCGCAAGTGCTGCATTGCATCGTTTGAGATACCCGCGAGCATGACGCTTCAGAATATGATGAAGCAAGCCATGGGCCGACATAAGCCAGCCGATGAGGCGCATTTTGATGTGGCTCTGGATTGGATGGATAAATACATCTACATTTATGACTATGTTGGGGAAGCGTTGCTGGAGCCCATGATGGAAACGTGGGAGTATGCCGCCCGCAAGTATGGTGTGAATCATTTTGTTTTGGATTCGATGCTGAAGCTGAAGGATGTTGTTCAGGACCAGTTTGATACCCAGCGGCAGCTTATGAATCGGATGAATCGCTTTGCTAAAGAATATCACGTCCACGTACATCTCGTGTGTCACGACAAGAAACCGGACTCCAGGCACCCGAAGGAAAAGTTTTGGGGTGGTGAGTATGATATCAAAGGATCCGGGGATATATCTGATCTGGCATGGAATGTGATCTGTTGGTGGCGTAATGAATCGAAGCTCGCTACCATTGACGAGAAGCAAAATGAAATCAAAGCGTCTGAAGAACCCGCAGTGATATCCGCTCTGGAGGAGGAGATCAGAAATATTCTTTACCGTGAAGATGCTACTCTCATCGTACAGAAGCAGCGCACCAATGGGCAGTATCCGTTGCATAAGAAACTTTGGTTTGATTATGGGGATAATGGGTGTTGGCGGTTTAGGGAGGATCGGCAGGATCCGGTGCTTTCTTATATTAGGGTTGATGAGTGATTTGGGATATTTGAACAAAGAGGAAACGAAGGGAGCGAAGGAATAATGGCGTTTAAGGCTACACCACATCCGGTATTGGCGATGCCTACTCCTGAACAGGCTATGGAGCTTGGTGCAGACGAGTGGTTGCGCGTCATGAAGCGGAGGGAGCAGATTATCAAGTTGGAGGAGCTCGATCCCCTCCGGCATGGTTGGGAGCCTCCCATGTGGAAGATCTGCGATGCCCTCTTAGGTGCCCCGTGGATTGATGCAGACTTTGCCAAGATGGTCCGGGAGCATCTTGGGTTTGAGCGGGCCGTGGATACGCTGTTGATCATGGGTGGAAACCGCTCTGGCAAGTCGGAATATGCAGCCAAGTACACACAGAAGATTTTGAATCTGAAACCCAAGGCTTCTGCATGGCTGTTTCAAACCAACAATGAAAATTCTCTCACGATGCAGCAACCGCTGGGTTGGAAGTATCTGCCCAAAGAGCTCAAGAAAAAGATCAAGGAACATCCGACCTATATCAGCTACACTTTCAAGAATGGTTTCAGTGATAATAAATTTGTGCTTCCCAATATGTCGATGTGCTCCTATCGGAATTATGAGCAGAACATTGACAGCATCGAGGGTGGCGAAATTGATGTGGCTTGGCCGGATGAGCTTGTCGGATCCGATTGGATCAGGACGCTTACCCTCCGGCTGGCTACCCGTGAAGGAAAGATGATTCTGACCTTTACGCCGGTCAAGGGTTACAGTCCTACCGTCGCAGAGTTCCAGAATGGGGCCATAACGGTACTGGAGTCCATTGGATGGCTATTGCCCAAGGACAAGGAAGGCGAGATGCTGGAGCGGGCATTTGAGATCGAGCAGTGCGATAAATGGTTTACGGGGGAGGAGAGTCAGCCGGAGATCCCGGCAGGGCGTAAGTTTGAGCGCGTGCCCCGTGTGATGAAATGCATGGCAAAGAGCGGAGGTATTGATGATACGCGAGCGATTGTATTCTTTCATTCAAGTGACAACCCGTATGGGAATCCGGCTGGAGTGTGGAACAAAATCAAAGGTGGCACGAGGGCATTTATCCGGGAGCGCTATTATGGGATGGCAGACAAGGCGCAGAGCGCGAAATGCCCGAAGTTTGGCAAGGCGCACATCCTCCCAGCCAAGCTGATCCCGAAGGAAGGTACCAACTATTGGTTTGGGGATCCGGCAGGTGCGAGGAACATGGCTCAGATTTGGGTGAGGTTCACGAAGATGCATTGCTACATCTATCGGGAGTGGCCCGGCAATTATGAGATTCCGGGTCAAGGTATTGTTGGGCCATGGGCAGTGCCAGATGCCAAGCACCCGGACGGACACAAGGGACCGGCGCAAGATTCATTTGGTTGGGGGCTCAAAGCCTATAAGCGCGAGACTGCCCGGCTGGAGGGGTGGAAGGATTATAAGAAGGCGCAGGAGCAGCCACCCGAGGTTGATGATGATGGAACGAAGTGGGATCCCGCCAACGGGACTGATGAGCCCATTGACACGCGATATCTTGACAGCCGGGCAGCCTCCTCCCCCCGTGTTGAGAATGATCGGCCCGTTACGCTCTTGGATCAGTTTGGAGATATTGGCTTTCACTGCGATCTTACACCAGGTGATGATATTGCCGAGGGTGTTACGCTCGTGAATGATTGGCTCGACTATGATCAGGATGCCAAGGTCGAGGGATTCAACGTGCCTTACCTCATGGTTGCAGAGGATTGTCTGAATGTGATCTTTGCCCTACGGACGTGGACCGGGGTGGATGGTAAGAATGGAGCGAGTAAGGACTTTTTTGATTTGGTGAGGTATCTCGTTACGCTGGGGATCGGATTCAATTCCCCTGATAGTTGGGATACTGAGGAAGCTGAGGGATCGTATTGAGAAAAGCTGAAATCTAAAGAAAGAGGCGATATGACCACCGCACAGAAAACAGCCAGCGGGATTATCCGCAAGTACAGGCAGGGGGAGTTATGAGAGACGACGACGGGGGTTTCATTTTTGGGTGTATTGTAGCCGCTATAGTATTTGCGCTTATATGGGGAACGATTGACATGAGGGTGGAATGACAGCAGCACCAAAGATGAGCCTACGATCACGCGCAAGCCGTCGCAAGGCTCTATCGCGGTGTGCGACCGAAAACGCGGCTGGCATTCCTACCCTCGATGTCTTGGTTGTGATTCCGCGTTGCAAGTGGATCACAACCGTGGACGGGTATTCGTATTGTCGGCGCACGCACGCCTACGTCTCGCCAGACTGCAAGATCAGCGAGATTGCCGACTGCGTGAAGCTGGCTCTTGAGGACAAGGAACATGGGTAATCACAACGCCCGGATTGACCGACTCAAAGGAGGCGAAAGAAAACTGATGCAAACTGATTACAAGGCGATGATGGATGATGTGCGTGCGCACGGGAGAAACGCGGCTCCTGTGAGTACGGTCCAATCCGTTGTTCGGTGCTCTGCCCCGACAAAGGATTGTCACTTTTGCACGGGAAAACGCCGTTGCAAATCAAAAGACAAGTGCGGATGGCAGAAAGCACCGAACGCAGAGTTGAGTTTCAAGAAGGGAGCGAAGCGGAATGAATTGTAAACTCGAACGCCTTGTTCGCTGTCTTGATTTGTTCTGTTGTGCAGGTGGGGCCGCGATGGGACTGCACCGCGCCGGGTTCGACGTGACAGGCGTGGACATCAACCCACAACCGCATTATCCATTCCGGTTTATCCACGGCGATGCGCTGGCGCAAGACCTGACCGGATATGACTTCGTGTGGGCGTCGCCTCCTTGTCAGGCGTATTGTGCGCTGAACACAATGCCGAACTTGCGAGAGCACAAGAAGCTGATTCCTGCTGTGCGCGAAATGTTGCAAGCATGGGGAGGCCCGTACATCATCGAGAACGTGGAGGGTGCGAAGCGTGAGCTTCGTGACCCTGTGATGCTTTGCGGGAGCATGTTCGGGATGGAGAGCAACGGATACCAAGTCCGTAGGCACCGCTACTTTGAATCCAATGTTCCCCTTGATGTGCCGATGACATGCAACCACGGGCCGCACACGATGGGAATCTACGGGGCTAAGGTGCGGGACATTGCCAAGGAGAAACGCCACTACGCCAAGCCAAAGGAGACGCGAGGTAAACCAGAAGGTGTCGTCTTGCCGCAATCGTGGGGATTTGAGGCGATGGATGTAGGATGGATGAACATCAAAGAGGCGAGCGAATGCATCCCGCCGGTCTTCTCGGAATACTTGGGGCGTCAGTTGATGACGCACATTGATGCAGCGAACGCTCAAGTTGACTTTCAGAAAGGAGCGCGAAGCGCGGAATGAATGTAAAGTCCAACGCTTTGTTCGCTTCTGACATCATTCGGGTTTTCCCTCGTCGGATCAAGAATGCGACACCAGACGACGCGCAAGTCCGCGTCGGTTTGCCGACGTGGTTTGATGAGGCAAGCCGCGTGATGATTTCCGTGTCGTTCACTTGGGACATTCCGGCGGTCGAGCGTCTTGCTCGTGAGTGGGAGCGTGTTGCACCCGTCGAGATCGGCGGTCCAGCCTACGGAGATCCCGGCGAAAACTTTGATCCGGGACTATGGATCAAGCGGGGATACGTGGTCACGTCGCGGGGGTGCCCGAACCATTGCTGGTTTTGCGACGCATGGAAGCGCGAGGGGCGCAAGGTGCGTGAGTTGCCGATCCGCGATGGGTGGGACGTGCTCGATAGCAACCTGCTGGCGTGCTCGTGGGAGCACTTTTGTGGGGTGATTAAGATGCTGAAACGTCAGATCCATCCGGCCAAGTTCACGGGAGGGCTTGAGCCTGCCCGACTGACCAGAGCGCACGTTGACCAGTTGAGCACGCTGACTATAGAGCAACTGTATATGGCTTACGATACGCCCGACGATTGGGAGCCGCTGCAAGCGGCGTCTGCATTGCTAGATGAAGCAGGTTTGATCCGTCGTTGCGTGGACGGCACCGACCACCGCAAGGGATGTTTCGTGCTGGCGGGCTGGCCGGATGGACAAGGCCGGATGGCAGACACGTTTGATGATGCAGACAAGCGGATCTCCCGCGTGATGAGTCTTGGGTTGCGCCCGTTTGCAAACGTCTACCGGGGCAAGGACGGCAAGCGCGATCCCGAATGGGCACGATGGGAACGGATTAGGAAGCGGCCCGCGCTGGTGGTCCACATTAGCAAAGCGAACGCTTAATAGGCGTCATGACCGAAAACGAAAACGAGAGGATGAGGATGAAACGATTGAAAATTGAAGACGGCAAAGCGGCTGTTTCGAGTACGTGTCCAACGCCTTGTTGGGAGTGTTTTTGCGATGAGTCTTACTTTGGGTTGTGGGCTGTCCGCGAGACAGGAGAACGCAGGTGGGGGCACTGCTTCCACGTCCAAACAAGGGCGGAAGGAGAAGGTTTGCGCGACTTGCTGAACAAGCTGACCGGGACTCCCAACGCTCGGCTTGACCGGACTGAAACAGCCGACAAGGAGGATTGACATGGAGAAAGACGAAAAATCGGCTGTTGCAGTTACGGTCGAAGCCCTTGTTGGCCTTGGTGAGTGGCAGGCGTGGATTGACGCCCGCCCGAACAAGGACTCTCGGTATCTGACGCTTGCGATTCGCTGCATGACGGATGACCTCACGCTTGACGATGTGAGGCAGTTGACAACGTGGTGCCTTGCGGTCGAGCGTCGTAAGGCCAATGAGCATATCGCCATACTGTGCGGGCTGTAGAGAAATGCTGAAAGGCTGAAATAACAAAGGGGGGTAGTGTGAGTAAGTCAGAGAGGATTGGTAGGATGAAGGTGGAGAAAGATCAGAATTAGGGGTTGACTCTTGTTAGGGGTTTCTGTAGATTTGGTGGTGCATGAACGATACAACATATTTTAGCCCCCATACGGGAACTTCCATTCGGCGGCATTGTGCCCGCTCTTGTCGTTCATGCAACCGTTGGGGGCTTTCTCTTTTCAGGAGGTTGTTATGAGTGCGATGTTATGTTGGGGTTTGTTTGCTGGGTTTCTGTTGTTTGTGGGGCTTTGCCTGTTGTCGCTCGTTAAGATTCATAATGGGATGGTGGCAACATGCGGAGGCGATAGCGTGACGGTGATATCTGGAGGTTGTCGGTTGAGTAAGACTGAAGCTCCTGAAGGGGCTGCATCATGAAGATGGCAGGATTTGATCAGTTGGTTGATCGGATGATGATGGAGTTTCCTGAAATGGCTCCCGTAGTGATTGGTAAGAATATCAAATGTCTTACAGCTCCAGAGGGGATGGATAATTGCGAAGATGCATATTTCATCGAAGCCATCCCCGGCAGTACTGCAAGCCTATGGTGTCTCAATCAGCAAGAGATCAGTGACATCATTAAGACTCACATGATGTGGGTGAATGTCTATTACGGGGGGAAGACGCAGCCACCCATTGCCGCCTTCTCACGGTGGCAGGGTGATCATGAGCCGCTGTTTGAATGTACCGGGCCCGCAGATTGGCGGGAGCAGGTTGATGAGGCGCATTTGCGCTTTCTGAGGGAAGGGATTGGCGAGATGATTGTGTTGGACAAAGAAGAAGCAA
>Ga0208771_1001968_pt1 | contig 10243 bp, 5 predicted proteins | sample AntAceMetag02UKX_FD_184775 | JGI IMG/M metagenome (GOLD analysis project Ga0208771, IMG submission 184775) | Saline lake microbial communities from Ace Lake, Antarctica - Antarctic Ace Lake Metagenome 02UKX (SPAdes) (version 2) | ecosystem: Environmental > Aquatic > Non-marine Saline and Alkaline...
CACGACTGACACCCTTGCCGTCCGGCTAATGGTTCCCACTGTCGGGCCCATAAAGGACTTTCACCTCCAAGTAAGTGTGCCCTGCCGGGCACACAATTTAGATGCGGTAGCCCTGGCTACCCCCTTCCAGCATTTGACAAGATTCACCCTGACTTGTATAATAAAACCTCTCTATGAGTAGCTATAGGAAGTACAAATTCGGCAGTGCAATCGGCGTTTGCGTGCTGTGCGCAATGACTCTGCCAATCTTCGCCGAACCTGTAGCGGATAATTCTCTCTCCCACAACCTGCACGCTTGCCGCCGGGCGGTCGAGGACCTGACCGCAACATTTGGCCCCCGTTACAAAAATGGCGCCGAATATCTGGCGCAACTCGACAACATCCAACAACGAATGGCACAAACCGAAAGCCCCGACCACGCACTTCTAAACCATGAACTCGACCGCCTGCGCCACCGGGCCCTCATAGCAAATCCCCTTATAAGCGATCAGCCGATCCTCTTTATCGTCCGAAGGCAATACAAAAAAGATCATCACAACACCGCCACAATGTTCCAGACTGGCGAGATAAACACCGACAGCTTCATCGGCGGCGGCGCAATGAAACTTATAGATTTCGCCAACTCCGGAAAAGTCACCACCCTCCTGGAATTGACCAAAGGTATCATCCGCGACCCCGAGGTGTACTTCGACGGCGGTAAAATAATCTTCTCACTGCGCCACAACAAACAGGACGACTACCACATCTACGAAATAAACGCAGACGGCACGAAGCTAAAACAACTGACATTCGCGCCCGCCGTCACCGACATCGACCCGCTGTACATGCCGGACGAGACAATCGTCTTTACCTCAACGCGACAGCCTAAGTTCTGCATGTGCGCCCGCCACATCATGGGCAATCTCTTCAAAATGGAACCCGACGGCGCCAACATCCACCAGATCGGAAAGAACACCCTCCACGAAGGCCACGGCTCACTCACACCCGACGGCAGGATCATCTACGACCGCTGGGAATACGTAGACCGCAACTTCGGCGACGCGCAGGGACTCTGGACCGTCAACCCCGACGGAACAAACCACGCTATCTTCTGGGGTAACAACATAAAATCACCCGGCGCCGTAATCGATCCCCGCCCCATACCCGGCACGCAGCAGATCCTTTGCATCTTCTCGTCATGTCACGACCGTCCCTGGGGCTCCCTGACAATCCTCGACCGCCGACTCGGCCTTGACCACCGAGAAGCCGTCATCCGAATCTGGCCCGAACACGCCATTGAACGCTTCGGAATAGGCAACTGGGATTCATTCAAGCGAATACTCCCTAAATACGAAGACCCATATCCCTTGAGCAACAAGTACTTCCTCTGCTCACGCATGACAGGCGACGACGAGCAAATGGGAATCTACCTCGTAGACACTTTTGGCAACGAAATCCTCCTGCACACAGAAAGCCCCGGCTGTTACGACCCAATGCCCCTGGCGCCGAGGCACAGGCCACCGGCCGTCCCCTCGCGCAGAGACTACGACAGCGCTGCGGGTCTTTTCTACATCGTCGACGTATACGAAGGCACCCACATGGAAGGCGTCCAGCGGGGACAGGTCAAGTTCCTCCGCGTCATCGAGTCACCCGAAAAACGCTTCTGGAATATGAGAGACTGGAACGGCCAGGGCATGCAGTGTCCCGGAATGAACTGGCACAGCTTCGAGAACAAACGCATCCTCGGAACCGTTCCCGTCGAAGAAGACGGCTCGGCATATTTCGAGGTTCCTGCCGAAAAATTCATATACTTCCAACTTCTTGACGCCGACGGCATGATGATTCAGTCGATGCGAAGTGCCACTATGGTCCAGCCGGGCGAAACCACCGGCTGCACCGGCTGCCACGATAACAGAAGAACAGCCCCCCCGGCCCTGACCGCAAAGACACCCACAGCTATACAGCGTCCGCCTGATAAACTCACCGGCTGGTACGGCCCGCCAAGAAAGTTCAACTACATAACCGAGGTGCAGCCCGTCTTCGACAAACACTGCGTCCGATGTCACGACTTCGGCAAGAAAGCCGGTAGAAAACTGAATCTCGCCGGCGACCGAAACCCATTCTTCAACGCATCATATATGGAACTGTGGAAAAAGAAATACCTCAGCGCCATTGGCGGAGGCCCTGCCCAGATACAGCAGGCCTATTCCTGGGGATCACATAAGAGCAAACTCGTACGAAAAATCCGTCACGGCCATAAAAAAGTAAAGCTAAGTGACGAGGAATTCGACCGCATCGTCACATGGATCGACACCAACGCCACATATTATCCCCATTACTCGACCGCGTATCCCGAAAACGTCGCAGGTAGATGCCCACTGAGTGATCAGCAGCTCGATCGCCTCAGGCAACTGACCGGCGTCAACATCCCAGGCCCCAGCGGACACTGGCGAAAACTCGGACCCCAAATCAGCTTCGACAGGCCGCATATTAGCCCATGCCTGAGCAAATTCGACGACAAGAGCGATCCGAACTACATCGAGGCCCTCGCAATCATCCAGGCAGGCAAAGACAAGCTCGCCCTCCGTCCACGCGCCGATATGCCCGGCTTCCAGGCCTGCCCCCTCGACCAACAGAGACAAACAACGTATACTATACGCCGGCGGGCCGAATCGAAAAGCCGTGCCGCTATTAAAGACAAAACCAAAGTGTACGACAGATGGTAGACCAAAGCAGCATGACAACATCAGATTAAGGAGGCTCAAATGATAGCCAGCCGTAAGGTAAGAAAAGTCGCGATATTACTCGGCTTATCTCTTGCATTTATCGCCAACCTCGCCATCGCCGATGAAAACATGCCAAAAACGCCCGGCTCTTATGTCAAAAAAGCCACCTGGCAGGAAACCATGGTCGCTTCGCGGGCCCGCCATTTGGCTCATCTCGAAACATGGAAGGGCATAGTCGACGGGGTCAAACTCGGCACATGGCATGTCACCGAACCTCAAAAGACAAAAAACTTCTCCCAAATGCACTTTGACCCCGAAAACATCGACCTGACCGCAAAAGACCAGGCGGGAAACCTCATCTGGCGGCCACGTCCAGAGTTCGTCGATAGCGTCATCCACGACCTCCCCAGCAAAAACCCGGCCTCCAGCTACCTGTTCCGAAAGATAACAGCCGAACAGCCTCTCACAATCACCGCCGGCGTCGGCAGCAACGACGGTATGCAACTCTGGCTCAACGGCAAAGAGCGTCACTCAATCAATATCGGAAGGCAGGTCGCCCCCAATCAGGACAAAATAAAGCTTAAACTGCGCCAGGGCGAAAACACACTGCTTATGAAAGTCTACAACCGCACCGCTTCTTCGGGCTTTTATTTTTCCCTTCAGACAGACCCCGCCCTGCTCTTATGGCGGCAAATCGAAAAGGATTTCCCCGTACAGGCGGGCTGGATGCAGCGTGACGTCACCCTCGCCCGCTGCCTCGACTGGTTCGGCAATTCCGACAACACCGAAATCGAGCAACAGCTTATCCGCCCGGTAATTGCAGAACTCGGCGGCAACTTCCAGAGCCTCAGCCTGTCGAACGCCTCCGCTGATAATCCACAATGGCTCGAACTCTACGCTAAGCTACGCGAGCAAAAAAGCCTACAGGCCGTCAGGAACTGCCCGCCGATAGTCTTCGTAAAACGCGCCGCCCGAGCAAGAAAAGGCACCAACGGCACAATGCTCGGCCAGATCAACCGCGGCGCCAAAATGGGCTCCGACATCTGCATCTACAATCCCGCCCGTCCCCTCGACGGCGTAAAAACAATCTTCGAAAGCAAAGAAGGCTTCATCTTCGACATGAGCATCTCTTATGACGCGAAGAAGCTGCTCTTCTCATTCATGGACAACGTCAAGGCAAACGTCAAAGAAAAGAAAGACTCATTCCACATCTGGGAAATTAACATCGACGGCACAGGCCTCAGGCAACTGACTTTCGGCCCATTCCACGACGCCAGCGCCGCATACCTGCCAGACGGAAAAATCGTCTTCTGCTCGACCCGCGTCCAGTCCTTCTCGCTCTGCCAGGACTTCCTCGCCGCCGCAATGTACATCATGGACGCAGCCGGCGGCAACATGCGACGAATAGAATACAACACACTCTGCGACACCACACCATACATAATGGATGACGGCCTGGTCCTCTTCACGCGATGGGAATACCAGGACAAAAACATCTTCTGCATACAGGGCCTCTGGACAATCACACCCACCGGCGAACGCCTCCAGCTTTACTACGGAAACACACTGACAATCCCCAACTCAATCTGCAACGCAAAGCAGATACCCGGAACGAGAAAAGTCCTCTGCGTAATGGCCCCGCACCACGGAAGACCACTCGGTGCAATCGCAATAATCGACCGCAGCCTCGGATTTGAAAATCCCAAAGCAATCGTAAGCCTCACCCCGGAAATCCCGTACACGCCCCGCCTCGGCGAATCCTGGAATTACGGCCCCAACGATTCATGGGGACCCGGAGACAAGCAATTCGACTGGGCCTATGGCGACCCCTATCCCGTCAATGAGGACCTCTTCCTCGTCGCCTACGGCGGCCCAATCAAAGGAGGCCCGGGGCGCTACCGAATTTACGCCATGGACAGCAAAGGCAACAAGACCTGCCTTTACGAAGACCTCACAACTTCCTGCTATAATCCTATCCCGCTGGCGCAAAGACCCCTGCCGCATAAGTTCCAGGGAATAGTCCCCGAACAAAAAGGAGAGGGTACATATTTCATCGCAGACATCTACCGCGGCCTCGTCGAAAAAGGCGTAAAAAGGGGCCAGGTAAAACAACTGTTGGTAATGTCACAGGTCCCGAAAAAGTACAACACCGAAGGCCCCCGCTACCACGACCATTACCCCATCATGGGCCAGGGCTCATACTATGCAAAATACTGTTACGGCACCGTCCCCGTTTATGAAGACGGCACCGCATACTTCAAAGTCCCCGCCGGAGTCGAACTATACTTCTGCGCACTCGACGAAAACGGCAAGGAAATACGCCGAATGGGAACAATCACACAGGTCACCGATGGCGAACGCCAAAGCTGCATCGGCTGCCACGAGTCACGCTTCATGGCCGCCCCGCCCAATCCGCACGCAATGAAGCGCCTGACTAAAGAGCCCGACACAATCACGCCGCCTCCGAGCGGAGCAGGACCCGTCGACTTCGTCAAACAAATTCAGCCAGTATTCGACAAATACTGCATCTCATGTCACAGCGGCAGAGCCCCCAAAGCAGGTATCGACCTCTCCGGCGACAAGTCCCGATTCTACAACATGGCATACAGATCGCTCGTCGACCGCAAAATCGTCGAATACTACTACATCAATCAGGCCCCCACAGGCAATTTCCCACCCTTCGAGAGCGGCTCATGGGTAAGCAAATTGACAAAACTCATCGAAGACGAACACGCCGGAGTAAAAATGGCCGACCGCGACCGACGACGAATCTTCAACTGGATCGACGGCAACGCCCCCTACTACGGAACATGGGACATGTCACGCCCCTACACTAAAGGCGGCCGTGACACCTGGCACAGACTCAAAAACGGCAAACGAGGCAAGATCGAACCCGAACCCTGGTACACCGAATTCAAGAACACGTTTGCCAGGAACTGCTCCTCATGTCACGACCTAAAGGCCGACTGGATTAACCTGACAAATCCCGAATACAGCCGGGTTCTCAACGCCCACTTAGTCAAAGACGCCGGCGGCATGGGACTGATCGGGCAAAAAAAGGACAAGACCGCTCCCGTTTTCGCCCACACTAACGACCCGACCTATCAGGCGCTGCTAAAGACAATCAAAAACGGCAAAGACGCCCTCGACGCAAAACCGCGAATGGATATGCCCGGCGGCGTCGCAGTCGCACAGCAGCGAGACTTCGGCAAACTCTACTGACAAAAAATATGACCAAACCGGATTTCAAAGGCAACCTGATAGCAGGAAAATGGTGCGAGGCACTCTCGGGCAAGCGCCTGTCCAACCACTCCGCCATCGACACCGATATCGTCCTGCACGAATTCCCGGCTTCCGCCGCTGACGATGTCACCAACGCCGTTGACGCCGCCGACCAGGCCCAAAAGGCCTGGGCCGAAATGCCCGCCCCCGCGCGAGGCAAAATATTATTCCACGCCGCCGAAATCCTCTCGGCCCGAAGCAGCGAAGCAGCAGAATTAATGACCCGCGAAATGGGAAAACCAATCCGGGAAGCAAGAGGCGAAATCGCACGCAGCATCGATCTCTTCCGTTACTACGCAAGTTGGGGCTGGCGATCCGACGGCAAACGATTCCCATCGGCATCGCCCGAGACCATACTTTACACCGTCCGCGCGCCGCTCGGCGTCGTCTCGCTGATAACACCCTGGAATTTCCCCTCGGCAATCCCAGTCTGGAAAACAGCCCCGGCCCTGATAACCGGCAACACCATCGTCCTAAAGCCGGCGTCACTGGCCCCCGCTTCGGCAATCCTCGCAGCCGAATGCCTTCAACAGGCCGGCCTACCCGCAGGTGTATTGAACATCATCTGCGGCTCCGGCAGTGCGCTCAGCGAACCGCTGCTTACCGACCAGCGCATCAAAGCAGTCTCATTCACCGGTTCATCAAGCACCGGCGACCAGGTATTCAAGTTAGCCGCAAATCCCCAGCGGCGCGTCGGGCTTGAAATGGGCGGCAAAAACCCAATCCTGATTATGAATGATGCGCCGCTTGATGAAGCCGTCGAACTGACCATTACCGGCGCAATGGGCCTGGCCGGCCAGAAATGCACCGCAACAAGCAGGGCAATCGTCCATCAGGACATCGCCAAAGCCTTTACCGAAAAACTGCTCGCAAGAGTGAAATCCCTCAAAACCGCCGACCCCCTCGAAAATTCAACCGACGTCGGCCCCGTCGTCGATGAAAACGCACTCAAAACCATCTTAAACTATATCGAGACGGGCAAAAAAGACGGAGCAAATCTCGCCGAAGGTGGCTATCGCCTAACAGACGAAGAACACAAAAAAGCCTTCTACTGTGCCCCCACAGTATTCACCGATGTAACCGCCGAAATGACAATCGCCCGCGAAGAAATATTCGGCCCGGTCCTGGCCGTCATGGTCGCCCGCGACTGCGACCACGCAATCGAAATCGCCAATTCCACCGCCTACGGCCTCGCAGCCGCGATATGCACCCAGGACCTCAAAATCGCACAAAAATTCATTGACCAAATACAAGCCGGCCTCGTACACATAAATTCAACCACATCCGGAGCCGAACCACACGTACCCTTCGGCGGAATGAAACAATCAAGCAGCGGATTTCGAGAAATGGGCGAAAGCGGAATAGATTTCTTCTCAACGATAAAAACGGTATACTATCAGTAACAGAAAGGAACAGAGAATATGAAAGCAAAAGAAACAGCCGTCGTAATGATCGAATTCCAAAACGAGTTCTGCAAAGAAGGCGGCAAGCTCAACGAATTAGTCAAAGACGAAATCGACAGGCAGCAGACCATCGAAAACGGCGTAAAGCTCGCAAACGGAGCACGCAAAAAAGGCTGCCTCGTCATTCACACGCCGTTCGTATTCGATGAGCAATGGGTCGACGACAAATGCGTCTGCGGAATCATCGCAGGAGCAAAAGAAGGCGGAGCCTTCCGCCCGGGCGATTGGGGAACCGAGTTTATAGATGAAATCAAACAACAGGATGGCGACATAGTCCTCGAAGGCAAACGCTCGCTGAGCGGCTTCACCAACACCGGCCTCGACGAAATACTCCGGAAAAACGGAATCAAAAACGTCGTCTGCGCCGGATTCCTCTCGAACGTCTGCGTCGAAGCGACCGCACGTTCGGCCTACGACAGGGGATACCAGGTAGCCGTCGCAAAAGATGCCACCGCCGCCGGCTCGAAACAAAACCAGGAATATGTCGAAAATGAAATCTACCCCGTCCTCGGCCAGGCCCTGACCGTCGACGAATTACTTGAAAGTCTCGAATAAACCGAAAAACGAACGAACGAAAAAAGGAGAAACGAAAAATGAAAAAACTGATTCTATGTTGCCTGTGTACCGCTCTAATCTCGTTGCAACTCATTTCGTTTTCAGGATGCACCACTATGCAAACAGCCGCCAACAAAAACTTCACAACTTCAGGGACACCCGAAACCATTCGCTTCGCCGTAGCTTGGTCGACAGACCCCGACTCGGCCAAAGCGGCGACAATAGCAACCAAGACCGCTATCAGCGCTCTCGCCTGCAAGCCAAAGGGCATAGTGTTCTACACCTACTACCAGGACCCGACGTTCGTACCCGATGAGGCCAGTCAGGCGACAGCCGTAAAAGCCGACGTCGCCGCCGAACGCGCCGCCGCAAAGGCCGTCAATGCCGCAGCAGATAATACCCACAACATTGGATGCCGCGCAAGATGCCTCGTCAACGGCGGAACACTTCTCAAAAACGCCGTCGCCGTCCTCGCAATCGGAGGCGAAAAGGCAGACGTCAGAGCCGTAGCTGTCCCCATCCTCGACGACCGAAGGGCCTCCGGCGAGCTGGTCGCAGGGAGTCTCAAGAAAGTCGATGACCTCAATCTCATCATCGCCCTCGCTGAAATGCGACTAAGCTTCGAAGCAAAAGAAGGCGTTAGCGTCGAAGATTTCATACGAGGCCTGATAGACAAAAGCCCAAAAGGCATTAACATTCTCGGCGGAAACAGCATGCCCGACGACATGGCCGCAGCCGACCTCGCCGGAGCACAGTTCTACAACGGTCAGGCCCTCAAAGGCTACATCGTCGCAATGGGCATCGGCGGACCAATCAAAACATTCGGTAACCACGCAAACGAATTCAAACCCTCCGCCCAGACCGTCACTGTCACCGAAACGAAAGACAAGTGGGTAACCACATTTGACAACAAACCCGCAATGGACGTCTACCGCGAGCTGCGCGGCATGAAACCGGATGAAAAGCTCACAAGCGACTGGCAGCATCCCATCGGCGTCGTCGTCGGCCCCGAAAAGGAATACGTCCGCATGGTCCTGAACTGGATAGGCCCGGACGGAAAAGACAAAGACGGCAAAGATTCGGACATGCCCAAAGGCTCGCTCTGCTTCGTCGCCCCCGTAGTCGATGGCACAAAGGTCAAAATATTCGCCGGCGGCAATGACGCCCGCGCGATAGTAAGCTCGGCTGAAAACGGCGTCTCCCAATCCGTCAAAGAAGCCCGCACAGCAGGCGCAAAACCGGCGCTCTGCCTGCTCAGCAACTGCTGCGCAAGAGGCATGAGACTGCGAACATTCCGCCAAGGCAACGACGACGAAGTAACCGAGGCAATCATCCCCGCAATGAAAGGCCAAATCCCCCTCTTCGGATTCTACGCATGGGGTGAACTCGGCAGAATAAAGGGACAATACCAGGGCCTCTCGCACCAATACCAGCAACATACGTTCGTATCCGCCGTAGTAGGAATAGACTGACATTTTCGCCGGTAAATGAAAGGCAACGTGTTATGACCATCAAGAACCACTCCGGCTTTGTGGGAGTTTGTATGCTTTGCGCCTTTATGGTTGCTTCAGCATCCGCCCAGATCACAATCAAAGAATTGAACCTCGATTTCGACAAGCTCTTGGTAATAAAACGCTGCGAAATGAACCCCAGCCATGTCTACACCTACCATTACGAAGATTTCAAACCGGGCGGCGGGCTCTACATTCTCTCCCTCACCGACGGCAGTGATAAACCCAGAGAGCTTGTCCCCTCACCCGACGGCCAGATACTCGACTACGACCTCTCCCACGACGCCGCCGAAATCCTCTTTAGCTGGAAAAAAAGCTCGGCAGAACCGTACCATCTCTACCGAATAAACATCGACGGCTCCGACTTGACACAAATCACACACGGCGACTCATACAATTTCAACGCCTGCTGGCTGCCCGACGGTGACATCGCATTCCTGTCGACAAGAAAACCTGCGTTCGCCTACTGCTGGACCTCACCGGTAGGCATCATCTACCGGATGGACCGCAACGGCAAGAACATCCGAAAGCTCTCGTCCAACTACCTAAACGACTTCACACCCAGCATCCTCAACGACGGCAAAATAATCTACGGCCGATGGGAATACGTCGACCGCCCCGCCATACCCATACAAAGCCTCTGGACAATCAAACCCGACGGCACCGGCCTGGCAGTCTTTTACGGCAACCGCGTCCTCAGCCCCGCAACATTCATCGAGCCAAGGGC
>Ga0208771_1001978_pt1 | contig 10226 bp, 8 predicted proteins | sample AntAceMetag02UKX_FD_184775 | JGI IMG/M metagenome (GOLD analysis project Ga0208771, IMG submission 184775) | Saline lake microbial communities from Ace Lake, Antarctica - Antarctic Ace Lake Metagenome 02UKX (SPAdes) (version 2) | ecosystem: Environmental > Aquatic > Non-marine Saline and Alkaline...
GTTGCTAATCTTCGAAGTAGAAATTGTCACCGAGTTCAGCATGCGATCTGCATCCTTGGATCGTCCGAGAAGCTGTCCTAGAAGACGGATCCAAGATGGAGGGATCGAGAGAGCTCGAATAGGCTTGCCAATCAAGGAGCTAATCATTTCAGCCAGTTCTCTGGTTGACACTATTTCGGTGTCTGCAACATTGAAGATTTCGCCACTTGCTCGCGGAGTATCTAAACATCTGCCAATAGCGCTGATCAAGTTCCCGACGTACAAGACACTACGTGCGTTAGGTACGCGCGCAAAAGGGATTGGAATTCCACGATCCACAATTCTAAGCAGCCTTAGTACGTTGCCCTTGGCGCCTGGGCCGTAGACCATAGGTGCTCGCAGTATCGTAGCCTCAAGCCCAGTTTCCTTAGCAGCCGACAAGATTTTCTCCTCTGCTTCCAGCTTTGTGATCCCATAAGGGGTATTTGGATGACACGGCGTCCTCTCAGTGTAGGGTTGGGCGTTGGTGTCTTGCCCCAACACTGCAATCGAGCTCAGAAAGATGACTCTTCGTGTGCCCTGATCCGCGCATGCCTCCAACAAGCGTTGTGTAATCTCGACATTCACCTTATGAAATTCTGCCAGTGGATCAGGTGCTTTCTCCCGCAGTACATGTGCCCTCCCGATGAGGTGCACCACGCTATCAACACTTCGCAGTGCAACCTCCCAGTCTGCTTTTTCATTTGGATTGCGTATTATTACTGGTTGTGTCCCCTGCGGAAGAGAAGGAACAGCAGAGCGCCGCACGGCTCCGTATACCGTCCATCCTTGCTCCAGCAGCAATCTGCAGACATGCCGACCAATGAACCCATTGGCACCTGTAACTAGTACTCTACAGTGTACGTGTTCCATAGCCCTTCTCTATCTCTTCGATTCCTCTTGCATTAGGATGTTTACCCATGGCTTCGGTAATACCCCAAGACGATCTTTGCTACTGTGGAGGCAACATGTAACTCCAGGTACTCAAGCGGTGGCGTCCAGTCACAGCTTGAACCGAGTGCCACCTTTACCGCTTGCAGTATCATCTCGGGATCAACACCAGCAATAACGTTGCTGCCACACTCGATTGTCTCAGCTCGTTCGGTAACGTCACGAAGAGTTACATTAGGCACCTCAAAAATACAGCACTCCTCCTGCACTGTACCGCTATCGCTGAGCACGCAATGAGCATTGCGCTCTAGTTTAACAAAGTCAAAGAAGCCAAGCGGCTCAAGCAAATGCACCCTTTCCGACTGCGGCTCCAAGCCGAACCGCCGCAACTTGTCCGCCGTACGCGGGTGCAAGCTGACGACCATCGGCTCTTGGTAAGTATCGGCAACTAGAGCCAATCCCCGCAGTAGGCGTTCTAGGCGAGCTGGGTCATCCACATTCTCAGCCCGATGAACCGTCACCAGAAAATATGCCCCTTCCGAAATACTCAACTGACTCAACACATCACTGGCATCAATTTGCGCTGCGTAAGCATTTAATACCTCGTAAATGGGGTTGCCGACCACAAAGATCCGTTGGCGTTCGATCCCCTCGCGTACAAGGTTTTCCTTGCTCCGGTAGGTATAGGGCATCAATATCTCACTACAGTGATCGATCACTCGGCGGTTGATCTCCTCCGGTACCCGATCGTCGTAGCAGCGGTTTCCTGCTTCCATGTGATAGACTGGGATCCCCATCCGCGCAGCAACAATACCAGCCAGGCCGCTATTTGTATCGCCAAGGATAAGCAGTCGATCAGGCCTGACCTGGGCCAGGACCTCACCTGCCTTGGCGATAATCTGCCCAGCTTGCTCAGCAAAGCTGGCAGCCTTAATACCCAAATGGATGTCCGGGAGTCGCAGGCCAAGTTCCTGGAAAAATATGTCGCTCAGGTTGGGATCATAGTTCTGGCCGGTATGCACCAGGGTCTGCTTACAGAGGCGATCCAGGTGTTTGATTACCTGACTGAGCCGGATGATCTCTGGACGGGTGCCAAAGAGGGTCATCACCTTCATAGCAACGTATTCCCTGTCGTCTTGGCTAAATAAGGTGCTAGCAGCTTGCTCAGACCGGTTTGGTCAAGTGTCACATTGGCCGACGAATACTCACTTGTCAAAGCAGGCTGATCGATCGACCCAGAACGCAGTTCAGGCAACATCGGAGTGATTACGTAGTATCCATTGCGCTCTACGGTGCGATAACACTCCTCTTCCGAGATCATAATCTCGTGAATCTTCTCACCGGGACGGATCCCGGTGTAGGTTATAGGGATGTCCCGTCCATCAATAAGAGCCTTAGCTAAATCTACCACACGGGCTGCTGGTACCTTAGGAACGTAGATCTCACCCGGCAGAGCATGCTGCACAGCAGCAAAAATCATGTCTACTGCCTGATCAAGACTGAGCAGGAAGCGGGTCATCTCCTTTAACGTAACAGTCACTGGACCTCCGTGAGCGATCTGATCCAAGAACAGGGGCACCACCGACCCCCGCGAGGCGATGACATTCCCGTACCGTACACCGACAAAACGAGTCTCTGTGCTACCCATATTGGCCTCCACAAAGATACGCTCCAGCAGTGCCTTGGTCATACCCATCACATTAATTGGTTTGCAAGCCTTGTCCGTTGAGATACCGACAACCAGCTCGACAGGAGTATCATTTTCTCGTATTGCGCGCACTAGATTATGTGCGCCGATAACATTGGTCTGCACTGCCTGAAAAGGGAAATACTCGCAAGTGGGTACCTGCTTCAAAGCAGCCGCATGTATGACCACATCGGCCTCGCGCACAGCTTGTAGCACTGAGGAGTAATCACGCACATTACCAATACGAAAGCTGAGCAACTGTTGAAAGTTGCGGTAGATAACCTCATCTGTAGCCACTTGCCGATTGAGATATGATAGGCGCATGTAGTGTTGTTTGGCTTCATCACGAGAGAACACGGTGATCTTTGCAGGCTGGCCCATCTCTCCGGTCAATAACCGCCGCACCACAGTCTGACCGAGTGAGCCCGTACCACCTGTTACTAGTATACGCTTGCCTTCAAGCTCCATTTGAAGCCCTCCATTTATCGTAAGGTGTTGAATCTTCCGCTATCGCTTGAATCATAGCATCCCAGGTGGGGGGTGTAAAATTAGTCGCCGCACGGAAACGACTCGAATCTAGACTGCGATCAATGCATACCTCAGGATACGGCTCGATTTCGACCTGCATCTGGTATGCGTCACGCAATAAGCAGAGCAGATTGTACTTATTGATCGACTCGGATGAAACGTGGTAGATACCGGAGAGATCAGAGTGGTGCTCAATAACATTGGCAATGATATCTGATATTGCCAGTGTGGTAAAACCAGAATAGATTGCCTGCGTGTATCCACGCACCTTGCCGCCTCGATTGGACAAGAACCATTCAATCAACCCGTTGGTGGTCTGTAACTCGCGGCCAATGATTGAGGTACGTAACGTCAGGCATCCAGGTGCACTTACCTCCCCTAGGAATTTTGTTCGCCCGTACAAGTCCTCGGCGTCCGAGACATCATCTTCGGTGTACATCCCCTTGCTTCCGGAAAACACACAGTCTGTGCTGATGTGGATCAAGCGAGCACCGGCTGCTCGGCAAAGATTGGCCAATTTGTGCGGAAAGAGGGAGTTAAGAGTAAGGCTGATGAACGGATCCTTTGCCGCTGCTACCTGTTTGACAATGCCGATGCAATTAATGACCACATCTGGCTGTGCTGATGCAAGTGCTCGCACAACCGTATCAAAGTTGAACGCATCGACACCGCCCAACAGGCGTTGTGGGCCAAAGAGGTTGTATTTGGCATACGCTCGATAACTGGCTCGTACCGTAACCCAGGTGTCAAAGCGGTCATTACAAACCTGCCAAAGCTTGTGGCCTAGCATACCCGAGCCACCAAGTATTAGGACTCGCATTACCATCTCCTTACCATGCGAGAGAAGTCCTCACAAACTGGACTGACTCCTCTTGCTGTTCGTACCATCTGTGTGTCTACTCCGTCTAGCGCGCACAATATCATCAAATAATACCTCATACTGATCCACCAACACTCGCCGTGTATACAGCTTGAGAAACGCTTTTCGTCCTGCCTGGCCCATTTGCTCTCGTTCGGCTACCGGCATCGCGTACAGAGTACGCACTGCGTCCGCCAGCGCGTTTGAATCCTGGGAAGCACAGGTTAAACCAGCGCCAGCATCACGCACCACATCTGCAGCATCGCCGGCCACGGCCATCAGAATTGGCCGACCGCAAGCCATGTATGCGAAAGTCTTAGATGGAATAGTAATTTCAAACAGCGGATCGCGCTTGAGATGCACGAGGAGTAGATCAGCCATGGCGAAGAAGCGCGGCATCTGTTCCGCTGGGTGGCGACCCAAGAACCGAACGTTATCTATTTGCTGCCCAATAGCCATCTGCTGCAACCTGTTCTCGTCGACGCCGTCACCGATAAATATAAACTGAACTTCCGGGAGGTCGCTAAGTTGTTGCGCTGCCTCAATAACTGTATCCAACCCTTGGGCAAGTCCCATATTACCAGCAAATACTACATTGAATCGTCCGGTGAAACCATACTTGCCAGCCAGTGCTTGATCGGGTGGCACAGGGCGATAGATATCCTCATTGGCCCAATTGGGAATAACATGAATCTTATCAGCTGGCACCCCCTTAGCAATCAAGTTGCGCTTGAAACCAGGAGATACAACTGTAATGGCGGCAGATCGAGCATAGATAAACCGGGCAAGATGATTTAGCGTGGCCAACGCTATTCTTGATCGGAGCATGCCGGTAGCTACCAATGTCTCGGGCCACATATCGTTAATATCATAGACAAAGGGGACACGCCGTAGCAAACCAATCCACCAGGCAGGTATACCGATGGTAAGCGGAGGATGATAGACCCACATTACATCGGCTGAACCAGAGAGGATAGGACCAAGCAGTGAAGCCGATGCAGCGAAAGAGAGGAAATTCAGAGCCCGGCGCACTCCAGACCGACCATGATAAGGATAGAGGGGTAGGCGTAACACTCGCGCTCCATCAATTTCTTCCCACATCCACAATCGTTGTCGATAACCGGGGTAGATCTTCCCGGAGGGGTAATTAGGAAAGCCTGTAATTGATACTACTGAATGCCCTCGTTTCACGAGGTCGCCCGCCATTTCATGCTTCTGAGTTAAGGGCTCGGGTGGATACCACTGGCTAAGAAAAAGCAGCTTCATCTTTCACACTCTCTACAAAGGATCTGTCCGTACAATTGAATAATCTTCTGAATTATAGTATCCCACGTGTAGTTTTCGACAATGTATGTTTTGAGGTTATTTCCCATTATTGGAAGTTGTGCAAGATCTGCCAGCAGTACAGTTAATCCCTCCTGCAATCCTCCTACCGTTGCAGAGACCACCTTCCCACCGTTTACTTCAGTCACCTGAGGGAACCCGCACTGATCCGTAATCAGTACAGGCCTCCCACACATACCCGCTTCCAAGACCACGATAGACATCGCTTCCTGACGCGATGGGATGATTAACAATCGTGACAATCTGTATGCCTGTACCTTATCTGCCCCATCGATATAGCCTGTAAAATGTATCCTGCTGTCAATATTATATCTTTTAGTAAATGCACGCAATTCTTTCAGCATGCCATCATCTGGGCCAGCTATAATAAGGTGATAATCAGGTATTGTGTCCTTTATGTTAGCAAAAGCCTCTAACAACATGTCCGGCCCCTTGATGGGATTTAGACGTCCTACAAACAGCAAGAACTCCGCATCTGGCAATCCGTGCTTGCGGCGAAAGTCATTACTACCGGCTCCAGAACAACTAGACCTATCTATTCCATTGGGGATGACTACCACGTCACGCGCTGCAACGCCATAGGGAGCGAAGTGCGCGATCTCATCTTCCGTGATAGCAATTCGCGCCGCCGCATTTCTGACAATTCTAACGCCGATTATTAAGTTGTATACCTTCTTCAGGAACTTGGAACGGCCGTAGACAGGCAGAGCCCCCGCAGGACACATGACATAGGGTGTATTGAACCGTCGTGCCAATAGGAAAACGATGATATTCAGCAGCGTCCAATGGCTAATCAGGTGGATAATATCCACCCCCTGGACAAGTTCACAGAGTTGTTTCCAAGGGACTTTCGGCACATAGAACCTCTTACAGATGCATGGTAAAGAGATGATCTTAACGCCGTGGTCATAACGCACAGTCGTCCTTGACTGAGTCAAATCCAGTTCTAGCAGCGTACAGTCTACGTTGTGTCTTACTAGATGGTAACTCATCTGCAAGGTTCGTTCTGCAGTACCTCCGCCTGTTAGCGAATTGGCAGAAATGCAGACATTCAATACTCTCATTGTCAGAAGGAACCTCTATACCAATCAACAAAGGAATCCAGTCCTGCCTCGAACTTAACTGGCTTCACAAAACCGGCCGCAGCCAGATTCTTGCCTTGATAGACCCGCCTTGTATTTGTATGGGGGTTGCCCAACAGCTTTAATAATACATGCAAGAACAAGCTCGGTACAAGCAACGGAGGCACTGCATAAGGAGGAATCCCCAATTTCCTCATTAGGTATTGCTCTATATACGGGTATGTATTGTTACGGTTGTCATCATCAGAGATGATATACACGCTCTTAGCGAGTGGTCGATTCGTATCGGCAAGGAACAGAATCGCAGCGACCACATTGGCAACGCTAACCAAGTTCATACGGCGTGAGTGTGATAGGCAGGACTTCAGGTAATTGGCAATACGACTACCATTGCTAAGATCGTCTGCGAGCTTCAGGAGATTCTTGCCGTTCGGACCGAACACTGCGGCAGGACGCAGAATGGCCAATTCGAATTGGTGTTGATACCCATCGAGCAGCTTGTTTTCCACAGCCAGTTTGGTGACTTCATATTTCGTCTTGGGAAAACATGGAGCGTCTTCGTCAATAACAGACTGGCACGAATTGCCAAACACCATAACAGTACTACAATGAACTAGGCGCTTAACCCGTGCTCTGACACATGCCTGTGCCAGATTCTCGATTGCTTCAAGATTGGCTCTCTGATCAGCTTCCCGCAGATATGCAAGATTGATGACCGTACAACCCGGTGAAAGAATCGCCCACAATGACTCTGGCTGCAGTAGATTGCCTGTATAGGTCTTTATGTTTGCTGCTTGCGACTCAGTAGGCAGAATGTGCTTGCGGACTACAGCGCGTATTTCGACATTTTGATGCAATGAGAGCTCTCTCAACAAGTGCGTGCCGATGAAACCATTTGCACCGATCAGTATTATCGGTCCTACGATTCCTCCCGACTGTATCATTTCCCCAGCTTTATCCATTGTAGTATTGTGAAGCACTCAAGGCAGTCTACAACTCCTAAAATACTGCGTTAGCCGCTTAGGCACCGAAAAGAGCCCTCTGGGCCACGTGCACATGCTCTGGAAGGCCAGTGAAATTGCACGCAAATAGTTACCATTAGCCCAACTAACCTGGCATAATCGCAAAGCCTGATTCGCCCTAAAGTGTCTCTCATAAGCTTTTCCAACTAGTTCATAACGCTCCGTAAAATCAACGAGAAAATCTTTCCAACCTGGCGAATCAGGAAAGTAGATACCGCTCCTTTCTTCCTCAATGGCAACCTCTAGTGCAAGCCACTTATCCCCTAACCGTTCTCCCGGCAACTGGCTCAACGAACCTGACTGAAGTCGAAGATGTGCCAATACGTCTCCTAGCGTACCTAGTTGGAATTTCTGGCTAACTCGGAGCCATAGTTCATAATCTTCACAGTAGAAGATTTCACTGTACTTCCCCAGAGACTCAATTTCCTGCTTGCGAAACATCACTGTTGTATGCACAATAGGACAGATGCCTTTGAACAACTGGCTTTTGATCTCATCGTGAGTTTGTGGGTAAACAGACTTGCGTATGGCGTTGCCATCTTCATCTATCTGTATTATGGCTCCTCCGAGAACAGCAACCTCATGGTGAGCCTCTAGATAAGCAACTTGCTTTTCGAATCGATCCAGCAGTGAGATGTCATCAGCATCTTGTCGTGCTATGTATTCTCCGCGGGCAATGCTTATTCCCTTGTTCAGTGATCTAGTTAGGCCGATGTTCTCCTGTTGAATCACCACCAGCCGGCGATCAGTAAAGGAATCAATAGTCTCTTGGGAGGCATCAGTGGAGCCGTCATTAATGATGATGAACTCAAAATCCTTGAATGTCTGTTTGAGGATGCTCTCTATCGCTTCTCGGAGATATGGTTCTCCGTTGTAAACGCTCATCAAGACACTAATTTTAGGAGCGGTTTTCACCGTCTTAGTCATTCTCATCTTCCCCTCTATACAAGCCCAATACTCTAAAAACCTGCTCGAAGCGCTTCTCCCAAGTATGTTCTCTTTCAGCGCGGAGCCGTCCCGCTTTGGCAATTAATTCTCTCTCATCCGGATGATCCAGATAATAATGGACCTTTTGGACGCATTCGTCAACATCGTGGTACGTCTCGATCTCCTTCCCTATTTCGTACAGTGCTTCAAGATCCGGATTATGATGTGTTAAATAGAAACTCCCAGACATCGGCCCGTCAAAATCCCGCATCTTCAAGGCATAGAAATCGGTGCAATGGCCTATTGAACCTACACCGAGAACAATCTTAGAACGTCCGAAGAGATCAGGTAAAGCCCTCGTTGAAATCCGTCCCTTGGGCCAGCCGTTACCATAGCATTCGACATGTATCCCTTGCCTCTCAATGGCTTGCACAATCTTCGCCCGAATTCCATAATTACCTCCCACGAAACAAACATCATACGTTTTCGGAGCCTTCATTGGGTGAAAGAAACCTTTGTTGCTGGCCTCTGGCCAGAATAGCGCAGGCAGTTTCTCCACCTCATACCACAGGCACACCTCTGGGGCAGCAGTCAGAGCCAAGTCTAGTCCTGGTATCAGCCCGCAGGTGCCTGTCCACTCACCATCCACAAAGCCAAGGCGGAAAGCATGACAATCATCCATACCAATATTGGCTGTTATTGTCCGCATACTCCGTACCTCGTCCAGTGCCTGCCAGGGCATCGAGAAACCCCACATTTGCCCTAAGACTACATGGAGTGGCCCATCCCTTTGAGCTTGATCAGCAAGTTCAATAAGCCGCTGGCCATTTTCTTCCTTATCGCCTGAGTGTGTACCGTACTGACCATTCTTTCCCTTGAACCGGTAAACCTTGCCGAATGTCTCTAGCGATTGCAGAAACCCACTAGTATCCTGATCCTCGTCGGCGCCAACATACAATATCCGCAACATTCCACGGGGAACCCTTACTGTGTGAAGCCCCCTCTCCCCTAATCTTGCTTTCACAAGACCCGGAACATCCTCTTCGCGGTAGACTATTCTATCTCTTTGAGCCTGCGCATGATAATGTTTCCGCAATGCATTATACGCATTGATGGTCTTTGCTGCCTTTAGCCGGGCATTTAGCGTGTAGATAGGCTTGATGTTCTTAAGTACTTCTCTATAATGCATTTCTGCTGTTCTTATTCCTCGTCAGTTGGACGATTATCCAGAGACACCTCTGGTTGTTTGCAGTATCTGCCGGCACGGCTTTTGCCGCTACATCCCGGTTTCTGCCTCTGCAAGGGTGTTGTTTCGGCTCAAAGATCTTCCCGCCTTGAATCTTGCGATCAACAGATCCGAGAATACGAATATTGATCCAAGGTACAAGATGAGCTGGAACGGGTACATAGCCGTTATGACAAATGAGCCCCGGAATACATCAAAAATCTCTAGAATAGCGAGGATGAAAAGCATTTTTCCCGCATATCCTCCCTTGGCAACGAACACGTTCATGAGGACCCCATAACATGCAACGGCAATGGGAAATAAGAGAAGCACCAACTTGTTCTTAAAGGAAATTGCTTCCCCGAGCATCGAACCTCCAAGCCCAGTTACAGCTTTTAGGGGGTTAAGTTCACCTGCATATGTCATGAAGGGAACATAATCACCAAATATATCATCATACATGCTCTTAGTGATAAACGTTCTCATAATCATTAATTTCAATGCCGGCCCTACCTTGCAGGATTGATTAGCCTCCTGCATTAGATTTGCTGTGGCATAAGTATTCGTAAATTCTCCAGTAATCGATGCAACAACGTGACGAGGATTGAAATTACCCGTACGAATAACAGCAATTGATGCTATC
>Ga0208771_1001979_pt1 | contig 10221 bp, 12 predicted proteins | sample AntAceMetag02UKX_FD_184775 | JGI IMG/M metagenome (GOLD analysis project Ga0208771, IMG submission 184775) | Saline lake microbial communities from Ace Lake, Antarctica - Antarctic Ace Lake Metagenome 02UKX (SPAdes) (version 2) | ecosystem: Environmental > Aquatic > Non-marine Saline and...
TATATGATAACAGTATGCAAAGAATATCAGATGAAGCCGGGTTTAATTACTGGGATACCCAGTTAGATAATGGTGTGTTTGGGGCAAATCAAGTTGTAGAGCATTTTATTTTCTCTGATGAAATCGGGGCAAAAGTTGCAGCTATGAGTAATGCAGAATTTATTGATTTTCTTTATAAAACTTTGTTTGCAAGGACTCCTGATACTGAAGGATATAATAACTGGCTTGATTATATGAATAGTGGTGTTTCTAAAGAAGAAATACTTAAAGGATTTTTAAATAGTGAAGAATGGATTAATATCTGTAAAATGTTTAATGTGACTCCGTGAATTTTTTTGGAATAGATTTTAAAATCAGGCTCTGGAAGTTTGGGGCCTGATTTTTTTGTGGGAAACTGATTTTATATCTCTTATAAAAACAAAAACCCCGAAGTATCGTTTGCCATGGCGAATGCTTTAGGCTAATAAACATTTCGGGGGTATGCCTCGGACTTTTCTCAGGGATTCTCATAAAAATAGCTTATTTTTTACTTTCTTTCGTCGGTATTTTTAGCTGTTTTGTGTAGATTGCCTGTTCCTGTTCCGGGACTTTGTTCTATTTTTATTCTATCAGGGATTTAAGGGGAGAGAAGCGGTGGCGTAATTTGATAAAGAGGGCGGGGATGAAAATCACGGTACATAAATATTTGATACTGGATGTATGGCATGATATTATTATTTCATCATGATGAGAGGGCACACTTAGGGTTAATCTCTTTTTTTTTTATTTTAGCTTGAGTTTTCGCCTTGTTCTTTTTCAACGATTTTCATTTCCAGAAGTCTTTGTCTTTCATGTTCTATTTCGCTCTTCAGTATTTCTGACCCAGGCAATTGCAGTTTATACTTTGAAGCAAAAATTTTATTGTCCATTCCGCCTAAGGCATATTCTACAACGGTTTTCTTTTTATCTGAACAAAGAATGATTCCTATCGGATCATTTTCTTCTTCCTCGCACTCTGTTTCCATTTTCTACTATACATAAGTAAACAAAAATTCTAGAAGCTAATAAGATGTTTTATTGTTTATTCTTAGGAGAAAAAATTCTTTATAATACTTTCTTCAAGATGTTATTAAGAAAATGTTTTATATCCTTACTCTATCCCTTGAAAAAGAAGTTTGAAGTAAGACAAAAGCTCAATATTTGTATTCTCTACTGTTTTTCTTTCCTCTTTGTTCCCAACATGCACCACATATCCTTTCGCTGGTCTGTATCTTGTCAGAAAACTCCTGAATGAGCGTGTTATTTCAATCTTTGAGAGCTTGGTATGTTTTGCTTCTACAGGAATCACTTCGAGGCCTTTTTCGAGTATAAAGTCTACTTCAGCTTGGTCTTTTGTCCGCCAGAAGTGAATTTGAGTTGGTGAGAGCTCTGTCTGGCTTCTGAGGGTGTTAAAAACAACATTCTCAAAGAGATACCCACTTAAGGGTGGGGGGATCTCTGGCAAACCAAACAGCCCTAAAAGCCAATTTCGAAGACCAATATCAACAAAGTAGTAGATTGGCGACTTGGTAATTTCACTTCTTGTGTTTCTAAAATAAGGCGTAACTTTGGTAATAATAAAAGTCTGTTCAAGGTAAAACAGATAGTGCTTGATTGTTTTCTCATCAATCCCCACCGTTGAGGCCAGTTCAGCTACATTAACAAGGCTGCCAATCTGAGAAGCAATGATTTTCAAAAGGTTGGTGAATGCTTCTGTTTTCTCAAGATGGAGCAAGTCATGAATGTCTCTGTCAATATAGCTTCGATAGATTTCTTGCATCTGACTTTGTTTTGCTGAAATGGTTTGTGCAAGCACAACCCGTGGGTATCCCCCAAACACCATGTACTCTGAAAGAAGTCGGGCTAATTTCCCCTCTTCCAACTTAAAAAAGGCACTGAGCCTGTCTTCATACTGATAGTTTGTTTTGAAATTAACAAATTCTTCAAAGCTAATGGGGTCAATGGTGAAAAGCTGTTTTCTTCCCGCCATTGATTCTGGAATCTTCGCTTTAAGCTCAAGGCTACCTGAACCAGAGACGACAAACTTATAGGGTGTTCCCATATCAAAGATGCCTTTTAAGAAAAGCCCTGCATCTTCTTTTCTTTGGACTTCGTCAATAAAAACAATTGCTCTCTCTTTTCCTACTTGCAGCTCAATATAAGAGAGTAAGTCTGCTTGTGAGGCCAGCCGCTTCTTATCTTCTTCATTGTCAAGATTTAACCAGACTGTTTTTTGACCTCCGGCCTCAAGTTTCTTTCTCAGCTCGCTCATTAAATAAGTTTTCCCTACCTGTCTGGGACCAATAAGAATCGTCATCTGGTCAGATGATAAATGCTCTACGAGCTTAGAAAATATCTTTCTTTTAATCATAACACTATTATAGTACCGATTTTCCAGTAGTCAAGTACCGAAATTATAGGGTTATTAATGTAAATATCAAAAAACTGTGGCTATAGATAAAGAAATGCCTGTTAAAAAAATTAACCATGATATCATTTTTTTAAAAAATAAATATCTAAAAATAAACATGCAATTTCCTAATAGCTTAACCTCACTAGAAACCTTTTATGAATATCTGAAAGAGACTTTAATCCAAGAAATTCCAGAATATAAGGGTCTTTGATTTCGTCTTCTGGCTTTAAAGTGATAGGCTTTTCGTGTGCTTTAGCAATAACTGAGAGTTTACGTTTGGATAACGCCGTTCGTTCATAAAGCATGGATTGAATTTGCCTGTCCAGTTGCCTTACAGACCAGTTTCCCCTGATACACTCTGCTTCGTAGAATTCTCTTTTAAGGGTTTCGTCAATGCGTATTAGTAAGCGGTAGTGAGACCATGATAATGTGAATTTCCGCATCAGCGCCTCGGAAATTCCAGGCGCTATCTGAATTTTTTTAATGTTTTCATCTACTTCAGGATAGGATAATTCTCCAGATACTGTCTGGGGGTTTTCAGAAAGCAATTTCCGAGACACTGTCTCGGAAATTTCAATTGGGTAACTTAAATAGAAGCGCCGCATTGCTTCGAGATTGTCCGGGGGAAAACCACGCCCAAATCTATTATTTAAGTCTTGAGATAACTTTTGGAGTAATTCTTTTCCATACTCTGCCCGTTCTTTCCCTTTTTGCTCATACTCTACAATCCTTCTACCGATGAGCCAATAAGTAGCCACCAGAACGGTATTCACATACCGCACGGTTGTTTTACGTCCCTGCTCAATAAGGGATGCGATATCAGTGATGAGTTTAGAATAATTTGCAATAATTTTATCTATCATATTTCTGTTTTTTTGATATCTAAGTTTATATTATTTTCTTGGGCTTTACTTTGAATAACGGTTGTAAATAAAGCTGCTTTGCTCTTTTTAACCCTTCCGGTTAAAAAAGCGTCTTTAACTTCACTTAACGCCTGAAATATTAAATTTTCCGGAACCATATCTGCAATTTTTCTGTAAAATCCTAACGAATGATCGTCGTTTAATTGGTTTTATTTTATTTCTTTTATCCAAATTAGTAAATTTTAATGAATGGAGGCTATATTATTTTTCAATATTTAAAAATATATTATATAGCTAAAAACAGTAAAAAACAGGCCTGCAGTATATTTTATAGCTTCAAATATGCCCCTAAGAAAAGAGCTAAAAAGCTCAGGATGTGTACCATTAACCTGTTTAATTAAAAGCTTCTAAATGTCTGTAGTTTTAAGCTTATTTTGTGCTCAAATATGCTTAATTTTTTTGTACCTTTAGTGTAAGTAAAATCTAGATTGCTTATGTGTAATTAATATATTATGGTTTGGAGTCTTCGCCTGGTTTATAATTAGGCAACACCTTAGTTAAAAACTTCACCATATTAGCATTATGTTTGTTTTCTTCTCTTTTAAAGAGCTTTTTATATTCCGTTACTCCATATTTTTTGATATACTTTTTAATAAGGCTTTCCTAATCTTCTCATCCTATTTGCATTCTTGCCCATTTTCCCGGTCTTGTCTTTATTCTTTTATCTTTAAAATTAAAAAAACCTATTGCTTTTCTCTATTTAGTTATCTTTAAATATTTAGTAAGTACTTCTAAAGATTTAGTGCAGGCTTAAAATTCGTGCTTATTTGTGCTTGGATATTTTGTACCTCAAGTGTGAGTAACTTTTTAGCATTTTGTCCCTCAAGTGTGAGTAAAATTAGGTGTTTTTGTACCTCAAGTGTGAGTAAAACTATAAAAATCTTGTACCTAATGTGTATGTAACTTTTGGGCATTTCGGCTAATGTGTCAGTAAAAATAACTGTTTGTGTATCTTTTTTGTGGGTAAAATTCGTGCTTATTTGTGCTTGGATATTTTGTACCTCAAGTGTATGTAAAACTAACTATTTTTTGTACCTTAAGTGTCAGTAGAACTAAAAATTTATGTATAGTAGGTAGGCCAAAAATTCGTGCTTATTTGTGCTTGGGTATTTTGTACCTCAGGTGTGAGTAAAATCAGTGGTTTTCTTCCCGGCTGTCTTCTTTGGTGCTGTTATATTTTATCCAATTCTGATTTTAATGTTTTAGTTAAAAACTCAACCGCATTTGCGCCAGACCTGTTTGCTTCCCTGTTAAATATGTCTTCATATTTTGCAGACCCTAATTTCTTTATGTATATTCTGATCATGCTTTCCTGGTCCTCTTTTGGTATTGTTATTTCCCAACCAGTAAACCACTTAAATGTCCTTTTAAATAAATCGCTTTCTTCTTCTTTTTTTGATGTGGCTGTTTTTTCAGGTTCTTCAGGATATCTTTTAAAGCTTATAAATGCTTCCCTGATGTCCTTTATTCCAATGGCTGCCAAGTCTTCCTTAAATTCTTTGTAAGGATATTGCTTGAAGGCTTCCGATACGTGCAGCAGTTCTTTTATTGCTTTGGTTTTGTTAAAGTCGTTATAGATTTTAAAACTTTCTATTTCGGGGAGAGGCCGATAATTTTCACTAAAATAAATTAAGCATTCCTTAAGAAGATCGTAACATTCCTTCGGCCTGATTAAAATTTTCTCCGGTATCTTCATGTCTTCCAAAAGATTTTTAATTTTAATCGGCTGCGTAAGTAAATTGTGTGTTTTTTTTCTTTTTATAAGCTGTCTATAAAATAAATATAAATAAGGGTTTCTAGTTGTGTACCTATCTTCGATAGCATTGCGGTCTTCAATAAAAAATTGGCCTTCTTTATTTAAAGTTTCTTCAATATAATTTTTCCAAGAATCCTTAAATTCAACTTCCCAAGTGTCGCCAGAATTTCTAGGCTCATATAAAGAATAAAAACTTGATATGCTATGCTTTATATATTCCCGACCTTGCCTGATTACCTTTTCATCTACCCTAAAAGATGTTAAGGCACCTGAAAGTAAATCTCTTTTAAGTTCTTCTAAAATTTTTCCGTGTTCTCCTTTCGTATACCCTCGTCTTTCAGCATAATATGACAATTGAAAGCGACAAACTGCTTCTTTGACAGTATTATGATATTGCTGCTCCTGTGTTAATCCCATTAAAAGTGCAATGTTTTTCATCTGCGAAACAAACACTTTGGGCTCTTTCCCACCAAGCTTGATCATATCTTCAACTCTGACAAGGTATTCAACGTTCCCGGCTTTCCAAACTTCCATCTCGCCATTTGCAAAATCCTCATCAATGAAATTATTTTCTATCTTTTTCAGCTTGCCTGGTTTTAATATCTGATGTATTTGCTTTTCCATTTCTGCATTTTTATAAATCCTCTTAAACTTTGCAGATGGGGCAACTTTCTTTTTATCAGGCTTTTCTAATTTCTTTTTAGCAGTTCTACGGGTAATCAATTCTGCAATTGCTTTTGCGGTTCCGGGAGTTATGGACGGCATTTTTTCGTTTAGATAATTTGCCAAATCGTCCAAAGATTCAAATCCTCTTGAATCGTCTTTACTCTCTTTACCCTGGCTGTCTTTTTTATCCATTTTTATAAACCTTTATTATTTAATTTTAAAAAAATCTTCCCGAGCTTTCTTTAAATCAAAGGTTAAAATCATATATCTAATAATATCTGCTTCCGTTATCATAAAGTGGCCGGGCTGTATTGCCTGGGTATATCCTTTTAATTTATCGGCTTGATCTTTCGTTAATCTGAATGATTTTGTAACATGCTCTGACATGTCTTTTTTAATTTCTTTTTTAACGTCTGCTTTATCTGATTTACTAAAAATATCCAGGTTGCTCATTTTGCTTCTTTTATCCATAATATGAAATCCTTCTAAATATTAAGTTATAATAATAAGTAATATTTATATTATATCTGTAATATTTGATAATATCTATATTATATCTGTAATATTTAATAATATTATTCACGTGATAATATTTATATTATTTAGTATTATTTTGTATTACTTAGTATTATTCTGTATTACACTTAAAAATTCTTTTGTAAATTCTAAGAAGTCCAGGGAGCCTATTGCTGCCGGATCATACGTTAAAATGCTTTGTCCTTTAACCTGCGCCTCTTTTATTTTTGTATTGGTTCTTATGGTGCTGGTAAATATTTTTGTACTATTCCCCAGGGTATCTTTTGTGTATTGCATAACATCTTTTGCATGATAAGTTCTTACATCAACTAAATTAAATAATAGTCCTAAAATCTTTAAATCAGGGTTAACATCCTCTTTTATCAAATCTATTGTCTCGGCTAAGATTTTAAAAGCCTTTAAGGTTAAAAAATCTGGGCTTATGGGAATTATTAAGCCTTCAACATATGACAATATATTGTTTGTAATTAAACTTGTGTAAGGTGGTCCGTCAATTAAAATAAAATCTAAGTCCAGTCCGTCCAGTTCTTTTAATGCCTTATTATAAAACGTGTCTCTACTGACAATATTATTTAAACTCCGGTCAATGTTTGTAAGCCTTATGTCGGCTGGGAGCAAATAAACTCCCTCAGGTGTTTTTATGATAAAGTCCTTTAAATTTATGGGTTCTTTATTTAAATGCTTCTCCAATAATACCGGGAGCGTGTTTTCAAGCGTGTCTCCATTATAACCAAAGCAACTCGTAAGTGAAGCCTGGGGATCCGAATCTATGGCTAATACTTTTTTACCTTGTCTGGCTAAACATACTGCTAAATTCTGGCATACTGTACTTTTACCTACTCCGCCTTTTTGATTAACTATTGCAATTTTTTTCATTTATTCCTTTCTAAAGCGTTGGGGGGTTCCCCCAAAAATAGCAAAGTGTATATTTTATATTTTAATAATTAACCATGGTATCTGATATTTTTTTTCATTTTTAACTTTCCTATAAAGTTTACTAAGCTTTAGTTTCAATAAATTGGTTCATTCCATTTTCAACATCAATATTGGCCAGGGTAATATAAATTGTCGTGGTGCTTATATCTGCATGCCCCAGGATCCGTCTTAGGGTTTCGATGTCTTTGGTTTGTCGATAGTATTGCGTGGCGTAGGTATGCCTTAATGTATGCGGTGAAATGTTTTTTGTGATCCCGGCCCTTTGGCCGTATCTTTTAACAAAAACCTGGATGCCCCTAATTGATAATTTACTTCCAACTAAGGAAGCAAACTTACCCTCTTTCTTATTTTTTACTATGCAAAAAAAATATTCAGATCCGGCTGGCTTTGCTTCCTTCCAGGCTCTCAGTAATTCCGCTGTATAAAATGGGATTGCCAGGTCGCGATCAACATTTCCTTTACCGGCCACGATCCTTAATTTATTTTTTGTTAAATTAATATCTTGAGGCCTTAAACCAGAAACTTCACTTACCCTGAGCCCCATGTTAAGCATTACTGAAATTATTGCCCGGTTCCTAACACCTGGTAAATATCTCTTATTTGGGATCTTAAGTAATTTTTCTGCTTCTTCGGGCTCTAAAATAACCGGTAGTTTTTTTCTTCTGGCCATAACATCCCTTTTTTTAGCTTATTTCTTGTAATCCTTATTATACGTAATAGTAAGCTATGTATTTAAGGAGTCAAGAAAATAATGTAATAATGCACAAATAATACTTATTTGCGCTACCTGAAGACCTTTAAATATTGATTCTAAGGCTTCGTAATGTACGGGTAATGGTTTTATACCTGTAATATTAATATTTAAAAACCATGATAAAGAAATACCCCTTGTATGAGTCAAAAAGATGCTGTGTCATGGTGTTATTAAGGGGTTGGGAGGACTCGAACCAATATTTGAAGGAATTAACTTATTTAAGAACTATAAAAGAAATATTTTTACTGGATAGATATCATAGTTAATCAGGAAGCTTTGGAAATAAAATTAATTTCAAGATCAGCACCTAAAACTTCGGCAATTTTTTTTAAAAAATCAACAGTTGGGTTATAATCACCACTTTCAAGTCTTGCAATGCTTGGCTGTTTTGTATTTACAAGTTCAGCTAGTTGTTTTTGTGTTATCTTCTTTTTATTTCTTAAATCTATTACCTGGCTAATAATTTTATATTCCAGTTCCAATTTATCATATTCTTTTTTTAATTCAGGATCTTCTCCAAATCTCTTTTTCTTAAATTCTTCCCACTTCATTTTAATCACCTATCTTAATGTAGTTAACAAATCAAATAAATTTTATTAATAATTTTATTGATAATTCCTCCCATAAAAAAATCATATTTATTATGATTAAAGCTAGGTGAAGGTACCCACTTGTAAGCAAGACCACATCTACCCTATCATGTCTTCCGGGGTATTTAAATTAATAAATCCCTTACAATACTTCGTCCGATGTTTTGATCTTGAAGTGGGGGTTCTAATTCTTTTCTACAGGGTCGTGAAATACGCCCTACGGTGCAACCAGAATCCCCCACCAAGCTCTAGTTTTAACCCTAAGCCACCTCTTGGGCAACCATACTTTTTAAAACTTCTTCAGGGTCATAATATTTTTTATATTTTAAAAGAGCAAACATTATCCTTGTCAGCTTGCACTGAACCGCTACTACCATCTTCATCTTATTCTTTGCCTCGGCCTGGTAGCAATAGTATCTCTTGAGCTGGCTGTTTTTAGATATTGCTACTACTGCACATTGATAAAGAAGACATCTGAGCCTATTGTTTCCTCTTTTTGATATCTTCTTTTTGCCTTTCTTTATTCCTGAGGATATTTCAACAAGATTAAGTCCGGCCAGCTTTATTATCTCTTTTGCACTTTTGTATTTTGAGATATCTCCAACCTCGCCTAAAAATCCGGCTGCGGTTACCACTCCTACTCCTGGTATGCTCAGCAAGTATTTTGAACATTCTATTTTTTCCAGATAACATTTTAGTTTTTTATTTAATTGGGCAAGCTTTAGCTTCAGGTTTGAAATACTTTCCAGTATATAGGTTTTTTCCAGTACTGCTGCGTCTATGCCTGTGTTTATCCCTATGGAGGTCCTGGCATATTCTAAGAGTTTTAGTACTTTAGAAGCACCTATCTTGCCTCTGCTTATCATTTTAATCTTTCCTGTAAGGGATAGAATATTTTCACTGGCTATAGACTCTGGGAGAAAATATTTATCTATTATGTACTCTGAAGTTGCCCCCAATATATCACAAAACAGGCCTTCGTATTCAGGAAAATATTCATCCAGCAGTATTTTTAATTTTGTCTTTTCCTGTACCAGAGATTTACTGACCTTTAGTCTTAATCTGTACATCCTTCTAAGCTCCGCATAGATGCCACCGGCCAGGTTGGGATCAAAAAAGTCCCCGTCCCTTACAAGCTTTGCTATAAGCAGGCTGTCTTTGGGATCTGTTTTAGTCTGGCTGTTATCCTCTATTTCTTTTATCCTTTTTATATGATATGGGTTTACAAGAGCTAACTTGTATCCACTGCCAGATAGATAATGAGCAGATGCTTTCCAGTAATGGCCCGAGGGTTCCATACCTATTACAGCTTTGCCCAGGTTGTTTTGTATTTTTGCTTCTTCAATTTTAGATACTATCTTTTCCATACCATCCCTGTTGTTAGAAAAGCTAAATCCTTTTCCTATCTCATATCCTCTTACATTAATAAACCGGCAGTAATGGTTTCTCTTTCCTACATCAATTCCAACTACTAAAGTATCATCACCAACTAAATCCAACTTGGCTTTTTTCTTGGCCTTCATATTTTCTCCCATCTCTGTAATTTTGCTACTTGAGAGAAATTTATCAATTAAATCCCATGTCATCAATTTATTTGTTTATTACAGTATTCTTTTCTTGCTATTTGT
>Ga0208771_1001985_pt1 | contig 10211 bp, 9 predicted proteins | sample AntAceMetag02UKX_FD_184775 | JGI IMG/M metagenome (GOLD analysis project Ga0208771, IMG submission 184775) | Saline lake microbial communities from Ace Lake, Antarctica - Antarctic Ace Lake Metagenome 02UKX (SPAdes) (version 2) | ecosystem: Environmental > Aquatic > Non-marine Saline and Alkaline...
CATCATCTTCAGTTTATCCTGTTTCCTTTTTTCGGAGCAAAAGAAAAAATAAAACATTCTATTCTGATAAAAGAAAAGACCCTGAAAGAGCTTGTCTCTCTCAGTTCGGAGTACAAGACACTCAAAGAGGATTCAACGGATATCGGAAGGGGTCTCGCCCTCAGGCCGAAAGATTTTACGCTCTTTTCCTTTCTGGAAAAACAGGCAAGTCACAGCAAGATAAAACCGAACATAACGTATATGAAACCCTCCACCTCAAAGGACAAAGGCCCTTACAGTGAATCGTCTGTGGAGATGAAGCTGGAGAATATCACACTTAAGCAGCTCGTCGAGTATCTGCATCTTGTGGAGTCACCTGAAAATCTGGTCAGTATCAAGAGGGTTTCCGTAAAACAGAGCAAGGGGAGTCCGGAATACCTGACCGTTTTGATGCAACTCATGACATACATAAAAGATTAGAAGGTAAGAAGGTTGGAAGATTAGAAGATGAGGGGAAAGGCAGGGGTCGGAGGACTGCAAACCGATAACCGTAAACTGTAACCCGTGAACCGGAAACCATTACAGCCATGAAAACAAGAAAATGGATTATATATACGGTATACGGGATACTGATTACGCTTGCCTTCCTGTATCTGCGCTTTCCTTCAGACAGCGCCGGGAGGTATATCAGATCGATTGTCGCGGGGAGTAACCCAAATATCGTACTCTCGTTTGATTCTGTAAGGCCCTCTTTTCCCCCGGGGATAAGGCTTCACAACCTTTCCGTCGGTTTTAAAGGCAACCCGGATTCAGTCCTCGGAGCCAATGTCGTAAAGGTGCGACCTGCACTCTCAGGCCTCCTTTTCGGCAAACTATCGCTACTCCTGCATGCGGACACATACGAGGGGAACATGCGGGCAGATATACATTTCAAGAACCGCTTTTCGACCAAAGGCCCGGTCAGTATACAGACCGAAATTAACGACATCAGCCTCGGAAAGTGTTCCTTCATAAAAGCGGCAGCGGGCCGCCGGGTTGATGGCAGACTGAGCGGTTCTCTTGCATATGACGGGGAATGGGGCAGAGCTACCAGCGGTACGGGCAGTGCCAAATTCACACTCCTTGACGGAAACATACAACTTCTGAAAAGTCTATTCGGCTTTGACGCGCTGGTCTTCGATACAGTTGAGACAAAGCTGACGCTTAAGAATCAAACCCTTGAAATAATCGGGTTGGACATAGCGGGTGAACAGCTCCGCGGCTCCTTTACGGGAAACCTGTTCCTTAACAGGGATATCATCCAAAGCAGGCTCGCCATAAAGGGCGATATAGAAATTCCCGCTCTCGATCGAAAGTTTTCAACTACCCTGAAAGGAACGGTGGCTAAACCAATACCAAGATTTGAGTAAGGACGGAACCAGACTGTAGGCTATTAGCCTGTAGGAGAGCAACATGCGTGATCATACGAAGCTCAGAGCTTTTGAACTGGCTGACGAAGTGGTGCTTCTGATCTACCGGGCAACGAGAAAATTCCCCAAGGAGGAAGTATACGGGTTAACCTCCCAGATAAGAAGAGCGGCGGTCTCAGTACCATCAAACATTGTTGAAGGATGCGCTCGTGAGAGTCAGACTGAGTATCTCCGCTTTCTTGAAATAGCGTTTGGTTCCTTAAGAGAGTTGCATTACCAGTTTGGTCTGGCAAAGCGCCTGGGATATTTTGATGAACATGAAATTTCGGGCTACGAATCAACATTTGTGGAGACAGAGAAGGTTTTGGGCTCCCTTCTCCGATCAATGCGCAAAAGCTAACAGCCTTTAGCCTACAGTCTAAACAACCTGAATGGTTTAATATTATGCCAAATAATTACCGTACAATAATCATTCTTGTGGCGATAACAGCCCTGGCCTACCTGTCTGTGGATATCTTTTACAAGACAGTGGAGGCAAAATTTTCTGGATTCTGGACGGAAGAGACATCCACCGAGAAAACCGCCAGGCGCACGGTTGTGAAAAAATTGTCTCTGAGTGATTACCGGGTAATTTCAGACAGAAATCTGTTCGGTTCGATTGATAAGGCAGGTGAAAAGACACAGATTAATGTCGATAATCTTGAACCCACAAAACTGGGGCTGGCTCTTCTTGGAACTGTTTCCGGAGCCGGGGCCTTTGACTTCGCCGTTATTGAGGAAAAGGATAAAAGGAAGCAGGGCCTTTTCAGGGAGGGGGATGCAGTCGCCGCCGCTACTGTCGTGAGGATCATGAGAGGGATGGTTGTCCTGAGGGTGGACGGCAGGGATGAGATACTGAAGATGGAAGAAGGCGACCCTGGCAAAAATCATGTCTCTGGCTATGACGGTAAAGGTACAAAAAATATAATCCAAGTAAAAAAAACCGATATTGATAACGCGTTTAACGACATGGGAAAGATATTAACCCAGGCTCGCATACGACCCTACTTTTTTTCAGGAAAGCCGGACGGGTTCATAATAAGCAGAATAAAACCCGAAAGCATTTTTCAGAAAATGGGTATGCAAAACGGCGATATCATACAGACTGTTAACGACCAGCCTATTAAGAGCCCCAATGAGATGCTGAAGCTGTATAACGGGCTGAAATCCGGCTCTGCAATAAACCTTAGCATCAAAAGAAGGGGCAAACAGGAAGAACTGAAATATATATTCAAGTAACTACCAGTTTCCGGTTCACAGTTCGCGGATATCGGTTGCCAGTTACCGGTTGCCGGTTGTCGTAAACCGCGAACTGTAAACCGTAAACCGTAACCGGGTATCCATGTATACATCATATTTCGGACTGAAAGAAAATCCATTCAATTTGACTCCTGACCCCAGGTATCTCTTTCTGAGTACCCAACACAGTGAAGCGTTAAACCATCTGATCTACGGCATAAATGAAAAGAAGGGGTTTATTGTAATTACCGGAGGAATCGGAACCGGCAAGACCACCATCTGCAGAACGCTGCTTTCCGTCCTGGATCCGTCGGTCGACAGTGCGCTGATATTCAACCCATCCCTCTCGGAGATGGAGCTTCTGGCAACTATAAATCAAGAGTTTGGCGTTAAATCGGGACAAGGAAGAAAGACTAAAAAGCGACATATTGACGCGTTAAATAAATTTCTACTGAAAAACTTCTCCGCGGGCAGAAATGCGGTTTTGCTTATTGATGAGGCCCAAAACCTTTCCCGTGGTGTACTGGAACAGATCCGGATGCTTTCTAACCTTGAAACCGAAAGGGAAAAGCTGCTCCAGATAGTGCTCATCGGACAACCCGAATTGGAAAAGCTTCTGAGATCACCGTCTCTGAAACAACTCAATGAGAGGATTACAGTAAAATACAACGTAACCCCGTTTAATCGTGATCAGGAAGAAGACTATATACGACACAGGTTGGCGGTAGCCGGGGGAGAAAATGGATGCCCCCCGTTTTCCCGTCTGGCCTACAGAAAGATCCACAGCTATTCCAAGGGCATCCCCCGGCGCATAAATGCCATCTGTGACAGGGCGCTGCTCATCGCATACAGCGCGGATTCCGGCGCCATCAGCAGGAAACTTATCAGCAAGGCTGCTTCCGATATCGGCAGCAGCTATCTCACAGATAAAACAAGGTTTCGAAGGATGGGGGAATGGGCGCTTCTCGTTACCCTGATTATGGTTATCCTTCTATTGCTGACAGTCGTCCCGGGCAGAGAAGCGGTCTTTGATTTTTTTTCGAATGCACATTTTTTTTGAGTGACATGGATGAGTCATATAGATAAGGCCCTTAAAAAGGCTCAAAAAGAAAAAGATGATATCTATAAGCGTTACCGCCGCATAGCGCCTGCGGAAACCCACAGGAATACTACCAGGCTCAAGATTACATGGGGAATCGGTGTGGCTGTGGCATTGATATCTATTACCGCGATCTTCCTCCTTGTGTCCGGAAACAACACACTTGACGGGGAAAAGGGTCACGTCAAAAATGGAGATGCCGTGGCTGAGGAAACGCCAGCATCACAGCAGAAAATGGGGGCCAGTGCGCGTGAACCGGACACTCGCGTGATTGCAGCTGAGACGGACGGGGCCAAACCAGGCGCCTTCGAAAAAACTGAGCAAATAAGGTTAAATGCGGATATTTTATACAAGGAAGCCCTGGACTGGTATCAGAAGGGCGAACCGGACAAAGCCGGTGAGGGGTACCAGAAAGTCCTGAGCATTGAACCAAGGCATGCCTTTGCCCTGAACAATCTCGGAGTCATCTACATGGGCCGGAAGAAAAGCAACGATGCCGCGGATATGTTCAGGAAGGCCATAGACATCAAGGCTGACTATGTTGATCCATACTACAACCTGGCATGTCTCTACTCCCTGTCGGGAAATATTACAAAGAGCCTTTATTATCTGGAAATGGCTGTCTCGATAAATAATAATGTGAAAAACTGGGCGAAAAATGATAAGGATCTGAAAAATGTTCGTGGATCGGCGGAGTTTGGAAAAGCTTTTGAATAGCAAAGACGAAGTAAATGTTTACGGTTCGCAGTTACCAGTTACCGGCTGCAAAAGCCAGTCATTCCTCATCCGTTGAACAGTTTATTGGGAAAACCGTGAACATTGAACCGACAACCGTGAACTGATACAATAACTACAAAAAACGAGATACTTTCAGCATGATAAAATCAGTAAAAAAATACCTATTGTTATCTGTCGTCATTCTGTGCATCGCGTCATTCGCGGCGCCCGTAAGCACAATGGGAGCCCGGGTAACGGGTGATGAAAAACTCGTTACAACCGGCAAAGAAACTGTCAGTCCGGAGAAAAATTCCCCTCCAATTTCCCCTGTTAAAAAAATCGAAAAAAAGGAAATACAGGCAAAAAAGAAAATCGAGCCACGCAAAGAAGAGTCACGGTTCGTTACCATAGATTTTGACGATGTTGACATACGGGTATTCATCAAATTTATCAGCGAATTGACGGGCAGTAATTTCGTGATCGATAGGAGGGTTAAGGGAAAGGTTACGATAATCTCCCCGAAAAAGATCTCCGTCCGGGAGGCCTACAAGGTGTTTGAATCGGTGCTGGAAGTGCATGGATTCACCGTGGTGCCGGCTGGAGATATCATAAAGATAGTCCCTTCAAAAGACGCACGGACAAAAAACATTGAAACCCGTCTGAAGAAAAGTGCGATAGACCCGGAAGACAAGGTTGTAACGCAGATCATTTCCCTGAACTACGCAAGCCCTGATGAGCTGAAAAAGGTTTTAGCGCCGCTGATATCCAAATCAAGCGTTATTCTGTCTTACCCCCCAACGGGAATGCTTATCGTAACCGACCTGCTTTCCAACATAAAAAGGCTTATCAAAATAGTAAACACCTTGGACATTGAGGGAATAGAGGAACAGATTTCTGTTATACCGCTGGAGCGCGCTTCTTCCACGGAAATTGCAAAATCGCTGGATCAGATATTCCAGAAGACGGCCAGGCAAAAAAAAGGCTCTATCGCGTCGAGCATAAAGATTGTGGCTGACGAACGCACAAACACCATAATAACCCTGGCCAGTGAAAATGATACGACGCGCATAAAGCAGCTTATAAAGCTCCTGGACAAGGATGTCCCGAGAGGAGAAGAAAGGCTGCGTGTTTATCGACTTGAGAACGCGGATGCCGAAGAGCTGTCAAAGGTACTTATGGACATCCCGTCAAAGGGCGCGAAAGACACCAAAAAAGGGAAAACCTCCCTCCTTTCAAAAAATATAAACATCGTACCGGACAAGGCCACAAACAGCCTCATCATCACTGCGGAGAGAGATGACTACAAGGTACTTGAGGGCGTGATCAAGCAGCTCGATGTTCCCCGTCCGATGGTATATATCGAAGCGCTTATCATGGAAGTCAATGTGGATAAGGGGTTCAAGATCGGTGCCGAATGGGTGGGTGGGGAAAAATTCCACAGTGACAGCAGCAAGGCTTATGGGGGTGGATTTACCGGCGCCGGTATAATTCCGACTCCGGATGCAACAACCGGAGTTATTTCTTATCCAAGCGGATTTTCTCTCGGCGTGTTCAGCGATCTGATACAGATCGGGAATATAAAATTCCCCAACCTGGGGGCTGTCTTGCAGGCCTACCAGAGGGACCAGGATGTCCATATACTCTCTACGCCACAGATACTCACCCTTGATAATGAAGAGGCCGAAATCTATGTTGGCGCAAATGTCCCCTACCAGACCAGGGCAGAAACCTCAACCGCTAACGTGGACTACAGCTCTTACGAATACAAAGATGTGGGAGTAACCCTGAGGATTACCCCGCAGATCAGCCAGGAACGCTTTGTCCGCCTCAATATATTCCAGGAGGTTACAAAGCTGGTCGTGGAAGCAGGCCAACAGGCTGAACGGCCCACCACGCTGAAACGCACGACCAAGACAACCGTAACGATAAAGGACCAAAATACCATCGTAATCGGCGGTCTCATAGGAGATGATATTACAAATACGGTGTACAAGACCCCCTGCCTTGGAGATATCCCGGGCCTTGGCTGGCTTTTTAAATATAAGAGCGAGACGCGTGAAAAGAGGAATCTGTTCATATTCATCACCCCCCGCATCGTAGAAAACCCGACTGAGATCAAGTCTATATATGAAGAAAAGCAGAAACATATCAATGAGGTCGAAGAGGGCGTGATTAAGACATATAAAAAGAAACGCGACAAAGGAAAATAGGACAAACTACAGGCTGAAGCTATTTAGACTGAAGGCTGAAGAGGCCAGAGGGGCGGTTGCGGCCCTGCCTCCTGAAGACGGGACTTTGGCGGAGTGACAGTGTATTTTTGGCTTAAAGTTCGCAGTATCCCTGCTTTTCCCTAATCCCGACTCGTCGGGACAGTCTATCCACCTGAGTGGTTATGAAATAGGATAAAATCTTGGCCCAACTGACCAATACTACCGAAACAGATCTCCTCCGGGAGATGAGTATCAACCTGGATATTCCGTTCTGGCCCGAACTTCCTGCAGAGGATATCAGGGTTGATTTTACAAAGAAGATCCCGATTCAATACCTGAAAAAACACAAGCTCGCGCCAGTGAAAACCGCGGAGGGCACATTCATAGCAGTAACCGATCCTTCCGATTTTCCGCCCATTGATGACCTTCGCCGCATTCTCGACTGGGAGGATGCCACAATCGTGATCTCCACGCGCTCGGCCATCCTTTCCGCCATAAATCTGGCTTATGATCAGGACAGCGGTTCCGCCGAGGAGTTCGTTCAAGACATGGCCGAGGAATCTCCGGACAGCATTATTTCGGAGATCGAGGAAACGGCCGACCTGCTCGACGATACCAGTGATGCGCCGGTAATAAAGCTGGTGAACCTCATACTGGCCCGTGCTGTCAAGGACCGCGCCAGCGATATCCACATAGAACCCTATCAGCGCTCACTCACCGTTAGATACCGGATTGACGGAGTAATGTACAATGCCCTGAATCTGCCGAAAAGAATTCAATCTTCCCTTGCTTCACGCATAAAGATTATGGCGAAGCTCAATATTGCCGAAAAGAGACTCCCGCAGGACGGAAGAATCAACATCAGAATCGGGGACAGAAACGTCGATATTCGCGTATCGGTAATTCCCATTGCCTTCGGTGAACGGGTTGTGTTGAGGCTTCTTGACAAAACAGATACCGCCTTCAAACTGATCGATCTCGGCATCGACAGGGAACGTTTCGATATCCTTGATAATCTTATCAGATCACCATACGGAATTATTATGATAACCGGCCCGACGGGAAGCGGCAAAACAACGACACTCTACGCGGCCATTTCCACCATAAACCACCCGGAAATCAATATCATCACAATAGAAGATCCCATAGAATATCAGATCGAAGGCATAGGACAGATTCAGGTAAATCCAAAGATTGAGCTTACCTTTGCCAAAGGGTTGCGATCGATTGTAAGGCAGGATCCCGATGTAATCCTGGTGGGAGAGATCCGGGATCTGGAGACCGCTGAAATTGCCATCCAGTCCTCGTTGACAGGGCATCTCGTATTCTCCACCCTGCACACCAACGATGCGGCCAGCGCCGTCACCCGTCTCATAGATATGGGGATCGAACCGTTTCTGATAACATCTTCCGTTATAGCTATCATAGCCCAGAGGCTGGTAAGGGTCCTTTGCCCAGAATGCAAGGAGGCCTATATCCCGGATGACAAATCGCTGGCGAAAATCGGTATGGGCAACGGCATACCAAAAGGCCGGAGGATTTACAGAAAAAAGGGATGCCCTGCCTGCATGAATACCGGCTACAGGGGAAGAAAGGCCATCTTTGAAATGATGATCCTTGACGATCACCTGAAAAAGCTGATCTTAAAGACATCGGATACAAATCAGATAGGAAAAGAAGCGGTCAAGCTTGGGATGATCACCCTGATGCAGGACGGCGTGAGCAAGGTTCTGGAAGGGATTACCACTGTTGAAGAAATATTCAGGGTAACCAGGATTTGATGGATTTGGAGATTGGAGAATAGTCAGGTGCGGCCCATGATCTTGGCGGTGGGGTCCCCCATCCGAGAGGCAACCCACCCGTTCGCCAGCTCGTGCAGGATAACCGCGTACAGGAGCGGCACCGCTATCAGAACAAAGGTCAGTGAGTCCTTAATTAAAAGATTGATCAATCCCACACCACCAGAACAAATGGCGATCCTCTCCACCCTGCCCTCTTACCGAAAAAGAAATATCGTCCCGCACCTATTCCCCGGGAACAATATAAAAAGATCGGGACAAAAGCAAACCATATCAGGCATCGGCCGTCCTGTTACTTACCGGAATCATCCGGTTCGCAGAGGCCCCTCTTTACCAGCCAGGGCTTCGAACGCTCGAAGTTCCTGCGGGCCACGTCGGTGCGGGCAAAGCCCCCCTTCTCCGGGGCGGCCATCGAGTGGGCGCCAAGCCCGTACATCAGGCAGAAGCTTGTGTAAGCGGCCTCGATCTCAGAGCTGAACCCCATGGTGTCCTCCATATGGTTGATGGCGGCCTTGATCGTCCCCGTCCAGGCAGGAGAGGTCAGGCAGTTGTCGGCCACCCGGTTCGCGTAGTCCAGCGTTTCCTCCTCCAGACGGTCCGCCGGGAAAGTCCGGTTGACAAAGCCGCAGTCAAGGGCCTCGGCCGCCGTGATAAACCGGTGCTCCAGGAGGATCTCCTTCGCCTTCCGCGGTCCCAGATCCCAGGGCGCGGAGAAGTACTCGACCATCCCCGGGAGAAAGAGGGCGTCCTTGGCGGCGAAGACGACATCCATCGCCGCGGCAAGCATCCACCCCGCGTATATGCAGTACCCGTGGACCATCGCCACCGTGGGCTTGGGACAGTTTCGCCAGGCCAGGGTCTTCTTCACGTAGAACTCGTACATATCGGCCACCTTTTGCCGCAGATCCGGGTCGTGCGGCCGCGCCAGACCGTGTTCTTCGCAATACCGTGTCTCCTCTTCCGTCCCCAGGTCATGCCCGGCGCAAAAGGACCGACCGGCCCCCGACAGGACAATCGCCCCGCAGTCTTCATCCGCAACGGCCAGTGTGAATGCCCGGTCCACCTCATCCAGCAACTGATAGCCCTGGGCGTTCAGATTTTCCGGCCGGTTGAAGATGATCCGCGCCACCTTCCCCGGCTGATAAATGATGTGTCCAAATTCCATGGCTCTCCTCCTCTTTTTCGTAGTCCGTTTAGCATACCCTTCATACCATCTGAAACGTTTTTCTATCCTCGTCTGGCCGGTTTTTCCTACACTGATCCGGCAAATTCCGCCTTACGCGCTACCGGCGTTCCGGCAAGCCGGAAAAGAACAACGGCAAAAACCAGGGATATCAGCGAAACCATAAAAGAGGCGTTATAACTTGCCGTGATATCGTAGATCTTCCCGCTCAGCCAGACGCCGAGCGCCCCGCCGATGCCGCCCCCGATCGCCAGCATCCCCAGGATCTTCCCGAAGTGCGGGCCAAGAAAGAGATCGGCGGTGCGGGCCGGCATAATGGGGGCGAACGATCCGTATCCAAGGCCGAAGAGGATGGCATACCCGTAGAGCAGATACGGCCAGTCCAGTTGCAGCATCATCAGGCTGAGGACCCCCAGAAAGGCACAGCCGAGCCCGAACCCGAACGCGATTTCGCGGCCGATTCTATCCGAAAGCCATCCAAAGAATATCTTCCCCACCGATCCCGCCATCCCCGTAAGTCCGAAGAAAAACGCCCCC
>Ga0208771_1001993_pt1 | contig 10175 bp, 11 predicted proteins | sample AntAceMetag02UKX_FD_184775 | JGI IMG/M metagenome (GOLD analysis project Ga0208771, IMG submission 184775) | Saline lake microbial communities from Ace Lake, Antarctica - Antarctic Ace Lake Metagenome 02UKX (SPAdes) (version 2) | ecosystem: Environmental > Aquatic > Non-marine Saline and...
TATAATATACCTTAAATATAGAAAAACCCGCTCAATTAAGAACGGGTCAAAGGAGGTTTCTCTTTTGGAATCGTGTCGGGATTATTATATCATATCAATCAATAATTCCAAGTTCTTCATTAACAGAAATTTTAAAAATACTTGTTTTTGTAGAATCATCACTTTTAACTTGGCCAACTAAAAACATATCAAAATCTTGAATTCCTATATAAGTTCGTTTGGTATGATTTTGAATTTGTGTATATTTATCAAAAACATTTTCTCAAAAGTATAAGTTTTTTTGCTTTCAGGCATGATCATTCCTCATCACATCCTCTTAAATTTGTATGGTTCCTGGTCCCAGACCTCGGCATACTGTTGTGACATTTAAAACTGTTATTGCCTTTCAGGCAGCGTTGCTTTGCATATAATCTTTGTTTGATCTTTTCAGGATAATTAAGTCTTTCAGATATTATTTCTTGTTTTGATATAATTTTTATTTTTTCCAAATGTTCTTTTATTGGGAAAATCTGAATCCAAGATGTATCATCAAATTGTTTTTCAAGCCATTCTCCAAAGCTCACCATTTTATAGCCGCCCCCAACACAAACGCTGGCGTAAAAGTTGGCATGTCCTCAAATCTCTCGTAAACTCCGAAATGAATTATTATCGACCGAATCAGATACGGCGTTGTATAATTGCATCCGATGCCTATTCGTTTAGTGCTGATTCCAATTCCAAAATCAAACCATTCCACTCCTACAAATTCTTGGAAAAAAATAGCATCTGTTTGCACACCATCTTGCATCACCATAACCGGTATAACTTGTGTGCCAAAAACAAGACTGCAAAAAAATACAATAATAATTAATCGTTTCATTTTTTCTCTCCCATCAAGGCAAAGCAACCTCATTCGTCGGTGGCAACTGATTAATAATTGCACTGATTGCAGTTTTTACCAACATCTCTGACATCACATCTACCGTTACTCCAAAATGCTTCAGTATCAAAGCTTTTGTAATCGCAAGGGAAGTTGTGCATATTTTCTCACGCCTCAATTCTTCCGGTACAATTGCAAGGATCTGTGCCTTTGCCTTTCTGATTTCAACAACTGCATCTGTTGCACAGTTTATAATCTTGTTTGCCATTACTTTTTGTTCTTCATCGTCAAGCACTTCGTTGACGATTGTGCTTGCTGTATCTATCAGATTCTTCGACAGCTTCAGAATAAATTCTGACTGTTCATCATATCTTGCTGATCCCCATTCTGCAAAACTTATTGCAACTGCTGATCCTGCATAGGGTAAAAGCCCTTTAACAATACCACTGAAATCCATTATTTCACAACCTTTCTAAAATTTAAAACAATATCTGATTAACTCCCAACCTTTTTATTATAATAATGATTTGATTATTAATGTTCCCAACGCTAATATTCCAGTGATTATAGCAACCGCAAAGCCACCTTTCGAAAAAATTGATTTCCAGATTGACGTATTACTTGTGTTCTGATTCTGCACTATCGTTGTTACACTCTTTATAAGTGTCTGAGTTAAATTTTCCATTCTCTTATAAGATTCCGTCATTATCCTCTCGGCAAGACCATTTTTGATATCCTTGCTGAGAGTATCAATTTTTTCTTTCATGATGAGCATAGCTGCATTTGTAATGTGCTGTTGAGCTGCAATTTCCTGCATCGAAGCATCTTGCTCCGCATTGTGTTTCCTGATCTCGGCAAACGTCTGTTCAATCTTATCCATCGATTTTTTCTCCTTTGCTTTTAATTTGATTTTATCTTCCGCTGTCATTATATCACTACCATCGGATTATCTCAATATATTCACCGGATAAGTCTGCGCCCCAAGTTGCGACAATGTATGATGTATCATCATTTTTTACGATTGTTAGCGTTAAAGTAGTTGGATTATTCATATCATCACCATCCTGTTGCTACTGTTTTTTTGTTAGAATCTCCGTAGCTGTTTGTTGCTATAACATGCGCATAATTGTATAAATAGCTGAATGAAGGCACTTCGATATAAACTTCATTTTCGGTTGTAGAAACTTCGAAATATATCGCCGAAGAAAGCGTCGAATGATACGATATATACCATGTATAACCTTCAGCATTTGACACTTCATTGCAATTTAACTTGATGAAATTATAACTGCCCTCTGTTACCTGAGCAACCGTAAGCGTTGTGGGCGTAGTTGGAACCGAGCCGTATCTTATTGGAATCGTATCATATACAATTGTTGACCAATCAGAAACGTTCCTGTTTTTATCCTTGAACCGCGTCCGTGCTTTGTATACCTTTTCTTCTTCTGACGTTTCGAGGTATATAAATATATAATATGATTCTGAATCGTCGAATTGGTAAGCCACGTCCCCGGAAAAATCAAATGTTGAATCTCCCCATTCGGCAGTAATTTCTACGCACTGAACCTGTAAAATCCAATCCTTTTCAGTTCCTGATGCCTCTGTTGCTATTTGAATTTCCATATAATTATACGTTGCGCAAACGGCACCGGTGGTGGGCGCGTATAAAGTTCCAACAGGCAAAACAGCCCCTGAAAAATCTATTATAATAAAACCGTCATTAGCCGGAGTTGCTGTGTTGACATATATTCTTCTATACCCATCCCAATCTTCGACAATTAAGCCGAAACTGTAAGAATCCGTTGTAGGAATCTCTATGTAAGCTTTAAACACATCTTTCCTAAAAGTCACTTCCGTTTCGATACTCGGATCAAAGCTTACAGTAGTCGGGCCCGCGCGGGTAATTCTTGCAACAGCATCATCAGCTTCATTAGAATATCTGATGTGAAAATTACGGATATCATCTGACGCTGCTGAATATGCTGCCCATTCAAGCACCGCATATCGTTTCCCGTTTTCAATAACCGCAGAGCAATCCGCATCCACAAAACCGTAGCTGTTTGGTTCGGAAGTGTCGCCTGTTATATCAGCACTTGTTACCGAATCAGTGATATATGCACTTTGTTTTTCTTCGACATCGACCGCTTTAACTCTCACATCATAAACTTTTTGTTCATTCACATCAAGAATTATTGACAAGCCTTCTGTTTTTGTTTCTCTTCCGTCACCCCAAACCTTTCCCCGTTCCCGATATTCGACAGTATAACTCAAAACATCGAGGCTAACCGAAGCGTCCCATGAAGCTGTTATAACGCTAACGTAGTCAACAACACTCGGAGTAAGTGATAAATTTGTAGGCGCTGTCGGGTCAACGCCGTCACCTATATTGTAAGCGCCCGGTGTTACTTCCGCCGTCAATCCGCTATATGCTGAAAAATTCCCTAAAAAGTCTCCGGTTCGGGCTTTGTATTTATAGCTCGTCCCGAACGCTACGTTAAGATCAACATATGAAGTGCCTTTTATTTTAGCAACTTCTGAAAAACTCGAGTAAGGACTCACCGCCCTCTCAACTGAGATGTAATTTGTATTATAATCAACAGTTATATCCCAATTCACCTCTATCGTTGCAACGATAGAGGTGGATGCCGAAATGCTTGATGGAACTGGTATGGCATCTGTGTTTGTTGTCCAGTCGGGATTTCCGCTCCCAGTTGCGCTTGTGATTGATACACTTGCAGACCAAGCGCTTTCAAGTCCTTCAATGTCTGTCGCCCGAAGTCTGAAATAAATTGTTTGATTCGGCCTCGTCTGAAACGTGTAGGATAAATCTGTGATAATACCAACCGTAAACCAATCGGTGTCGTCATAACTCCATTGCGCCTCATATCCCTTCATATCCGTTTCAGTGTTTGCGCTCCAACTTGCTTGAACATAGGCAACTTGTCCGCTCGTGACATTCGCAAGGCTTAACCCTGTAGGTGTCGCCGGCGCTAATCCATCTGCGAAATAATAATCCGGATCGTCTGAATCTCTGACGTAAGTAGCCTCCGACGAAGTGTAAGAAAAAGCCGCGTCTCTGTCTTTTGTCGCCTTGATATTTATCGATGTCGCTGTCATATTTATCGCATCGATTACATAACGTTCAGAATCATAAATTATTTTTTCTTTCAAGTCGAAACTAAAACTTAGTTCCGCTAAACTAATACTTATTATTTTTATATCTGTTGACTGCTCAAACCTATATTGTGCCAACTTCCCAGCCCAGACCGCATCAGTAATAACTTTCGAAGTTGTCTGTAAAACATTTTTGCCGGTTGTATAAGTTGCGGTTCCTTTTACTTCTCTTATCCCCATTCCTTCAATAATTAATTCCGTTACTTCTTTTGTTAATGCAGATGAATTTGTTATTTTTATCTGTATTTCCGAGTCTAATTTAGGTTGCGTTCCACTTTGAAAATTAGTATTATAAGTTGTTTCATCAAACGTTAATTCTGCATCGGCACTAAAAGAAACATCCGCATAAACTTCAAGCGTATGTATTTTTTTTGACATTTTGACGAGATAATCTTCATCAACTCCAATACCGGCAGCCGGAATCAACCAACTGCCATCATCACTTGCGCCCACAAATATTTTATCTTTCGTCACCATGAACTCCGGCTTTGTGAACTTAACAGAAGAATAGTCATAAATGTTAGCCTTTTCTTCGGTTGTTATTGAGCCTACGCCTGAATTGTCAAAGCTCTTAACGGTAGTAGTTGAGAAGGCTGCATTGAATCCGGCTGTAAATTGCAGCACACCATCGGAATCATAAAAACAGTCAGCGGCAATACTTTGTGCTAAATCCTCAAGAACGTTCATCACCTTATCATTTTCGGATACCGAATACCAGACAACCGTCAAAGAAGGATCATCGACGTTGTAAGATGTTTCTGTTGTCATGGCAATTACATTTTCTATCACCGTTTTCAGGCTCGTGTTTTTCCAAGTTTTATTATCGCAAGATGTATTTTTTATCTCTTGCCATTTATCCGTGAAAGGTAATTGCATTGTCTTTTTGTCTATACTTAACTTTGCCTTTAATGTTTTCCCTGTAAATCGAATATTGTCGTCATCATCTTTTATCACTATTACTTTACCTTCAAGGTCTGAGAAGGTGTAAGACTGAATTGTATCTAATGTCAACGAGCCTCCATTTGCTGATATTTTCCCGAGAAAACTTGTTTTTTTGTTTAGCGAATAGTCGATAACTAACCCGCTCTTGTCCACTGAATTTATAAAATATTTCATGTCAACACCTCGGTTGCGGTGACGCTGACGTTATAAACAGGGACCCCTTGTATCCATATCTCCTGAAACCCCGACAAGGCTATCCTCACGTTGTATTTTTCTCCCGTGTCAAGCACAAGCAATATCTTTGTCTTTCTGCTTTCTTCAAGTTCTTGCCTGTCATCTGCTGATAGCCATTCAACGTCGAATGTTATTTCATTGTGTGAACCCCAATAATAGCCGTGAACATTTCCGTCCGCCGTTTGGTTCATCGTTGTTTTGTCGTTATTTGAAATGCTTACATTTTTACCTTCAATTTTCATTCCGTTCAGAGTCATGCAAGCACCCCCTGTTCTTCAAGTTTTTTGTATACAGTTGCTGCGAGTACATTTGCAGCTTCTTCGTTGTCGCCTACGAGAGTTTCAACGTTGATGTTAATGATATTTGTTGCGCCTCTTCCTGCGGCTTGGGGCGAAACTATTCCTCCGTTTGAATAGCCTCTGTTGTTTCTCACGTTTTCAAGACTATCAATTGTTTCTGAATATTTAGAATTATTGACCATCCAAGCAGGCGCAATCCATTCGCCTCCGTGGACAACACCAGCAGGCGCATTTATTCCAACGTTCGCGGTATAACCGCCAGTGGAAAAGCTACCGCTTGTTGATTTGCTTGGATTAATTTTTATATTTTCTGTTTCCACATAATTTCCATCTGACTGACTTTCAACCGGAACTCCCATTTCTTGCCTTAGCTGGTTTATAAAATTTCTAAGAGTTTGAAGTTTCGGCTGGATCAAAAGTTCTACAGGTGGCAAGTCAAGAGCCATAATCGTACTTATTAATTCCTTTTCGTTCGGGTCTAAACCAATCGAAGATTCCAAATCCAAATTTTCAATCATAGAAACAAATTCATCCATATTTGCAATATCAACAATTGCGTTAGCTTCAAATTTCTGCGCACTAATTGTGCTTTGTAATTGTTCAGCAAGACTTTTAGTATCAATGTTTATTTTTATTTCTTCGAATCCTTCACTTGTTATAGTTTTATCAACATTTTCCATAACATTTGCTATTTCTTCATTCAAAGCATCCATAGCATTTGACATATCAATATCTGTAACATCAAGCCCTTCAAGAGCTGATTTTGTCATCTGCTGAATACTATTTATTGTGTTATCAAATTGTGTTGGATCTTCCGAAAGAGCGTCCCATGCTGATTTTTTAGCTTCCTGCACAATTTGATTGAACTGGAATGCGTATTCACCATAAGTTTGAGAAGTTATATAATCAAACTTTGCATTTAATTCGCTGGCAACTGATATTGTTTCACCTAAAAGTTTTTCTCTAAGACCAAATATTCCATCAAGATATTTTGTTCCTTCTTTTGTAGTAAGCCCTTCTGCCATTCCAAGTGACAAAAAATCAATTTCAGTGAATTGTTGTTTTATTTTACTTAAATCCATCTCAAGTGGATCTTTTTTAAGTTCCTCACCTAAAACTTTTGTATAATCACTAATCTGTTCAAGCACAGCTTTTTCATCAGTTTTCAATCGTATCTCATAATCTTCTGAGCCCATTACGCTTTTTAGCATTGTGTTCAAACTTTTATATTGATCAATAAAATTATCTTTTGTAGCCTCTGATGGCTGCGCAGATGTTATCAAATCAATGCCGCCCATTCCGGTTGTCTGCAAATTCTTAAAATATTCTTCGGGACTTTTCGTAAGAATAATATCAGTAATTGCAACTGTGATTCCATATACCATTTGCCCTACAGCTGCACCCCCGATTAATCCAGCTCCTAAACCTAATGCTGCACCTATTGCCTGAGTCATTCCAACTTTTTTCAAATCCTCACCTTTTTGAATATCGTTGATAGCTAAAGAAATTCCCATGCTCAAAGCAGCAACACCAGCTGCGCCTTTTATTTTACCGCCTACAACTTTCAAACCTTCACCGAATCCTCCAATGTTGCTCATCAAAGAACCAAGCCCTTTTTGAGCTGCTGCAACAGCAAACATAATTGGAACTGTCAATGGTGCAGCACCCGAAAGAGACTTTATCATTTCTCCTCCGAAACTATCATCTTTTGCAAGTTCTGCTTGCCAATCTTTAAAACCTTCTGTAAATGTTTTTAATCTGTCTGTCCAACCCTCCATCACAACTGTAAAATTCTCAACCATGGGGCGTGTAACGGAATCAAACAATTCACCAAATGTTGCCGTAAAAAGTTCAGCTTGTGCTTTCATTTTTTTTGTTGTCATTTCTGATGTATCTGCCATTTTATCGTAAGCTTCGTCAACGCTTCCGGCGGAGTCACCCATGGCTATAAGGTTTTTATCAACTTCGCCAGTTAGAGGGCCAGTCAGAGCCATTGCCAGATTCAAGGCATTAACGCTTTGGAACATTTCTCCAAGTTTCTCATCACTGCCTCCAGCCTCTTTTACAATTCCTCTTAACGCCACACTAAACCCTTGACTTGCAATGATTGCTCCAGCTGAAGCATTTTCCGTCAATCCTATTTCCATGCCATAACTTTTAAGTGCCCCAGACATAGCTTCAGTCGGTTTAAGCAAATTCGATAAAACCATTTTGAACGCCGTGCCTGTTTGCGTTGCGCTTCCGAGAATTTTTGTTCCTGCTGCTATATTCGAAAAATATTCTTCAGGTGAAACATTTAATTGACTTGCCGTTGCCGTTGATTCTCGTATAGCCGCTTCAAGCTCTGGCAATGTCGTTCTTGCCAACTTAACTGTCATTTGTCCGAGATCTGCCATCTGCATTGTCATTTCTTCTGTTGCCGGAATGCCAAAACCGAAGATGGTTGAAGCTAAAAAATTGATAGCTGTTTTAGTATCTGTGACACCAGCCACACTTTGTTTCGACGCAACTGCTATAATTCCTGATGCGTCATCAAGATCTCCAAAAGCTGAAACAAAATTATAAACAGCTGCCGTTGCTTCATCTGTAGAATCTCCAGTTGATTTCATTATCGTTTCAACAGATGATTCATATTTTTCGATTGTTGGCTGTAAATCACCAGAAACAAGGGTAGAAATCTCTCTCAAACCTGTTTCCATAGTCTGGAATCCAGTAATAGATTTATTTATGGCGCCTATAATCGCAGCCCCTCCGAATGCAATAGTGATCATACCGCCTATTTCTTTCGCTAATTTTCCGAGCCCGCCCATAGAGGTTTCCATGCTTTTTACTCCGGTGTTAAAATTCCCGGCATTCATTCCTACGTCAAACGTTAAACCTTCCATATTTCACCTCACTTATTTCTCAGGTTTTGAAGCTTCGATATACATTTGTTGCTGTCGGTATGCCTGCATTTCGATCTGGCGTTCAATCTCCGTAAAATTACAAAACCAGTCTCGAATTGAAATATTTCTATCTTTCAGAATCGCCATTATCCACATACCCACTGTATTTTTTTTCTTATCTTTTTCAAACTCATCAGCACCTAGGAAGTCATATGCAACTGCCTGGGCATTGTTAATTATTTCTCGTCTGTAAAAAAATCCAGTTCTGTTATATCCGCAGCCACCTTGTTAACCTGAACCGCTGTCATACCAAGTTTTGTGAGTTTTTTTTCAAATTCATCTATTTTATCTAATCCGTATTTTTTTTCTTCCGAAAATGCAATCATGATAAAAAGCATCTGAAGTTTTTCTGTTTTCTCTTTTACTTTTTCAAGATATTTTTCATCCGTTGTGTCAAAAACAATTGTCCATTTATACTCAGGATAATCAGCGAATTTTGATGGGGGAATATTTAACTCTGTTATACTTGCGCCTGTTAGTTGACTGATCAACTCTTTGTGCGGTTTTTGAGGTGCTATCGGATCAGGATATTTCTTGTGAAATTCCTTCAGAAGCGGATGATTCCCAACTGCTTTTATCTCAAAATCGCATAATTTCGAAACAGCGACAATATCCTTACCCTGTTTTTCCCTCTTTGTAATCTTAACTGTTGCGAATCCAGTGCTTCTGAAAAAGTCATCATTGTTCCCGTCAAGCAATTCCCCGATATTAATTCTCTGTGTTTTCATTTTATTTCTCCTTTCTGTTACTGATTATAGTAGTAATCTGTCGCCTTAATTGTAATCCCTTCTGCCGGGTTCATATAATTCTTATTCGATGATGTGATCTCGCACACAGCCGCAATATCTTTCTCATAGCTTGTACCATTCGTATATTCCATTATCATTCGGAACTTCTTGTTTTTCCATTTGTCTGCAAACGCCTGTGTATCTTTGAGTGTTGCAAGATCAAGCTGTATCGTGTAGTCTCTTGATTGTATTTCTCTGTCTGAGTTTCCAAACTTATCTATATTTTCTATCGCTGTCTGATTTTCTGTCACCGTCATTGTTGACTGTCCGCCGTAAGACACCTGAGTCCCTGACGGCTCATAAACACCGATAGAGGCAACCCAAGCAAAACCAAAAAATCCGTTATACCTCGCTTCTATTATTGCTCCGTTTTTAGGCGCCAAATCAAAAGTGAAGTTAGTTGCTGTTTTTGTAACCCCTGAACTTTTAAGAATCCCGGCAACAGAAACATCATAAGTCGTGCCGTCTGCTGTCTCTGAGAGCGTGAACGCCGTTGTTGTTCCGTCTCCTGAGAACTCATCACTTTTGACATTTTCAAAATTCAAAAGTGAATTTCTTGTTATATTTCCAAAACTGATTTCATCATTAAATATTTTTATCATCGTTTATCACCCGTGTATACGCCGTTTATCTGAATAACGTTGTAATTGCTTGGATTTGCGAATATATCATCTTTATTTTCTTCTACAAATTCAATTGAATATCCTTTCAAAAGCATTTCGTCATATTCAAAACATTCTTCTTCTACAAATTCAATTGAATATCCTTTCAAAAGCATTTCGTCATATTCAAAACATTCTTCTCGTTCTTCCGTTTCCAGAATCGTTGTAACGTTTCTTCTGATATAAATATATTCGCCATACTGTTCGATAAGATTCGGCGTGCTATTTGATCCGACCATCTGTTTCCACCTCCGAGTGTTAATTTTTAAATT
>Ga0208771_1001995_pt1 | contig 10168 bp, 19 predicted proteins | sample AntAceMetag02UKX_FD_184775 | JGI IMG/M metagenome (GOLD analysis project Ga0208771, IMG submission 184775) | Saline lake microbial communities from Ace Lake, Antarctica - Antarctic Ace Lake Metagenome 02UKX (SPAdes) (version 2) | ecosystem: Environmental > Aquatic > Non-marine Saline and...
ATTTTAACATAAACCTACACGGGGAATAACAATGGGAAAGAAAGAAAGATTGAGCATATCTGAAGAACGGGTTATAGAGGTTATAATGTATGCAGACGAACACGATATTCCTAAAGCTTGTAAACATTTTGGATTGGCAGACGATACCGTAAGGCGATATATGAGGGAGGCTAGGTGTAAGGATATAATAGCTGTTCCACCGCCTAAGAAGAAAATACTCATCTTTGACATTGAGACAGCACCGATGCTTGGTTATTTTTGGAACATCTGGAAACAGAACATATCAACCGTTCAGATTTTAGAGGAATGGAACATATTGAGTTGGGCTGCAAAATGGTTGGATGAACCAGAGATACACACAGATGCTTCTTGGTTGCATGGCAAGAATCCACGGCAGGATAAGGGATGTTGTAAAACACTGTCTAAAATATTGGGCGAAGCAGATATCGTTGTTGCTCACAATGGAGACAAGTTTGACATCAAGAAGGTCAACACAAGATTGTTGTTTCACGACTTGCAGGAACCAGAGCCATTTAAAAGCATTGACACGCTGAAGATAGCCAAACGAAGATTTGCAATAACATCAAACAGGCTTGACTATATTGGTGAGTTCCTTGGTTTGGGTCGTAAGGTTAAGCACGAAGGACAGGAAATGTGGAACAAAGTATTGGCGGGCGACAAAAAAGCACAGCAAAAGATGATTGAGTATAACGTTGGCGACATTGCCCTTCTTGAGCAGGTTTATCTTAAACTAAGGTCGTGGAATAAGGTACACCCGAATGTGAACATACAGTTTGACAAAAGAAGATGCCCTGTGTGTGGTTCAAAAAACCTAAGAGACATAGATTGTGTCTACACGCCTGTCAGTAAGTTCTCTGCTATGGTATGTAAAGATTGCGGTAAATACAGCAGAACAGGACAGCACAAGAAGTCAAAAGAAGATATGGCAAGAACGCAAAGAAACATAATTTAGGAGAACGGCCGTGAATACTTTTCAGGCTTATCTTGTTGGAGTTCTACTTGGTGCAATTGTTGGCGCATTTTTGTGTTTTTTAGCGCTAGACTGTTTTGGAAAATGCGAACCCTGCACAACAGATCAGTGTCATGACAAAATCGAGCAGGAGCAGAAAGCAATTAACTTTAACACTTTTGGGTAATGATTATGCTAACACACAAATTAATAATGGATGCAAGGGGAAATTGCCCTGATTGTAGGGGTGTTGGGAGGTTGCCGATAGAGAACCCTTTTTATCAATGCAAAACCTGCAACGGAACAGGCAACTCTAAAGTAGTATGGACTGAGCCGATTGAAGTGCCAGAGAGGTACTATGTTCACATGGCTTGGGCTAACAAGGTAAATCTTCGCCCATTTAAAATAGGGTATGACAAACTTATCGAACTCCCCTACAAGGTAGGCGATACCCTAACAGTCATTTGTGATGCGTGTGGGGGGAGGGGTATTACAATGAACTGTTTACTTTGCTTTGCTAGTAATAAGGTTTGTGCCGACAGGAGCAACTGCCCTTATATTTGTGATGTCTGCAAAGGCAAACCAGAACTTAAAGTAAAAGTAACCGCTATCTCAGTAGTAGATAATGAATTTAGAATGGAAGGTCAAGAGCTGTGAAAACAAAAGAATTAATAAGACAGCTACAAGAAGCTGACCCAGACGGGGATAATGATTGTTGTGTAGATAATGCCGATATTTTCTATGTAGGTATTGAGCCAGCCTATTGGGACGGATGTAAACAAATTTTAATTAGAGATAAAGATTGTGAGTATTACAATATAATAGGAGGAAAAGTTTCCTCTGAAGGAAGTAAGCTTGTGATTACAACATTAAGTATAAAAAGTGCAATTTGGAATAAGCCAGATATGCCAATCGAATATGATGAATATTCAGAAAAACATTACAAAGAAGGCCATGAAGAAGAACGCAAAAAGGCCCAAAAGCAATAAATAATGAATTTATAATGGAAGGGGTTGAGGTATGAAAATAGAAATTAAATACAGATATGAAAATAAAGTTAAAATAAGCGGAGAATATGCAAGTGTAAAAGAGTGTTGCGAAAAAAATAACGCTAACCTGTACAACGCTGACCTGTCCTACGCTGACCTGTACAACGCTAACCTGTCCAACGCTAACCTGTACAACGCTGACCTGTCCTACGCTGACCTGTCCTACGCTGACCTGTACAACGCTAACCTGTACAACGCTGACCTGTACAACGCTGACCTGTACAACGCTGACCTGTCCTACGCTGACCTGTCCTACGCTAACCTGTACAACGCTAACCTGTACAACGCTAACCTGTCCTACGCTGACCTGTACAACGCTAACCTGTACAACGCTAACCTGTCCAACGCTGACCTGTTAGGAATTAAAAACTATTCGGAAGCCCACCCCGTATTTTTTGAGCTGGTACGAAAAGAAAAGGCTGAAACATTTACACAAGTACAGTGGTCAATAATAGGGCAGATACAGTGTCACACACTTTGTTGGGATAGCATTAAAAAGAGGTTTGGCAAAGGTATTCTCCCAGTTTTTGAGGTGCTTGCTAAAAAAGGGTTTGGTGAATTTCTTGAAAAATATACTAATATTTTGAATGACTAACAACATGGTTACTTTTACAGAAGGAGAAAACCAATAATGGAAGGGGTTGAGGTATGAATGATAAATTTATAAAAGAACTTACAGAATTAATTAACAAACACAGCATTGAGAACATAAGTAACACACCAGATTTTGTTTTAGCAGATTATATAGTCGGGTGCTTACAGGTGTTTGAATGTGCTGTAAAACAAAGGGGATTTGTAAATATCAAAAATGCTGTAACAAAGGCCATGAAGGAGAAAACCAATGACTGATACAGAGATACTTGAACTTGAACTTGAACTTGAACTTGAACTTGAAATTAAGTCATTATTTAAAAAACATGATGACGGTATTTTATGGCTTGATGGTGATAAATATGTGTTTAGCTATGAAAAAGACCGTGATGAAAATTATTATAAAGAGTTTGAAGCAGACAACATACGTGACCTAATAAGAAAAGCAAAGGAGCCACAGGATGGGAGTTAAAGAGATAGTTGTAAAGATGAGAAATTATCTTTGTGAATGTGAAGATAATAGCTGTGATATTGATAGTGAAATTTATTCATGCCAGATTGACCAGTTAGAAGCAGAGATAGAGAAGGATGGGGAGTTGTTAAAAGAAGTAAAAAAAATAAAGGAGTGCGTGGATAAAATACAAAGTGACACAAGACTATTAAAAAAACTCGTAACTTAACCAAGCCATGAAGGGAGAGTGAAATGAGTGATATTTTTGAGAAGTCCCCCGATGCTGTAACTATAAAGGTAGGTGGCAAATATTTTTTTGTAGATTGGTCGGTCAAAGGCAGGGGGTTTGGGCAGTACACTTTTTGGAAAGAAGGCGACAAGATAATGTGTGATAATGAGTGTGACTCAAAAGAGTCTGTTAAAAAAGTATTATGTATGTTGGTTGATAGCGCAGAGTTTACAGATGAGAACTAACAAACCAAGCCATGAAGGGAGAGTGATGGAAGCCTATAAAGAATTAGTTGATAACGACATTATTTTTACATGTAAAGAAAAAGAAGTAATGAAACTTACCGAACAGGGAATGATTTACAATGGTGAATTAATTGAAGACGCAGGGGAAGCACATAAAATATTCATGGAAGTTATGACTTGTATTCGGAGGAGTCAAGATGGTGAACATTAATTTAAGGAGAAGCTATGAGTTTAGTTATGCAGGGCTGTAAACACTGCGGTTGGCAGATGGGGGCTGGAGACATTCTTATTATACGACCAGACGACATGTTGGTATGTCCAGAATGTGGTAAACCGATAGAACTTGAAGACAGGCGTGTTGAAGAACCCAACAAAGACAAGGCAAGTGAAGCCATATTAAAAATAAGACTGCTTTATGACCCAGCGTGTGCAGACACGGCTTATGAACTTGGCAAGCATCTTATGGACATAGAGGACGAACTAAAAGCCAAGGACAAAGAGATTGAACTAATCACAGAAGACAGAGACGATATTCTGGCTATTATGGAATCACAAAGAAAAATTATGCGTGAGAAGGATGAAAAGATAGAAACAAAGAATAAAAAGATATGGGATTTAGGCTGTGAGATTATAGCCAAGGATAAAGAGATAGCAGACCTTAAAGACGAAAATGAAGAACTTGCAGACCTTATTGTTAAGTGGGAAGCAGGTTACGCTGAACTTTTCAAGAAAATTACAGAGATTAAAGAATCTGGAGCTATGGCATGAAATTTAACATTAACACAGCAATAGGGTTTATTTATAGCTGTGGTATGTGTTCGTGGGAGGGACAATATGGTGAGCTTAAAGAAAACTACCACTTGACTAACTATAAGAAAGATTTTTGTTATTTAACATGCCCAACCTGTGGTGCATCAGCAGATGGATTATCGTTAGTAAGATATCAGTGTGTTGAGAAGCAACTTGAAGCTACCATGGAGGCACTTTCAAATTCACCCCACAAAGATTTACCTATAGTTGTTGCAAAATATCCATGGGACAACGATGAAGAATGGGAAGAGCATCTTAAAAATAGCGACACCCTGATTGGTGCTTCAATGAGGTTTAGAGAAGCTGTTGTTGAGTTGATTGGGGTTATGGGTATTGAAAGATTTGCGTTTTATTGCATCAAAAAACTAGACAAATTTATAACCAATGTTTCAAATAGATACAAAACCTTGACAAAACATTAAAAATAGTGTAAGTGATAGTTAATATTATCTTATTGGAAGGGACTAAGTAATGTGTACTTCAAGAGATGTTAGAGACTATGACTTAAAGACACGGAGTGGGCTCACCGCATTTTATAAGGACTTTACCCTTGTTTGTAAACGTCTTTATAGCAAAATTGTAAGGGTTGCGGTTAGGAGCACACTAAATCTTTAAGGAGAAAGATGTTTGATTTATATAAGCCGAACAGCGTAAGCAGGAGCGTTGAGGACGATACTTCGTGGATTGGTCTAGAAATAGTAAGACCATGCACAGGCAAAAAATGTCCATTACATGCTACTTGTGGTTACAAAACAGATAAGAAACTGTGCGGTGCTGAGACGGCATATCTACGTGCGGTTACAGATTCAATAGTAAAATCACTCCCCGAAAAATCAGTTGACCAACTTCTACTAAACAAGATATCCCTACACCTACTTCCACTTTACCATCAGCTTATTGTATTGAAAATGGAATCTTATTCTTTGAAGCAAATAACGTATACCAACAATCAAGGCTCTAAAAAGATTGTTCCCCACTTCAAGGAAATCAGAGAGATTATAAAGGCAATTGAGGCTACGCAGAAAGCAATGGGTCTGGGGGATGAGTATTTGAAAGCTAAGGCTATGAGGGGTAAACTTAAAGATGTTGGCCCAGAACTTCAAGAAGCACCGCAAGAAGGCAGTGAAGAATATTATGACACCTTGTTTAACAAAGACAAACGTGCTATAGTTAAAGAACTGAACCCAAAGCACAAAAAGGACACGCTGTGGAAGAAAGAGGAAAAGAAAAAATCGGGAGAACCGAGGAGACAGGGCAAGGCTGGCAGACCACGTAACTTCGTAACACTCAAGTACAAAGCATTCATCTGTCGTTGCGCACTTGACAGAGAATCAAAGGAGTATTCTGGTATAATAATTGACCCAGCAGGAAAACCACTCAGGGGCGTTGATGTGTTTGGAGACAATGAAATTAGCGCAGAAGACCTGTTCCGTGCAGAAGTAGACAAAAAATTACAACAATCCAACAAAGGAGAAAAAGATGGACAAACTGATTGCCAAACTTGCTAGTAAAATAACCGACCTCGGAAAAGACAACATCCCAGCAATAAGACAAAAGAGAGTAAACGAAGCACTGTCCCTAGTTGCAGAAATTATCCCCAAAATAGAAGACTACGTTCAGGACGAGATTGACAAGACAATGGATGAAGCTAAAAGAGAAGTAGACGTGCTGGAGAAAAAGGTATGAGTGAACTAAAACCCTGTCCGTTCTGTGGGAGCGAGGCAGATGTTCACCCTCATAATTTTGGGGACTCAAAAAAAACAGACTATACGATTTACTGCTCAAATAAAGACTGCGGAAGTTCGTTTTGTTGGTATGATACCCCAGAAGAATCAATTAAAGCATGGAATAAGAGGGCGGTAAATGACAAAGAATAACAGAACCCCTGCTGATTACAGAAAAGGCGGTCAAGGCTGTATAGACTGGATTGAGGACAAGTGTTATCTTCCAGTTACTGCTGTTGGGTCAGATATAAGTCAATGGACATCAGTTGGTAAATTCCCAGAAGAGTATTACTATCTGTGGAGTGAGCAGTGTAAGATTCTACTTGAAGCATTAGTGATGAAAAACGAAAAGTTCGTACATCGCCTTATAGTTTTGTGCTGGCAAAGAGGAGAAGGTAAATCGCTTTTGGCCTGTCTTATACAACTTTGGAAGTTTTTTAACTGGCCTAGACAGCAAATTGTGTTGGGTGCAAACTCAAAGGAACAGACCAAATTCGTACATTATGATATAATGCGTGACATTATTCTTAACAGCCCACAACTGCTGAACGTGATAGGTTTAAGGAACGTGCAGGAAAAGGACATAAGGCTTAAGGACAGCAAGGGCAGGATAGTATCACAGATTAGAGCTCTATCAACAGCAACTGGTATTGTGTCAAATATCACAGGCTACACGTTTTCAGAGATGTTCAACATGAAGAAACCAAAGTTCTATGTTGAGTTGGCTGGTTCTACAAGAAACATTCCAAACGCTCTGGGTGTGATTGATTCAACGGTATCAGAAAAGACTCATCAGCTATATAAACTCTATGAGGCGTTCAAGAAGGGCACTGACAAGACTATATATTTTAGTCATAGGCAGAGTCAGTTCGGGGTAGTTGAGGACTTCTGGAACCCACACATGACATCAGAACAGCTGTTAGCGTACAAAGAGCAGTTCCCTGTTGAAGACTTCGAGAGATTCTTCAAGAACACATGGTCAGCCGGAGAAAGAAAGCAATTTACAGAAGCAATGGTTGAAGCAACAAGGTACATCGGGGCTAACGGTCAGATTAATAACCACGGTGAGGTTATGGGTCTTATGAAAAGAAAAGTAAAGGTACTTGCTAACGATGAAGACGGTAAAGAAAAGGGTCTTCCGTTCAGGGATTCATTTACACAGCTTGATGATATAGAGAGAGCCCTGTCACCTGTTGAGAAAATATACAACCTTGGAGACAAGTCTTCTGGTTCTTGCATGGTCAGTAATCTTGATTTGGCAGAACTGGGAAAGGTGTATAATACTGGTTGGGCTATCATGGCTGGATTTGACAGGTCAGACCCGATGAAGACAAACACTTCGGCTAGGACTATCTTTACTTTAGTTGCGAAGGGTTTACCGGGTTCTTTGAGAAATCCTGTTCAGGACGCAGACGAAAACTTTATCCCGAAATACATGTACTTCCTGATAAATTTGGTTTCTCTTCAACAGAACACACTTGAGGAAATGAAATCACTGCTTGATGAAGCGCACAGGGAGTTTGATGGTGTGGATAAGGTAACAGCAGAGAGATGGGGAATGTGGGACTTGGCGGTATGGTGTGAAGAACATGACGTTCCATTTGAAGCGGTGTATCCTAATTACAACAAACAGAGGGATGCTTTCAGTGAGCTTTATATCTTGTACAGAGACGGTAGGTTCAAAACCCCCGTTTGTCCTGTGGCGGGTACGAAGAAAGACGATATACTGTATGAAGAAGCACTTACGTTTATTCACGACCCAGACAAGAAGTGGTACGGTAGCCCTGAGAAGAAGCAGAAGTATGGTGTTCAGGATGACTGTATGTTTAGTCTTGGTTGGAACATATACGGTGGCAGGGAGCTTGGACTTGATGATTTGAGGACAAGGAGTTCAACGCTGGTATTTGGGGAGATGTTTGGTGGGCCAAAAACAGTTGGAAGATACTTTTAATCTCTTGGGAGAAAGTTATGGACAAAGAAGATAGACACAACGTACTCTTTGTTGCTTTATTTCTATTTTCATTTTTTATAGCACTAATGTTCTGGAGAGTGTATAGCCCCAAAGAAGCACCTCAATATACCTATCATGTCTTTTACGGGTATGATTGTGAGATGGGAAGCATAGAGCTTGTTACTCATACTAAGATGAAAAATCAGGTTAAGGTGGATGTAATACAAAAAGAACTTGAACGTACTGTTGGTAAACGAGTGACTATAATGGGATGGAAGGAGCTTTCAGACAATGACTAAACTTACGAAAACGGCTATTAATTTTTTAGAATATGCTTCATCAAGCGAAAGACATGAAAACAGGTGGTCTGCCCCAGATGATTCAGCACCAACATTAGACCACAGGGCGTTATACATTGACGACCCGTACTGGAAAGACTTCTGTGATAGTCCAATAACGGGTTCACCTGAACAACTAAAGTTTGAATAGGAGGAACAATGACCAACGAAGAACTGACTGAATTTTTAGAAAACACAACATATATTGAATGGTTTGATGATGTAGATAAAGAAACCATGTTGTTTAGGAACACCGAACTTGATTGGTATATAAACGATGAGAAGAGAGCAACTGTTATTGATTACGCAAAGGTTCGTGAACTTACGCCCGATGAACTGTTGGTTGAAATAAACCGTGGATTAAACGTTGAGGGCATAACAAGGGTTACTGGTTATTGGGGAAAAGTTAAGTCGTTTAACAAGGGTAAGATTGGTGAACTTAAGAATAGAAGTAAACATACCGTGGGGTAACCGCTACCATATAAAGTGACACTTTTTGTCACCACTGACAGTATTTGTCACCAGTAACATTATTTGTCACTAATCTGACATTATTTGTCACTTTACTATTGACAAAACAATATCTTGTGATATTCTTCAGCATGTGGCTACCACAAAGATGACACAAGAGCAGGTTGACAAAGCAATACTAGACCTCCCTGACGAGGTTCTAAAGGGATTGCAGTTTTCAGCACCTTGGCAATATGACCCATCTGACGGTGATAATGTCGGTTCTGACCCTGACGGATTCTCGCTATCTTCGTCCGACAAAGACGATTCTTCAACAACAAGACAAGCCCTCCAAGCAGAATGTTGGCGCAAATTCAATCGCACACCCTACATAAACACAGCTGTCCGTGGACAAATGGGCAGACTGACCGGACTTGGCTTTGAAACAACTTCTGGTACGTACGATATACTGAAGGTTATTCGGGAGATTGAACGAGACCAGCGAAACAGACTGTACAGTTTTTGGCCTAAATATGTTGCAAGAGCAAACGTAGAAGGTGAGTTATTCCTTATACTTACGCTTCACCCCGATGGATTCATAGAGGTTGATTTCTTAGACCCATCAAATGTTTCTGGCGGTGAAGATGATTCCGGCATTATCTGGCATCCCACCAAGACCTTAATGCCACTTTTTTATATTATCGACAACGGTACAGAGAAGGTTCAGATACCGTCCATTTTTATGGCAAGATATCCAGAACTGCTTAAAATAGCATCAAAAGATAAAGATTATCTTAGAAGCTCACAGTCTGGTTCGAGAAGCGGGAAAGCAAAATTCAAACAGTTTGGTGGTTACAACCAGTTTATAGTATCTTGGGACAGAGGCTTTATTACAAAAAGAGCAATATCCTATCTCAGAACAACCCTCGAATGGCTCAACCACTACGAAAACCTTAAGAAATATGAAATAGACCACAAGAAGGCAGCTGGTTCATACATCTGGGTTTTCAGCATCAAAGATACAAAACCATTTAGGCTTTGGATGGCAATGACAGCAGAACAGAGAGCGTCAACTGGCATAGCAGCAAAAAAGACACCGGGGGCATCGTTGGTTTTACCACCGGGGATGACCTTGGAATGTAAGAGCCCAGAATTGTCACCACTCAGAGACGAAGACACAGACATAAAAGAACTTGTCGCTGCTGGTATAAATGAACCAACAGACATAATGACGGGAACATCAAAGGGTACGTTTGCTTCTGTAAAAGAAACCCGTGGCCCGATGTCAGACAGGACTTCAGATGAAGTAGCATATTTTGAGCGATATTTGAGGTTTGATTTCTGGGCAAACATATTCTTC
>Ga0208771_1001999_pt1 | contig 10149 bp, 8 predicted proteins | sample AntAceMetag02UKX_FD_184775 | JGI IMG/M metagenome (GOLD analysis project Ga0208771, IMG submission 184775) | Saline lake microbial communities from Ace Lake, Antarctica - Antarctic Ace Lake Metagenome 02UKX (SPAdes) (version 2) | ecosystem: Environmental > Aquatic > Non-marine Saline and Alkaline...
CTTGCGCCTGCCTCCTTCTCGCATCATCACGCAGCCACGTCGGTGGATTCTGGCTGCCCCCTACGGTGGTGGTCCTCATTATAGGCAAGGACCTTTCCCAGTTGATAGGTTTTGTACTTGTCTATTTTATCACATCACGCGTCTGTATCGCCACCGTACCGATAGGCAAGCTCGCAACCGTCCTCCAACTGTCAATGGTCGCCGCGATCCTCATCGCCCCCGAAGTTTCCCGTGCCATTCCGAGTTGGATATGGTTACTCCGATTCCTGTGGTGGTCCGCCGCTGGCACCGCTCTTTTGACAACTCTTGTTTACATTCGCAACGGAAGCCGCTATATTGAGCAGCACGAACAGGGCGATGACAAGTAGATTCGGTAAAGGCCCGCTTATTTGTGGCGGCAAAGATGAATAATAACCAGGCAAGAGTGCTTATTTGTTTATGTTATGGCAGTAGATTTTAGCGAAATATCGGAAGTGTTGCAGGATCTCAGGCAGGGCAAAATGATAGTTCTCGTCGACGATGAAGATCGAGAGAACGAGGGAGATCTGGTCTGCGCCGCCGAGAAGGTAACCGCCGAGAGCATCAACTTTATGGCAAGGTTCGGCCGAGGCCTCATCTGCCTGCCTTTGACGCCGGAGAAATGTGATTCGCTCGGCCTCTACCCCCAGACCTTAGAAAACACTGCCCGCCTATCAACGGCCTTTACCGTAAGTATCGATGCCGCCGAAGGCATAAGCACAGGCATCAGCGCCGCCGACAGGGCAAAAACCATTCAGGCGACTGTTGCCGATGACACAAAAGCCGCCGACCTTGCCCGCCCGGGCCATATATTCCCGTTGCGAAGCCGGGAAGGTGGTGTGCTCGTGCGTGCCGGGCAAACCGAAGGCGCCGTCGATCTGATGCGATTAGCCGGACTCAAACCCGCCGGTGTAATATGCGAAATCATGAACGAAGACGGCTCGATGGCGCGTGTCCCGCACCTGCTCGAATTCTGCCAAAAACACCACCTGAAGATCGTGTCGATTGCAAAGCTGGTCGAATATCGACTCCAGCGAGAGAGCCAGATCAAACGCCTCGATGCAATAAGCCTGCCCACCGATTACGGAGATTTCACACTCATCGGTTACGAAAGCATCAACTCACCGGAGCCGCACCTGGCATTGTGCAAGGGAGGTATCGGAGAACTCGATGAGCAGGGAAGACCGATAGAACACTACGAGACAGTCCTCGTTCGAGTCCACTCCGAATGTATGACCGGTGACCTCTTTCATTCCCAGCGATGCGAGTGCGGCTACCAAATGATTACAGCAATGAAGATGATCGAAGATGTCGGAAAAGGAGCGCTTATTTACCTGCGGCAGGAAGGAAGAGGCATCGGCCTTACAAACAAGCTGCGGGCCTACAAGCTACAGGAGCAGGGACTCGATACCGTCGACGCGAATCTCAAGTTGGGCTTCATGGCCGACAAACGCGATTATGGAATCGGCGCCCAAATCTGTCGAGACCTCGGCTTGAAAGAAATAAAGATACTCACAAATAATCCCAAAAAGATAAACCGCCTTGGCGTGTACGGCATAAAAGTAGTAGAGCAGCTCCCCCTCAAAGCCGAACCCACTAAGCACAATATAGACTATTTAAGGACAAAAAAATATCGTTTTGGCCACATGCTAGATGAGGACTTATAGCCCGTGAAAGCAATAGTACGGATACTGCCAATAGCTTTCGTTGTCATACTCATAACTTCCGCCGGCTGCGAGCCGGGCCCCACAGCTCCGCCGGTTGTCGACAACCCCGCAAGACTGCCCACCGCATATTCGGTATATACGCCCGAAAAAATCGACATAATCCCGTTGACCGAATTCGTCAACGCCGTCGACTCGCAGACCACTGCCAAAATAAGGGTCTTTGTCAGCATGCTCGATGATTTCGGTAGTCAGATGAAATCGCCGGCTGTCTTCCGTTTTGAACTATACCAGCACGTTCAACGGTCCGCCGAGCCAAAAGGCAGAAGACTAATCATCTGGCCGGACACCGACCTGACCGAAGCTGCCGAGAACAACAAATACTGGAGAGACTTCCTCAGGGCATACGAGTTCGACCTTGATTTCTGGCCCGCAGCCAACAAAGATTACATCCTCCAGGCAACATGCCTCTGCCCAAACGGCCGAAGACTCTCAGCCGATTTCCTCCTCAAAACTACAGATTAGACTTACGAAAGCTATACGCCGTTGAGTCGCCGGGACCGACAACTGCAAAAAAGTTTTTTCCTGAATAAAAATACCGCCTTTTCACGTCAAATGCTTGTAAATGGCCCTTTTAGTTTTTTAAGTTGTCCTTTTTTTGCCTTTTTCGGGACGTTTAGGAGTGCTTCGATGAGCCGAACCGCTAATCTGCAGGTCTTCTTTGTATGCGCGTTTATTTCATTAATCATTGCAGCCACTGGCGTTAGAGCAGCCGAACCATCCGGCACATTCTTCCCCGACGACAACACGATAGCCCTGTGGCTCTTTGACGAAAGCAACTACCCCCACACAACGATCACAGATGCAGGCAAATACGAATACGATTTGCGTCTCCAGGACGCGGGAAAACTCGTGCCCGGCAAGTTCGGCAGGGCCCTGAAAGTGGCCTCAAGTGCGGAAATGGCAGTCAGTTACGCTGGGTTCGCAGGAGCCGTACCAATCGACGAGATGCGGGGCAAAAACGGCACACCGAGCGGCCTCTGGGGGCCCACCGTCGCTCCCGAAAAGATTATCAAAACCCTCACTGCCGACAAATGGACCTGTGAATTCTGGCTCAAACTGCTCTCATCTCCCACTTCGCAGGTCACAATCATCGATCTCGGACAAGCCTACGAACCCGGCTTCACAATCGGCCTCTCGCCGAAAGGAGGCACCTTCTGGATCAAAAATGCCTACACCAACATAAAGGCCAGGTGTTCGACTGACATTAGTCAACTCGCCGACGGCAACTGGCATCACATCGCCCTCACAAGCACCGGTGCCCGGAATGTGCGGCACTATCTTGACGGCAAACTCCAGGGACGCGTTATCGTCTCGGTCGAATTTGGCGAACCAACCCCGGTGCCGCCCTCAATTCAACCCAACACCCTCGACCACGACAGCATGGGCTTCACAAAAGAAAAATCTTTCGACTGGAGAAGACAACATCGGTTCAACTTCACCATCGGTCATGATCGCCGCGGCGACAGCGACATGCACGGCCTGGTCGATGAATTACGAATCTCAGATATTGTGCGTTACGAACAAAGCGGTTTTACCCCGCCCCAAAGTTTCTCCCGCAACTACGGCCCCAACGCCCCGAAGCCTCACGTAGCCAACGGCCCGCCACTGCTCTTCGCACCCGATTCGCCAAAGAGCATCGTCCAGTTAGGTTCTCGCAAACATCTCTTTATCGATGATGCGCTGATCGGCCACAAACAAAACGTTCAATTCAATTGCAATCCCGCCTTCGACAAACGCGACCTGAATTTTAGTCCCGAAAAATCCTCATGGCGTGCAAGCGCCTTCGACAAAGACGGAAAAGTCCACATATTCATACCCGACGGCTACGGCTCCGCAAAGGGTATCACGAGAATGAGAATCTCAAAAGACGGCGTCAATTTCGAAACACCCAATCTCGGAATAATAGAATTCGAAGGATCGAAAAATAACGACTACGTCTTCGCCGGCAACCCGATGTACGCCATGGTATTCGAAGACCTCAATCCCAACATAAGACCGGAAGAGAAATACAAAGTGACCGGCTGGGCCGCAAACCGCGGAATCTACCTGTACTTATCCGCAGACGGACTAAACTGGCGAAGAAACGAAACGTGTATGCTCCCGCTCGTCTCAGGAGGAGGCGCAGAGACCTACTGGGACGACCAGCGGGGGCTATACGTCGACTTCATAAAACGAGACGCGAGCTTCAAAACGAAAGGATACCCAGGCGGTGGACGCCGTGCCTGCATATTCGAAACACGGGAAATCCTAAAGGCATGGCCGTTCAACGCTGTTGATAAGCCTTACTATGAAGGCTGGCCGATTCCCGCTGTCACCGGGGAAGGACCCGTTATATTCGGCCCAAACAAAAACGGACAAGTCTATCGAACCCGCGCAATAAAATACCCGTGGGCCCCCGATACTTACCTCGCTTTTGTCTGGAGATATGGTGAAGGAGAAAGAAGACAGGTCGACCTCGGTGTCAGCCGGGATGGCGTCCACTGGAAGTTTTTCGCAGATACCACCTGGTATATGACACCCGTCGATGCGGAAGAAGTATTATCGTTGTACGGATTGATCCGTCGAGGAGACGAGATCTGGCAATATGCTGATTATGGCGGCGCGCACGGAGGCGGGGAACGGAGAACGTACGCCCGCCTAAAGCAGCGACTCGGCGGATTCGTTTCAATCGACGCCGGAAACAAAACCGGCACTTTCACCACCAGACCGCTAACATTCAAAGGCAACAAACTTATTCTCAACGTAGCCGCTAAAGGTTCGGCAAAAGTAGCCATCCTCGACATGGCCGCCAACATAATCCCCGGCTTTACCATCGGCGATTGCGACCCAATAAAAACCGACGCAATCCGTCACACGGTTACCTGGAATAACAGCTCCGACCTGACCAAACTTACCGGAAAACAAGTCCGCCTGAAATTCCAAATGCAAGACACAAAACTATACGCCCTGCAATTCAAACCCAATTAGCCGATATGTAATTTATCGGACGTTTGAAAACATGGTGAATGCGTGTTATTTTGCCCGCCGCTACAAAAAAAATTGACCCGACACCCCCAATCTGCCATTATATTCTATTAGCTTGCCGGGCTTTTATCGGCAGGTGCTTATATTGTAAGTTGATTTCAGGAGAAAAACCTGTGCAGCAGCAGACCGCTCATATCAATATCGACGACGCCGTACTCGTTGAGCGGTCCCAAACCGGCGATTCCGACTCATTAGAGCAGCTAATCCTCAAATATCAGAATCGAATCTTCAACGTCATCTTAAAAATATGTGCAAATCGTCATGATGCCGCGGAACTTACTCAGGATACATTTGTCAAAGTAATAGAAAACATAGGAAAGTTTCAGGGCAAAAGCGGCTTTTACACCTGGGCTTTCAGAATTGCGGTCAATCTGACCCTGAATTACTGTCAGAGAAACGCCAGGGTCCCGTTTAGATCGCTTGACGAGCAGTACAACATAGACGACGGCCAGGCAAAGGCCCAGTTGAAAGATTTTTTAAGCGACGAAAGCACGCCCGATCCGGCTGCGGTCGCACAAAGCAAGGAACTTTGCCAAATGGTCGCAACAGCCCTGACGAAGTTGGACGATGCACATAGAACAGTCATTGTCTTGAGGGATATCGAAGGCATGAATTATGCTCATATTGCCGAGGTTCTGCAGGTGCAGGTCGGCACCGTAGGAAGCAGACTAAGCAGGGCCAGGGGCAGTCTCAGAGATGTTTTGGAGACGATGTTGCAATGAAAGAGACAAGAAAAATCGAAGAGTTGCTCAACGGATTTATCGACGGTGAACTCGGGCCAAGGCAGACCACCGAGGTCCAGCGTCTTCTCGCCCACGACCCGGATGTTGCCCAGCGACTCCGCAAATTGCTAAAGTGCAAGGTGTTGGTAAGTTCAATGCCGGTCGCGCAGGCGCCGCCTGATATGCTCACACGCATCAAGTTGGCCGCTCAAAACAGGGAAACCGCCGATTCTCTCTCATCGCCGGAGATGAAGCGAACGGGCACAGTGTACTTGCTGGCAAGAAAGCTCTTGACCGCCGCCGCAGGGCTTGTACTGGTTGCGGTCCTGGCCGCTGTAGTCTATACGATTCTCGCACCCCAAAAAGGACCCACAATTGCAGGAACCAACACGATCGGACCTGCCGTCACAGAAGCGGGTTTTACAGGGACACTCGAACTCAAAACCACGGACCTTACCGCTGCCGCCGCAAAAATAGACGAGGCTGTCGTCAAACACAGTCTTGCCGAACATGTCACCGGTGACACGCAGCCCGAGAGCCGAAGCTACGTCTTCAATGCCAGCCGCAAGGCTCTTGCGCCGCTGCTCGGCGATCTGGCTGCAGCCTGGCCCGCAGTCGCCTCGGCGTCGCTGTCGGTTAAGACCGAGCAATTCGGCCATAACGTCGTCGTAAATGACGTAAGGCCCGAACAACTCGCCGAAATCGTTGCTCAAAACGACTTCGAGAGACGCATCAAGGCAGCTAAGTACTTTGCCGTCTTAAACAGCATAAACGACATTTCGCCCGTCAACCAGGGATACGCCTCTGACTCCGGGAATCTGTCAATACCACCAAAACCGGAACTCACAAAAGGCCACAAAAAAGACGATAAGCCTGCCGACAAAAAGCAAGAGCAGTTGGCCCACTTGACGATCGTACTCACAACCGCCGAATGATCAAACTTCGCCGCTCACAGCGGTGACGAAAGGGCAAGGGAATGCTTGAAATACAAAATTGCTCATTCGTAATTGTCGATGTCCAGGGCAAACTGGCCCAGGCAATGCACGAAAAACAAACCCTGTTTAAAAACATCCAAATCCTCATCAAGGCCGCCAAAATTCTCGATATCCCCGTACTGTACTGCCAGCAATGTCCCCACGCCCTCGGCCCAACCATACCTGAGATCGCCGAACTGCTCACCGACAACGAACCAATTGACAAAGCAAGCTTTAGTTGCTGCAGCGACCAGCAGTTCACGAAGAAACTAAAAGCCCTCGAACGCCCCCAGGTAATCCTTTGCGGAATTGAAACGCACGTCTGCATCTACAAGACCGCCGCCGACCTGTGCCTAGCCGACTACGATGTCACCGTAATAGCCGACGCCGTATCTTCAAGAACGCTCGAAAACAAACAAATCGCGCTGCGCCGAATGCAGGCCGAAGCAATAACAATCAGTTCAACAGAAATGACCCTCTTTGAATTATTAAAAACCGCCGAACACCCAAAATTCAAACAAATCGCAAAACTAATAAAATAAACTCCGTCGCAATACAAGCCGGATTGGTGCGATTCCCCCTCGGGATCTGCGACATCACACCCGGCCTAACTATGGATTTGGAGAATCAGCATGGTAGCCTCTTTTAACAACCTTGCCGTTCTTGAACCAGACGTAATATCCGCCTACAGGACTCGTGTCATAATGCCAGCTAATGTCGAATATTTCTTTATCGTATGGTTTGGTAACAGCAATAAAATCAGGTGAACCAAGCAAGAAGAATACCATATCCTGCTGCGCATCGGCAATGTATTCATCAATAATCCCGACTTTACGGCTGTATTTTTCAAATTTGCCCAATGGAGGATACCTGAAAAGATGGCTGGCCAGATCGAGTTTGGGCCGCTCTCGGACAAATCTCTCAAGCCCGGGAGTTTTTCCGGGCATCACAACAGTAAGTTTATCTGATGAATACCAAAAGCTGTTCGGGTCTTCTTCGAGCCCTTTCCACGGATGCTCGTATGATATCTGGTATACACCAGGCCTGGAAAAATCAAAATAAAAATACTTGTCATTCCTTACGGTTTGCGGGCCAAAATTAACCCATACATCAAAATACATCCGGTCGAGTTCTCTCGAAACCGGCAATGGTTTCAATTCTATCTGTCTGACATTATCGAACCACCGTGAGCGCCGAGGACGCTTCTGTCTCGTTCTTTTGCCATCCGGCGAAATATGCTCGACAACAATACCTGCGCCGCCCATAACAGGATCAAGTTTCATGGGAAATTTGATAGGTTTGTCGTTCTTATTCGAAATCAGGCAAAACCGCAACCTCAAATTTAAGGCGGGCCCGATGCGCTGGTCTGAATCAATTTCAACATGTACATTGTTTCGCCTGGGTCGAGCATAGGTTAAATCCCCCCAAAACAACAGCAGCCCCAAAACAACGCAAGCAATATTTCTCATAATAGACCTCCAAATTCGGCTCGATAAATTGAAATTCCATTATAAATATCGGCTGCGTTACTACTATTTCTTTAAGGTTGATTAATTGCCTCCCAGACAGCGGAATTGGCGCGATATTTCGCACCACATTTACTTACGCGCCTTCGTGAAAAAATAAACTCCCGCACCGGCGAATAAAGCGCCCAGAAGGATGCCCAGGGCCTTTGGTTTATGTTCCAGAGCGTATGAAATGCAGTTGTACAACATAAATGCACTACTGGCACAGAAGATAACAGCCGTGACCGGATAACCGGCGACCCTATATGGGCGTTTAATCTTTGGCTCTTTGCGCCTCAGTACAAACACTGACACCCCGGTCGCCAGAATAAACAACCAGAACACGGGGGCCGTGTACAGCACCGTATCAACAAACGAGCCGGCCAAAACAACAATCGCCAGGCTAAGCACCCCCTGCAAAACAAGGGCCCCAACCGGAGTACCGAAGCGTTTGCTCCATACACCAAGCCGACCAAAGAGTGTATGTTCGCTGCCCATTGCATAAGATATCCGAGCGCCGGTAAATATCAAACCGTTCGCAGCGCCAAGAGTCGAGATGCAGACAAGAATGCTCATCGCATTACCCGCTATCCGCGGCAGCACCGTTGCGATTGCATCTGATGCCACTGCCTGAGAATTTGCCATCTTCGCATAACCGAGAGAATGCAGGAAAGCACTATTAACCAGAATATACAGCACCATAACCGTCGCCGTACCAGTGACAAGTGCTCGGACAATATTTCGTTCCGGGCGTTTTACCTCCGCCGCCACATACGCCATCTCGTTCCAACCGCCATAAGTAAAAAGAACAAGAATTAACCCAAGCTGCAGCCCACCCATATTAAAGCCGCCAGTCTCACCACCAGCCTCACCACCGGCCTGGGCGCCAGGCGCCAATATACCGGCGACGACAATAAAAACCAGTCCGGCAGCCTTAAGTGAAGTAAGAATGTTCTGCGTCCACTTACCTTTTTTAACTCCAATGATATTAATACCGGTAAGTAAAATAATCGCCAGTGCCGAATAAGCCATGCTGCTATAGGCAAAAGGATACAGTTTGCTTGCATAGCGGCCGAAAACAAATCCCATCAAAGCAATATCACCCGGCCTGACGATCATAAGCTGCGACCAGCCGAACATATACCCCGCCCACTTCCCGTAACCGCGGCTCAGATAAACATAGTCTCCCCCTTCACGAGGATATGCCGTAGCCAACTCCGCATAACAAAGCGCCCCGGCAAGCGCCAAAAGCCCGCCAACAATCCAAATCGCCAGGGTCCCCCACCAGCTACCCATGCACGCAGCCACAGTAGGCGCCGTCTCGTAAATCCCCGCGCCAATAATAATCCCGACAATAATGCACGTAGAATCAAAGAGACCCAATTCCTTCTTTGGCGATGCTTCCATAAAAAAAACCTCTAACCTAAAACCGGTCTAAGCGAAGCAAAAAATCTCAACCCAATAATCCACCTCCATTGCCGGAGAAAACCGGTAGAAAGTCAGTCAGTATCATTTGAAAAGATGTAGATTAATGTGGTGCCATATCCCTTTTTTGTAGTTAAATTTGGAAACTTGATAAATTCCATCGCATCGGTCGTATTTAAAAGAATTGCCTGTCCATCTTTCTTCAATAAAGATGGCAGCAATCTTAAAAAACTTTTCAAAATACTTCCGTCATCACCATCGTGAAAATTAAGCTTCTCTAATTTATCTCCTTTTTCAACAAAGGGCATATTCCACAGAACAAAATCAAAATTGCTGAAATCTTCTGGCAAATCTACGTCTCTAATATCACCTAATATTGGTTTGACTTGAAAATTTCCTAAACGTGCAGTAGTCTTGATATTGGCCACTGCCATGGGATTTATTTCTATTACATAAACAAGGCTTTGTGATTTTAACCAGGCCGCCCATGCATCACCGCCGGATCCTGCCCCAACAACCAAAACTTTGTCACCCGGTTCAATATCGCTTTCAAGAATTGTATTATAGTAAAGGTCATCAAGATAACTTGGTGTATAAACTGTTGGGAATATGGGAATGACTATCTCTTTGTCGGATGTGTTTATCAGTTCTTTTAACTGTAATAAATTGTCAATAGAAGTAGCAGACCAACCCTTGGTAGTGTAAACTCTCTTCTGTAAATTGGTGTTAAGCACCGCATGTGGCTGGGTGGAGG
>Ga0208771_1002005_pt1 | contig 10129 bp, 8 predicted proteins | sample AntAceMetag02UKX_FD_184775 | JGI IMG/M metagenome (GOLD analysis project Ga0208771, IMG submission 184775) | Saline lake microbial communities from Ace Lake, Antarctica - Antarctic Ace Lake Metagenome 02UKX (SPAdes) (version 2) | ecosystem: Environmental > Aquatic > Non-marine Saline and Alkaline...
CGAACGAGTATTTTTGTAACCTAGTGTCGTAGCGTAGCGGAGATCCCGCATACTTGCGGGGCAGACCATAAGATTGGTGCAGTTCGCCGCATAGAATCGCTCAATTTAGGTTAAAGTTTGCCAATAGAATTACATAACGGGCGTAGTATATACTTGATGAACACACCATTACTGGAAGTAACAATTCCCGGAATCCGCCGGTATGGAAGGGGTAAGATCCGGGATGTTTTTAAAGTCGAAGACGATATACTGGTGGTAACTACCGACCGGGTCTATCTTTTCGATCGGGTTTATCCGGAAGGACTGGTGGGGAAGGGGAGAGCGTTGACCGCTCTTACCCTCCGCGCCTTCGAACTGACCGGAGATATAGTCCCCAATTTTCTCATCACCTCCCGGGTGGGAGAATTTCCTCCTCCCTTAAATGATTATCCGGAGATGCTTGCCGGACGAAGCCTGCTTACCGAGGAGATTACACCGATCCGCCTAGAGTGCGTGGCCAGGGGATATCTCTACGGTCAGGCCTGGCAGGCCTATCGGGATGGAGACCAATCCTGGCTGCCCACGCTTCCGGCTGGCCTTGAATTGGCAGGAGAACTTCCCCATCCCATCTTTACCCCGGCCTGGAAGGACCTGGGTAATAATGATGAAAATCTGAGCTGGAAGGATCTTATTGAGCTGGTAGGGGAGGAGAGGGCGGAAGAAGTTCGTGATTTGACTCTGAAGATATATGAAAGAATGCGCCCGGTCTTCGCTCAAGCAGGGTTTATTCTGGCTGATACCAAGTTTGAGTTTGGAGAGAAGAATGGAAGGATTATGTTGATAAATGAATCCTGTACCCCGGACTGTTCCCGGATCTGGAAGGAGTCGGAGTACCGTCCCGGCCGTCTGCAGGACAGCTGGGATAAAGAGATTATGGAGGACTATCTGAAATCCTTCGGTTGGTCCCCCGGTGATCCCCCGATCCCACTCCCGCGCGAGATTCTTGAGAAGACCCGGGAGCGGTTTGCCGAACTTGTCTCGCTGGTTTAATCCATGGCCTAGCCCCCTTATTTAGCCGCAAACCAGCCTTCGCTCTCCGAGCTTCCGCCGTCGTTAAAACCCCGAATCAAGTTCGGGATGCAAGCACTTTGGCGGATAAAATGGCGGGTCAAGAAAGGCGCAAAAAACGCAAGAGTCCTCTGGACTATGTCATTCGAAGTTCGACGTTCAGGCTTTTCCCCCTATCGCACCATCTTTAAGTTTAACCTAAATTGAGCGATTCTATGCGGCGAACTGCACCAATCTTATGGTCTGCCCCGCAAGTATGCGGGATCTCCGCTACGCTACGACACTAGGTTACAAAAATACTCGTTCGCATTTATTAATGCGTCTGCGTTTTTTGCAACCGATGCAACCTCATAATCTTAGAACACATTTCATCCGCAATAATCGCTCAACTTAGGTTTAAGGAGAATTCTGCCGAGGGAAGAATTCTAGTCATCCACATAGCAATTGGTAAGATTATTGCATCCGTCAAATCCCCGATCGGATCGATCCGACTGATAAAAATCCTAATTACAGGTCCTGGTTATGTGTTCATAGTATTTAAAATACCATCGGAATTTTAAATAGACTCTTGGTAGATACGATACTTTTTGGATAGCGTCCCCCCCATCATCTCTGTCGCCCGGATGACCAGAAGGTTGTCCTCTAAAAGCCAGGAGATCTCGGAGTCTTTATAGCCCAGATCCCGGGCGGCCCGGGCGGACTCCAGGTAGAGGAGACCATCCAGCCCCTTCTTCCGGTACTCCTCTTCGATCCCGGCCATCATCAGACGGATATCAGTGATCTTTCTCCGACCTAAAAGAAATGTGATAATCTGGATCGGTCCCATCTTCCCGTTCATCTTCTTGATCACCTGATTATAGTCGGGGAGGACAAGATAAAATCCCACCGGTTTTCCTTTATACTCGGCGAAGAAGACCAGTTCGGGGACAACTATTGGTTTAAGTTCTTTTGCCATATGCTCGATCTCCGCCTCGGTAATCGGGACAAAACCCCAATTCTCCCTCCAGGCGGAGTTGTAGATCTCCCGGACCAGTTTCAGTTCCTGATGGAACTCCTTCATCCGGATGTTCCGGACATTTAAACCCCGCTTCTTGAGAATTACCGCGATCTTTTCTAACCGCGGATTCATCTTCTCCGGGACCGGTATATGGAAGGCAAGCAGATCCCGGGCTTTGGTCAGCCCGCAGCCTTCGAGAAGGGGATGGTAGTAGGGGAGGGTATAGGGCATCATGAGCTTTGGGGAAGAGTCATAGCCTTCCAGCAACAGTCCACAGGTGGCGTTGGTTGAAGGATTGAGGGGACCGATCATCTTTCTCAGATCCCGATCCTTCAGCCATGCTTCGGCGGCTGAAAAGAGAGCCCGGGTGGCTTTCTGATCATTGAGACACTCGAAGAATCCGAAGTAACCGGTCTGCTCGTTATGGTAGGAGATAAAGTCCCGGTCCACGATAGCCGCGATCCTTCCCATCGCCTGGTCGCCCCGAAAAGCAATGAAGAGTTCCCTTTCGGCATGATCCCAGAAAGGATTACGCCCTGGAGAGAGCAGCTTCTTCTCTTCCGAGATTAAAGGTGGGACCCAGTATGGATTACCCAGGTAGATCTTCCAGGGAAGGGTGATGAACTGCTTGAGATCGCCCTTGGTACAAACTTTTTTTATCCTAATGGCGGGAGGGGTCATTTTTTGCCGCAAGAAATTTATAATTTATTTCGCTTGGGCCTCGGGTTTGGCCGCAAAAATGCGAAAAATGTTCGCCTCGCCTGGGTCTGGATTGCCGCAAAAATGCGCAAAAACCGCAAAATTTTTCCTAGCCTGGTATCTACATAAACCACGGTCAGCGATTGCGGCTACAGTGCCGGGTGATTCTCTATGCCAGATCCTTTCTATTGGGCACTAAACTTTCTTGAGCCTATGGCGTATTTAATCGGTCAAATCTGACCGATTGTCGTTGAAAGTTGAGAGTTGAACGTTCAGCTTTACCACTGCCAACTGCCCACTCCCTACTGCCCATCTAAATCACGCCCAGTTCTTTCCCTGCTTTCTCAAAGATTTCCAGGGCAAAGTCAAGCTGTTGGTCAGTATGGGTGGCCATGAAGCTGGTCCGGATCAGTGTCTGGTCAGGCGGAACAGCCGGAGGAACCACCGGATTTGCGAATATCCCGGCATCAAAAAGAATTTTTCTCATCATGAAAGCTTTTTCCATATCTCCGATAATCAGGGGGATAATCGGGGTTTCGCTGGTACAGGTGTCATATCCCATTTCATTGAAACTATTCCGCATCTTGTGAGTTATCTCCCAGAGCCGATCCCGGCGTTCCGGTTCCTCCTCAATAATATCCAGGCAAGCCATGACCGTTGCTACGGATGCCGGCGGAATACTGGCGCTAAAGATCAGGGGACGGGAATGATGTTTGAGGTAATGGATTACCGATTCGTCTCCCGCAATACAGCCTCCGATCGAGGCGAGGGATTTACTGAATGTAATCATGATAAGATCGATCTCATCCTCCAGACCAAAGTGTTCGGCTGTTCCCCGGCCCCCTTTGCCCAGGACCCCCACCGAATGAGCGTCATCAACCATGACGCGGGCCCCGTATTTTCGAGCTATCTGAATAATCTCCGGGAGACGAGCGATATCTCCTTCCATACTGAAAACCCCATCGATCACGATCAGCTTCCCGTTATCATTACAGCCGGAAAGAACCCGCTCCAGATCATTCATGTCATTGTGAATAAACTTTTTTATTTTTCCAAATGCCATCCGGGTACCATCGATAATACTGGCATGATCGAGTCGGTCGATCAAAACGGTATCTCCTTTCCCCACAAGGGCGGAGATGGTCCCCAGATTAGTCTGGAATCCGGTTGAAAAGACCAGAGCCGCCTCTTTTCGGAAGAAGGCCGCCAGGCGGTCTTCAAGTTCGCGGTGGATATCCAAAGTGCCGTTTAAAAATCGTGAGCCAGCGCAGCCGGTCCCGTATTTTTCCAGTGCCGCGGCCGCGGCGGCTTTTACCTTTGGATGACAGGTTAACCCCAGATAACTGTTGGAGCCGAGCATCAATACTTTGCGCCCGTCAATTATCACCTCGGTCTCCTGAGCGGAAGATATCTCAGTGAAGTAGGGGTAGATCCCCATCTTCATAATTTCCTTAGCCTGGGTAAAATTTTTGCATTTATCGAATAGATCAGCCATATAATTATTACTCCGAAAAGATATTGATTACAACCATCCTTTGGTACGGTACCAACGGATGGTTTCTTGTAATCCTTGTTTAAGATCATATTGAGGTTTAAAGCCTAACTCGTCTTGAGCCTTATTAATGCTGCAAACCCAGTAGTTATGGTCCAGTTCATTGATTTTGTCCAGATAAAATCCGGCCGCGGACCGGGGAAAAAACCGGGCCAGCATTTTAATTGTGGTTAAGGTCGGTCTCCAGGGCAGGGGTATTGCGAAAGTGTTCTTCCCCAGGCTCTCTCTGATAATAGAGTATGCCTCTTTCCAGTGATACTCTTTCCCATCTCCGATAAAGTAAATCCGCAATTGTCGATCATTTCTATTGCTTGCCAGCAAAAGCGCGGATACCAGATCGGTAACATGAATTGTGCTGAAGATGTTTTTTTCCCCGCCGGGAATAAATCGTAAACCGTACCCGGCCAGTTTGATCAATTGCAGAGTCTCGGTGTCTCTCGGTCCATAAACCGCCGGTGGTCTGAGAATTGTGATAGGAAAGTAATTGCTGAATCGTTTCGCTTCTTGTTCGGCCGCTAATTTGCTTTCCCCGTAAAAGTTGACCGGTCGGGGGATTTCATTTTCATTTAAAAGATGACCATCCGGACTGGGGCCGGCTGCGGCAAGGCTGCTTACCAGAATGAAATGATCCAGGTCAACCTTGCTTTGGCGAACGGCTTCCAACAGATTCCTGGTTCCCTGCTGGTTGGTCTTGAAAAAATCTTCCCGGTTTTTCCCATTGATTTTTCCCGCCAGGTGGAAGACCGTACTTACATCCTTAAGCGAGTTTATCAGAGAGGTCTTATCATCAAGTGTACCGATCGCGAATTCGATCTCATTATGACCGAGAAACCGGCGAGAACTGGTCTCTCGGATCAGACATCGAATTTTCCAACCGTCTTGAAGCAGTGATTCAACCAGGTGACTTCCGATAAATCCGGTCCCACCGGTTACCAGGGCTGTTCTAAGATTATTTTTCATGGAGATATAAAAAGAAATTAATATAATGGCCCCATATATTCAAGGTATATAATAAATTAGCTCCCTTTGGTCGCTAATTTAGTTTTGAACAAAGACTAACATATTCTTGTTGAGATCATGGCGTTAAAACTATATACAATCTCTGAGGTGCCTTAAAGAATCTTATTTTTTCTTAAAAAGAATAAGAATGTGCAAGCATTGAACAAGGTAAGGTCAAAGTTTTTTTTATCTTTTATTTTTAATCTTAAAGCGGTAACGTAATTACCCTTGATGCCGCATCAAGGGGATTATTGACAGATTTTTTGGTATTGTCTACGGCAAGGTATTCAGTACCAGGTTTAACTTCCCTTGGATCGATGTAGATAAAATCTCCGAGGGTTGGGTTGTTGGAGAGGAACCGACCGCCGTGAAGGAAGAAAGGATCAAGATGGCCCGGGAGTATGAGGATTTTTTAAAGGCCCGGAGCCGGATACTGGAGGAACTCAAACTTGACGATGTCCGGGATATCTACAGTAAACAGGAGGCACTGATCAAACTCCTGATCGATAAGAAACTTATCACCCGGGAGGAGTTTGACAGGGAACTATCCCATCAGAAAGTCAAACCCACCCCGGTGCCGGATTGGGAGTTGATCCTGCAGCGAAAATAAAAGTTGCGGATCCGCCGCAACTTTTATGTTTTGAATAATGGCCGTAATAGTAGGTTAGTATTGAATCGAAAATTTAAGTAATAGGCATCCAGCTCTATCGAGATTACAAGTCCCGATAAACCGGGTGAAAGCGAATAACTTTAGGCACTTCTCCGCCGGAAGCGGATCAGCCTCTGGCTGAAAACTTTAGGCACTTCAGAAGTTGCCCGAACGAAGTGAAGGGTAAGTTCTTATGACAAAATATAAGTATGTAAATAAAAGAATCCCCAGGATTGACGCGAAGGATAAGGTGACTGGAAAGACGGTTTATTCCACCGATCGTTTTCCGGAGGATATGCTTCGGGCCCGGGTACTGAGGAGTGCTTTTCCCCATGCTAAGATAATCAAGCTTGATGTCTCCAGAGCCCGCGAACTCCCTGGCGTGGAAGCGGTTCTTACCCATGAAGATGTTCCCGGCCTTAACGGGTTCGGAATAGTAACGCCTAATTGGCCGGTTCTCTGTGTTGACCGGGTTAAATATCGGGGCGACGCCATAGCCCTGGTGGCCGCTGTGGATGAAGAGACGGCGGAGGAAGCGCTCTCCCTGATCGAAGTGGAATATGAACCGCTTCCGATTATTGATACTCCGGAAGAATCTCTCCGCCCGGATGCTCCCCTGATTCATGAAGGAGGAAATATTCTGCACTCAATGGATATTCCGCCTAAGGGGGATGTGGAGAAGGGATTGGCGGAGTCGGAGATTGTTCTGGAACAGACCTATAACACCCAGTTCATGGAGCATGCCTATTTAGAAACGGAGGGAGGAGTGGGTATCTATAATGAAGATGACGGAGTGATCACAATCTGGTGCGGAAGCCAGTATGCTTTCCGGGATCAGCTTCAGATCGCCCGTTCACTGGACTGGGAACCGGAGAAGATTCGGGTGATAGGATCTCCGACCGGCGGTGCTTTCGGGGGCAAAGATGAGGTCAGTGTCCAGATCCATCTGGCTATGCTGGCGATATACACGAAAAAACCGGTGCGCCTGCACTGGAGCCGTGAAGAGTCGATAGTGGCTGGTCCCAAACGGCATGCCATGACCACAACTTTCCGGATTGGAGCCGGCAATGACGGAATATTACGTGCGATCGACGTTCAAGTTGTTGCAAATGCCGGGGCGTATGATACCATCTCAGGTCCGGTTCTTAACCTGTCGCTGGAATCATCTCCCGGTCCCTACAAATATCCTGATTCACGATTCCGGGGTATCAGTGTCTATACCAATAACGCGATGGGTGGTGAGTTTCGAGCTTTTGGCGCTCCTCAGGTTGTTTTTGGATTGGAACAGGAAATTGATAAATTGGCCCGGTTGCTTAAGATGGACCCGATTGAACTACGCCTCTTAAACGCCGTGGAAGAAGGTGATATCTCTGCCCTCGGGCATAGACTCAATACCAGTGCCGGGATTAAAGAGACTCTCCGCGCCGCTGCCAAGACGTCCCTCTGGAAGGACCGTGATGAGATCAAACGCTTGCTCTCCGAAAAAAATAAATATCAATCGTATGGGATAGGAGTTGCCTCGGAATGGCATGCAGTTGGATTGGGGGTAGGTTTGCCCGATTTCGCCAATGTTGTCATTGAGATCGGCGAAGGGGGAGCAATAACGCTCCGGACCGGCGCGATTGAATTAGGGCAGGGAAATTTGACCGCCTATGCCCAGATGTTGGCCGAGGTGCTGGAATGCGATATATCCATGATTAATGTTATCCATGGAGATACTATGGCTTGTCCGGACTCAGGGTCGGTTACCGCTTCCCGATCAATTATGGTTAATGGCAACGCGATTATTAATGGAGTGGAAATATTGAAGCCGATGTTGATAGAGATAGCGTCTAATAAGCTGGGTATTCCGGAAGACGATCTTGAATATAGCGACGGCCGGGTTTCCTCCCGGAGCGATTCATCCCTCGCGATGACTTTGGCGGAGATCGCGGATCAGGCTATTGCCTCATCCCATCTGCTCAAAGTTACCGGCCACGCGGTTATCGCGATTTCGGATAAGGATTTTGGGGATGGCCTGCCCCACAATTACTATACCTATATTACCCAGATAGCACTGGTCGGTGTGGATACCGGGACCGGAGAAGTGGAGGTTATCAAAGTAATCTCACTCCCCGAGATGGGCCGGGCCATTAACATCGATGGGGTGGAAGGGCAGTGCGAAGGTTCAGTGGTTATGGGTCAGGGATACACTCTCTATGAGAATGTGATAGTGGAAAAGGGTGAGTTCAAGACCAAAAGTTTTTCGACCTACATACTTCCTACCGCGCTTGATGTCCCGGAACATGAGACGATAATAGTGGAGAAACCGGAGAAGACCGGTCCTTTTGGCGCCAAAGGAGTAGGTGAAGCTCCCACGGTCCCGATCATTCCGGCGATTGCCAACGCTATCTACGATGCCGTCGGGATTCGTCTGGAGAAACTTCCGATTACGCCGGAATATGTGATTGAGAAACTCGAAGAGAAATAGAAATTAGCCACAAAGGCACAAAGATACTAAGAGATCATAAGAATAAAGAAGCAACATAGTTGTTGTATCTTTTATTCTTTTCTTTGTGTCTTAGTGGCAAAACAATTGCGGAGCTAATTTATATATGAATGAGACAACAGTAAAATTCATCTTAAACGGGGAAGAGGTCAGTGTTTCGGCTCCTCCCTGGTTTACCCTGCTCCGGCTTTTACGGGAACGTCTCGGATTAACCGGGTCGAAACCCGGATGCGAGCGGGGTGAATGTGGTGCCTGTACGGTGTTGTTGGATGGTGAACCGGTGACTTCCTGTCTCGTTCTCGTCCCCCAGGTGGAGGGGCGGAATGTACAGACTATAGAAGGGATATCAGAGGGAGATGGCCTCCACCCGCTCCAGCAGGCTTTCATCGATGAGAGTGCGGTACAGTGCGGGTACTGTATTCCAGGAATGATTATGTCGGCGAAAGCTTTACTGGACAAGAATGATTCACCAACCCGTGATGAGATTAAACGGGCCATCTCCGGGAATCTCTGCCGCTGTACCGGATATGCCAAGATTATTCGGGCGGTAGAAGTGGCCGCGGAAAGGATGAGAGAAGATGAAATTTAATTATCAGAAAGTTAATACTGTATCCGAAGCATTGGAAGTACTGAGCGGAAATAATGAGACCCTTAAAATATTGGCTGGAGGAACCGATCTGCTGGTTATGATCCAGGAGAATCTCATCTCCCCCGGTGAGTTGCTCGATATCAGCGGAATTGAAGAGTTGAAAGGGATTGAAGAAGACGAAGGCCGGATCCGTCTGGGCGCGCTGGTGACTCATGGCCGTATTGCCGAGAGCAGTCTCCTGCGGGAGAAGGCTCTTCCTCTGGTAGAAAGCTGTACTGAAGTCGGTTCTCCCCAGATCCGTAATCTTGGAACAATCGGGGGCAATCTGGTGATGGCATCTCCCTCCGGAGATTCTCTCCCGGCGCTCTATGTCCTGGGAGCGGAAGTAATTCTGGCCAGTAATGAGGGTGAACGCGTCCTTCCGATTGAGGATTTCCTGGTCGGAGTCAAGAAGAGCGCTATCCGTCCCGATGAACTCCTGGTGGCGATTTCATTTCCCGGAATGAGCGCCGAGGCCCGGGGATTCTTCAAGAAACTGGGGCAGAGAAAGGCCCTGGCCATCTCCAAGGTCTCCGCCGCCGCGGTTATCTCCTGCCTTGATGGAGTTGTAGCTTCAGCCCGGATTGCTCTGGGAGCGGTAGCTACCACGGTTATCAGGACCCCCCGCACTGAATCTTTTCTGGTTGGCCAGGCTCTTACTCCGGAAGTAATCTCCGAAGCTGCCCGTATCTGTTCGGAAGAGTCCCGGGCCATCACTGACATCCGCTCCACCGCTGGTTACCGGGATGAGATGGCGGGGTTGCTGCTGGCAAGGGGACTGGAAGAGTTGAAAGACTGAACTTTGAACCAACCTTCGCCAAGGCTACGGCGGGCCAGGCATCGAACCAACCTTCGCTAAAGCTACGGCGGGCACGGCGTCCAACTTCGAACCAGCCTTTGCCAAGGCTACGGCGGGCCAGGCGTCGAACGACAGTGACCATTCGCGTAATTCGCGAAATTAGTAGTTCTTAAAAGGGGGCGAGGCGGGGGAAGCAATTCGTGGAAATTCGTGTACCACGCAAAACCAACAGTCCCGCGGTCCCGATGTCTATCGGGACTTTGCGGTGATG
>Ga0208771_1002007_pt1 | contig 10120 bp, 12 predicted proteins | sample AntAceMetag02UKX_FD_184775 | JGI IMG/M metagenome (GOLD analysis project Ga0208771, IMG submission 184775) | Saline lake microbial communities from Ace Lake, Antarctica - Antarctic Ace Lake Metagenome 02UKX (SPAdes) (version 2) | ecosystem: Environmental > Aquatic > Non-marine Saline and...
TTGATAAAGCGCTGGAATATTTAAATCTCAATTCTCCTCCTGAAGTTAAAGAACTTAGCGCTTCGCGCTAACTTTTGGTAGCCAAACCCTTTAGGGTGCACAATAAACGCAGGCTAAAGCCTGCGGCTACCTTTTTTTAACATTTATTGTTCTGGTAATATCAATTAAACAAACCGGGATCCCGAAGTATTTCGGTCCCGATAATATTAATTAAACAAACCGGGATCCCGAAGGATTTCGGTCCCGATATTATCAATCAAACAAACCGGGATCCCGAAGGATTTCGGGAGAGGAAATTCCGAAGCAGTAAATTAGCCACAAAGGCACCCCCGTAGCGAAGCTGCACGGGGGTACCTTAGTGGCAAAACATTTAATGAATTTACCGAACAAGATAACCATCGGACGATTGGTAGCTGTACCATTCATACTGGTATTATTGATATTATATAATCGACCCGGCCTAGTTGGGTTTTATAATGGATATTATATCGCCCTTATGGTTATCTATTCTCTCTCGGCTGTCAGCGATGGAGTGGATGGCTACCTGGCCCGATCCCGGAATATGCAGACTCAGCTGGGGACCTTGCTCGATCCTCTGGCCGATAAAATCCTCCTGGATAGCTTGATCATAGTCCTGGCATCCGGTATCCGCGGAATGTATCAGACCCCGGTCTGGTTCGTTCTGATCATTCTCTGCCGGGATGCTATCCTTTTAACTGTTGCCATCTGTCTTCATAAACGCTGGTCACAGGGAGTCATGAAGATCAAGCCTAATTGGTGGGGGAAGACATCGGCTGTTATGTTGATGACGACAGTTGTCCTGACACTCTTTCAGCCCTGCTATCAGCCGCTGGAGACTTTGATAATTATTTCGATTTATATTACGGCTCTCTTTACGGTCGTCGCCGGTATCACTTACCTGGTTGCGACATTTAAGGGGTTGCGTTTACTACGATCTCAAGGATAGTTTACCATGAAGGAGAGGAAAAAATAAAAAAAACTTCGTGCCCTTCGTGGTTAAAAAAGCTTTTCGAACAAGATTTATCAAGTTAAAATGAATGTGATTATTGACAATACAGTTCCACCATTGGTCGCGATCGTTGGTCGTCCCAATGTGGGAAAATCCACCCTCTTCAACCGATTGATTGGACATCGGGTATCGGTTGTTCATGACGAGGCGGGCACTACCCGGGACCGGATTTATGGAGATGTATTCTGGGATAATACCTGTTTTCAACTGGTAGATACCGGTGGACTGCTGCCGGGGGTGCGGGAGGGGATAGATTCTAAGATTGCTCTGCAGGTAGCTGAGGCGATTAAGGAAGCGGCAATCTGTGTTCTGGTGGTTGATGTCCAGGATGGACTCAATCCCCTCGATGAAGAGGTGACGACGATACTGCGCCGACAGGGTAAGACTGTAATCGTAGCAGTCAATAAAGTGGATAATACCAGGCTGGAGATGGGTACGACCGAATTTGCCGGTCTTGGATTCGAGAATTCTATCTCCATCTCCGCCACCCATGGACTGGGGATTAACGATCTCCTGAATGCTATCGTAGAGAGTATACCAGCTTATACGCCCCCGCCCGGTACCGGCAATACCTCAATCGCGATTGTCGGGCGGCCTAATGTGGGAAAGTCGACTCTGGTCAATCGCCTGACTGGTGATGATCGGGTGGTTGTGGACTCGGTCCCGGGGACAACCCGGGACGCTATCGATACTAATTTTAACTGGGAAGGAAGGGATTACACATTGATCGATACGGCCGGATTGCATAGGCGTTTACATTCCCAATCGGCGCTGGATTTCTTCAGTCTCAGCCGCACCAGGAGGGGGATCAGTAGATCCGACAGTGTTCTTCTCCTCCTTGAAACCCCCAATTCTCCGACCCGGGTTGATGCTAATTTTATCAAATTAGCGCTCTCTGCTGGGAAAGGGTGCATCCTCGGAATCAACAAGTGGGATCTCTCCGGATCTCTCTCCAAGAAGGAATATCGGGAGATAGTCCGCCATCAATTGCGCTTCGCCGGTTTTCTCCCGATGGTATTCCTATCCGGTAAGACCGGGGAGGGGATTCCGGGGTTGATGGAGGCAATAAGTTATGTTGACGGTCAGCGGGAACAGATGATCAGCACCGGTATCCTCAATCGAGTTATCCAGCAGGCCCAGGAACAGGTATCCGCTCGGAGGAGGAAACATAAATCACTCCGGATATTTTACGCTACCCAGGTCAAGACCGCTCCCCCGATCTTCCGGATATTTGTAAACGATCCGTCGATCCTGGCCGAGAATTACGAAAGATACCTCCAGAACGTCCTCCGCCGGACGTTCGGCTTTGAAGGTGTCCCAATAAAATTGGTCTTTAAAAAGCGTATCCACTGATATTCATTATCTTCGAAAATGAATATCATGCATGCATGGAGTTGGTATTATAGGTATATTATAAAGTGACTTGGCTCTCCAAAAAATATATGTGACTTCCCGAATGAGAATGTGAAAAATAGTATCGAGACAATAACTATTTAAAAATTAAACAATTTAATGCTCAGCTCCGTTGGCGAGGCGAATCTTTTAACTTTAGGCACTTATTCATCCGCCATAGCTTTAGCGACGGAGGAAGCGCACTTTAGGCACTTAAGGCACTTTAGAACGTTGCGCCGGAGGCGCTATGTTCTATTATGTATACCATAGGAGTACAATCTAAGTTCAGTGCTGCTCATTTTCACAAAGGAGCGACAGAGAGCTGCGAGCAGATTCATGGTCATAACTACCGGGTTGAAGTTCAGATCGAATCTTCAGACCTCCCGGGAGGAGATATGGTGGTTGATTTCGGGTTGGTGCGTCAGGCACTGGCTGAAGCACTTGAACCCTGGGATCATCATCTTCTCAATGACGTTGATGATTTTTCCGGGATCGAACCGACCACCGAGGTAATCTGCCGATTATTGTATAATAAGCTCTCTTCCCGGTTTTCCGGGTCGGTATTTCTGAGAAAGATCATTGTCTGGGAGACTGATGACTGTTGGGCCAGCTACTGTCCGGGAGAGTAATAATTATGAGCACAAATAAGATTCATTGGTTGGGGCATGCGTCGATCAGGATTGATGGGGTTAAGACCATCTATATTGATCCCTGGAAGTTGAAGAGGGATAAACCGCCAGCCGATATTATTCTAATCACCCATAGCCATCATGACCATTGCTCAAAGAATGATGTGGATATGATCCGCCGGGAAGGAACCGTAATCCTGGCCCCTCCGGACTGTCGAGATGCCCTTCCCCCCGGATTTCATCCGGTTGCCCCGGGGATGGAGGAGGCTGTGGATGGTATTATAATCAAGGCAGTTCCCGCGTATAATATCGGCAAGAGTTTTCATCCCCGAGCGAATGACTGGGTGGGGTATATAATTGAGATAGGAGGAGAACGGATCTACTTCGCCGGGGATACCGACTTAATTCCGGAGATGGAAGATATTACCGCTGATGTACTCATTGTGCCGGTAGGAGGAACTTATACTATGACATCCGATGAAGCGGCGGAAGCATCCAGGGTGATTAATCCCCGGCTGGCAATCCCGATTCACTTCGGGAGCATAGTCGGTTCCCGGATTGACGCGGAAGAGTTTAAAAAATTAGCTGGAGTTCCGGTGGAAATTTTGCCGGAAGAGTTGTGAAGCTAATCAATAATAAGGAGCAAATGATGATAGTTAAAATAATTCCTATGTTACTTTTGATTACAAGCGTCTTCTCCTTTTCTATTGAGGGAATATATGCGGCTGATTCGACGGCCAAGATCCCGGAATTGATCCAGGGGTTGAAGGGATGGAATCGTGCCGCGACCGAGGCGAACTATGAGAAGCTCTACCAGATCGGGAAACCTGCCGTACCATACCTGATCAAGGTTTTAAAAGATGAGGATCCCGGCTTACGGAGTCAGGCCGCCCGGCTTCTTGGTGACCTCCAGGCAGAAGAAGCGGTTATCCCGCTGGGAGAACTAATTAATGATCCTAAGTCATGGGTAACCAGATCGGCAGTATTCTCGCTGGGAAATATCGGCTCGCCGGCGGCTATCCCCATTTTAAAGAAAGCCCTGAAGCATTATAAACCAAAGGTTCAGGAAGCCGCCTTAATCAGTCTTGATGAGCTCCAGGATAAGTCTGTCTTGCCGGATATCACCGAGTTGATGATCTCAGCCAACGATCAGTATGTACGATGGAAGGCGATGATGGTGATCCGGAGCATAGAGAAAGGATCAGAGATCTCCGCTCTGATCAAAACTCTCGACGATAAAAAAGCGAAAGTTACTTCCCGCCGCAACTCTGCCGTGATGCTGGGGGAGTTGAAGGCAGAATCCGCTATTCCCAGCTTGATTAAAGCATTCTCCGATAAAGATGCCGGGATCCGATGGGGGGCAGTTGAAGCGGTAGGCAAGATGGGAGTGATCCAGGCTCGACCGAAGGTTGAAGAGTTGCTGAAAGATAAAAATCTTGATGTTCGGATGTTCGCGATCGGGGCTCTGGGTAGACTTGGTTCAAAAGATAGTGTGCCTGCTTTATCCCGGATGTTATCTTCAAAACCATCTGAAGTCAGGAAGAATGCCATCCGTTCCCTCGGCAGGATTGGCGGCAACGAAGCGGCAAAAGCTATCAGGGAGAAGTTAGCCGATAGTGATAGATACGTTAAAGTCCTGGCAATCGAGACTCTGGTGAACCTAAATGATACCGACTCCGCGGCGGAGATTAAACTCTTAGCTTCGGACCGCTCCCCCTCGGTACGGACCGTGGTTATGTCCGCGCTGGGGAGATTAGGAGGTGATTCAGCATTGGATGTGCTGCGGGCCGGAACGGAGGATAAAAACTTTTGGGTAAAAGGAGAAGCAGAAAGATCATTGAAGAAGCTCCAGCAATAAAAATATAAATATTTTCCTTGCTATAAATATTTGTTTTTGATAGTTTGCCCCTGTTAGTTGTATTGGATGTGTTTTTTTTAATGTAACAAGATAAGAAAACCACAAAGTCCTTAACAGCTTTGTGGTTTTTTTATTGCAAAACCCCTAGTATGGGAGGAGTAGTTTAGTGAAAGGAAAAGTTAAATGGTTTAATGACCGGAAAGGTTATGGATTCATCGAGAAAGAAGATGGTAACGGTGATGTTTTTGTTCACCACACAGCAATCAGCACCGATGGATTTCGCACTCTCGCCGAAGGACAAGAGGTAGAGTTCGAGGTTATCCAGGACCAGAGAGGCGAAAAGGCAACTGAAGTTCGTCCTTTATAATTCGGTATAATCTGAAAAAAACAAATAAGCCGGAGTTTAAACGGTATTCCGTTTGAACTCCGGCTTTTTTTGTGTTCTGGTTTAAAGATCTGAATTAGTCCATCTTCATCCCGTCGGTTTTCATCCCGTCGGTCTTCTGTTGGTCAATCTTCATTCCATCCATCTTCATTGCATCCGTCTTCTGCCGGTCTATCTTCATCCCGTCGGTTTTCATCCCGTCGGTTTTCTGCTGGTCTACAGTCATCCCGTCGGTCTTCATCCCGTCCATAGCCATACCATCTGACTTCATTGGATCAGTTGTCATCTTATCTATCTTCATCCCTCCGTTCCCGGGAGAGGGAAAGGGGGTAGAGGTTTGAGAATATCCGGTAGCGGCAAAGAGGGATAAAGAGCAAATCATACTGGTTACTATGAGTAGAGTCCGCATGGCAGTTTTCTTATATGGTTCAAATTAAAAGATCCCGCACTTCAATGTGGAAGTTTTTAGTCGAATGGCGCGGTGAAATTAATTTGGTTTTTGTTCTTTAGCAGATGTGATATATTTTTAATCCAGCTGGGAATAATGAATATTATTATTCCCGGGAACCGGCTTAATAACCAATGTAAATATAGACATATCCAGCACCTGTGTCAAGCGGGGGTCTTCTTGATAAGAAAGTATTATTCAGAAGATCGAGTTCTGAATCTTTGCGATGGATATTTACTGGAGGAAATTTTATATGGACTTAATTGAGAGAAAACTTGCCGGCATTGAGAGAAAGAGGCATGCGATCTTGCCGACTCCCGTGCATGAGTTGTTCGCGCTTTCCGGACTCTCGGATTGTCGAGTCTTCTGCAAGCGGGATGATCTTACCGGATTTGGATTTGGGGGAAACAAGGCCAGGAAATTAGACTTTCTTATTTCGGACGCGCTTTCTGCTAAATGTGACACCCTGGTAGCTGTGGGTGCAAACCAATCTAATTTTTGTAGAATGGTGGCGGCGTATGGAAGCGTGAATGCCCTGGCTGTACATCTTGTATTGGGGGGAAAAAAGCCAGATATCCCGACAGGAAATCTGAGACTTGACCACATGCTGGGAGCCAGATGCCATCATGTTGATTCCTCAGATTGGGATGAGTGGGAGTCCAGAGCTGTTGCTCTGGAAGCTAAGTTGAGAAAGGAAGAACGGAAGGTATATAGAATGCCGATAGGGGGATCAACGGATATCGGGGCACTGGGATATGTCGCTGCGATGTCGGAAATTCTGGACGATGAAAAACGTTTGGGCTTGCATTTTAGCTCGATAGTTTTCGCTTCATCCTCGGCCGGCACCCAGGCGGGTCTGGTTGTGGGTAAGTCGATTGCTAACTGGCCGGGGCAGGTCCTGGGATTCAGCGTCGCCAAGGAGAGCAGGCTTTTGCGGAAGGATGTGTTTACCCTGGCCGAGAAAACGGCGAGAAGGTTGGGAACTACGATTGATCGGCGGAGCGTCTGCGTCGATGATTCCTATCTGGGGGATAGTTACGCGGGGGGGACAGAGGAATGCCGGGATGCTGTGGAGTTTTTTGCCATCAAATGCGGTATATTTTTAGATTACGTTTACTCCGGCAAAGCCGCTGCCGGAGTTCTGGACTACTTGAAGACCGGCCGCTTCCCATCCGGCAGTTCAATTCTTTTTATCCATACCGGTGGGAATATTGAACTTTTCGCGTGACCGGATAACTCTGACCAGGGCGACACTGAGGCCGGCAAATATTTCGAGCAGTATCTATCTTATTCCCGGAGTTTTATCGAGCAGCAGATCAACATAAGCCGTATCTATAAGATCATTATCCTCAATCTCAAGTTTTGCCATCAGTTCTTCCGCGATAGCTTCTCCCTCCGCGACTCCCTGATCGTCTTCCAGCGCTACTTCAAGTTCAATATATGGACCCAAACCTTCAACCTGATCAAGGTGAATCCTGGTTTGTCCGCAAAAGTACACCATTCGATGCTTTCGAACTACGGCCCGTACCCCGAGGGCTTCTGTTAGTAATGCCCGGAGGGATTCCGGGTTGCGGGTAGGGGATAGCAGATAATTGGACTCGGATGGACCGCGGGAGTCCTTTCTCTCGTATTGGATTAACTCCCCTGTGCCATTCCCGAATACCCTGAGTTTCAATCTACCGGCGGGAACATTGAAGAAAGTATCTTCTTGGTCTATAAATTCAGGTGCGCCATTACCAAGAGTCTCCGCGATCTTGACTTGCTTTTCAATATCCCGGGCATAGGCCTTTATCTCTATATTGCGTGCCATGTTAGATGAACTGCCTTTCCCCGCCACAGATTCGCCCGATAAAATCGGAACAATGACCTCTTAGGAAAGCAGGGAGGCAGGAGGGCATATATTTTAAATTCTCCTGATTTTCTGCTTTCCTAAGAGGAAAAATTGCCCCGGGGGAAGCAGAAGGAGAAGTTCTTAAATATTTGGTTTTTGATTAATTCTCTATCCCAAAATATCTCAATACTCTTAAAGCTCTTAATGTATTCCAGCGGCTCGGTTCCCGGCTTTTTTCCATCTCAAAATGTGTTTGTCCGGGATGTCTGCCTTGCAGCGGCCATCTTCCATCTTTCCTGCGCTTTTTCAGGAGAACTTCAATGGCATCCGCCATCCTGTCATCGTAGCCTACTTCCGCGAATTGGAAATAATCCAATGCCCTTAAGATATCATAACGCCAGCGGGGAGGGTAGGAAAGTAGGGTCATTTTCTTGTCGATGATTTTTCCCGTTTTATCGGATTTATATAACCTGTGTTGAAGTATAAATTCCCTGGAGCTCTCCTCCATATTTTTTAGTTCATCTTTTCGATATCCATATCCGTTCTTTGAATATTCCAGGATACCTTCTACCACTGAAAGAGTTGTATGGAGTGAACTATGTTCCGCTCCTTTCCGGTTGGAATAACAGTTAAATCCCCCATCACTCATATGCTGCGAGATCAGAAAATCAACTACCGACCTTAACTTTTTCTCCTCAACCCTGAAATATGACGCGTAATTAAGTAGCATCCCATTGATGCAGACATCGCTTTCTTTGATAGTCCCGCTGGGATTTATCCCCCCGTCATGACCTTTTTCATTCCTGAAGATCAGATTCAGGGTTTCTTTTATCTCTGGCTGATCGGACGCGATCTCCAGGTTTTTCAGATCAAGCAAAGTATAATGGCTGGAAGTCCATTTGGGCTGATAAAATCCGAGTCCCCAATGACCGTTCTCCATTCTCCGGGAAAGAAAATCCGCCCCCCAGCCTTCCGCTGTGATCCTCTTCCGTAATAGATTTTGTTCGGAGTCCAATAAATCGCGATTGACCTGATGCTGGATCGATACATCACCTTCCAGAAGCCATTTTATTGTTTCGAGGTCTTCGATTTTCGCGATTCCTATATTCATTATGAATAGGATATTCTTTATCCCAGGTTACGGGGACTTAATCCCCGGAAACTTTCCCGGCCATTCCCGCCGCAGTATCAAGAGCATCAGTCTCGAGGGGAGAGATATTCTCTCCCAGAAGAAGTAATACAAGAGGTGGTAGAAAAAGCAGAGGAGATAAGCAAATCCATATCTCCATAATAGCTCCGGTTTTTGTCCTGAATCAGAGCGAGACTCCAACACCATCTTTGGTGGTATTTTTTACCCGGTACATCTGCTTGTCGGCAGCCAGGAGCAGTCCTTTCGCGGTTCGGGCGTCTTCAGAGAAGGTCGCGATGCCGAAACTGGCCGTGACTTTTACCGGCTGGCCTGTGGAGGTGAGATAATCGGTTGACCGGATCTTCTGCCTGATCCGCTCGATCACCTTCCGGGCAGCTACTTTTCCCTTCCCGGGGAGGATGATGACATACTCATCTCCGCCGTATTTGGCGAGGATGTCATCCCCGGAAAGGCAGCCGAGGATAGTCGCTCCGATCTCTTTCAGGATCAAACTTCCCATGAGATGACCGTATTCATCCACCACTCGTTTGAAATTATCAATATCGATAAATACCGCCGCCGCTTCAGTATTATCGCGGGCTGCTGCGCTGATTACCCGGTCGAGGAATTCATAGAGATAACGGGCATTGTAGAGTCCGGTGTATTCATCGGTTATACTCAACTGCCGGATCCGGGAAAAATAGCGCGAGTTTTCTATCGCGATCGCGGCGTAATCAGCGAAGAGAGTCAGAGCCGGGAATTCATTATTTTTGAAATTATCCATATCTTCGATGTTGATGATTTCGATAACCCCCATGCAGACGCCGTGACTTTTCAGGGGAATGCAGGCGATCGAACTGGTAATGAACCCCGAAAATTGATCGGCGATCCGAAAAAAGCGGGGATCGTTCTGAACATCGGTGATGAACTCGGAATTCCCGGAGCAGGCCACGTACCCCGCGATACCCTCCCCGGGAGGGATTGACATCCCCTTGAGCGCGGTCTCATTGGATCCAACCACTACTTTGAAAGTCAGATCATCCGTCTCTTCGTCTTTCAGCAGGAGAGACCAGTTCTCCGCTTTGACTAACTGGCTGACCTTCTCCATTATTAAATGCAGTATTTCGTCCAGATCAAATGTAGATGTTAGCAATTGCCCGACCTGGACCAGGTCGATCAGCGCTTCCGGGTTGAAGGCGAGATTGGCAGGCGTAAGACTTTTTTTATCCGCGTCATTCTTCATATTTCTAATTATCCCTGGTTAGCAAACGTTAAAATTTAAAAATCTTACCCGGAACAACCAATTGAATTTAATAAATAAAAAAGGCTATATCCGGATTTCTCAAACACGGATAAGTGTTTTAACCCACTGTGGTATTGCAGTTGAAACATATTTATAATGTACGGAATCTTGCTGG
>Ga0208771_1002009_pt1 | contig 10118 bp, 10 predicted proteins | sample AntAceMetag02UKX_FD_184775 | JGI IMG/M metagenome (GOLD analysis project Ga0208771, IMG submission 184775) | Saline lake microbial communities from Ace Lake, Antarctica - Antarctic Ace Lake Metagenome 02UKX (SPAdes) (version 2) | ecosystem: Environmental > Aquatic > Non-marine Saline and...
ACGTGAAGACCTCTACCGGCTACAAGAAGGGGGCCACAGTTCCGGATGTGAAGCTCATGCACGATACCGTCGCACCGGACCTGAAGGTCAAGGCATCCGGCGGGATCCGTACGCTCGATGAGGCTCTGGCGATGCTCGAAGCGGGCGCATCGCGGTTGGGGACGAGCGCCGGCGTCTCTTTGATGAAGGCCTTCGATGAACGGTTCGGAGGCTAGTCAGCCGATCGAGTGACAAGCGAGCGCGCCCGGCAGGCGTCCCGCCTTTCTGTCGCCCTTTCTTGCGTTACGCGTCCGCACCACGGAGTAGATCGAGGGCGGTCGACGTGTGGATGAAGCTGGCCCCTGCATCGAGCAGCTCCTGTACTTGTGCAATTGTGCGGATGCCACCGGATGCTTCAATGGAGAACGCGTCGCCGAACACACGGCGGACCAAGCGTACGTCCTCTGGCTGACAGAGTCCACCATGGCCATCTGTCTTGACTGCACAGACGCCGGCTTCGAGCAACGTTTCGCACGTCTTGAGCTTCTCAAAGGTCGTCAGGATTTCGAACTGCGGAATGACGATGACGTCGATCGCACCATTGGCCACCTCGACCATCGCACGAAGCTCGGATGACACCGTGTCGTAGTCTCCCGACTTGATCGCATTCAGATTGAGCGTGGCATTGATCTCCTCCGCTTCGACGCTCAACGCGAACCGTATCTGATCTAGCTTCGTCGCCAACGTCATCCCGCCGAACGGGTAGGAGACTGCCGCGGTGAGCAGCATGTCGGTCTCCCGCAACAGTTCCTTCGCCAGCCGCAAATAGGACAGATCGACCGCGTAGGCGATAAACGGATACGTCTTGGCCGTGGCGAAATGGGAGCGTACGTCCTGTTCGGTGACATCGATGCCGAGGATCCCGGTCTTGATTCGTTCGGCCAGTTCGATGCGGTTCATTTTGTCTCCTCTCGATCGAGATCGTTCGACATCGACGCCAGTGTCTGGGCGATCTGGACACCGGCAGTCGTTCCGAGGCGAGAGGCCCCAACTTCGATCATCGCCAACGCCGTTTGCGCATCTCGAATCCCGCCCGACGCCTTGACTTTGACAGCGTCCCCGGCGATTTCCTTCATGAGACGCACGTCCTCGACCGTGGCTCCACCGGAGGCGAAGCCGGCCGACGTCTCGACGTAGTCAAGCCCCGTGTCGATCGCGAGTTCGCAGGCCAGCCGTTTCTCTTCATCGGTGAGGACGTTCGTCTCGAGGATCGCCTTGACGGTGTGCCCTTGCGCGGCTTCGCGGAGGGCGCGCATCTCCTCCAGAACCAGCTGGTGACGACCGCCACGGAGAGCACCGACGTTGATCACGAAGTCGATCTCAGTTGCACCTCGTTCGATGGCGTCCCGCGCCTCGAACGCCTTTCCCTCGATGGAGAACGCGCCGGTAGAGAAGCCCACCACGGCGACGATGCCCACGCCCGATCCTCGGAGGTGTTCCGCGGCACGTTCACAGTGGATCGGATGAAGTGCCACGGCTCCAAACCCGCAGTGAACTGCTTCGAAACACAACCGTCGAATGTCGTCGTAGGTCGCTAGCGTCCGGAGCTCAGTGTGGTCGATCTGCTTCAAATGGACAACGCGCCTTGAATCCGTCATTGCTCCTCCTGATTGTTGGTTCCTGTCAAACCCGTACGCTTTACGACGGCGAGGCAGGCGGGTCCTCCGAGCCTCCGCGCCCGGTCTTCCGGAATCGACGGAGGAAGTCGAGCGGGCGGCCTCCCCTGCGCGCCGCACCAAGTCGAAGGTTGACCACAACGGCGATCAGGATGACGAACCCGAGGACCCCTTTCTGCAAGTACGGGTTGGTACCCATGAGGACGAGGCCATTCTTGATGATCGCCAGCATGAACGCCCCGATGAACGCCCCGAAGATGCTGCCCACTCCCCCTCCCAGCGCCGTCCCTCCGATAACGGTCGCCGCAATCGCCTCGAGCTCATAGCCCCCCCCTTGCACCGGGGCCACCATGCGCAAGAAGCAGAGTGAGATCAGCCCAGCCAACCCGGCCGCAAATGACGTCAGCATGAAATTGGTGATCTTGACGCGATCGGTGCTGATCCCCGAGAGGCGAGCTGCCTGGATGTTCCCGCCGGTCGCGTACACCTTGTACCCGAAGGGAGTCTTCGCGAGGACGATCCAGCTGATGACGACAACGCCCAGCAACCAGACGATCGGAACCGGGATCGCGCCAAACAGCTCCCCACTCCCGAACACGCACGCGACCAGCCCTCGATCGCCGAGGACGCGCGGCCGGCGCTCGGACGCCACCAGGACGGCACTGCGAATGATCATCATCGTGCCAAGTGTGGCGATGAACGACGGAATCTTCAGTTTGGTGACGATCACTCCGTTGAGGAAACCAACGATGGCGGACAGAACAAGAGCCAGGAGGAAGCTCAGGATCATCGGGACGCCGCTTTCCATCATGACGGTGGCCATCACCGCCGACAGCGCGAAGGTCGATCCGATCGATAGGTCGAACTCTCCGGAGATGATGAGAAACGTGACCGCCATGGTCATGATGCCTAGAACGGCGCTCTGACGCAGTACGTTGGTCAGGTTGGTGGCCGTGAAGAAGGTGCTCGTGAAGAACCCGAAGAACAGCATAATCAGGATCAGCGCCGCCAACACCCCCGCCTCGCGCATCACGAGGATTCGCCTCAGTAGATCTCTCATCCTTGCCTTCTCCTTCTTCCCTCGCGCCCACTCCCGCACATCACGGCATGCTCTACCAGCCCGCCTCGATTCCTGCGGACCACTCTCTAGACGTCCAATCCGTCCCCTGTTTCTTGTCCTACGTGGATCGACACCCGTTCCCGCTCGAGCGCATTGATCTTACGCACAATATTCCGCACGGTCAGGTCCTCGTCCAATAGCTCATCGATCAGCTTGCCTTGACTGATAATGAGCACCCGATCGCAGACCTGGACGAGTTCTTCGAAGTCGAGCGAGACATAGATGATCGACACCCCCTGAGATGCCAGATCCAGGATGCGCTTCCGAATCTCGTTCTTCGCGCCGACATCCACCCCACGCGTCGGCTCATCCAGCAGAAGGATCCGGGGCCCTGCAGCAAGCCAGCGCGCGAGCAAGACCTTCTGTTGATTCCCTCCGCTCAAGCTGCGCACTTCCGTGTGGATAGACGGTGTCGCGATCTGGAGGTCATCAACGTGAGTCCTCGCAAGCTGCGAGCAGCGCCGACCGTGGATCAGTCCGTAGCGCGTCAGCCGATCGATGATCACTGAGGCGATGTTCGAGCGAACGCTGTGCGTGTAGTAGAGCGCCTCGTTCCTCGACTCAGTCAGGAATCCAATCCCGTGCCGGATGGCATCGCGCGGCGCGCGGACGTTCGTGCGCTTCGCGTCGAGAGACAGTGTCCCCCTCTGTCGCCGCCGGAGCCCAAACAGCGTCTCGAGGAGCTCGGTTCGTCCAGCCCCGCGCAGACCCGCTAGTCCGAGAACCTCCCCTTCGCAGAGTTGGAAGGAGATGTCCGAAAGCCCTGCCTGCTCTTGCGTCACGCGATCGACATCAAGGACGACCTTCGCAGCGTGGTGTGACCCTCTTTCCTTGCGGACAACGTTCTCCAGCTCCTTGCCAACGATCTTCCCTGTGAGAAACTCGGGATCTGTATCCTCATAGGTCCCGATGTACTCACCATTTCGCAGGACCGTGATGCGATCGCAGATTGCGGCCACCTCGTTTAGCCGATGGCTGACAAACATGAATGTCGTGCCATGCTTCTTCAGATTCCGCATGACCTCGAAGAGGATCTGCACCTCCGCGTCGGAGAGCGAGGAGGTCGCTTCATCTAGGATCACAAAGCGTGCGTTTTCCGCAAGTGCCTTCGCGATCAGAATCAGCTGGCGCTCCGCCGGGGAGCAGAGTCCCACGCTCCGCCTCGGATCCAACTTGACCCCAAGGCGCTTGAGCAGCGCGACCGACCTTCGATTCATCTGCCTGCGATCGAGGAGCAGGCCCCGTTTCGGCGGAGATGGGTCCAGAAAGATGTTCTCGGCCACAGTCAGATTCAGGCAGATGGGAACCTCTTGGTGAACAATGCGGATGCCCTCTGATTCGGAGTCTCGCGGGCCATGGAACGTGACCACCTGTCCGTCGAGGACAATCCTTCCCACATCCGGACGATAGACGCCACCCGTCACCTTGACCAGCGTGCTTTTGCCCGCGCCGTTCTCGCCAACGAGGCCGTGGACCTCGCCCGATTGAACCTCAAAGGAGACACCCTTCAGCGCGTGCACTCCCCCGAAGGACTTGTCGATATCTTCGTAGACGAGAACGTGGCTGTCCCTGGGCGAACTCACCGAGATGCTCCCTTCCTCAGGCTACCAAGCAGGCACTGCCCCGCAGCTGCCTACTCGGTAGCGCCGACGTCACCAGTAGCCGGCCTGGGGCGCAGTCCCCGCATCGCTCCCTCTGCGCTACTTCGGAACGATCTCGAAGCTCGTTGTCTGCCGCCAGATCCTGTCACCCTTGACGACAATCGTATCCACCGCATCCTTGATCGTCCCCTTGGACGACTCCGCGGACCAACGAAGCAGCAGCAGGTCCCCCTCGATCTTGAGGAAGTTCTTCGGCGATTCGACCGCCTTCATGTCCGGCATGTCGCGCATCAGCTGCTGCAGAGCACCACCGATCGCCTTCTGGCCAATGTAGACGCCAGACATGGTGATGAGAACCGCATCCTCCGTGTAGTCGCCGATCATCTTCTCATAGTCGTTGCTCAGCACGGCCGTGTTGTGCTGCTCAAGGATCTCCATCATCGTTCGCGCCATGGAACCCTTCCTTTCCTGGAGAAGCGTAGGAAAAAGCGGGTCTTCTCCAGAGCGAAGAAGACCCACTGTCGTGTTCCAGTGATTCCTAGCGGTAGCCGCCATCCACGAGATCTTCGAGGTTGTACAGCTCCACGTCGTCAGCCGTGACGATGTGACCACCGGTGTTCACTCCCGAAGGCTTGAGCCCAAGGGTCGTCCACAGATACAGCTGCATCATGGAGAGGAATCCCTCGGAGTACGGATGCTGATCCACCGTAAACGCCATGCTCCCATTGCTCAGGCCCTGGACAACTTCCGCCGTCAGGTCGAAGCCAGCCGAGAAGACTTCACCGATAAGGTCGTTATTCTCGATGAAGGTCGCAGCCACAGGGCTGCCGGTCGTATCGACCGAGCAGAACCCAGCGGTGTCCGGATGTGCGAGATAGTAGCTCTCCACAACACCGTACGCGACTCCGCGATCGACGGTCGTGTCAAGCACGTTAATAATCACGCCTTCTGGCTCAAGGATGGTCGTCCCCGCATCCATGCGGTCCTCAAGAGACGTCTGTCCCGGATTCTCGGTCAGGAATGCGACCCGCTCACCAGCAGCGTTCCCTGATCCTCCCAAAAGGTCGAGGATCTTCTTCCCCCACTCGATCCCCGCAGCGTAGTTGTCTTGGCCGATATAGGCTAGACCGTACTTCTCCGCCGCTTCGTCTCCCGTCGCGATAATGCTGATCGGGATTCCCGCAGCGATGTACTTCTCGATAATGACGTCAAGCGATCCGGGAACGGCGACAAATGCCGCGACCCCATCCACGCCAGACGCGAGAAGCGTCTCCAGTGTGTCCGCGACTTCCTGAATCTCGCCTCCCGGAGGGCCTAGGTGCTGAACTTCAACACCAAGCATGGCCGCCGCATCCTTGAAGCCCTGGAAGACCGGAACCCAGAACTGGACGGACGTTGCGATCGTCACCATCGCGAACTTCATCGTGTCTCCGCCGCCTAGCGACGCTGGCTCGCGACCCTCGAGAGGATTCTCGACCGCCGATACCAGGAGTCCTGCGGCTAGCAGGACCAGCAAAACACCAGCGCCAACTCTACCCACGTGTCTCATGTAGCTCCTCCTTACTTCCCTACTTCCCTCGTTGTGCATCCTAGCCCCCGGCCTCCCGGCTTGCGGACTCCCGCAGGCTCCAACCAGACGGCGCATGGTCGCCGCCCCCATTACCGGGGCGGCACAAGAACGAGGCTCCCGATCTTGATCGGTGACCGGTCTCAGCCGGTCGCTTCCTGAAGAGGATGGAAACCAGTGATTCGATCTGGCTAGCAGAGAGGCGGTTCCCACTCACTTGTTTTCGCTGCACGCTCCGTGTGGCCGCTCCCATTCGGAAGTCACCTCGCCATGCTGAAGTCTCTGTGCGGGCAGCACGTCACCCGATAAAGCTGTAAGCAGAGCTTCACGTCACTATATGCTTCTGTGTTGCCGCTGTCAAGATCTCCCCAATCCCGATACAGACTGAAGAGGGCGGACATCCGCTCTCTCACGCCCTTCGTCTTTGCCACATCACAGCCGGCTCTCCACTCCGCACTACCTCAGCGAACCTCAACTTTGCTGGATCGCGGCAAGGCGGCTGCACACACCACTGATCGCTGCAACGGCATCACCGAAAACTGGAAGAACCTGCTCAAAATACGCGACGGCTTCCGGATCGGGTTTGGTGACCGAGACGGCCTCAGTGAGCGTGTCAACAATCTCGAACCCCTTCCACAGGCCAACTCCGACTCCGCCGATCATCGCGGCACCCAGTGCGGCGGCCTCCTGGCCGATGTTCGTCATGACGATCTCGGCATTGAACACGTCCGCAAGCGTCTGGCGCCAGATCGGGCTCTTTCCCCCGCCGCCTACCAGATGCATCTGTGGAGCCTGAACGCCGAGGGAGCGGAAGTGCCTGAGGATAAGACCGAGATCGAGGCTCACCCCTTCCATCGCGGCACGAACCAGGTTCGCCCGAGTGTTGGACGGTCCAATGCCGACGTACGCGCCCTTCAGATCAGGATTGTCCTCGTGCATGCTCCCTCCCCCTGCAAATGTGTTGAGGAAGAGAAGCCCGTCCGAGCCCATCGGCGATTCTGCGGCGACTCGCTCCATCACGGCAAATGGATCCTCGTCTGCACTCTTGGCCTCTGCAGCTTCCTGACGGCAGATATTGTCTTGCACCCATTGGTAGGTGCTACCAGCCGAATAGACGCCCATCTGCGGGGTGTACATCCCGGGCACGATGTGACAGAAGTTGGCTACCCGAACATCACCCTCCGTAAACGGCTTGTCGCTTGCGACTGACATCCAGCCGGACGTACCAATGTAGCTGTATACACGTCCCCCGGTGACGACGCCGGCTCCAGCGGCCGTACATGGAACGTCTGCCCCGCCCACTACCACAGGGATTCCTGCGGGCAGCCCCAGCTCCTTCGCAGGGGCAGGCAGCAATTCCCCGGCGATGTGCGTCGATGGATGGACGTCAGGAAGTTTCTCGCGCGGGAAGTCGGCCGCTTTGAGCAACTCCTCGGAGTACTCCCACTTGTGGATATCGTAAAACCCTGACAGACCTGCATCCGACGGATCTGTCTGCTGGCTCCCGGTCATCCGCAGGACAATGTAGTCTTTGGTTCCTAGGAAGTGGTGCGTCTTCTTGAACATCTCGGGCTCGTTGTGCCGATACCACATGAGCTTGAAGCCAGTATAGAAGGCCGGTTCGAATGCACATCCCGTCATTCGATACCACGCATCGAGGCCGATCTTGTCGAGCACGGTCGCTGCGTGCTCGGAGCTGCGAGAGTCGAACCACACCATCGCACTCTCTCGGAGGAGTTTGCCGTTCTTGTCCACAGGCACGTTTCCCATCCCGTGGCCGTCAAACGAGATGACAGCGATTTCGCTTGTGTCAATCCCGCTCTCGGAAAGCACGCCTCGAGTTCCGGCAACGATCGCCTTCCACCAATCCTCCGGGCGCTGCTCGGCCCAGCGGGGCCGGGGATACATCGTCTCGTACCCGTGGAATGCTTTCGCGACAAGCGTGCCGTCTGCATCGTAGAGAACGACCTTGCTGCCACCCGTTCCCATATCGTGAGCCAAGATGTACTTCTTCGCCATTCGTTCCTCCTTTTCGTCTGATGTCAACCAAACAGGATTCCCGCCCGACATCTGCAGTCACTGAGGGCACCGGCCCATGGAGGCAACAGACCTAACTGGGCTCTCGGACTGGAGGAGAAGACTGCGAGGTCCGGCTCTCCTGATCGGACGGCCTACGTCGAAGCGCATCGCGTTTCACCGTGTTCACAAGGCTGATACCCTCGCGAAAACGCGACCGGATGACCTCAACCGGGGAATCATCCTTCACCGCGTAGGTCACACCCGAGAGAAGAAGAATCGGGCTTAGTAGAGGAATCTCCAGCAACTCGGCAACCTCTCTCTCCACGACTTCTGACGCCTCGACCCAGCGCACGGACTGCTGAAGCGGGCAGTTGTAGGTCTCCTCGAGCGTGGCATACAGGCTCTTGCGAACAAGCGGCGCCTCGCCAAGGCCCGGGAACCGTGCCGCAGGAAGAAAGGAATCGCACAAACAGAGGGGATGCTCCCTCAGGAGCCGCAGACGCCGAATGAACAAGATCGGCGTCTCAGGCTCCACGCAAAGCTCCCTTGCGATGTCACGGGATGCTCCCAAGATCTGTCGATCTACGAGGTCATATGAGACAGCCCCCGGTGGAAACTGCTCGACCGGACTCATGCTGTCACTAAGCATTCTCAGCTGCACTCTCGGGTCTTCTTCAACGAAAGTCCCTTTTCCTCGAATCCGACGTACCCATCCCTGGTTAAGGAGTTCCTGTATCGCCTTGTTGACCGTCGGTCGACTCACGCCGAAACAGGCTCCAATTGCCTCCTCCGACGGGAACTGCTCACCCGGCGAAATCCCTGTCTCGCGGATGAATCGTTGGAGCACCCGCGCAAGCTGAAAATACAAGGGGATCTGGGAATCACTCACAAGTTCAATCTTCGTCTGGCCGGCGTATCTCTCAAGTGGATTCGCTCGATCCTCCGCCTGTTCTAGCATTACTCCCTCCTCTCACCGCGTAGTTTGCCAGCTTCGTCCTGCTACGTCAAATCTTCCGCTCAGAATGTTGGCATTACAACACAACCCCGCCTGCGTGCGCATCGCCAACCGCCGAAATATTGCTATGTCGTTAGCTTGACAGGCTAACTTAACAAGTCTATCATGAGCACGTGGATCACAGCCAACAGGCACTTGACGATTTCGCGCGGCGGAACCGCCACATGCTTTCCGATGCGGTGTCAATTCCCCTTTACTACCAACTCTTCCGCCTTCTGGACCGCTTCATCTCCGAATGCCACCTTTGCCCAGAGGATCGCTTCCCTGCTGAGGAAGCCATCTCTGCGGCGTTCAACGTGTCGAGGCCGACGGCAAGCCGCGCCACGCGCGAACTCCTCAATCGTAGCTGGCTTCACCGCGAGCGTGGCCGCGGCACGTTCATTGCGTGCGCTCCACACGCGGAACTAGCCCTCCTTAGTGATGAGTTGAGCTTGTCTGACCAATTCCAGGATGAGAGTCGCCTTGTCAGCCGATCGGTCTACTGCCGAGACAGGGCTGCTCCGAGCGAACTGGCCGACGTACTGAACGTACCCGAGGGCAGCTCAGTGGTCGAGCTACGCCGACTGCGATCCATCGAGGAGCACCCCATCCTAGTCAGCGACGTCTTTCTTCCCGCCGGACGTTTCCCGGGATTCGGGACGGAACCACTGATCAATGGGTCGTTGTTCGCAACGCTTCGAGAAAGGTACTCGGTCCTCGTTGCTCGCTGCGAGCGGTGGCTCGAGGCGTTCGAATTGCTTGCCCAAGACGTCGCCGATCTACTGGAAATTCCCCTCCTCGCACCGCTCCTTCTCGTTCGCGGCCTGGCATACACATCGAATGACGAACCCATAGCGTTCATGAAGTCCTATGTCCGTGAGGGGATCTCCTTCCAGGCCACTGCGCGACCCCACCTTGAGCCCAGCCCGCGGACAGCGAGGACATTTTCCGAGACAGTAGAATACGATGAAGGGCGACCCAAATGAGCAGTGACATCGTACTGGCGCACGACTTCGGCACCACCGGCAACAAGGCCACCCTGTTCGCGCCCAATGGCGAACTGCTTGCCAGTCACTACCTTTCCTATCGAACGGAGTACCCGAACCCCGGTTGGGCTGAGCAAGATCCGGATGAGTGGAAGCGAGCATTCATCTGCTCGACC
>Ga0208771_1002012_pt1 | contig 10107 bp, 10 predicted proteins | sample AntAceMetag02UKX_FD_184775 | JGI IMG/M metagenome (GOLD analysis project Ga0208771, IMG submission 184775) | Saline lake microbial communities from Ace Lake, Antarctica - Antarctic Ace Lake Metagenome 02UKX (SPAdes) (version 2) | ecosystem: Environmental > Aquatic > Non-marine Saline and...
AGTAGCAAGTGATTTTACAATATTTAAAGATAGATTGTTTAAGCAAAATAATTTAAATATTTTTAAAAAGCGGCAATTCTTTTCTTCTTCAATAAAGTTCAATTTTTAATTGATAAAAACACAAAATATTTTCGTAGTTAAAATGAATCAAATAATAATCATTTTTTTATTACCATCATCAAAATCTTTTATTGATTAATTTAAGTAACTAACCAATTTTTTTTACAATAACATGCATATTCTTATTTGTCAACCAATTGTTGTTATTTGTCATTTAAGAATTAAAAGTGAACTCTATAAGAATATTTTAAAATTGTAATAATATAGGATCGAAAAGTGAGGTCCTATATTTATGAAACATCTACACAAAAAATTCACCGATGATCAAGTTAAAGATCTGATTACTCGTTATCTAAAAAGAAAATAACAAGAAAATACATCCAAGAAATTTTAGGTATTAGGAAAACAAGATTCTTTGCTTTGGTAAAACGATTAAAAGCTGATCCCGAAAATTTTTCTATTATGTACTCTCGTAAAATACCTACTCGAAATATTTCAAAAGATATCGAGAAAAATATCGTAAAAGAGCTAAAGATCGAAAAGGATTTAATTAAAAATAAAGTTATACCGATTAAATCGGTATAACTACAGTTTCATCAAAGATCTTTTAGAAAAAAAATATAATCAGAAGGTATCCCTGCCTACCATCATAGACCGAGCCAAAAGAAATAATTTTTACTTTTTAAGGCCGAAGAGAAAGGCTCATGATAGAGAGTTATTAACTAACTATCCCGAAGAACTGATTCAACACGATTCCTCTCATCACCAGTTTGCCCCTTATGCTGCCAGAAAATGGTATCTGATTACCTCAATCGATGACTGCAGGAACACCCCATCAACGTTGCATCTGCCATTTTATGCGAAATAATCTATCTAAAGTGCCTACAAAGAAAGACCAAGGTTAGCTGCCTATCTCAAACAGATCTATGCATCCCCCCCCATAAACAGATGGCCACGTCCATTGCCCGATTAATTGCCGAGAAATATCAGAATAGCTATCCCAAAGTCAGCCGTCTGTTGGAAGGATCCTTGAAATCCACTTTGACTTACCTGTCCTTTCCGACATTCCACTGACGGAAGATTCGTACGACCAATCTCATCGAAGGGGTCATAAACAAAGATCTGAAAAAACGTTCCAGGGTCGTCGGCATTTTCCCCAATAAAGCATCCTGTCTGAGATATGACTGTCTCAGACTTATGGAGATTGATGAAGAGTGGCAGACCGGTAGAGGGTATATGAAGATGCCGGAGGAAGATCACAAAAAAGATATGGATGATACACTTTTAAGAGAAATTGAACAGATAAAAGAAGGAACCGAAACCAGTGAGGAATTGGTGGCATCTTAATTTTACAGAAAAATAGGGATTGACTCAACTTCTTTCCCTTTAAGTCGGATTTTATGGTTTGAAAAAATCATTGGCCATTGAAGGGATAAATAATTTTCTTCTTAGATGTATTGAATTGAGTTCTTTTTTATATTCTTTATTTAATAATGAGGGTATAAATTGGAATTCATTCACCAAAAGATGGTAAATGTCCTGAGCTAATTTCATTTTCCAATCAGTAAAAGCGGGAAGATAAGTCATTAAATAAGCAATTATCCGACCTCCATCCTCTTCTTTAAAACCAAACCTGCAATTTTCTAAATCAATGCCATAGATTCTATGACCGGAAAAAATAAAATTTTTAAAATTAATATCTCCGAAAATGGTGCACTTTCCGGTAATCTCATGGCTAAAACGATAAAAATCAGTCAACCACCTGAAAAGAAGAATAAAAGCATGACAAACTATTGTATTGTCAAATTGAGGCGGCTTAACATTACCCTTTTCCGCTATTTCAAGTATTTCAAGTAAGGTAAGACCGTTTACATATTCCAAAATAATTTTTTCTTTGGATTTAAAAAGAACACCAGGTACATTTAATCCTCTTTTTTTAAGTTCTTTTAACATCATCCATTCTTTTTCATGTCTCGTTACATCTGAATAATCTTTTAAAATAAAAAAATTTATTTTCTCTGTTTGAGGCAATGCACAAATCCGGTAAACCTTATTTTTTTTACTTTCGTATTCTCTATCGATAATAAAACAGTTTAACGGGAATTCTTTTTCAATTATTTTTCTTCAACTCCTTCATTATTTATCTCGATTTTAACCTTAATTCCCGGATGATAACCTTCTAATTCCTTAATCACTCCTTTTACCGCATTTAATAAAATATTCTGTACAAAAGGAACCATCGGAATATCCTGATCATTTAGAGTTAGCTTGATTTTATTTTGAGAAAGAACACAATCTTCTCTCTTTGCTTCTCCCCTTAAAATCTTTTTACCTAATTCGCGACAGCCATACCCGCATGCATGGCAACATTTCCAGGGAAAATCGGGTAATTTTTCGTATACTTTTTCTTCGATTAATTCAATTAATTTATCAGGCTCCTTTAATGTATTGATAACCGGAATACCTTTATAAACATCTATAGTGTTGGAAATTTTCCCGGAAATCGCAAAAACGGTATCATCTAATCTTTCTTCTATCTCGCTCTCTTGTGCGGCCGTAATAATTTTTGGAACATTTGCTCCCATAACCCCTTCCAAAACAACAAAATCGTGATGATAAAACTTTAATATTTCGTCCAGCTTTATTCTTTCAGGAAACAGGACATCGGTTTCTTTAAATCCTCTTGCGGTCACTAATTCCGACCCGGCAACTTTGTGCCGATAGGTATTGGTTCCCTCTGTCTCTAATGTAAATTTCTCAAAATGGATTTCCTTCACTGAACCCACTGAATATCTTCTATTTTTTAATTTTCTAATGATCTCTTCAATAGTAGAAGTCTTACCGGATTTTGTAACTCCTACAACTGTAAATATTTTCATAACAACTTACCCTCTTTTTCTATATAAAATAAATAGTTAATATGCTTAAGGTCAATATAGACATTATTCCTATTAAACAATAATCATTTTTTTTCATTTCTAAAACATAAAAACTGGTTCTCTTGGGATATGCCCGAAAAGCTCTCGTTTCCATCGCCATGGAAAGTCTTTGTGCTTTTAAAATCATTCCTGCTATGAGAGGCAGGAAAATATAAAGAAAGATTTTTACTTTCTTAAATAATGAAATCTTATTTATTTCGATTCCTCTCAATTGTATGGCCATCAATATTTGTTTAATCTCATCCGCAAACATCGGTAAAAACCGTATAGCTATCGATACCATAAAAGCAAGCTCATATGGTATTTTTAACTGTATCAATCCTTGAATCATCTCCCGATTATTAACCGTAATCATAATATTTGCAGCAATAATAATAATGGTCATAAGCGTTAAAAATCTTAAACCTTTAAGGAGGCCTCCGGTAGTAATGATTTCAAAATCTCCCCACTGCAGAAGCACCTTTCCTGAAGGTGAAAATATAGATTGAATCACCATTAATGCTAAAAATATACGAAGGAATGTTTTACCTTTTTTTAATAAACTTGATAAATTACTTTGAAAATAAATCGAAAAAAACCAACTGATAAAAACAAGAACGAATCGCAAACCTAAGTCCTGAACTATAACCGCCATTGAAGTTAAACAAAGAGCAATGATTAATTTAGTGCGCGGATCAATTTTTATTTCAATGCTGTGCAATCAACTGCCCTCCTTTAACAGTAATTAACTGATCAATTTCTTTTTCTATAAATTTGGAATCATGGGTAATCAACAAAATCCCAATTCCCTGCTCTTTAAGTTTTTTAAAAATATTTTTAAGATTATTCTTGCTGATAGTATCCAATCCGCTATTCGGCTCATCCAAAATAAGATATTTGGGCCGATTTATTAATATAGAGGCCATGGCCAAACGTTTTTTCTCTCCCCGGCTCAAATTCCATGGAGATTGGTGCCGGTATTTGGTTAACATAAACAATTCCAGCATTTTATCCGTTTCAGTAATGATTTTTGATTTTTCTTCCCCTCTGAATCTCATAGGGAATGCCAATTCTTCTTCTACGGTTGTAGTAAAAAGCTGCTGTTCAGGATTTTGAAATAAATAACCGATTCTTATGCCAATTTGACTTAAATTATATTTCTCAATACCCTGCCCTCCAATATATATATGACCTAAAACTGGTTGAAGAATCCCTACCATTAATTTACCAAGTGTTGTTTTCCCACAGCCATTTAAGCCCATCATAACGGTAAATTCACCGGATTTTAATTGTAAACTTATATTTTTAAATATTATTTTTTCCGGAGAATAATAAAATTCAATATTTTCAAGATGAATATAAGTCAATAAACTGACCTCTTTTTTTTATTTATAAACCCGGATAGGGTTTTAACCGACCATCTTCAAGCAATAAAACACGGTCTGGAAAATCATAATAATCATAATTGTGAGTAACTAAAATAACAATCCTACCTTGATTTTTTAGTTCTTTCACGATTTCCTGCACCCGTGCTCTTTTTACAGAATCAAGCTGTGAAAATACTTCATCAAAAATCAATATTTCAGGTTGAAGGCTTAAAACTGAAGCCAGGGCAATGAGTTGTTTTTGCCCTCCGGATAGATTATTCGGGTTATCGTAACGATGATCCTGCATGCCTACTTTTTTCAAAGCCCAATCAATTCTCCTACCGATTTCATCCTTACTCAAGTTTAAATTTTCCGGAGCAAAAGCAATTTCGCTTTCTACGGTAGGAGAAAAAAGCTGAGTATCAGGATCTTGAAAAACAATGCCAATTTGTGGCGCAATTTTCGCCATGGTCAAAGATTGAATGGGTTGGCCAAATAACAAAACTTGCCCTTCTATTTCTCCTGTATACATGTGAGGTATGATTCCACAGAGACAATGACATAAAGTACTTTTTCCTGCACCGTTTAAACCGGTAATAACTAAAATTTCACCAGGACTAACTTTTAAATTTATGTCCCTTAATATATTTTTCTTTGATTGTTTATAACTAAAAAAAAGTTTTTGTACTTCGATAGGATAAATCATTGCAATTCTATTTCTGAAACATATTTACACCATCTTTGACTATAAGGAGCCTGACGAATAATCATTTGGTAAGGTCCGCGGCCTCCTTCTTGGCGAAGTTTCATCCAATCTCCATCTTCTTTAAATGCCAAATAGACATTTTCATTCTGAAGAACTTCATTGATGGTTAGAGCAACGGTATACCCGTCTATCCCTTTAACCAAAACAGTCTTTTTGCCTTCAATCGGAATTTCCAATTTGGCAAATATATTTTTTATAGGAATACCTGTATATTGCTTTTTCACAGGATCCTTTCCACTGCTTTTTAAATTGGCTGAAAATGTTTCTTCACCTAAATCGCTTATTTCATCAATAGTTAGGATGGTAAAAGTTTCATTGCCAACTTTAACATATAATTCCCGTTTATCCTGTATCTCTCTTTTTTCTAAAAACGCCTCACGATTTAAAAATGCACAGATTCCGATAACAACACATAATAAGATCAATATAAAAATAACCTTTTTTTTCATTCTAAAACCTTCCTTTATAAGTCAATAATTAAATAGGGAACTATTAAATCTTCATAACGAAATTCTCCGTGTTTCCCTCCACCTTCAATAGCGTGCATACCATGATCAGCCGTAATAATCATTTTTCCATCCCAGTACAAACTTAATTTTTGAATATAACCATCAATCTCTGTAATCGTATTCATGGTTTCTTCAGATAAATCGCCAAAATCATGACCGCTATCATCAATGCTGTGAAAATGCACCATTAAAAAATCATAATCCTCTCTACAATATTGAAGGGCAGATTGTAATATTTCGTCATCTATTTTACCATTACCATTTTGATCAATATTTAATATCGGCTCAATTTCTGTATTTAATATTTTAATATTTCCCTCGATTAATAATGCCTTTTTATTTTTTTTATTCATCCATTGAAAAATTGACGGAGTATTTAAATCTTTTTCCCGATAGATAACTCCATTTTTCCCGGGAGGTTGACCTGTAATCATTGCCGCCAATCCTGCATTGGTAACCGGAACGTAAACACTGGTCGCTTTATCCGCTTTTTTTACATTTTTCAAGTAAGGTATCCTATTATTTTCCAGGGCATATTCGTATTGATGATATCCAAATCCGTCTAATAACAACATCAAAACAGGTTCATTTTCTTCTGCAAAATACACAGAATCCTCATAAACATCCATAATGGATTTTTTCGGAGTATCCAAAATAACACCAGCCACATTAGAAACCAACACATTTCCCTTTGTATCCAGGTAATCAATTTGATTGTCTTTTATTTCAAAAGAATTCAATTGATAAGTAAAATGGTATCCACCATCTTTTCCCATAATCAAAATCGGTACATTTTTTGGAATTTCTACTAATCGTGAAAGTTCAAATAAATCCTGCTGCTGAAAGATATTGCATATATATCGGTCTTTTTCCTGTTGTGATGCAGCCTGTCCTATCAGGGATAATTTTTTTAATATTTTTTGCCCGGTAAGGAGCTGTCCATTGGTTATATTGATTAAATTCTTATCAGAATTGATAAGCGAAAACCCCTTTCCTGCCATACTTATTTTTGAAACAACTAAAATTTCTTTCAGGTACTTTGAGTTACAATTGACCGGATGATTCAAATTAATTGATTCCCAACCATTTTCAGCAAAAATAAGGTAGCTCTCTTCAATTTGATCCATATTCAAGCTTACAACCCGCTCATCCTCACTAATTAAAAATATTTCATTCTCATCATAAACAGGAATTGTCTCCTTTATTACATCGTCAAGCGATAGACCTTTAAAGGTTTTATCTTTATAGTAAAATGTTTTTAATTCAGAAGAATTCATCTTTTCTAAATAAATAGAATTTTTTACATCTCCGCTAACCTTGAGTGAAGGCATAAATAATTCATCTTCAGTATAAAAGCAAAAAAAGAAACAGGCCGTTACTGTTAATGCACAAATAATAATACTCCATATCCAATATTTTTTTTGCAATTTATATCTCCTTTTCTCTAAAAAGAAATTCCGGGTAAATTGAGTTTTTTAACACGTTCCATGAGTACATAAGCCATAATGCCACCTACTCCTCCTGATAGAGCACCACTACTCAGACTTAATATCAGTGGTAATAGGGGAAGTTGAAAAAAGACCATGTTGCTTAAAAAAGCACCGCATAAATTTGCAGATATGCCGGCAACAAAAAAACCCATAAATGAATAACTTCTTTTAAAATCAATGATTAAAAAACTCATATCTACTGCGATACCGGGAATAGTATAAGTTAATAGGCTAACCATGCCATGAGTACCGTAAACTCCCAGGGAAATCACCAAAATTGCCTGAACTAAAGCAATTAAAGTTCCTGCACCCCTACGGTTAACCAACCCCGCTCCCAATACAATCCACATCATATAGATTCCGCCGGCAACTGAACCTCCCGGAATAAACAACGGAGCGGTAATCATATGAATTAAAGGGACTACTACCGGTTTGGTAGCAATCCCTAATGCAGCCATCATCCCAATGATGACCAAATCAAAAACAGAGAACTTGCTAAAAATGCTCATTTTATTCTTTAGCGTCACTTTGTTCTATTCTCCAATATGAATACTCACTACTTCTTTAACACTGGTTTCTTTAGGTAAGCCTTCAAAGCAAATGGCCAATTTCCCGTCCTTTTTTCTGGAATAAAGTAATCCTTTTTGAATATCGTCTGCTTCAAGAGTTACTTTGTATCCATCAGCAGCGTAAAAAGTACTTTTTTCGTTTATCTGCACACCAATTTCATTCAATAATGTCGTTATAGAAAAACCTGTTTTATCATCACAACTTTTTTCTTCAAATAGACCGAATCCTTTTTCACCACTAAAAAATACTGTATCATTACAGCTAAACCAGAGAAGATCTTTTACATACATTCCCTTGGGTAATTCTTTGGATAAAAAGATAGGTGCATTTTTACCGGTGAATTTAATAGATCCTTTATTGAATATTTCCAGGTCTTCGGTTTTTTCAAAACCGTCCACCGCTTTGAAATAAATCTTTCCCGAAATATCTGTTACGAAATGTTCTACCAAATCTTTTGTTTTTACTGCTTTATCGGTTTCTCCGTAATAGGGAAAATCTTCCTGGACTACTAAATTAACTGCATTATCTAAAAAGACAACCTGCTTAATTTTATTAACTGTTTGATCCTCGACTAATTCTACTCTGGCCAATTGTCTCGCCCAGTACATTGATCTTTCATTCGGAATAACCACTCTAATCGGTGCACTTTTTTCTGATAATTCCTTTCCATCCAACTTATAAGCAAGCATCAATTCTCTATTCTGAATAATTTCAGCCGGAACATCAATTTGGTAACCATCTTTTGCAATTAAACGAATCAGATTAAAATCTTTCTGATTTTTATTGAAAGAGGCTAAGATATCCTTCAGATAAACTCCGGTTGCCTCTCTGATTTCTTCTTTTCCCTCCGAATCAATAGTAGGTGCATTAATTGTAAATTCAGCAAATTGTTTTAAATCTTCAAGCATAATTTCCTTTTCCTGACCTGAGAAGGAAAAAATTATTTTTCCCTTCTGTTCGTTTGCAAAACTCCCTAAGGAAAAAACCAAAACTACCAATAAAACAATAAAAAATACATTTTTCAATTTCTTACTCATTCTTTCTTTGCTCCTTTTAATTTTTATTTTTATATAGATAATTAAACTAATTTAATCATTTTTATTTAATTATAAAATAATAATCCGGTTTCTCTCTTCCAAAAAAAAACTCCTTTCCTTAAATAGGAAAAGAGTTTAACATTATAACTAAAAAAACATTTTATTAAAAATGCTTTAATAATTTAATATCTCCTTTCCACAATGGGAGGCAAGAAAGTTACCCTTCTTACCCTACCGGTCTATTCTCCATAAATTAATTAAATTTACCGGATAAACAGACTCGGAGACAATTATTTTATTTTTTACTTTATTATTCTATATGACAACATTTATTTTGTCAAAAGATATATAGTTTTTTTTGTTTATTTTTTGATATATTGATATTATTATTGCTCCGGAGGACATCCTCTGGTGCTTGACCAATTTAAATTTTTCTTTTTTTATCAAACCCGGAAGTCCATTGTTTTTTATATAATTTTTAAAGTTTCTGTAATGCTCGCCACCGGACATTCTTTCAATGATATTGATAGGGGTCAGGTCTCAACATTTGACATTCATTCTTCCTTTAAAGCTGTTATCACCTTTTGCATGACCTCTTTAATTTCATGATTAACTTCACATTTTTGTTCAAATCTTTTAGCAGCCTGGGAAACAGCTGAATAATCCATCTTGAAAATTTTGCCTATTTCAGATAAGGAAAGCGGGGTGAAGCGTTTAATGAGATAGATGGCCAAAGAGCGATTCAGATTTCCTCTTTTTTTATCAAAGATTATCTTTCTTTTAATATACAATTGTTGAGACCTGAATCCTTTATTTTTGTTCTATTTTATATTTTTTTATGTCCAAAAACCAATGGTTCCAAAAACCTTCTTTTAATATTTTTTCAGTTTTATTTATAATTAATTTCTCTTCCCAAAAAATCTTCTTCAAATAAATCTGCTTTCGCACTTATCACGATTGCTTTAAAACCAGTATCGACAAATTCTTTGATCACTTTTTCTGCTGGTAAGCCCCATAAGGGTTCTATAGGGCTAATATCCATATCATTACATACGCGATCAACCCAACTTTTGTGCTCTCTTAGGTAAATATCACCAAAGATCATTCCTTGAATTTTCTTTTTTTTCAATTCATTTACTGCTAATTTGAATTGAGTTTCATACCCCTTCATGTCAGCAGGTACCGATTTCTGAACTATAGGAATTTGTATTGCTTCTGATTGTAGATTCATAAGTTCATTTGATATTCCATGAAAACAACATCGTTTATATTCTTCAGATATAAAATTAAGTAAAACACTTATTTCATATCCCTGCTGAATCGCTTTAAACAACGCAAGACAACTGTCTTTACCGCCAGACCATGAAGATATTAATTTCATTGTTAAATC
>Ga0208771_1002016_pt1 | contig 10093 bp, 10 predicted proteins | sample AntAceMetag02UKX_FD_184775 | JGI IMG/M metagenome (GOLD analysis project Ga0208771, IMG submission 184775) | Saline lake microbial communities from Ace Lake, Antarctica - Antarctic Ace Lake Metagenome 02UKX (SPAdes) (version 2) | ecosystem: Environmental > Aquatic > Non-marine Saline and...
GACTCGCTAATCATTTTTTCAGCAACGAATGGTTAAGATAATTTATCGTATTCAATTCTCTTTTTAATAGTACCATCAGAGACCTTAAACTTTTCTTGCAGCCAGCTTGAGACATATTCATTAAACATATCTGGATTTGATTCTTTGTCAAAGCCACTTTCCTCTATTAGCTTGATAGCTTCTTGATACTTTTCTTTTAAGTGGTGTTCAGGTACTAATATTAAACCTGCGAAACAGTAAGCATGCCATTCAAGAAAACTATATTGTTTTGGATCAATGTTTTCTATTATTTTTATCCATTCATCAGTATTTGAAAAATGTACGGAATTGTAAAAGTCTGCGTGTAAAACCATGTGTCCTATTTCATGCGCCAAAGTAAAATAGTATCGATTTTCATACTTTTCCCAAATATTATAATCTACACAAATCTCTTTGAAATCATTAGATATAAATCCATCGATGTTGTAAACATCTCTTAATGAATTAATTGGGATAATATCAATGCCAAGTTTAAATTCGATTATCTTTTCTATTGAGACGGGGATTTCATCGTTTGTATTATAACGATTGAGGAAATCCAAGGCTCTGATTCTAATTTCTTCATAAGGTAAATATGGAGCTTTCCAATTTTCGATTGTCATAGGTCACTCTTTTTTAATTATCTCAATTAAAGCTTTCAGTTTTTCTTCTGAAAGCTTTTGCCCCGAAATAGTTCGCAATAGGGTTGGTAAATGCGGGAGGACTTCTTCGTCGGACATTATTTGAGCTGGAATACGCCCTGCACTTATTGCAGCCACAGTAAAAAAATTACCCCATTCTTCGGACTGTTCTTCTAAACCTAATGAAAGAGCCAAAGATTTTAACTCTTCATTGTTTATTGGCGGTGGAAGTTTACCTCGCTCCATTCGGCTTATATTCCCTGGATCTTTTTTAAAAGTTCTACAATAAGCTCTCAATGTAAATCCGTTTTTTTGTCGGAGCTCTTTAAAAAGTTCACCAAACATTGATGATGCCATTTCATTCTCCTCGTTTTGTTTATTTGTGTTGTATTAAACATACAACAAAAAAATTTAAAAATCAATAGAAATTTTATAATTTTTTTGAAATGTCAATAAAAAAATATACAACATAATTTTTCACCTTAATTCATTGTACCTGTTTGGTCGAATTTCTCGACAAATTGGTCGAGTTTATAAAAAAAACATTTAATCTAAACAGAATATTATTTACTTAAAATATAATATGTTAAGCGCAAAAATTAATGTTGTTTTTTTGTGGCATACCAATTGCCTGATCAAGTGATAATATAAATTACTAAAATATAAATGAAAGGTGATTAAAATGAAAAAGCAAATAATTTTTTGCTTAGTCTTAATAAGCGCTTTTATTTCAATATCAAATATTTACTCACAAACTTCTATTTCAATTTCACAATCCCTGGCTTATTTTTCCAATTCCTTTTATAATTACAAACAACTGGCAGATGTGAATGATTACATCGGGTTGAAAACAAGTCATATTTTTAAAGGTGAAACTGTTCAATCAAGAATTTATTACCAGGGTGATCTTAACTTTTTTAAAACTTATTCGGACAGACTTTATCACAACCAGGCAATTGGCTATGATGGTTATTTAGTGAGTTCAGACAATAAGAAAACTTTGTATTTTGGCGGCAACTGGAAATTACACGATGGTCGCGATATTTATGATTATTATGATTACCACAAATTACAGTGTTATGTCAACTCAAAAATCTATTTCCGTCCCAACCTGATCGGTAAATTCGGCTACATTTTGAATAATAGAAATTATTCTGAACTTCCTGAATTCAGTTATTGGGAGCACTATCTTTATGCACAGTTGAATACGTTTTTTCAAACAGGGACTTCGATTACGTTGATTGTCAATTACGGACTTAAAAACTATGTTCCATTGCAAATATCATCCAACTGGCGTAATCCAGAATTCTTTGAAATGCCCAGTGTGGATCAATTGGTAAGTAGTATTAAAGTTGCTCAATCAATCGGTAGCAAAACTTCTTTTAGTTTGAAATATTTGAACCGACTCAATCCTGGATTGGTGGCTGGTTCTGCCGCGGTAATGAATACTGATGATCTCTTTACAGAAGACGAATTGTTTGATGATCGCTACGGATACCGCGGACATGAATTTGCAGTGAATTTCACTCACTATTTACCTGCTTACATTAAACTGGAATTAGGTTCAACTTATTATTTAAAAGATTATCACAACAGGCAGATTTACGATTTTGAAGGAAATCTGGATATTTCAGGCGATAAACGATCTGACCAGCGTTCATTAATCTGGGCAGGCATGAGTCGCAGTTTTGCAGTCAATTGGGGAATAAAAAATATAAAACTATCGTTGCAAGGCGGTTATTTGAGGAATGATTCCAATGATAGCTATTACCAGTTTGAAAACTATTTCGGTTCTTTGGGACTTCAGTTTCAGGTGAAATGAGGATTTTAATATTACCTAAAGTGAGCGATTTTTGAATACTGCACATCTGATTAGTGGGGATTCCTGCATTCGCAGGAATGACATGGCACTTAAAAGGGAAATTGTCATTCCGGCTGAAACGAAGTGGAATGCCGGAATCTCCCGATTCTTTGCTACAAATCGCTCAGATTAGGTATTAAAATAAATAATCAAATAAGGAGAAACAAAATGTATAAAAAATCTATTTTAATTGCGTTAGTTATTTTTACTATGTCAAGTTCCCTGCTGCAGGCACAAGGTTATGGCAGAGGGCGAGGGACTGGTAAAGGCTCAAATTTTGGTACGACTTGTGTTCAAATGCCGAAACAGGATGTAAATGAAAAAGAAAAATCCGCTTTGATTTATATGCGGGAAGAAGAAAAATTAGCCCGCGATGTTTATTTAACTTTGTATGATAAATGGAATTTTATTATTTTCAAAAACGTCGCCAATAGCGAAGATAAACATACAGATGTGATTGGGCAATTTTTAGACAAATATGAAATAACTGATCCAGTGAAAAACGATGAAGTTGGTGTTTTCACCAATGTTGAGTTGAAACAATTGTACGATAATCTTGTAGCAAAAGGTGAATCATCTTTATTGGAAGCATTCATTGTCGGTGCGACTATTGAAGATATGGATATTTTTGACTTAAATGAGCGTATTGTCGAAACAGATAATGATGACTTTAAATGTGTGTTTAATAATCTGAAACGAGGATCAGAAAATCATATACGGAGTTTTGTTCGCCAGATAAAAAGAAATGGCGCCACTTACGAAGCCCAACATATTTTGCAGGAAGAACTTGAGAAAATTTTGAGTGAAGTACCTGGTGGAAAACGAGGTCAGGGAAGCAGGAAAAGATGGTAAATTGGACGTTGCAGTTCAATCTTTGATAAATTAGGGAAATTAATTGAAGTTGTTTTTTAAATTAACAAAATGGAGTTTTGGAGTGGTGGATTGTTGGATATTGAGGGTTTAACGGAAATTGAACAATCATATTGCTCCAATACTTCATTAGCGGTAATAATTATATTAAATTTTTTATCTGCATCGGCTTTTGTTTCTAATAATGTCATATCAAATTTTATTTGAACGACGATTCGTGCTAAATTATCTATTTTTTTATCTTGGTTTTTTATTCTTCTTTAGTTGCCACTTTTTTAAATTCATTTTGGAACATAATTTTTTTAAATGTGCTAACAACCACCGATATCTTTTTTTAATTTGAAATTTATTTAAATTCGCTAAAAAAACAGTTGACAATGGAAATTTTTTTAACTATATTGGTTAGTGAACATTAACTAACATAATGAGACAAAAATAATGACTACTTTTACTCAAAGACAAAAAGAGATAATAAACGTTTCAATCAAGCTCATCGCTGAAAAGGGAATCCAGCAGTTAACAATCAAAAATATTTCCAAAAGTTTGGGAATTTCAGAACCAGCGATTTATCGCCACTTTGAAAATAAGCTGGATATTTTGCTGGCTATTTTATCGAACTTCAAAGCCATTAATAAAGCTACTGTCAAGCGGATTTATTCAGTTGACAGGTCAGCTGTTGAGCAAATTGAAATGATGTTTTTGACACATTTTAAACGATTTGCCGAAAAACCAGCTTTGGCGGCTGTTCTTTTTTCGGAAGAAATATTTCAGAACGATAAAAGATTATCGGCGCAGGTTTCAACAATTATGAAATTAAGCCAGGAAGCGATGTCAACTCTCATAATAAAAGGTCAAAAGAATAACAAAATTAGGAAGGACATTCCAGAAGAGCAGCTTTCATTGATCATTTTGGGTGCACTGCGGTTGATCGTAAAGAAATGGAAATTATCTGATTCCTCGTTTGACCTGGAAAAAGAAGGTACAGATTTGTGGATGTCGATTAAAAAATTGATAGAATCCGTCAAAAAGACGGCGGACGTTCCGCACTGATGAAACTGATTACGCGGATCATCACGGATTTTAATAAGTATATTTTGAAGATATCTGCGTAAATCAGTGCGCTCCGTGATATCCGCGTTCTATGGGGGGAGGAGAAGAATCAATTTTTTTTAAACATAAAAGTTAGTTAGCATTAACTAATATAATATTTGACTTAAATTTGAAGGGCTTGAAAAATGGAAAAATTATTAAACAATCTCTTAAAATATCCCTGGCTAATTCTGGTGATGTTTTTGATTTTGACAGTTGGTTTTTTTAAGGTGATGAAAAGCGACTCCAGAATGGAGACTGATCTGGATGAATATATGCCCCAAAGTCATCCTGCTTTTGTGTACAGCAACCAGGCAGAAGAATGGTTTAGTATAAAAGATGGGATTATTATCGCCATTGAAAATCAGGATGGAATTTATAATTCAGGAACGATTCAAAAAGTAAAAGACTTGACTAAAGCGTTGCAAAAGATGAAGCAAATAAACAAGGGTGATGTAACTTCTCTTTACACAGCGGATAATATCATCGGTACTGAAGATGGTTTGGACGTGAAAGCGTTTTTTAAACGGACGCCTAATACCGATGAAGAATTGGAGAAGCTACGTACCAATGTTCGCAATAACGAAATGATTTTCGGGCGGCTGGTATCGACGGATGAAACTGTAACGGTCATTGTCGCTGAAATAGAAAATGATGTATTTTCCCAGGAGTTTTACCAGCAGATTTTAGAAATGGGAAAATCTTTTGAAGGTCCTGAAAAAATTCACGTTGCTGGACGTCCAATAGTTGAAGGAACCATGGCGTTGTTGGGTCCCGCTGATATGAAACGTATGGTTCCCATTGTTGTTTTTGTCATTATTCTGGTTCTGCTGATGGTTTTGCGAAGTGTTAAAAGTACATTTTTTACACTGCTGGTTGTTTTGTTTAGTACGGTCTGGGCGTTTGGTCTAATGGCAGCTTTGGGAATTCCTATTTATGCGGTTTCAACTATGATCCCAGTTATGCTTATCGCTATTGGTGTGGCAGATGGAATTCATCTTTACAGCCATCTTCATCTGTTTATGATTAAAAATCCTGATGCTACAAAAAAAGAAGCCACGCTGGACATGATTCAAGGAATGTGGAAGCCAGTGGCAATGACTTCGGTTACCACAGCGGTGGGTTTTATTTCCCTGCTGACTTCACAGGTTTATCCCATTAAATACTTTGGATTGTTCACTGCATTTGGTGTGATGATGGCAATGGTGTTTTCCCTGGCGCTGATTCCAGCAGGTTTGATGGTCTTTGGCTTGCCCAAGTGGAAAAAACAAGAGGAAAATATTGAAAAAAACAAAGGCAATTTTGCATCAACTTTTTCAGCAAAAATTGTAAAATATAAATACGCAACAATTATTATAACCGCAGTTGTCATCGTTCTTTCGATTACAGGAATTGGAAAAGTGTGGATCAATTCCAGCTTTCTGGAAAAGTTTGAAAAAGACAGCGATATTGTGATTACAGATAAGTTCATTAATGAGAATTTTGGTGGTACATCGACGTTAAACGTAATATTGGATTCCAAAGACAAGGATGCTTTCAAAAATCCCGACATTCTTAAAGCGATTGATAGCATGCAGGACGATGTTGATGGAAAACTGCAAGTTGTTGGTAATTCATTTGCTTTGACCGATTATCTGAAGCGAATGAACAAAGTTATGCACGCTGACAGCGAAAAGTATAATATCATCCCCGAATCGCAAGACCTGGTCGCCCAGTATTTGTTGCTTTATGAAATATCAGGCGATCCTGAAAATTTGTGGAAGGTAGTGGATTATGATTATAAAAAAGCTAATTTGACTTTTCAATTAAAAAGTGATAATTCAAAGGCGATCAACAGCGCCATTGCGGTAATTGAAAAACACATTCCAGAACTCAATGAAAAAAATGTTGAACTCAAATATGCTGGCTCTGGTTATAAAGGGCTGGTATTCACGGATTTGATTTTGCAGGGTCAAATTCTCAGTTTGTTGATGTCGCTGATTGCCATCATAGTTCTATTGTCTGTTATGTTTAAAAAATTCGCTGTGGGATTGATTGGCTCGGTTCCGATAATAATTACAGCAATCATCAGTTTTGGTGTGATGGGATTGTTGAATATTCCGTTAAGCACAACCACGGCGCTGCTTTCCAGCATTGCTATTGGAATCGGCATCGATTATGCGGTTCACTTTATTGAGCGATACAAAATATATGCCGCAGAAACAGGGGATAAGGATTTAACAGCTCAATTAACAATGCATCATTCAGGCAGGGCGATTATATTTAATGCGATAGTGGTTATCGCTGGATTTCTAGTGTTGCTGTTTTCAGTTTTTCCGCCTAATCGTGCTTTGGGAGCGTTGGTGTCTTTGAATATGTTCACCAGTTTTTTGGGAACGGTGACGATTATGTTTATTATTCTTTATAAATCAAATGTTTATTTTAAAACACGCCGATCAAAAACTCACACGGATAAAAAAAAATGAAATGAAATTTGTATAAATAAGTTACACGCGGATTAAAAAAGCACTCAGAAATTAAATCATTATCTTTTACTTCCGTGGGATTCTTTTATCCGAGTGAATAAAACTAGAGGAGATCTAAAAATGAAAGTAAAATATTTTCAACTCGTTTTAATGGCAATTTTAATTGCTGTACCGACTTTAATTTTTTCTCAAGCAAAAATCACTGGCTTGAAAATTATTGAAAATGTGTACAACCGTGAAACTGGTAATGACATGCAGAGCGATCTGACCATGTCGCTGATCAACTCTCGCGGCGATCAACGGGTACGCAAAATCAAACAGTTCGTCAAAAATTTTGGCAACATGGAGAAAAAGATCATGTTCTTTGTTTCACCTGCTGATGTGCGAAATACTTCTTTTATGAATTGGAGCTACGACGAAGCTGGCAAAGACGATGACCAATGGATTTATTTGCCCGCGCTTAAAAAAGTAAAACGAATTTCCAGCGACAGCAAGAGCGATTATTTTATGGGCTCGGATTTTACTTATGATGATCTGGGCGACCGTCATCCCACAGAAGACAACCATAAATTGCTGCGTGAGGAAAAAGTTGATGGCGAAGATTGCTACGTGGTGGAGAGTATTCCCAAAGATGAAGAATACACGTATTCCCGAACAGTTTCCTGGATCATCAAAGACAAATGGATCGGGCTGAAAAAAGAGTTTTACGATGAAGACGAAGAATTACTTAAAACTCTGACTGTTAAAAAGTATGAAAAAATTAAAGGCTATTGGACAATACTGTCAAATGAAATGCACAACGTTCAGAAAGAGCATACAACCAAAATGGAACTCGCTAATGTTAAACTTGATACTGGCATTCCCGCGAACAAGTTTAGCGAACGAATGATGAAGAGAGGTTTAAAATGAGAAAGTTATATTTTAAAATTTCATGGGTGGTCTTTGCCCTGTTTATTTTTATAAACGGGGCGAATGGACAATCACTGAATTTCTCGGGTTACGCCCGCAATTATATAGGGATGTTATTAACAGGAAACAATGATTATGCCATTATTCAAAATACATTTAATTTGAACATTGAGCAGAGTAAAGATAAAGTGGCTTTCAAAGCAAATCCGTATATTTACCAGTATCCGAATCAGGAAATGGAAATCGGGTTGCGTGAAGCCTATATGGACATCTATTTTAATACGGTGGATTTGCGCATTGGAAAGCAGCAGATTATTTGGGGAAAAGCAGATGGCGTGTTTATCACTGACATTGTGTCTCCCAAAGATTTGAGTGAATTCCTGCTGCGCGATTTTGATGAAATTCGCATGGGAATTACTGCGCTAAAAGCAGATTATTACCTGGGAGACAATACTTTTGAATTTGTTTGGACGCCAAGATTTACAGCAACTCAAATGCCTGATGAAAGTTCAATTTGGTTTCCCAAAATGGATTTTCCTGTTTCACCAGTTTTTGATTATTCACAAAACCAGGTAGAAGCAAATTTGGAGAACAGCGAAGTCTTTGCCAAATATTCAGCGCTTACTTCTGCCATCGATTTTGAAATAATGGGCGGTTATATGTGGGACGATGATCCGACTATGCACATCACAAAAACAATTGATCCGCAAACGCATAAACTGACCGGGCTGACAGTAACTCCCCGACATCATCGTTTGGGATTAGCTGGGGGTAGCTTTAGCTCCACACTCGGCGGTTTCGTTTTGCGCGGTGAAGGCGCTTATTACAACGGTAAATATTTCAATTCCGAAGATCCAACACTTGCGGATGGCACAGTAAAGAAAAATTATTTCCATTATTTGATTGGAATGGATTATACATTGTGGGGTATAAGATTGAGTTCACAGTTTATTCAGCAAGCAATTTTGGATTATGATGAACCTATAAAAAATGATGAATATGAAAACACAATGACCGTCCTTGCGAGTAAAGACTTTTTACGGGAAACGCTGCGGCTGGAACTGTTTTCATACATCGGTTTGAATAATTCCGATGCGCTGATTCGTCCCAAAGTAATTTATAATTTAGCCGATGGATTTGAATTGCTGCTGGGCGCCAATATTTTTGTTGGCGATACAGGCAGGTTCGGGCAGTATGATGATAATGATATGGTTTATACGAAGGTGAAATATAGTTTTTAATAGTAATATATGGAAAAATTTGATCACTATTCAGCGCTATTCTGGAAGCAGATTTATGAAGATAAACTTTTATCTTTCGTTGATAAATTTGACCAAAAGCGTTTGACTAAAACAGTGAATTCATTTTTGGAGTTTATGAAGCATGCTTGATCTGAAGCAAATTGAATCATTTCATCCTGAACCATTGCGCGTTATTAAAAAAAATCTTTTAAGAAAATATTTACAATACAAAATTTTGGACATTATTTTTAATTCTGAATTATCAAACAAGCTCATCTTCATGGGCGGAATCGCTATTCGTCTTGTCCACGGTAGCAGCCGCTTTTCTGAAATTTTGGATTTTGATAATTTTAATCTGGATAAGTCAAAATTTGAAAATTTGACAAATTTAATAGAAAGCAAATTAACCCTGGATGGTTATACAGTAGAAATTAAAATTTTTTTTTTAAAGAAGCGTTTCATTGTTACATTTGGTTTCAAAATTTGCTTTACGATGCAAGACTTTCTGGACATACGCAAGTAAAATTAATGATCGGGATAAACACTAAAGCCCAGGGAATCAAATATTCACCAGATAAAGTTATTCTCAATAAATTTGAAGCGTTTACCAGAATAAATGTTGTCTCGCTCGCAATACTGTTATCGCAAAAAATATTAGCCATTCTGTACAGAAAAAGACCCATGGGCAGAGATTTTTATGACACAATCTTTTTATTAAGTCGTACAAAACCTGATTTTACTTATTTAAAAATAAAAACCTACATTGCATCGAAGGACGAATTAAAGGACAAACTTTTATCCAGAAGTGAGCAACTTGATTTTAAACAGCTTGCCAGGGACATTAAACCTTTTTTAATTAATGAAGATGCAAAGAAAATTTTGTAACCGATCACAGGGTATAATTTTTTTGATATTTTAAGATTTTTCGCTTGCGCCTAACAAATAAAATGCTTATATTATCTCTGTAGATAAAAAAAAGAATAAATCCTTTAGATTACA
>Ga0208771_1002026_pt1 | contig 10047 bp, 16 predicted proteins | sample AntAceMetag02UKX_FD_184775 | JGI IMG/M metagenome (GOLD analysis project Ga0208771, IMG submission 184775) | Saline lake microbial communities from Ace Lake, Antarctica - Antarctic Ace Lake Metagenome 02UKX (SPAdes) (version 2) | ecosystem: Environmental > Aquatic > Non-marine Saline and...
CGAATGATGGTGTTAACGCTTTGCATGAACGTAGGGATGCTTTAATTAATCTTCAAAAGACAGAAGAAGAACTTGCAAAACGTGGCGCTGGTGGCGCTGTTCGCTCTGGTGGCGGTGGTGGCGTTAGCAGAACAGCGATTAAAACTAATGTCGAGTATGTCCCTGAAGATATACCGCCAATAGATGTAGAACTGAAACCTTTTACGGACTGGGATGCCAATCAAAAAATAGCGGTTGAAGACATTAATGATGAACTAGAAAAAGAACTAGAGTTACAAGACGAAATAAATTTAGGGCTTTATGAGCAAAAATTAACGACTGAAGAAATTGCAGATTTATGGACGTCAATTGGCGAATCTATTGAATCTGTAAATACTTTGGTCAACCAATTTTTTGAAAATCAATTAGCTGGAATTGAGTTGCAGAAATCAGCACAACAAGAAATATACGACGACGCAAAAAGTAACGAACAATACTTGAGAGATGTCGCAAGGGAAAAAGGATTGAACGCGGACGAATCAATTAAAGCTGAACGGGATGCGCAACGGGATGCGCAAGCAGAAATTGCACGACTAGAAGAGAAGCGGCAAAAGATCGAAGCTTTTATTGCAGTACTTAATGCTTATGCTAACGGCAAAAGTGTCAGCGATATTAAAGGAGACATTCTTAGCATAAAATCATTTGTCGAGGGTGCTTTTTACAAGGGTACTGATACCGTATTAGGGGATGAACTCGGATATAAATCACAAAGAGACGGCCATTTAATAGCAGCGGATTCCCGCGAAGCAATTCTAAGCGGAGATAAGGTTCACGCATTAGGCATTGGAAAGGGTAAACGATCAACTTCCGATATAGTGGACATTGTTAAAATGTTTGATAGCGGCATATTAGGAGCAACAGCTTTTAGTCAAATTTCGGCAAATGATGCGCGGCAAATGATGCAGGGTAATGAAACTAAACAATTGGCAGACATAGCCAATAAACTTGATAGCATAGCCAATAACACAAGCCAATCTAATAAACCAATTGAGCGCAATACATTTGATATTTTAACGGGGACGTTGGAATATGTATCAACGTCCAAAGGTAGAAAACAAACACGCAAATATAACATTAAGAAATGAGCCAAAAGCACCTTTATAGTTTAGAATACTTTGAAAGCACACCACCAATTGAGTGGGGGGATTTAAAAGTAAATGGAACGTTACAATCTGACGCCTTAGAAACGAAATTAAACGGTACACAATTAACTTTTGCGGGTGAAATAGCGAGTTATATCGTAAATTTTCATATACCTACCTATGGCGTATTTAACGGCTTGCATTATCGGATTAATGTACTATCGGAATTTAGCGATTTAGATTTAACCGTTTTTGACGGGTACATAGACCTCTCGCAGATGGTTTATTTATCTAAAGTAGAACCGATTTTATTTAGCGCTCCTATTGTTGAGTTCGCTGATCCCGTCACAATTTTAGATCAAATGTCCGTTATTACTCAAGGACTACTGAGAGATAAAGGATTTTTAAACAACTCATTTTATTATGACTTACCCGTTATATACGAGAGTAAAAAGAATGTAGCCGAACGCGCTATAATAGTGGGTAATTTTGGATTACAAGTTAGCACATTGTTGCTTGGCGCTATTCAGGATTTTCTTAGTGCATTATCTGATATATTAGGCGTATCGGTGGCGATTGGTTTGGTTGAGCTAGGAACATTGGCCATCAATTTAGTAATTCAAGTGAACGCTTTGACCGATCAATTTTTACTTTACTTCGATTTATTTTATCCGTTACCCGTGTACTACAAAGGTATCAAGCCTAAAGAAGTAATAGAGCAAGCGTTTAAATATTTGAGTAAAGATTTAGATTATGATTATACGGTAGATTGGGGCATAATTGAACCTGTTTTGGAAAATGTCTACATAATGCCATCTCAAAATGGTGTGAACGGTTATCCTGTTTTAGGTGTTCCCTTTGGGGATGGCACGCTTAAAAAAAAGGATTACGGGTATTTTTTAATGCAGTTGCTGGAATACATAAAAACTAAATTCAACACCCGTGAAGTTATTGATGGTACAATAATAAGAATTAAAACCAAATCTGATCCTTCTTGGGATGATTCGGCCGAATTTATAGCTGATAATGTTTTATTTGGGCTAAATTCATTATCTCAAAACGGAACGTTCAGAAATAAAACGGAAGAAGTTGCCGCGGTTTGGTTTGGCGGGTATGCTTACGACCAATCAGATGCGCACACCTTGACAAATAATCAAGACAACGAACACGAAGTACACCGTGAATTAATCACGATTTTAGACGAAAGAACAGTAACTTTAAGAGGTTTAGAAGAAGTAAACATTCCTTATTGCATGGCTGTAAGAAAAGAACCGTTTGATAATCTTTTAGATTTATTCATGGGTATCTCGGAGCGTTCAGATGAATTCTTAACTGAATTAATTGAGTTCTTTTCGTTGTATGCTGATCAACTATCGGATGCAGGTATTTCTTTTGAACTTGATGCTTCTCCTTTTGTTGGTACGGCTTTTGGTGATTTTATATCTAATCGTGCTGGGTGTTTTAAAATTGACGACAATGCGTTTGATATACCCAAAGTTGGCTATCTTATTAATACTGAAAAAGGTTTAAGGATTCCTGATAATTTCAAAGATTTTATAGGCATGTCTGCTCTTTACAACAAATATTACTTTCCTTTTAGCCCAGCTCAAGAAAACGAATATAAGGGGCAACGTACCGAGATAACTGACGGGACGATACCTTTTAATGTGGACGATTATGCTTTGGTAAAATTCAATCCTAATACGGAAGTTTCTGATAAATTAGCTAAATTTACTGAAATTGAGTGGATACCGAATCAAAGACAGGCAGTGACTACTATTGAGGTAATTGAGATTTTTGACAATAATATAAAAGAAACTGAAATATAATGAATTTAGAGGAGATAAATAAAAAGACAAACGCTAACTTTGACCAATGCAGAAAGTTGTTAAAAGAATTGACTTCTAAATTAACACCAGAGCAACGTGAAAAATTAAATGGAGTTGATAAAGCTATTGATACACTTGAAAAAAAGATAAAAAGATGAATGTAATTGAGGTTATAGGCGATAGAAGATATTACTGTCAACAGAGAAATGAAGAAGATTTTAGTACAAATCTTGCTGACTATTCAACTTATTTTCAAGGCAACATACGGGAGAAATTACAGCTGAGTGTAACATACGGCATTAGTACTATTGTCGAAGCAAATGCAGACAGGCTAATTGAAGCAATTAATACCGGCGGTGGTAGCATTATTCTTAAAAACACGACTATTTCATGGGGGATAACTGAAGGATTCGTAGTTGGTAACACTATTCGAGTTTTCGCAAATGGAAACCAAGTAAACGGAGTTATAACGGCTATTTTAGGCAATCAAATGTTTGTAAATGCTCCAATGTTTTTTTCTACTTTAGGTGTTTTTTCTGGTGTATTAAGATCGGACTATATCGTGGTTAATACAACTATTCCAACTTCACTAGTGTTTAAGTTTGGATTAATCCCTAACACCTTCCTCGCTAATAGTTACAACTCTGTATTAGATGGGCAAGAACAAGCTTATGCCAGTAATACAATTACCGCGAGTTATTCGAATCTTACCAACGTATGTACTAATTCAGCTAATTTAGGGCTTGTCAGAGCTAAATATAATAGCACCAATGCAAATGGTTATACGTTTTATTTTAGCGTTCAACACGAATTTAGAGTACCTCATTACATATCTGAGTGGCTTACTAATTATGTAAGCAATACAATACCAAGCGTTTTTGCAGGTACAAATTCATGGCGCTACACTTCTTATTTAAACTTCGGTAATAATACTGCCAACCCGAATGATGGGAAAGTTTTTTTAGATGATTATCAACTGGGTTCTGTTGGCTTTGCAAATCAGAACTTTAATAGCGGAATAGTACCTTATTCATTAGAAAGTGCAACGATTTACGAAGTTGCAGGTGTAGTTACGGACGAAGTGGAAGCAACAGTAACAACTGATATAACCGCTCAAGTTTCAAAATTAATTGGTTCTTTTTCATCTACTGATAGAGCTATTCTATACCACACTCGATTTCCAACAATAGACGAATATAGCTTGAATAGCAACTCTTATAATAACAACTTTATGTTAGATCAAGTTGTGAATATTCAGGCAGGAGCACCATTAAGCGGCTCAATAATTAAAAACTTTGAATTTTTATTAAATGTAGATCCGTCAATAATTGACATAAATTTTGCGCTTACTTATTCTGACCTAAATCAAAGTGATTTTACAGAAGGCGATAGAATACTTTTACAAATAGGAGTTGAAAAAAACGGAACAACCGCAGAGCTTTCAGACCGTACACTCGTCACGATTGGACTTGTAACTATTACGAGAGATACAGATATTGACGGATTAATTACTAACTTTCAACCAGCTTTTTCTAATCCCGCTAGTATTGGAACTTTTACAGGTGGAATAGTTTGGAATAATCGTGCTCTGGAGTGCAACTTTTCATTTAATTTATCGAAAAATTTGAGCTACGAACTAATTTTGCTTACTAAATTAAGTTCAATTATACGTGCGGTTAATACGGTTACGGGTGATAGGTTTACTCTGGATAATTACAACTTTCCTTTAGCGGGTGTTTTGTTTATATCGATAGGAGGGGCAACTTACCAAATAATTAACATTGAAGCGAATCGAGTTTTATCCGTGCCAACTTCGGACGATTTACGAGATGTTCAATTAACAGCAGTTGCACCAGCTAGTTATCAACCTATTCAAGCTTTTACGGGTAAAGTAGGGTTTATAATCCCATGGAGACAATGGATAGCTAATCCTGACGTTAACTTAGGATTTTACGACTTTACCGAGGAGCAAAATAACCGAAATTTTAGAACTTCAAATTATTCAGACATTAGCGATTGGCAAATTTACGCAACTTTAGCCGCAACAATTAGAACATTAAAAGACGGTGTGTTTATTGATACGATTTATAATTTGAACAGTAATATTTTTGAGGTGGCTGACTTTGACGAAGATATGACTGCTGACAATTGGGTTCAAATTTCAACTAAATACTACAATGAAGATGATGTAGAGATAGCGGCTATAAATTTGGGTGGTATTACGAGAGTAGAGATAATAATGGAAAGTGATAACGCTGGAACTTTATCGGCTCAAAGTATTTCGGCTGAAATTGTCAACGAAACCACAAATAATACAGGTAGACATTACCGGCTGCATTCAGATCTTAATTGGGCTGAGCCCATAAATCCGCTGCAACCTTTAGACGGTCAATTTGGTGTCAAGGTTACAATTACAGTTATATCTAACCAAGTCAAACTTGAATGTAATGTAGACGGCTCAAAGATGGCAAGTCAAGATCAAAATTTTTACGGACACTTATACTTTAAATCATAATGGCAATTGAACAATCACCAACAACACCAACGCTTGAAACAGCAAGGTATTTCAGTACCAAAGACATCAATGTACCAACTATTTTTTCACGGTTAATTGATACGGAAATTGACTTTTGTACGTGCTTACAGCAATGCGTTCCACCGCTCCCTGCGTTTACGGATGAAATAGGAGCTGACTTTTATAAGAATGACCGTTTCAGAATGTTTATGAACGTAATACCTGCAGGAACAACTGTTTTAAAAATAGTTCAAGACAACGGTACTGAATACAACGTTGCAGGACCTACATACGGAAACCAATATACAGCCACTGATGTATTTACCTATGAGTTTTTGTTCTTTAAAATTTGGAATGTTATTGGATATGGAATTTACAAATTTGTTTTAACCAATTTAAACGGAGCTAGTGAGGTTGTTCAATCTGATGAATCTCCTTGGTTTAATCTAAGTAAGTACAGCGATAAGGCTGCACATGGCACGGTTAGAATTGAAACAAAACAAAAAGGAAAACTCTTTAGTGGATTAAAATATATTAACCCCATTATTATCGACTATTATAGTCAACAAATTCGCTTTAGAGGGTATTTAGTTTACTCTGGACATTCGATCAATAACAGCGGCTTACAACTAAACAGCTCCGAACGTTCACGTATTCAAATCAAAGATCAAATACTACCAGCTTACCGGCTTACGTTAAAGTTGGCGTCTGCTCCTCAAATTGCGCAAACTTTATTTGACTATTTATTAGCTAATGACGTTGCGATTTCTGACTATTCAATATTTAATCATACTATTGATCCGAGGAATTACAGCGCACAAAAATTGCGGTCAATACCCTTGACCGCAATTAGTGCCGACTTTGATCCAAATCATAAGAATATTAAAAAAACTTATACTTTTGATATGGAGTATAGTGAGAAAAACATTTTTAAAATAAACAACTAGTTACATTCAGTAACTAGTTGCATTGACCCAATAGTTTTTGTATTTTTTTCTTCGTAGGCTGCTTTCTCTTCTTTTGTTCCCGTGAACACATAGTCACCCACCCAATTTGCGCTATTCTCGCCTTGTGAAATATTGTAATATTTCGACCTGCAAATATAGTCTTTTTCTTTTTTACAAGCCGTCGCTAGGCTTATAACTGCTAGTACTAAAATTAACTTTTTCATATTTTTTTGTTTAAAATGGCAAATCGTCCTGCTCGTCAGCTGGTGACATTTGATTTGATGCGGTTGTTTCTCCGCCTAATTTGGTACACGTCCAACAAGCAAGATTAGTGTAGTATTTGCCGTTGTACTCATTTGAATTGATATTAAACTCAACTTCAACTTGATCGCCTACTTTGTTGTGAGTTGGGAAATTATCAACGTGCTGAACGTGTTGCGCTCCCTTGAATAAATCAAAAGCGTAAACGTTATTGTATTGTTCGCCGGAATCAATTACGAACGTTATCTTTTTAGAACCTGAATCAAACGTTTCAATCGGTTTAATTTCGGTGATCTTACCTTTTACTTTGTAGCTCATTTTATGTTGTTTTTAAGTTTGAAAATGCGTTCTTTAAAATTGTTCTCTGCCTTCTTTTTTTCTTTATAAAGGCACGAAGTTAAGTCATCCCACACCTCGCTATTATCGTAGTCAATAACTTCTAAATCGTGGGGTATATTCAATTCTTTCATAGCCGTAATTAACTGTGCTTGTTGATCGCTTGTAATGTCCTTAAATTTATAGATAGTTACTATCATGTCTACAAATTTTTAAGTTCTTCGCTTTGGCCGGGAGTTAAATCAAATCTATCAATTAATACTTGAACGGTGCTTTTACCTTCGTTAATTGCTTTAATTGCTTTAGTGAATCGCTCCGTATCAATAGCTTCTTTTGATACTATTTTAGGTTTCTTTTCAGGCTTAACAGGTATCTCTTCTGAATGAGTTGTATCTGTATCGTCAATCTTACCTACTGGTGTTAAAAACGTGTAAAGCAGACAATTCTTTAAAGCGTATGTCGTGGCCTTGCCAGCTCCTTTATCTTGTGTGTCTACTCCATGACCGTAACCCGCTAATTCAATGTTCTCACCGCTCTCATGCGCTAATAGATACTTTGTCTTTACCTTGGTAAATACATTCTGCTTCATCTTAGTTCCCCATTGATTGGTTTCTTCCCAACGATCGATAAAGGTTTCCTCTTGAACGTCAATGGGCACGATAATTAAACCGTGTTTTGTTAATGCAGTATTGAATACTTCCTTAACGTCTTGGTCTTTTGTTCCGTTATATTGGTTTTGACCGCTTCCAACTTTGGAGTTCTTCTCCATGCCTTTTACGTCAGCCATTACGGCTAAAACGGCTTTAACTAAATTATTCATTCTGCTAATTGTTTAAGTTTATAATACTCTTGTTCTTGATCAGATAGCACATCCCATGCTTCGGATAATTCTTGATAAATTTCTTCCATTAATTATTTTTGTTTCACGGCTCAAATATAAGCATTATTTTATAAACAAAGCATATATTTTATAATTAATTTTTTTTAGTCGGGCAAAAACTACCCATAGATTTGTTAATTTAAAAGTTCGGCCATTGAAAGTGTTACGCATAATAGCTACTCCTCTACCACCTTTTCAACTTTTAGCTCATAACGCTCACCTTTATAATTAAACAACATCTTTTCCTCAAGCTGTAAAAGATGTTGTGCTACTGCTCCAACTGCTGTATCTGTTACATCATGTTTTGTTTGCCCCCAAGTTCCGTTTTTTAAAACATTTCCAGCAAACAATCTACTCGTTAAAGGTGAGCAGCCTACTTTAAAATCTGACATATTTGGTTATTTAAACCGCTACTACACACAACACTGCATATAAAACAGCTTTAGTTCCGTGCTTTCTCGGTGGTTAATGTTTATTTATTTAAGTTGTTTCCATTTTGGAAATATGTGCTATTTTACAAGCCGTTTCTTATACTTCAAAGTTATGATGCAATTAAAAAAGCACATAACAATAAATATAAATAATAAAAATTATTCCTTTAGCTGTTCACTTATTTGCTTATTTATATCATCTATCATCCATTGCCATTTTTCTCTATCAGTTTCTAAGAGTGTTAGTAAATCTGAATAGTCGCCTATCAGCATTGTTACTTTATAATCTATTGGTAATTGATCCATAATTTGTTAGTTTCTTAAAACGATTTGGTAGCAAGGGGTTTACTATTTATAGCCAAACGTTATAGCCAATTAAACTACTCACCATTAATATATTCATCAATTAGGCTATCTAATGCACTTTCGTCTAAGTTTCTAATCCAGTCATAAAGAGCTTCTCGTTTTTCGTTAAGTGTCATTTCTTCTATATTCATTTGTTTTAAAATTAACTGGTTATAACACACAATATAAAACAGGTGCCAGAAAACTGTATCATCTTTTTAAATTCGTTTCACACCACTAAGATAATAATTATTTTCAATCACTATCAAATTATCACAATTAAATAACTACCTTTGTCTAGCCCCGTCTTTTTGTTTCACAACTCAAATGGGCTTCACCCCGTTCATTGATTTGAGCGGGGTTCTTTTTTCAATTATAATACCCGTAAAAATCGAGCGATTGGTTTTGTCTTTTAGTTAGGCCACTTCCATAACTCATTGTAGGTAGTTCAATTCTATCAGGAATACAAATCCCTAGTTGATGCGTTGTTATCGTGTTAAATACCGTCCTATTAACTTTCACAGCTACCTTGTTATGATGGCACGTTGTAAAGATTAGGAATGTGATTAGTAGGTGTTTCATATCTTTTTTAAATATTCATCTACAATCTTTTCGGCATTATTTTCAAAATTAAATCCGTCACCAACCCATTTTAAGAAGGTAATTAACTGTTCTCTCTGTACCGCAACAACTAAGTCTATTGAGTCATTTACACCTTGTGAATATCCGTTAACTTCCAAAGCGTAATTACTTTCACAACTGTCTGCTAATAATTCAAGTTCTTTTATTAATTTATCTGTATTCATAATTATCGTTTTTAAAAAATAACTACTTTAGTAATTCTCTAAGGTCATCTATAAACCATCCGTAAGCCTTAGCCTTATTATCAAAACTTTCAGCCTCAGACCAATTACCTTTTAAACTTTCTTTGTGCATTCTATCTTGGCATTGTCCTTTTTCAAACTTATATTGGTTTAATAACAATTCTAACCTTTCTCTAATCGTTGTTTTCATAATGTTTTGTTTTTATTTATACGTTACTTTCCATACACGTAACCGTCCGGCACAATAAAAATTATTACCCTTTACTGTTTATTAATTTTGTTAAGTTGGCTATTTCTTGTTTATAGCCTATTGGCTTATCAAAATCACCAATATATTTTTTTATGTAATCGCTTTTTATTGCAATTAATTCTTCTTTTGTTTTGTTCGATAATAATTCCATAATTTTAAAGTTATTGTCTATTTATTAAGTTGCAACAGTTCTTATACTCAACGGTTAGCACCAATACTAAATCTCTATTTGTTCAGTTTTTATAATTTCTTTAAGTTCGTCTATCCTTTCAATAAGATAAACCCAACCCCAACTATATTTGCTTTCT